>Ga0209777_10001609_pt1 | contig 31946 bp, 22 predicted proteins | sample FrelakmetHBP12HB_FD_187147 | JGI IMG/M metagenome (GOLD analysis project Ga0209777, IMG submission 187147) | Freshwater lake sediment microbial communities from the University of Notre Dame, USA, for methane emissions studies -HBP12 HB (SPAdes)... | ecosystem: Environmental > Aquatic >... | reverse complement strand
GTAGAGCCGGCCGTCGAGAGTTCGGGCTTGGAGAGCGTTCGTGCCTTCGTGCTGCTCCTCGCGGAAGGCCTCGCGCCAGCCCCACAGCGGCACGTCGATGCCGTCGGTCGAGACGATGCGGCCTTCGTTGAGGCCGTATTCGATTGGGTGCTTGATCGCGACGTAGTGCGGGTCGCGCTCGAACTCGGGGGCCTTGAAGGCGGCCACGAGCTTGAGCGTCGCTTGCGAGAGGGCCAGCGCCTCGGTCAGAGGCTCGCGGAGCGCGGCGATCCGTTCCCGACTCGGCGTCTGGGAGAAGCCGCCGACCCGCATCGAGATCGGGTGGATGGCCCGGCCGCCGATCAGCTTCATGATCTCGTTGCCGGTCCGCTTGAGGCGCAGCGCCTGCTCGACTACGGGCTTGTGGTCGCGGGCCATCGCGATCGCGCTCTCGTAGCCCAGGAAATCCGGGGCGTGGAGCATGTAGACGTGGAGGGCATGGCTCTCGATCCATTCCCCCCAGTAGAAGAGCTTGCGAAGCGCTCGAACCTGGGGGTCGATTTCGACCTCGAACAGGTGCTCGAAGGCCATCGAAGCGCCCATCTGGTAGGCGACCGGGCAGATCCCGCAGATCCGGGCGACGATGTCGACGACTTCGTTCGGCGTCCGGCCGACGACCAGCTTCTCGAAGTAGCGGGGCGCCTCGAAGATCGACAGGCGTGCCTCGCGGACCTCGCCGTCGCTGATGCGCAGCTTGAGCGTTCCCTCGCCCTCGACGCGCGCAATCCCCACGACCTCGAAAGTGTGGTCGCCCGTCGCCGTCTCTGCCTTTGGCATCGTTCCTACCACCTGGCTGCGCGCATCCCCGCCCCGGATCGGGCGAGTCGAGGTTGCCCTATCTCCGGCGGGCGGGCATAGGGCCGTTTGTCGCGCCGAACCGGGCCCCGGGTGTCGGGCCGTTACGAGCGGCGGCGCGGCCCAACCGCGTGCCGGTCTTCGCCTCAGTCAGGGCGTTCGCGGGCCGAAACCCTCAACCGGGCTCTCCGCGGCGCCGAAGGCTACGGGGTGACTGTGTACGAACCCGACGCGATGACCTTGCCGGTCGAGTCGAGGACCTGCATCGTGTGATTCCCGGGCGTGAGGATATTGAAGCCGCCGGAGGTCCCACCTTCAGCGCACATCGCCTGCATGGTGGCCAGATCGCTCGTGCTCGTGGAAGTCCAGCTGCCGTCCGGCTGCTGGATCATGTCGCTCACCTCCGAGACCGTAGAGGTAGTGACTGGCTTGCCGTCCAGCGTAATTGTGACCTTGTCTCCTGCCTTGACCGAGGAGGGCAGGTGCGCCGTCGTCGTGAAGGCGACCGGCTTGGAGCAGCTCACTGTCGATGGGGTGAACGTGAGGCTGCCCAACCCGGAGCTCTGGTTCATGTAGAGGAAGGCGCCAACGATCACGGCCAGCACCACGACGCCGATGAGCAGGATCTGCGGCGTGATCTTGAAGCCGGCCCTTGCCGCTGCCGGAGCACCGGGTGCCGTGGGGGCGGCCTGGTAGGCGGGAGGGGTCTGGTACACCGGAGCCGGGGCGGGCTGATAGGCCGGGGCTGCCGGCGGCTGCGACCACGCGGGCGGGGCCGGCGGAGCGGAGGCCGCACCCTGGTCGGTGGCCGGAACGGACCAAGCCGGCGGAGCGGGCGGCGGAGCTACCGGCGGCGCGACCGGGGCCGGGGCGGCTTCGACGACCGGCGGGGCGGGCTCGGGGGGCGGCGGCGCCGCCAACGTTGCCCACGGCGGCGGCGCTGCGGGCGCGTCCGTGGGAGCGGCCGATTCGGGCGCCGGCGGGGCCGGAATTGCGGCTTCCACCTCCGGCACCGGCGCGGCTACGGCCTCGTCGAAGGCAGGAGCCGGAGCCGGAGCGGGGACGACCTCGGCCGTGGCTTCGGCGACCACCGGGGCGGGCACCGGCTCGGTGGGCCACTGAACCGGGGCCGGCGGCGCGAACGGCGAGAGCGCCGACCCGCAGACCGCGCAGAACTTCTGATCGGCCGCCAATCTGGCCGTGCCACAATTGGCGCAGAACCCGAATTCCGTCGTCATCTCGAGTATTCCTCTCGATCCAAGTGTCGGAGACCTGGTGGAGACGCGGTCGGGCCGGCTGCCGCCATTCACGCTAGATGGCGCGCCGTCCTTCCAGAGCCACCCCCATCCTACCTGCCGGATGGTCGCCGTGGAACTGCCAATCCTCGCCTCGCTTTGCGGCTTCGGCATGGGTCTTGGGGGATGGCTCCGGCACGGCTCGCGTGGGGTGCCGGTCGCGCCCCGAAAGTCCGGCGGTCACGCCGTCCCGGTATCGCGGCCGGTCCGGCTATAGTCGGTCCGTGAACCTGCCGTTTCAGCCTCCCATCGAGCCGATGCTCGCCAGGCTGACCGAGTCGATACCGACCGGCGACGGCTGGCTGTACGAGCCGAAGTGGGACGGCTTCCGGGCCATCGTCTTTCGCGACGGCGACGAAACCTTCATCCAGAGCCGCGATCTCAAGCCGCTCGACCGCTACTTCCCGGAGCTGCCACCGGCGCTGAAGGCCTCGCTACCGGACCGGTGCGTCCTCGACGGCGAGGTGGTGATCGCCGGCCGCGACGGCCTCGACTTCGACTCGCTGCTGCTGCGCATCCATCCGGCGGCGTCTCGCGTCAGGCTGCTCGCGGCCCAGACGCCCGCCAGCTACGTGGCCTGGGACCTGCTGGCGCTGGGCGACCGCGATCTGCGCGCCGTGCCGCAGGGAGAGCGCCGCACCCTCCTCGAACAGGCACTGGCCGGCGCCACGCCGCCCGTGCACCTGACCCCGGCCACCTCCGACCCGTCGGTTGCGGCCGACTGGTTCGATCGGTTCGAGGGCGCGGGCCTCGACGGCGTCGTGGCCAAGCGAACGTCGGACCCGTACATGCCGGCCAGGCGCGGCTGGGCCAAGATCAAGCACGCCCGCACGGCCGACTGTGTCGTGGCCGGATTCAGATGGCACAAGAACGGACCGGGAACGCTGGTCGGCTCGCTCCTTCTTGGGCTCTACGACGAAACGGGCCGATTGGGCTATGTCGGGATCACCGCCAGCTTCACTGCCGATAGACGCCGCCAGCTGGTCGAGGAGCTGGCTCCGCTGCGCGAGAACGCCCTCGACGGTCACCCCTGGGCCGAATGGGCCGAATGGGAAGCCGCCGCGCGCGAGTCGGGCCAGCGCATGCCCGGGGCGGCGAGCCGCTGGAACCGCGGCCGTGATCTGACGTGGGAGCCTCTCCGCGCCGAACGCGTCTGCGAGGTCGCCTACGATCACCTCCAGGGCGACCGCTTCCGCCACGCCACCACGTTCGTCCGCTGGCGCCCCGACAAGCGCCCATCGGACTGCCGGTACGACCAGCTGGAGTCGACCGCCCCGTTCGAGCTCAAGTCGATCTTTGGGCGGTAGCGGGTTCCAACCGTCCGCAGCTGCCAGATGTTCACGGCCCGGACGCCATCCCGTCGCGAGGCGCCGGGTCCTGCCAGATGTTCACGGCCCGGACGCCATCCCGTCGCGAGGCGCCGGGTCCTGCCAGATGTTCACGGCCCGGACGCTATCGACGATGCGGTTGCGCGCGCGGCGGCCGGCGGTGCGTCACTGGGTCGAATCAGGCTTCGCGGAGCGTGTTCGTCCATGGTGGGTGCCCGAATCCGGTCGTGCCGCGGGTTTCGGCGCTCGGACGCGTGTCAGGATGCGAGCCGCTTCACGCTGAACGTCCCTCGGGTGCACATCTGTCCAGAAGGGCGGATCCGCCGCCGGGCGAGACGCGTTTCCGGCCAGATTCCAGCCGGGGTGGCGAGAATCCAAGAAGACCGGCAGTGACGCGCCTCCAGGGGGGCCCATAGGCCGCAGACGGGGCCATTCGAGCGTGGAAGCGGGCAGGACAGGCTCCTTGCACGCGGCACAAGCAGTTCGCAGACGCATCCGGGCGGCCGGAGGGTCGGACCATATGGAATACCGCGACCCGGGTTGGCGAATGGCAGGATCGCCCCGGCGCCCCGCCGGCGCGCCGCCCGCGCCCCGGCGCGCCGCCCGCGCCCCGGGGCCCCGCCCGGCGCCTGACTCAGGCGGGGAGCCGTCCGATTCCGCGGAACTGGCTCCACGGGTCGTAATCCACTTCGAGCGGTTCCTGCGCCGGCCTCTCCGCCTCCGGCACGTGCTCTAGGTTGACGCGGATCCGGTACCAGAGCTTGTAGCGGCCGCGCATCCCGTCCACGAGCACGTCGAGCGGATCCAGGTAGCCGGCGATGGCGGCGTGCCGCTCCCTCCAGCGTTCGAAGCCGGCCAGCGCCTCGTCCTTCGTCGCCGCACGGGCGATCTCTATGAGTGGCTTCGTGGAGGCGCGGCGGCCGGTGGGGGAGCGGCCCTCCGTGGAGCCGGTGGGCCCGCCCTCGCCCTTGCCGCCGCTCGCGGCCCCGGCGCCGCCCGCGGGCCGGCTCCCGCTCGCCTTGCGCGCCCGCGACGGCATGACCCGTGGCGGCTCCCCCGGCGCCTTGGCGTAGTGCGGCGGCCACGGCGCGTCGCCCATCCCCGCCTTCTCCTGCCGCGCGGACAACTCGAGCAACGCGTCCAGCGATCCGACCGCGTCGTCGATGCCGGCACCGGGGTCTCCCAGGCGGGCATACCGGGCCGGCACCGTCGCCAGGGTGAAGTCGCCCAGCTCGCATTCGGGCAGCTCGTCCCAGGTGACCGGCGCCGAGACCCGCGCATCCGGCACCGGCCGGACCGAGTAAGCCGAGGCGACCGTTCGATCCTTGGCATTCTGGTTGTAGTCGATGAAGACGCCGTGGCGCTCTTCCTTCCACCACTTGCTCGAGGCGATCTCCGGGCCGCGCCGCTCGATCTCGCGGGCCAGCGCCACCGCCGCGCGCCTGACCTGGTCGAACGGCCAGCGCGGTTCGATGCGGACGTTGATGTGGATCCCGCGCGAGCCGGACGTCTTGGGCCAGCCGACGAGATCGTGCTCGGCAAGGACTTCGCGAGCGACGAGCGCGACGCGACGGATGTCGTCCCACGGAACCCCCGGCATCGGGTCGAGGTCCACGCGCAGCTCGTCGGGATGATCCAGGTCGGCGGCTCGAATGGCGTGCGGATTGAGGTCGATGCAGCCGAGGTTGGCAACCCAGGCCAGCCCGGCCGCGTCGTCCACGACGATCTCGTCGGCGGTTCGACCCGACGGGAACGCCAGCTCCACGGTGCGAAGCCACTCCGGCCGGGACTCCGGGGCCCGTTTCTGGAAGAAGTACTCGCCCTCGGCGCCGTTCACGTAGCGCTTCATCGCCATCGGCCGCCCGCCCGCGCCGCGCAGCGCGCCGTCGGCCACGGCCAGGTAGTAGCTCACCAGGTCGCGCTTGGTGTAGCCCGGCCCGGCGAAGAAGACCTTGTCGGGGTTCGTGACGGTCACCTGCCGTCCGGCGGCCTCGACGATCTCGCTCCGTGTTGGCATGGCGGAACGATACCGCCACCTCGCCGGCGCGCCCATCGCCCGGCCGGGCGGCGAGACGGAATGCCGCCGGGCGGGACGTTGTCGGGCCGGGATTGGCTGCCCGGGCACTCGGCTCCGCGGTTGTGATGAGCCGCGGCCGTCCGGCCGCCGGCCGGCCGGAACAGTCCCGAAAGTGGATTCGAGCGGAGCGGTCCGGGTGCCGACGCCTAAGACAGCGAACGAGACGGTCTCGCCGAGGTCGAACCGGCCGCAAGGCCCGCCGGCATCCCGAGAGTCGACGCCGCCGCCGCGTTCCACATGTGCTGATCCGAGATATGAACCCGGGAGTCTGGGGGTGCGACGCCGATGAGAATGATCGTTCTGGCCGCCGGCCAGGGCATTCGTCTGCGCCCCCTCACAGAGGACAGGCCCAAGGCCGTGGTCCCGTTCCTGGGCCGGCCGATCATCGACTGGACCCTGGCCAACGCCGCCGAAAACGGGCTGACCGAGAATGTCATCATCGGCGGCTACCGTGCCGACCGTCTGCCGACCGGCAGGGCCCAGGTGCTCCCGAATCCGGACTATGCCGGTTCGAGCATGGTCGAGTCGCTGATGTTCGCCGAGGAGTGGTTCGGCGAGGGCTTCGTGATGAGCTACGGCGACATCGTCTACCGCTCCGAAGTGCTGCGGGCGCTGCTGGCCTCGACCGCGGAGATCGGCGTCGTCGTGGATACGGATTGGCTGTCCTATTGGGAGCGCCGCTTCGAGGATCCGTACGAAGATGCCGTCAGCTTGCGGATGACTCCGGACGGAACCATCAGGTCGATCGGCCAGACCGTGTCGCGGATCGAGGACGTGCAAGGCCGCCACATCGGGCTCGTGGTCTTCCGCGGTCGCGGCGTCAAGGCCCTGAGGCGCATCTGGGTGAGGGCCAAGTCGGACGCCGCCTATCGCCGGCCGATCCTCGGCCATCGCCAGTCGATGGCAAAGCTCGATCTGATGGACGTTCTCGACGAACTGGCCACCTCCGGCGACGTCCCCGTCAAGGCGATCGAGATCAAAGGCGGTTGGGTGGACATCGACCGCCCGGAGGACCTGCCCCTCGCCGAAGAGCGCTGGACCGGGGTGGCCGGCAAGGACGTTGTCGTCCAGGCGGCGGTGAGGCCGGCTGTGGCGGCTGCAGTCCCGACCGCGGGCGCCCAGGTCGGTATGGGCATAATTCCGGGCAGCGGAGCCGGGCCGGTCATCGAACCGCTGGTCGTGCCGACCATCTTCCGAGCTCCAACCCGACGCTGGTAGTCCGGCTGCCGAGCCGTGCGCGTTCCGGCCGCGGCCGTGCGGCAGGCGTCCGAGAGACCAGCCGTCAGTCGAGCGGGACGCGCCGCTCCATCAGCCCGGCCAGGGTCTCCAGCTCGGCCCGGCTGAATGTGCCGATGAAGCAGCGCTTGACGGCGGCGAGATGCGCCGGCCGGGCTGCCTCCAGGCGTGATCGGCCCTGGTCGGTCAGGGCGGCGAATGCGCCGCGGGCATCGGATGCGCACTTCAGCCGGACGACAAGGCCGTCCGCGACCAGCCGGTCCACCAGGCGCGTGATCCCGGCGCGGCTCAGCAGGACGCGATCGGCCAGCTCGTTCATGCGCAGCCGCTGGCCGTCCGAGAGCGCCAGCTGGAAGAGGACGTCGAACTCGGCCAGTGGCAGGTCGCTGCGGGCCATGAGATCCGCTTCGAGGAGCCGCGTCACTACGGCGTGCTTGTGGAGGTAGGCCCGCCACGCACGGTGCTCCAGGGCGTCGAGCTCCGGACCCGGATCGATCGCGGGCATGGGGGCAGGCTCCCCGTCCGCGAGCGTGATGCCGCGGGCGGCCTCGGCGATCGCAGCAGCCGCGCGGACCCGGGTCGGGTCGATGGCGGTCGTCGCTTCTTGATTGGCCACTTTCAGGTCCTTACTCAGCAACTGCGATGCCGCGAGGAACGCCCCGAGCGTCGGTCCGTCGCCGCATATTGACGCATCGGGCGTCGAGACGGGGATGAGACCCGCGATGCGTACCACCTCCAAAGCCGGGAATCGGAACGGCCGCCGGGTTCTCCGGCGGCCGTCAGGTGTTGCGCGTCGCCCGGTGGTGCCGCTACTCCTCCGTCGGCATGTGCAGATACATGCTCTGGATCCCGATCCGGCCCGGACCGGTGAAGCGGTTGAAGATCAGGTTGCCCGACCCGCCCAGGATTCCCATCCGCAGGCCGACCATCTTGATCTCCATGTTGACGCCCGGGTCCTTGTAGACCCAGCCGCCCGGCTCGACGTCGAACTGCTCGCCCGGCCCCAGGACCTTCTCGAAGACGTTGCCGTAGCCGTGCAGCCAAAGCGTGCCTCCGCCCTGGCCGCCGGCGAAGGTGTCGATGAAGATGCCGGTGCCGCCGAAGAGCATGTTGCCGATGCCCTTCAGCCTTCGGAAGCTGTAGTCGACGTTGGCGGTGGCGGCCAGGAACTGGTGCTCGCGAACCTCGACCGTCTGGCCCTGGGCGAGTTGCAGATGGAAGACGTGGCCCACGCCGTCGCGGCTGAAGGCGATCTGCCCGGCGCCCTTGGCCTCGGTCATGAAGATCGGCATGCCGGCCACGGCGCGCTTGAAGGCGCCCTTCATCGGGTGCATCCCGATTTCGAGCGAGGGAGTCTTCCACAGCAGGATGTGATGCTCGAAGTAGACGGGCATCGAGCCGTCGAGCTCCATCGTCAGCGCCGGCACGAGCTCGCCGTCTGTACGGAACTGGACGCCCGGCCCCTGTCCTTCGTCGATCATCGTCGGGAGCAACTTGGGAAGATACTCGGTGTGCATGAGTCCCTCCGTATGCCCGCTCTAAACGGCGGTGCGGCGCCCACACTCTAGGCCAGTGCGGGCGCGGTGGACATTCGTCGATGGTTCTCGGGCGTTTGTCGCGCCCTGCGGCCTGAGCGTGATGACCCGGACGCGAGGCGGATGCCGGCGGTTCGGGCGGCGGCGGGCCGCTCCCACGAAGATCCGATTGCCTCGCCGCCGGCTTCGGCCCAAACTCAACATGGGCGGACCTGACAACCAGGAGGAGGGATCCCGGCCATGACAACCGAGGCGGTCGGTTCGAGCGCACGGGGCAAGTCGGGCTTCAACCGTTTCATGACCCGCTGGCTTGGCTCGCCTTTCGGCGTGATGTCGGGTGGCGTGTCGTTGATCCGATACGTCGGGCGCGTGTCGGGCCAGCCGCGCAGCCTCCCCGTCCGGTGCCGGAAGTACGAAGGCGGCTACCTGGTCCGCGTCGGCAAGTTCGAGCAGAAGACCTGGTGGCGCAACTTCACCTCGGCCTGGCCCATCGATGTGGTTCGCGGATCGCGCGTCGTCCCGGGCTCCGCCGTGACCGTGCCGGGGGCCACCGGACGAGGCCAGCGCATCGCCGCGGACTACTTCGCCACTCACCGCGGAGCGGCCAGAAGGGCCGGGCTGCCGAGACTCCCGAAAGGCGAGAGCCATTCACCTGAAGAGCTGCAGGCCGCGGCGTCGACGATGCTCTTCGTAGTGATCACGCCCGATCACTAGATCGACGCCAGCCGGGTCCGAGCCCGCGACGACTTACCGCGCCGCCCCCCAGCCGTCGGCGAACATGCCCTTCTCGTCGAACTCGATCGGGGCGGGCCCACGAACGACCTCGCAGCGGCCGGTGTCGAGGGCGGCCGCGACCGCCGGCTCGCTCACCCACAACAGGTCGAGGTGCTTGGTGTCGGGCGCCCGGACGATGCGCGCATCCCGCGACTCGATCCCGACGCAGCAGGCGAGCGCTATCGCCAGGGCGGTTCGATCGTCGGGCATCGTCAGCGCCACCCTGGCGCCCTCGGGCGTCTTGGCCGTGATGCTGTTCATGTATGTCTTGACGGCGTCCATCTTCCGGACGGCACGCCCGAGGACGACGTCGGCCAGGCCGATGCCCACCGCGTTGCCCTCAGTCGCGTCGGTCAGGTCGCGGACGACGATGCGCTGGATCGACGGCCCCGCGCCCGTCGGTCCCGCGTAGTATCGGCCGACCACGTTGGAATCCATCCCCAGCCCGCTTATGTCCTTGCCGATGCGGTCGAGGATCAAGACGTCGATCGTGGAGACGGGGAGCCGCGGCATCCGATCGCGTGCCATCGCGAGGAGCTCGCGCTCGCGGCGGCGCATGTCCGCGGCTGGCACCGCTTCGACGAGCGAGAGCCTGGCGTAGCCGTTCTCGACCAGGGCCAGCCCGAACGGGATCTTCGCCCGCGCCGCGATGAACTCGGCGGCCTGCGGGATCAGATCGCGGAATGTCGCGAAGCCCTGGCGGTGGAGCGTGTCGGCGCCGTGCTGCTTGCCGAGGCCGATCGCGATCATCTTCATGAGGCCGCTTTCGATCTCGCCGCTGAAGTCCGTGTGGGGCTTTACTCGGTTGATCGGGATGATCGCGTCCGCTCCCTCGAAGGCGTTCCGGTCGATGAAGGCCGGCACACCCGGAAGGACCTCGCCAAGCTCCACGGTCTCCATCCCGGACCTGATCTCGCACCCGACCGACTCGGGCGTGATACCGAGCGAGGCCAGAACGCCGATCTGGCCGGCCGCCGTGGCTCCGCCGTGACTGCCCATGGCCGGGACGATGAAGACGCCCGATCCCGCGGCGCGGAGCCACTCCACGGCGGCCCGGACGACCTCGTCGATGCGGTCGATGCCGCGGCTGCCGACGGCCAGGCAGATCCGACTGCCCGGTGGGACGAGCGGCGCCATGGGCCGGAGGGCGTCGGCCACGGCCGCGGCCACGTGCCCGACTTCCCCGACGTCCATCCGCTGCCTGAGAAGTGCCCAGCGGGGAAGCGGGCGGCGCACGAACTCCTCGAAGGCGCCGGTTGCGGCCGGCCCGCCGCCGGTCGGCGCAGGCGGCACGGGCGGGTCGCTCAGCTGATCGCCCGAAGGCGCGCCGGGGCGTGACGTTCCATCCATTGCCCCTACTGTACCGCCGTCGGTGGGCGCGAGCCTCGGTCCCTAGCGCCTGGGCTCCTGCGGGGTCCAGGTCCAGCGAGTCCAGGCCGAGAGCCGTTCTCCGGGACCGAGGAGGACCTGGCCGGTATGGAGGCAGCCGCCCTGGGTCAGCCTGATCGCGTCGGGCCAGGCGGTCATCGGCTCGAGGCAGACCGTCTCCGGCTGGGCATAGACGACCACGGCGCCGACTTCCGGCCCGAAGGCCATCTCCAGCCTTAGGTCCGGCCAGCACAGCTCGGCCGGCGAGCGAACCGCCGCGTATACGTCGTCGAGCCTCCTGCGGCCCAGCTCCGGCGTCGCCCGCAGGTCCGTCCTCGCGTCGACCGGATCGACGTCGCCCGTGGGGATCAGCTCCTCGGTCAGCCGCAGGACGCGGTCGCCGGCCACGCCGACTCGTACGTCCCGGCGGCCCCTCGCGAACCAGGGATGCCACCCGAGAGCCGCGGGCATCGCGTCGTCGGCCTCGATCGAGGCCTCCATCGCCAGCCCTCCGGGGATCGTGGAGATGCGCTGGAAGACCCGGCCGCGAAAGGGCCACCTGGACGGGTCGATCTCGCAAGCCATGGCGACGGTGTTCTCCGTCTGTGCCACGACCCTCCACGCAACGTCGAAGACGGTGCCGTGGATGGCATGACGGCCGTGGTTTACGGGGATCGCGATCACGCGATCGTCCCACGCCAGCACGCCCTCCGACAGCCGGCCCACGAAGGGAGCCATCAGGAAGCTGCCCCACGAGAGGGACGGCTCGACCGTCCCGGAGCTCGGCGTGACGAGGAGTCGTTCGCGGCCGGCGATCACCAGCGAAGCGATGCGGCCTCCCTGCTCCGGATCGATCACGACGTGATCGGGGCCCCCTCCGAGTTGAACCGTCATCGGTTCACCGGGCGGCTCTGGACCGCCTCCAGGGCCAGCCCGCGAACGGCCCGATGCCTGGCGATGACCTCGTCGTCCCGGGTAACAGGCTCCAGCAGAATCCCGGCGTCGGTGTGCCAGCCCGCCGCCACGCTCTCGGGCGTGACACCGCGCAGCACGGCCGCGGCCTGGGCGGCCGCCCCGATCGCGACCAGCTCCCCCGCCGCCGGCACGCGGACCGTGCGGCCGGTCAGCCGGCGGGCGACCTGCTGCCAGGTCGCGCCCTTTGCGCCGCCTCCGATCAGGGTCAGCGGCGCGGTCGGGTCCACGCCGGACGAAGTCGCGTCGATCGTCTGCATGGCATCCAGCAGGCCCATCACCGCGCCTTCGTATGTTGCCATCAGGATGGAGCGTGGGTTCGTTTCGTGACGCAGGCCGAGGATCGCCGCCGACGCTCCGGGCAGATTGGGTGTCCGCTCGCCGTCGAAATACGGCAGCACGACCACGCCGTCGCTCGGGGCGACGTCGTCGCGCGAGAGTCCCAGCCACGCGGCCATCCGGTCCACGGCCAGGGTGCAGTTGAGAGTGGCGGCGAGAGGCAGGAAGCGGCCCGTGGCATCCGCGAACCCGGCCACGCTGCCGGTCGGGTCGGCCGTTCGGGACGTGGAAACCATGTAGACCGTGCCCGAGGTGCCGAGGCTGAGGACCGGGGCGCCGGGCGCGAGACCGAGGCCGAGGGCCGCACCCATGTTGTCGCCGGTGCCGGGTCCCACGACGATGCCGGCGGCCAGGCCGGTCGCTTCCGCGGCGGCCTGGGTGACCGTGCCGGCCGGCTCATCGGGCCGCAATACCTTAGGCAGCAGCTCGACCGGGAGGGCGATCTCGGGCAGGTCGAGAACGCTGCCCACGTACGACTCGGACTCGGTGGACCACCAGGCCGTCCCGGACGCGTCTCCTCGGTCCGTCACGCCGGCGCCGGTCAGACGCTCGGTCAGGAAGTCGTGAGGCAGCCTGATCGCCGCCGTCCTGGCGGCCGACTGCGGCTCCCGGCGCCGCAGCCAGGCCCACTTCGTGGCGGTGAACGAGGCCACGGGAACGACCCCGACGCGGGCCGCCCAGGTCGTCGCCCCGCCCAGCGCCTCGAGCAGCCTTACTGCGTCCGACGCGGAGCGAGTGTCGTTCCAGAGCATCGACGGCCGGACCGGCACGCCCGCGGCGTCGAGGCAGACCAGGCCGTGCTGCTGCCCGGCCACGGAAATGGCCGAGACCTCGGCGGCCAGCCTGGTCTGGGCAAGGGCGGTCCGCAGGGCCTCCCACCAGACGTCGGGATGGGTCTCGCGAGCGCCGCCGGTTCCGGACACGGAGTGGCCCGCCTGGCCGAACCCGACGATCTCGCCGCTGTCTGCGTCGATCACGACAACCTTGGTGGACTGCGTGGAACAGTCCACCCCGGCGACGAGGGTCCTCATGCGTCCTCCCCGGCAACCGATCGCGAGATTCGGACTGCCTACCTCAGGCCCATCAGGAGATCGATGACCAGCTGATCGAGGCGCTCGTTGTAGTAGCCACGATCAGCGAGAGCCGCCGGATCGCCGGCGCTGGCCTTGAGTTCCGTGGCGGCCGCCGCGGAGTACTTGCCGACAGTGGGCCTGGCAAGCTCTGGAACAGACGCCGCGGCCAATGCTGCCTGGATCTCGGCATCCGCGGCGAACCGGCGGGCCTTCTCCTTCAGCGCCAGGTAAGTGCGCATGCACCCGGCCGCGAAGTCCCAGACGCCCTCCGGGTTCTCGTTCCGGTAGGCGTGGGCGTCGAAGTGGCGGGCGCCGGAATACCCGGATTCCTCGAGCAGCTTGACGAGGAAGAAGTCGTCCTTGAGGCCCTCGGAACCGAAGCGCAGATCCTGGTCGTAGCGGCCGATCTTCTGACCGTTGAGGTCGATGTGGAAGAGCTTGCCCTGCCAGATCGCCTGGGCGACGGCATGGTAGAAGGACAGACCTGACATGGTCTCGTGGGCGAACTCGGGATTGACTCCAACCATGTCGGGCTTGTCGAGAGTGCTGATGAAAGCCAGGGCGTGACCGACCGTCGGCAGGAGGCAGTCGCCGCGTGGCTCGTTCGGCTTCGGCTCGAGGGCGAAGCGCATCTTGTAACCGCGATCGACGACGTAGTCGGAGAAGAAGTTGATGGCCTCGCGCATTCGGTCGAGCGCATCGCCGACCGGCTTCGACGCCATCGCCTCGGCGCCCTCGCGCCCGCCCCAGAACACGTAGACCGGGGCGCCCAACTCGGCCCCCAGATCGATCGCCCGCAGGGTCTTGGCGATCGCGTACCGGCGCACGGCCCGGTCGTTCGAGGTGAAGGCGCCGTCCTTGAAGACGGGGTGCCCGAACAGGTTGGTCGTGGCCATCGACACGACCATGCCGGTCTCCTCCAGGGTGGACCGGAAACGACGCACGACCTCGTCCCGCTGGGGAAGGGAGGAACCGGGCGGAACGAGGTCGTCGTCGTGGAAACAAACGCCGTATGCGCCGAGGGCCGCCAGCCGACGAACGCTTTCGTTCGGGTCGATGCGCGGCCGCGTCGAGCTGCCGAAGGGGTCCGAGCCGGTGTTGCCGACGGTCCAGAGCCCGAAGGTGAACTTGTGCTCGGGGCGGGGCTGCAGCGAATCCTCACCAAGTGCGCCCTGTCGATTCTGGGCCATTCGTTGACCTCCTTCAGTTCGTGATTATTCGGTTTGGCCCGCCAGATCGGGTCGCTCGGGCTCTCCTCTCGCGTCCCGACGGGCCCCTCGATGGCCCGGGCATTGCGTGTGCAATCGTATGCCGTATATCCATAGTCAGCAAGCCCCCGCCAGCCCCGACTCGGTCCTGGGCAGGATCAGTGCCGCCGGGGGATCGGAGGCTCAGCCGGCCAACGTCATTGCCATGTCGGGCCTGAGCAGGAACGGCGGCAGGTGGGCGGCCAGGTTCGAGAATGGGAGGACGTCGGGGTGGAGCGAGATACCGAGGGCGTCGTTCATAAACGTGCGCCGCGCCTGGATGCGCGCCCACGCCTCCGGGTATGCCCCGGCGAACGCATCGCGCAGGGAAGAGTCGGCCAGCGCCAGGCCGTCCTCGATGTTGGTCGTGAAGTACTCGGTGCCGGTCGCCGGGATGACGTCCACCTGGAACGCCATACCGGAGCGGAGCTCGATCCGCGACCCCGGGGCTATCGGTGAGTTGACCCACTCGTCGAGGTGGATCTGGTGGCCCGGGTTGAGTGACACTCCGAAGAACGGGTCGCCGAGGTGGCGCCGGATTATCTCGTAGAGCGCCCCGCCGGTCTGGCCGACGTGGAGCGCGCCGTACCACTCGGCGATCGCCTCGAAGTAGGGCCCAACGAGATGCTCGACGTAGTCGGAGATCCCGGAGGGAAGCTCGTCCGCCGACTCGACCACGAACCCGGCCCGACAGTTCAGGGCGCCCCACACTCCGAACCCGACCGTGAATCGGTCGCCTCGCTCGATCTTGCGGTCACCGGGGCTGACCAGGCCGAACGTCGCCCGCGGGCCGGCGGTCAGCATCATGTGGCACGACAGCGGCATGCCGTTCCAGCGCAGGAGCCTGACGGCCTCGGCCTCGGTCATGCCGGGCCGGAGCTCGGAGAGCATGTGACGGACCCCGTCCGAGGTCTGGCAGGCGGCGTACTCGAACGCTGCCAGCTGCTCGACCTCGTTGATGACGCGCAGCCCGTCGGCCGCATCGATCAGCAATTCCGTCGCATTCTCGACCAGCCCCGTCGGGCCGGTGAGGCGTCGCAGCTCGTCCACGATGTACGCCGGCAGGTCCATGGCTTCCCGGCTCGGGTACGTCTTCCAGCCGATCACGCCGACCCGGCTGCCGGGCCCGATGCCTTCCGCGGCCAGCAGCTCCCCCAGGGGCCGGGTCCGATCCCGGGGCTGGCCGGGCAGGCTGAAGTGCTGGAACATCACGACGCGCGTCTTCAAGGGCGCCGCGCCCGCCATGGCCTCGTTCTCGTTACCGACAAGGACCGCCGGCTCGCCGGCCGGCCCAAGGACCATCAGGGCGTCTTCGAAACGCGGATCGAAACCGCTCAGGTAGGCCAGGTTCGCGCTGTGCTCGCGGTCGGCCCAGATGACGAGCCGGTCGTAGCCGCGGGCCTCGGCGCGTTCCCGCAGGCGGGCGATCCGCTGCGGGTAGATGCTGTATGGGATCTCGGGGCGTTCGGCCGGCATGCCGAACTCCGGCAGCTTGATCTGCGCGAGCCGTGCCTTCGCCATGGGTCCAGTCCTTCCGTTCAACCCTTGGACGGGGCCCACGGTCTCGCTTCGGCCGCGCCCCGATCGATGATCACGAACTGGTTCGCGGTCACGTTCATCCACGGGCCATCCGTGCCGTCCGGCCAGGTCACCCGAACCTGGGCATCGCCTGAAGCCCCGAGCCCGAAGTGGGTCCAGCCGAGCTCTCCGCCGGCGTGACCGCCGCCGATCGTCAGCTCGCGGCGCATCGTGACATCTCCGACCTTGACCTCGATCCAGCCGCCGATCGCGTTGCGATTCGGACCCGTCTGGCTGGCCTCGACTGACAGCCAGTTCCCCATCCGGCCGGGTGTCGCCGCATCGCCCGAACCCACGTTGCGCCAGACCTTGACTGGTGCTCCGTAGTTGACTTCGACGAGGTCCGGCATCCCGTCCAGGTTGAAGTCGGCCAGAGCCGCACCCCGGCCTCGCAGGAAGTTGAGGATCCCGGCCTTGTCGGCGGCCTCCTTGAAGGTCCCGTCCGGCTGGCCCAGGAACAGGTCGTTGGGATCCTTCTGGGCGAAGTCCGGCTGAACGCTGACGTTTCCCTTGGAGACGAACAGGTCTATGAAGCCGTCGTTGTTGACGTCCTGGAACTCCGGGTGCCAGGCGGTGGAGGGCAGCACGTCCCCGCCGGTGAAGGGTTGGGCCGCGGCTACGCCGCGCTTGAGGGCGATATCGCGATACGTCGGCTGGCTCGGCCCCGACGTCAGCGTCTGGAGCTTGTTGTCGCCCTGGCTCGTGATGTAGTACTCGGGCAGGCCGTCGCCGGTCAGGTCGTAGCTCGCGATTCCCATGCCGAAGATCTGCATCGAGACCCAGCCGTCCGCGTCGCTGTAGACGCGCGGCGGCCGGCCGCTCTCGATCCGCCACAGCTGGTCGGTGCCGTTGGCGTAGTAGTTCTTGTCGTTCGTCATCCGGAGGTCGAGCCGGCCCGAGCCGTCCCAATCGCTGAAGAGCATCGACAGGTTGCAGTAGCCCGGTGACAGGGGGAGCGGCGCGCCGTATCCGGTCGCGTCGGCGCTGGGCCGGTAGAGCGCGCTGTCGGCGCAATCGAGGGTCGGCTTGCCCTTCGCGTCGAGTTGGCGGTAGTGGCCGACGGCCAGCGTGGGCAGCCCGGCCGAGCCTTCCCAGGTCGCGCTGAAGGCCGAGGCCCAGGCGTTGTCGTCGGCGAACGACCACGCCGTGTTCGCGTCCTGGAAGCGGCAGCTGCCGAGGCCACGCAGGAGTTGAGCCCCGCCCACGCGCAGCACCACGAGGTCGACGTTGCCGTCGCCGTCTATGTCTATGGGATAGGCGCCGATCACGCTGGTCAGATCCGTCGCCGGATCGTGCAAGGCGGTGAACTTCAGGGCGCCGCCGACCGGGCTGTCGTTGCGGTAGAGCGTCGCCGGGTTGGCGCCGCCGGCGACGTACATGTCGGGCTTGCCGTCGCCGTTGCAGTCGAAGACCGCGACGCCGCCACCCGTCGCGTAGGCCTCGGCGCCGTCGTAGACCTGGGTGACGCCGGACGCCGCCCTCTCCTCAACGAAGGTGGGGGCGCCCAGGGCGGTCGTGGGCGTGACCGCTCCGCCGCGCGTGGCCATCAGGCCCACGAAGGCTGCGCCGACCACGCAGATCGTCACCACGGCCGCGACGATCACGATGAGCCGCCGGCTCACCCGACGCTGGCCCGTTGGCTCTACCGGGCCGGAGCCGTTGCCCGTCACGAACCGATCGCCCCGCTGTAGTACCGCTGGGCGACGCTCCACGAGGTCTTGCCGCACTCGGAGCCGATGATCCGGCCCGTGAAGTCGTCCGCCTGGATGTGGATGCCGCCCCAGAGGCGGGACTGGCCCGCCTGGTCCGAAGCGTCGTAGTACGTCGCCCACTGGAGCTTGATGTCCGTCGTAGGCCCGGCCTCGAATTTCAGCGAGCCGGCCTTGATCGTGTAGCCCGAGACTCCGCCGGGGAAGTACTCGCTGCCTGTTATGCCCACCAGCACTTCCGCCGCCGCGCGGCTGAAGGTGCTGTGGCCGGACACCCACGCCGGGAAGGAAGGCGTGACGAAGTTGGGCGATTGATAGGGGGCCCAGGTGGCGGCCAGGATCCACTTGACCCCGCCGATCTGCGTCTTCGGGTCGGCCGGTGTGCCGGCCCAGGACCGAACTGCAATCTCACCGACATGGCCGGCCAGGGCGGCGTGGCGCTGCCCCGGGGCGCTCGACTCGGCGGTGATCACCTCGATGAGGCCGGGCACAAGCGGCAGGCCCTCCTTGTTGTACGAGGGTCCCGACGGATCGCTCGACTGGCCCAGCTCACCCATGTACCGGATCATGGAGATCGGCCTCACCGAGTCGTAGTAGCCCTTGAGGCCCCAGGCCGCGATCGCGGCGTCGTGGACGGCACCGTTGAGGGCGAGGTAGAGCTTGACGTCCCACTGGAGCCGATCGACCGCCGAGCCCTTGCCGCCGATGCGGAGGTTGGGCGAGAGCTCGTCCGACACCAGGTTCGCGAGGACATTCCAGTGGCCGGGCGGCGTCTCGGAGTTGGGGCCGTCCGCCCAGAACTCCGCCATGACGCGACCGAAGTCGCCCTCGTTGACGACCTCCGAGGGGTAGGGCTGCCCCGTCACAGGATTGACCGGATGGCCGGTGCCGTCGTTGCTGCCGAGGCTGTTGTTGCCGCGCGCAGCCGGCGAGATGTCGATGGTCGCGTTCGACGTGGGATCCAGCACGCTGCTGTCGCGGATCACTTCGACGGCCTGGTCCTTGAAGGCCTGGTCCGTGGCGGGGTCGCCCAGCCGGGGCGGTGCGCCCGGATCGATCGGCACGCCGTCGCTGCCGCCGTCGGGCAGCCCGAAGCTCTTGACATGGCCCCACTGCGGCCCGACGTTCACCTGGACTCCGTTGGTCACCGGGATGCCGTTCTGGGAGATCATGTGAAGGATCTGCAGCGGCTGCCAGCGGTTCGGATCCACCATGATGGTCCCGGGCTGGGCCACGATCAGCGGCGGGTTGACCGGCTTGTAGGAGGGGTCGGCGTAGCCGCCCGCCTGGTTCGAGCCGTCGTTCATTCCGTAGTCCAGCACCGCCTTGGCGATGCGATTGCCGACCGCCGCCGGGTCCGTGCCCGTCGTGGTCGTGACGTTCAGCGGGTAACAGAGCGAATCCATCACGTTGTCGAACTCGGAGAGCGACACGTCGGCGCCGACGGACTTGATGAACCGTGCCGTCAGAACACGGTAGGCGGCGTAGCTGATGGCCTCGTTCCTGGCCGCCGCCACGTCCGGCGCGGTGTCCTTCTCCTTGACCAGGTAACCGGAGGCCGTGGGTTCGTAAGCGGCCCAGGCGTCCCACATCGCGACGGAGGTGTGGAAGAGGTTGCGGGCGTGTAGAGGCGGATTCGGGAGCGCCCGCCGGATGGCGTCCAGCAGGGCCTCATCCCAACGCCGCGCGACGGACCATTCGGGGTGAGCCGCCGGCGGGGCGCAGCTGGGTGTGGGGGTTGCGTTCGGGCCCCACGGCTTGACGTAGGCCAGCCCGCCGGCGGCCACGGCCCCGACGATCAAGACGACCGCCGCGGCCACTCCGAACCTGACCCTGGAACGGCTCGTTGCCATTTCCCACCACCCCGTAGCCGAGCTCTTACCCGGTTCTATCGGCCGGACTCTGCCTCGTCCACGCTCGCGCCATCATATCCGACGCGCCCTGCGAGACCGCCCGACGCCGGCTCCGCGCGGGGCCTAATGTCTGCGCGCGACAAGGGTGTTGACACGACCGCCTGGTATGTAAGACGCTATCACAAACGTTTGCAAGATAACGTTTGCATAACAGCCCGGGTCTCTCCTCGGCTACGAGTTCTGACCGCGATGCGTCGCAGTCGGCGGGCTGCCGTCGACGGAATCGTTGTACCCGCGTAACATCGGTAAGTTATCGGCCAGCGAGAAGCGTTCCGACCGTTGATGCCGATGAGCCCAGGCGAACGGACACCTATGTCGATCGATCGCCCGCCGACAAGGGATCGAGAGTGATAGGAGGATGAAAGCCCACAATCGGATCCAGGACGGAGACGCCCGGCTGATCCGGAGCCATCCGGAAGCTCGGGACCCAGTGGAAACTTCCAGAGGAGGAAGGACCCTATGATCGGTACTCGCAAAGCTGCTGCATTCATCGCAGTTGCCGCCATCGTCGCGTCGGCTTGTACGAGCTCCAACGCGACAACCGCCCCGGCTTCGGCCGGCCCGGCTGCGGGCGCATGCACCGTCGGCGTTTCCTGGAACAACTACCAGGAAGAGCGCTGGGCAAAGTGGGACGAGCCGGCCATCAAGGCCGCTCTCACCAAGGGTGGCGCAACCTACATCTCGAACGACGCCAAGTCGTCCTCTGACACCCAGCTCTCGAACGTCGACGCACTGATCAACCAGGGCGCCAAGGTCGTGATCATCCTGGCCCAGGACGGAACCGCCATCAAGCCGGCCGTGGCCAAGGCCCTCAACGCCGGCATCCCCGTCATCGCGTATGACCGCCTGATCGAAGACCCGGGCGCGTTCTACATCACGTTCGACAATGTCCTCGTCGGCAAGCTGCAGGCCGCAGCCCTGCTGAAGGTCAAGAGCTCAGGCAACTTCGTCGTCATCAAGGGCAACAAGGCCGACGCCAACGCGGACTTCCTCCGCAGCGGCATGGTCCAGGCCGGCGTCCCGGATGTTGGCAAGAGCACCGACGCCCTCAAGAACGTCGGCGAGACCTACACGGACAACTGGGATCCGACCAACGCCCAGAACGAGATGGCGCAGTTCCTGACTGCCAACAACAACAAGATCGACATCGCCTTCGTTGAGAACGACGGCATGGCCGGTGGCGTCATCGCCGCCCTGAAGTCTCAGGGCCTCGCGGGCACCGTTCCGGTCTCCGGCCAGGACGGCGACGCCGCCGCCCTGAACCGCGTCGCCCTCGGCACCCAGACCGTCGACGTCTGGAAGGACGCCCGTCTGCTCGGCGACGCCGCCGGGTCGGCTGCCGTTCAGCTCTGCGCCAAGACGACCATGGACAAGATCTCGACGACGGAAGGCAATTCCGCCATCTTCAAGACGCCGGGCGGCAACAACGTCAACTCGATCCTCATCACGCCGCAGGCGATCACCAAGGACAACCTGCAGGTCGTCCTCGACGCCAAGTGGATCGACAAGGCCACGCTCTGCAAGGACGTGACCGCCGGAGCCGTCACAGGCTGCTAGCAGCTTGAGATAGCAAAGCGATCAATCTACGCGCCCTGCACCCGGGATTCCGCGGTGCAGGGCGCGTAACATTGTGGCGACGGCTTTTTGATCCCAGGTCAATCGAGAGGCTGACGATGACTCAGGTTGCGGGCGAAGCACAGGCCCCGACACCACCTCAAGCGGCGTGGAAGCGGGCGATCGGACCGCTGCAGGTCGCTTTCCGGGCGCTAAGGCTCGGCGCCCGGACGATGGAGATCGATTTCCGGCTGACCGGCATGATCCTGGCGCTGATCGCCATCTGGGTGGGCTTCGGCTACGCCTCGAACGGTCTCTTCCTGACGCCACGCAACTTCTACGACGTATCCGTGCAGAGCGTGCCCGTCGCCATCATGGCCACGGGCATGGTCCTGATCATCGTCTCGCGCAATATCGACCTTTCGGTCGGCGCGATCATGGGCCTCACCGCCTACGTGGCCGCCATGACCCAGCGCATCTGGCTGACCGAGAACCTGCATCTCGCATACGGCTCGTGGGAAATCTGGATCCTCGCGGTCCTGGTCGCGATGGCCATCGGCGCCCTGATCGGGGCCATCCACGGCGGCCTGATCGCCTACGTCGGAATTCCCTCGTTCATCGTCACACTGGGCGGCTGGTTCATATGGCGTGGTCTTATCTTCAAGATCCAGCAGGGCCAGACGATCGCCCCCATGGACAGGAACTTCGCCGTCATCGGCGGCAACCTTTCCAGCGGCAGCGCGATCAGCAGCAGCGGCGGCGCGATCGGATTCTGGCCGACCTGGATAATCGCGATATTGATGTGCGCCGGGATCGCGTATGCGCTCATCTCAAGCCAGCGCAAACGCCGCGAGTACGGGTTCCCGGTTCGCCCGCGCTGGGCAACCGTGACATTGATCGGGGTGGGCTCGGCGGCCATCCTGTACGGCGCCTGGGTCCTGAACAACTACCCGCTGCCGCCGCTGCTGGCCACCCAGTACGCCACGGCTCACGGCATCACCGAGCCGGCCGGCGGCCTGATCATTCCGGTCGGCATGGCCGTCCCGGTCCTGATCCTGCTGGGCATCACGCTCGTCATGGGTTACCTGGCGACCCGACGCCAGTTCGGCCGCTACGTATTCGCGATCGGCGGCAACCCCGAAGCCGTCACCCTGGCCGGTATCAACACGAAGCGGATCATTCTCGGCACGTTCGTGCTGATGGGCATACTCTGCGCCATCGCCGCGTGCGTCCAGGCGTCCCGACTGGACGCCGGCGTGACCAGCACGGGAACCGGCTACGAGCTGCTCGTGATCGCAGCGGCCGTCGTCGGCGGCACGTCGTTCGCAGGCGGCCACGGCACGATCCAGGGTGCCGTCGTGGGGGCGGTGCTCATGCAGTCGCTCAAGGCCGGCATGGTCACCATCGGCCTCGATTCGCCGATGCAGGACGTCGCGATCGGTTCGGTCCTGGTGTTCGTGGTCGGTCTCGACACCATCCTTCAGCGGCGAGCCAAGTAGGCCAGGAGCAAGAAGATGAACATCGCACCCATTCCCGCACCGGCGACCGCTGCGACGGTCGCGGGCGCGCCCCTGGCCGAGCTGCGCGAAATCTGCGTGGCGTTCGGTGGCGTCCACGCGGTCCAGAACGTCACCGTGGATCTGCGTCCTGGTGAGGTCGTCGGCCTGGTCGGTGGCAACGGCGCCGGCAAGACGACGCTGATCCGTACTCTGTCGGGGGCCCACCCGGCCGACTCGGGCGAGATCCTGATCGACGGCCAGCCCGTCGCGATCCCGAACCCACGCGCGGCCAAGGCCCTGGGCATCGAAACGATCTATCAGAACCTGGCGCTGGCCGAGAACGTGGATGCCCCTGCCAACTTCTTCCTCGGCCGCGAGCTCAAGACTCGGACGGGGTCGCTCGACGACGCGGCCATGGAGTCGGCTACCCGCAAGGTTCTGGGGCGCCTGAACCCGAACTTCAAGAACTTCAAGACGCAGGTGGTGTCCCTCTCGGGCGGCCAGCGGCAGGCCATCGCCATCGGCCGGGCGATCCACTTCAACGCCCGGATCCTGATCATGGACGAGCCCACTGCGGCCCTCGGTCCGGCCGAGACGGCACAGGTGCGCGACGTCATCAAGCAGCTGAAGTCCGAGGGCATCGGCATCTTCCTGATCAGCCACGACATCCACGACGTGTTCGACCTGGCGGACCGGATCAGCGTCATGCTGCACGGCCGCCTGGTCGGCACGGTCAACAAGGCCGAGGTCACGACCGACGAAGTCCTGGCCATGATCATCATGGGCAAGATGCCTGCCGAAGTGACCCAGAAGGACCTGGCCAAGCTCCACGAGTGACGGGCCCGGCCGATCCGGCCCGCCGAATCGGCGCGTCGACGGAAGCTCCTGCCCGGCGGCCCCGGCCAACCTAGGGCTCGACGATCACCTTCAGGCCCGATCGCCCGACGAGGGTCGTGAAGGCGGCGTCGCCCTGCTCCAGACCGAAGCGGTGGCTTATCAGCGTGTCCAGCCGGATCGCGCCCCGGCCTGCCATTCCCGCGGCGAGGACGAGGTCGCGGGGCCGCATCCTGCGGCACAGCGAGATGGTCAGCTCCTTGCGCCGGGCGTTCGCGGCCGGGAATGAGGTCCGCTCCGTCGAGGGGATGCCGATCAGGACGACCTGGCCGCCCGGCTTGACGGCGGTGATGGCCGTCTCGACGGCGGCGTCCGTGCCGGCCGTCTCGAAGGCGACGTCGAGGCCGCGGGTGCCGCTCGCCTCCAGGACCTCGGCCCTCTCCGAGCCGTCGGCGGATGCCTGCACGACGCGCGTGGCGCCTGCCGCCGTGGCCGCCGTCAGCCTGTGAGGGAGCACGTCCGTCGCCACGACCGAGGCGGCGCCGAGCGACCGCAGCGCCCCGATGAGGAGCAGCCCGATCGGGCCGCAACCGAAGACGCCGGCCGAACCGCCCGGCCGCAGCGAAGCCAGTGAGGCGGCATGCAGGGCGACGCCCAGGGGCTCGAGAAGGGCACCCTCCGCGTCGGAGAGCACCTCGGGCAGACTCACTAGACAGCGTTCCGGCCACGCCATGTATGTCCGAAGTGCGCCGTCCGTGACCCCGTGACCCGCGAAGGCCAGGCTTCCGCAGAGGTGCGGCGCGCCGGACAGGCAAATGTGGCAGCGCCGGCATGGCACCGCAGGATCGACGGCCACGCGCTCGCCGATCCGCGGCCCGGACTCGATGCGAGCCGCGAATTCGTGGCCGAGCACCAGCGGATGGCCGAGCGCGGCGTCGCCTATCGACCCCTCGGAGTACCAGTGGGCATCCGAGCCGCACAGCCCCACGGCCGTGACCCTCAGGAGGACCTCGCCGTCACCCGGGACCGGCCGGTCCTCCTCCGACAGCGTCAGGACTCCGGGCCGGACCAGGCGCAGTGCCCGCATCTCCACGAGTCAGGCCGGCGTTCGCTATCGCGCCGGGTCGGGCGGCGGTCCGGAGGACTCGCGGACAACGAGCGAAGGCACCAGCAGCTGAACGACGGGCGCTCCTTCGGCGTCCTTGTCGATCGCGGCCTCCACGCCCACGGCGGCCATCTCGGCCATCGGCTGCCGCACCGTCGTCAAGGCAGGGTTGGTGTACTCGGCCATCGGCAGATCGTCGAATCCGACGATCGACACGTCGCCCGGCACCGTCATACCCATTCGGTCGGCGGCGTGCAGGGCGCCGAAAGCGAGCAAGTCTGTTGATGCGAAGATCGCGGTCGGCCTGACCGGCAGGTTCATCAGCGACTCGAATGCCGTCGCGCCACCGCTCAGGTTGTTCTTGATCTCGCAGACGTAGCCGTCCGGGACCGGCAGATCGGCCGCGACCATGAGCTCCAGGAATGCGGCCCGCCTCTCGCCGATGTCGCCCAGCAGCCGGCCCTCGCCGAAGCCGCCGCCGATGAAGGCGAGACGCCTGTGGCCCAGGCCCAGGAGATGGCTCATCAGGGCCTCCATGCCGGCCCGGTTGTCCACGCTGACCGTCGAGATGCCGGGCACAGGCGCGGATCCCTGCCACAGGCCCACGACATTGATGTTCGTGTCGCGCAGGTCCTCGAGGAGACGCGGCTGGTCGCTGGTGTCGCCCAGCAGCAGGATTGCGTCGCAATGCCTCGTCTCGAGCACGGCCCGCAGGGCGATGGCCTCGTCGGTCCGCCCGTGGGCGTGGCCGAGGACGACGTTGTAGCCGCGCCGGCTCGCCTCGGCCGAGATGGCGTCTACGGCGCCGGCGAAGAACGGGTCCGTGATCTCCCGGACGATGACTCCGAGAAGCATGGTGCGGGCGCCCCGGAGACCCCTGGCGAGCGGGTTCGGCCGGTACCGCATCTGGCGCGCGACCTCGAGGACTCGCTCGCGTGTGGCGGGGTTGATCGGCACCACCGTAGGTGCGCCCGTCAGGACCCGCGAGACGGTGCTCTGGGAGACGCCGCTGGCTCGGGCGATGTCCTGCATCGTCGGGATCCTGGTGGAGCGGGAAGGGGCGGTTGGGGAGGCGTTCCCGGCCTCCGCGGGCGCCTTGGCCCGGCCTCTTGTCGAGGATGGGTCCGCGGCGTGGTTCGCGGCGATTCGACGAGCGGGTCTGGAGTTGCTATCTGCCATCTGATATCCGTGCCGTGCCGTGCCGGTCGGCGTCATGACGGGGGCTGCCCTGCAGCAGCTCGGCATGCTGCATGCAATCGAATGAAGCATACCATTGCATAGCATTGGTGAGGCGCAGAAGAGCCCTCGCGGTCGCCCGCGAAGGCTCTTCTGTACTCCACGGAGCGTCGCCGCGCGGTCGCGGTCGCCGCTGCCGGCTACTTGGCCTTGAGAGCAGCCAGACGCGCCTCAACCTCGGCCGAGTCCTCCTCGCCCTGAAGCGCCGAGAACTGCTCGTCCAGCGAGTTGGCGTTAACCTCGGCCATGCCTCGAGCCAGGGCTTCCTGCCGGCGGACCCTCTCCTCGTACTGGCTCAGCTCGCTCGTCGGGTCCATGACCGAGACGTTCTTCAAGGTCTGCTGGACCTGTGTCTGGGCCTTGGCCATCTTGGCGCGAGCGACCAGCTCGTCGCGCTTCTGGATCAGCTCATCTCGGCGGATTCTCATCTTGTTGAGGCCGTCCTTGAGCTGATCGACCAGTACGGTCTGCTGGGCGATCTGGGTGTCGAAGGTCTTGCACTGGTTCTCGAAGCTGATCTGCCGGCTCAGGGCGAGCTTGGCCAAGTTGTCGAACTTGTCGGCGCCGGCCGCATCTCCCGCGAGACGCAGCTCGTCGGCCTTCTTCGAGGCCGCGGCGGCCTTTCCGCCCCAGTCGTCCGCGGCCGCGCGGGCTTCCTTCGCGTCGTCCTCGACCATTCGCAGATTGCCGATGGTCTGGGCGACGGCGTCCTCGGCCTCGCTCATGTTGTTGGTGAAGTCCCTGACGAGCTGGTCGAGCATCTTCTCGGGGTCTTCGGCGCCGTCGAGAAGGGCGTTGATGTTCGCCCGGAGCAGCTGACCGACGCGACCCAGGATCGTTGTCTGAGCCATGGGTTCGATCTCCTTCCATGTGTCCTAACTCTTGACTGCCGAAGTACATCCGAGGTTCGAACCGGGTCGCCTACCAGCCTCCTCCTCCGCCGTGGCCGCCGCCACCGCCGCCACCGCCGGTCCAGCCTCCTCCTCCGCCGTGGCCCCCGCCGCCGAACCCGCCGAATCCACCGCCACTGCTGCCACCGCCGGTCCAGCCGCCGCCCGATCCCCAGCGTGTGCCGCCGAACCCGCCGCCGCGTCTGCCCCCGCCGCTCAGCATGCCGCCGATGATGCCGCCGAGGATCGCGGCGCCGATGTCGGCTCCGCCCCCTCCACCCGCGCCGCTCGATCCGCCTCGCCGGTCGTAGTCGTTGAAGTTGGCCTGGGCCAGGCCGCGAGCATCGTCGGCCATCTGGTGAGCGGTCATGTCCTCGCGTGTCGCCCCTTCCGGGTCGCTCGCCGCAAGGCTCTCGGCTTGGCTCAGATGCCGCTCCGCCTCGGCCAGCCGCGTGCGGGCCTGGGCCCCGATGCCGTCCCGGCGAGAGGCGACGAAGGAGCGGGCCTGCTCGATGCTGACGGCGGCCGACGCGTGGCTGGAATCGTACGCGGCCTGGTCCCGCGCCAGCTGCGCGGCTGCCTCCCTGATGCCGTTCAGGGCCTGGTCGGCTTGGGCGTGGGCAGCCTGGGCGGCCGTGAGGGCCGCGATCGGATCGGGGCGTGCGGCGCCGGCCTGGTCCCTGGCACTTTTCAGAAGTGTCGCTGCCTTGCCGAGGTCCGCCGCACTGGCAGACCCCGACGTCGCGGGAGCCGCGCCGCCCGCGTCCCGGGCCGCGGCCAGATCCGCGTCCGCCGCCGCGATCTCGGCGTCCAGCTGATCATGAGCGGTCTCCAGGGCCGCGGCGAGCTTCTCCACCGCGTCGAGGAGCTGGTTGGCGCGGGCCACGGCCTCCTGGGCGCCGCGAGCCGATCTGGCCGCTGCGGTGCGGTCGGGCGGCGTCGCCGCCAGTGCGGCATTGCCGCTCGCGATCTGAGTCTCGGCATAGTGACCCCGCTTGTCGGCTTCTTCGGCATTACCCTTCACCGACGCCCAGCTCGACGGCGAGTATCGGGACAGTGTCCCGGTCGCCGTCTGGATCGCCGGCAGCCGGGCCTGCAGGGCGTCGATCGCCCCAGGCAGAGCGGCGAGGACGTCCGGAGCTGTCTTCTCGAGATCGCGCAGAGCGGCGATGCGTTTGGCCTGCTCGTCCACACCGGCCGATGCCGCCTGGCAGTGGACGATGATCTCGCCGTACATCTTCTCTTTGGTCGGCTGGTCTTCCGGGATCGAATCGTCGAGCTGCTGGCGGATGGCGAAGGCCTGCTTGAGTTCGGCCTGGGCCGCGGCGACTGCGTCCGAATAGGGCTTGACGTCGGCTTCGTCGAACTCCGCCTCGGCGAATCCGACCTCCTGGACGGCGTCATGCAGGGCGTCGTCCGTGTCGACGAGGAGCTTGTTGGCCTGGCGCGCGAGATCGCCGGTCTTCTTGTCGCGCTCCTCGGCGCTGAGGCGCGATCGGCGCCAGGCGCGATACCACAGGGCCACGAGGAACAGCCCGAGGCCGATCGCCACAACTGCGACCACCAGCCACAGCGCGGCAACGATTCCCGAGGTGTCGATGACGGTGGTGTTGACCGTCGTCGGCGTCGCCGGCTGGCCGGCGGCGGTCGGCTTCGAGACGGGATTCCTGGCAGCGTCCACCGCGCTGCCGAGCGACTTGACGAACTGGACGATCCCGCCCGCGTAGTCCCCGGCACGGAACCCGAGCTCCATCTCGGAACTCAGCAGGCTGTCGACCTGCGGGCCGGGCAAGCCCGTCGCCGTGGTCTCCCACCAGCCGTAGCGGTGATCGTCGACGGCGATCAGCAGGACCATGTCGTTGCCGCCCAGCCCGTTCGCCTGGTAGGTCTGCTGGGCCAGATCCTGTGCCGTGGCGCCGTCCGTGGTCGGGATCAGGACCAGCCACAACTGGACGTTCTCGCGGCTCAGAAGGTCGTCCAGCGCGCTCTGGACCTGGGCCCGGCCCGACCCGATGACGCCGGTCTGGTCGCTGATCTGGCCGGCGAGGTGCGGCGCGGACGCCGCCGCGGCCGCCGGCGCCAGCAGCGCCAGCAGGACTCCAGAGAGCAGGACCGGCCGGATCCCCGAGCGAAGCCGAGCGACGATACTCATCCGCACATCCTACTCACCGCGCTGGCCCGATTCTCCCGTGATCGCGCGCGTGTTACCATCCCGGTCGCGCCGACATAGCTCAGCGGTAGAGCAGTTGTTTCGTAAACAACAGGTCCTCGGTTCGAATCCGAGTGTCGGCTCCAGCTCCCCCTCGCGAAAGTCGTCCGCCCTCCTAGCCGGGTGGCCGACTCCGACCCCGCCGGACCCCGACGCTGACCCCCTGCGCGCATCAGCCGGTTGCCGAGCCGTCCGGACGGGCCGCAAGGACGGCGTCGGTCTGCTCCGCCGCCCTCCCGAGCGCCGGGATGACGTGGCCGTACGTCCATGGGCGTCCCGAGCGTCGTCGTGAACAACGTCCGCGGGGTCTTCGTGAGCCACCTACAATCCGTCAAGCGGGTGTTTCTTACATCGCGATTCGGGAACATCCTCAAGGAGACAACAGGGGCGAGCTAGGGTTGTCGAGCAGCCGGGCATCACTGCTCTTGAGCGGTCGGCGTCGCAGTGAGACGCATTGCAGCCAGGTTGACCAGTTGGGGTAGGGCATGAAGACGAAGTCCAATCGAATCCGAATCGGGCGGGCCGGCGCGGCGCTGCTGACCCTCGTGACAGTCGGCCTGGCGGGCTGCGTTGGGGCCGGACCAAGCGCTCCACCCGCATCAACGATGGGCCCGGCGGGCACGGGGTCGATCTCGCCTTCGCCAATGGCCACGCAGATTCCGCAGGCAAGTGTCTCGCCGACGCCGCCCGGCGTGTGGAAGAGCATTGAGTGGGCTTCCCTGGGAGCGCCCAGCTGGGCAGCGGGCTCAACTCAATTCCAGGTGTTTGGGTGGAGCCACGGCTACGTTGGTTTCTCGATCCAGCCGAGCAGCAGCACCGGTGACACCCCCATCGACCCGACCGTCGTCTCGTACTCCTCGCCCGATGGGGTCCACTGGAAGGAGGGCCAGACGCTCGATACCGCCGGGGCCGGTACCCAGGGCATGCTCATGGAAATCCGATCCGTCATCGAAGGACCGGCGGGCCTGCTGGCCGTCGGCTGGTCCGGGGCATGTGGCTCCGAGTATCTCGACGGTCTGTGGACCTCGTCCGATGGGACATCCTGGCAGCCCGTGAACACCCAGAAGGCGTTTGGCCAGAACGCGATCGCCATCCCGCGAATCTCAGGTGGCTCCGCCGGCTACGTCGCCGTGGCCTACAAAGGTGCCGGGGTGTGGACCTCGGCCGATGGCCGCGTCTGGCAGCCAACCGCACTCGATGCGCCGGCCTTCAAGAACTCTAAGATCGACGACGGGACGGCCTTCTCGGGCGGCTATGTCCTGGCGGGGACGTATGGGACTCCAGATTGCGCAGTAACGATAGGCCCGGCACCCACACTGCCTCCCGTCACTGCCGCCGTCTGGTGGTCGGCCGACGCTGCGAGTTGGACTCGCGTCTCTCTTCCGGGAGCCGTGAGCAGCTCCGATGGTCAGTCGACCTCGGTTTGCCGCCTCAGCGATCGCGCTTTGATGGCCATCGCCTCGAGGTGGAACAACAGGTCTCAAACATCCGCGCAGCTGGCCTGGGTCACGACCGACGGCCGGACCTGGAGGTCGGTCACGCTGCCAGCGGGGATCTCGGCGACGAACATCCTGTCTGACGGTCAGCGTGCACTCGTTGTCCTCCCCGTTGGAGATGGCCAAACGGTGAGTCACCTGTCGCTGCAGACCTTTGACGCCGACTACGCGCTGGTCACACTGCGGCAAAGTGGGAACCAGCCATCCATCTCATACATGGGCTCGCCTATGGGTGACGGCTACGGCCTCGTGGCCGTGGGTCCGTCCGGGGTGGTGGTCACGGACGGACACCAACTCTGGATGGGAACGCCCTCGGCCGGCTAAGAGGACCGTCCTCCGGCGGCCGCTCCCCTCTGGGATCGGCGGCATCGGAAGGTTCGCGAGTCCGAAGAAACTCACCGGATACACGGGCCTCCGCCCCCCACTCGCTCCAGGCGAGGGTGCGTCCGTCGGCGAGCTGCATCGTCCGATCGAGCTTGGGCGTTGCCGTCGCCTCCATCTTTGATGCCTCCAAACGTGGCGATTGCGCGACCGGCTCACCCCCGGACGATCGTGGAGCACGTCAGCTTCGCGTCGATCTTCTCGTGGATGCTGACGGCGTGGGCCGTGAGCGTCACGCTCTTGCCCTTGTCGTCGACCGTGACCTGGACCGTCGAGCCTGGGTCGCCCTGCGACACCAGCCAGGCCCTCGCTTCCGTCATGAAGACGGTGTCGACGTGGACGTGGGCGCCCGGGCTTTGCTGGATGATGACGTCGCGCGTGTTGTTGACGCCGTGCGAGTCGAGGAAGGTCGCGTGCCACGACCCGTTGTTGAGCAGGCAATCTACTTGAGCTCGGCCCGAGTACGTCCCCGGAGCGGGGTAATCCCAGCTGCCGAGGTTCGCGACCGTTGCCTCGAAACTGCCGGGGCCGCAGGCCTGGCCGATGGCCTGGTACTCCCAGCTGCCGGTGATTGCGTCGGTCGCGAGGTAGCTGTTGTCGTCGAGCACGAACAGGACCCGGTCCACGTTCTGCTCGTCGCGGCAGAAGGTCGACTTGCCCTTGGGCATGTCACGCTGCTGCCAACCGCTCTCCGGGGTATGGATCATCGCCACGACGTCGAGCGACCCCGACGGCGCCAGCTTGGAGAAGTCCACGGTGAGCTGCTGTACGTCGTCGCCCAACTCCAGCTCCGCGTAGCGGGCCGATAGCGGAGGCATGCTCTCGGGCACCTTGACCGGCGGGGCGGTCTTGGCCAGGCCCGGCGGATGACGGAAGTAGAACTTGGTTCCATGGCTCGGTCCGGTGGGCGGCAGCTGGGCGTCCAGCTGCTGGAATCTTGGCTTGATGAGATCCGGCGCCCCGCCGCCGGGCATGTCGGTGTTCCAGGCGCGGACGGCGAAGTCCTTGAACCGAGCCTTGAACGGGAGCACACCCGATAGCGCGGCGTTGAACGCCTGCCAGCCAACCTTGCCCTCGAACGCCTTCCACGCCTTGCCGATGGCAACCGGGCTCATCTCCTGGGTCATGAAGTAGGGCCACACGAACGACGCGTACTCGTTGTGACCGTCGTGCGTCGTCAATCCCAGCGTCGTTGCCTCGAACTGGCTGAGATCCGGGTAGACCCAATGCTCCCGGCCTTCCGGCACGAACGTTTCCTCGGCCCATTCGGCTGACGCCTCGGTCATCCAGTACGACAGATTGTTCTCGTATCGGCCCTCCAGGTTGTGGGCATCCTCGAGGACATGGAAGAACTCGTGGGCCAGCAGGTCCTTCAGATCCGTAGGCGAGTTGTACGAGCGATACAAGAGTATGTAGGCGCTCGACTTCCGGCTACCGTCGGCCCCGGAGTAGGGGCCGGCCGCC
>Ga0209777_10001608_pt1 | contig 31953 bp, 23 predicted proteins | sample FrelakmetHBP12HB_FD_187147 | JGI IMG/M metagenome (GOLD analysis project Ga0209777, IMG submission 187147) | Freshwater lake sediment microbial communities from the University of Notre Dame, USA, for methane emissions studies -HBP12 HB (SPAdes)... | ecosystem: Environmental > Aquatic >... | reverse complement strand
GATCATCTATCCGAGTTGGCCATTCTGAAGACGCAAAACGCTCTAAACGCCGACGTGGACGTAACGCCGCTCACCGCCCGAATGACGTTCATGTTCTTCGTGCCCTTTTTTCTCCTCGCCCCGGTGGCCGGTGCATTGGCCGACCGCGTCTCGCGGCGCGGGCTGATGGTGACCGCGGATGTGTTCCGCTGCGTCATCATGTTCAATTTCGCGGCCCTGATCGCCTGGACCTCAAAGTCTGGAAGCTGGGGAGCGTATCTCCCACTGCTGCCCGTCGGGGTATTTGCGGCCCTGTTCTCGCCCGCGCGATCGGCGCTGCTGCCGAAGTTGATTCGGACCGATCAGCTCGTGCGGGCCAACGGATTGCTGGCCGGACTGGGGATCATCGCCACGATGGGCGCGGCGCTCATCGGTGGGTACCTCGCCAAGCACTATCACCCGCAACTTGCTTTCCGTCTCGACGCGGCGACATTTCTGGCCAGCGGGATCCTGTTGCTTGCGATGCGCCCGCCGACGCGATCGCACGCCCCCCCATCGGTACCGCGACAGGCATGGAGCGGTCAGTCCTGCAAGGAGGGGTGGTTTGCCGAACTGGGCATGGGCTTTCATTACGCGCGTGCGCACCGCCACGTTCGTGAGTTGATTATCGTCGCGGTGATCGTTTGGTTTTGCGGGCCGCTGGTTAACAGCGCCATCCCCGCGGTGGCCCGCGACGTTTATCACGGCGACTACATCACCATCAGCTCTTGCCGGGCATACCTCGGACTCGGCTTTATCCTTGGCGCGGCGATCGTGACGGTGCTGGGCGATGCCTTGAGGAGTCAAATCGCGATCACTTGGGGACTTTTCGGCGTGTCGATCGGCATCGCCCTATTCGCCCTCTCGTGCATCCTGCCCATTCGCGACACAACGGCCGCCGGCGTAGGCGCGGTCGCCCTGGTAGTTGCGGGAGTTTTCGGTCTGAGCGTTATGGCCGGTTTTCAGGCACTCTTGCAACGGACGGTGGCCGATCGTTTTCGAGGGCGTGTCTTTGGAGTCAGCGACCTTTTCAGCATGGGCGCTCTGCTGGTGGCCACAGGTGCGCTGGGATTGCCTTCGGGTACGCGCGTGGACCGGTGGGTGGGCGTGATTTTGGCGGTCGTCGCGGTTGTGACCTTTATCGCGGGGGTTGTGACGTTGACGAGGCGACTGAAGCGCGGGCCGCACCGTTGGGCGTTGAACTTCGCAGAAAACCTCAACGAGTTCATCGTCAAGTTCTGGTACCGCGCCCGGCGGATCGGACGACCGACGGTCCCCAGAACCGGAGCGGTGATCGTAACGTCCAACCACGTCGGCCCGGCGGACCCGCTATTGCTGTGCGGGGCGGCGCCTTATAGGGCGATTTCGTTTCTGATCGCCGCTGAATATGCCCGATGGCCAGTCGTGCGCTTTTTCGTGCGGGCCATGGAGTGTATCCCCGTTCGCCGGGGAACGCGCGAGATCGCGGCCACCAGACAGGCGATTCAGCACCTTGAGCGCGGCAAGGCGGTGGGCATCTTTATTGAGGGCGGGATCACCCAGCCGGGAGAGCCGATACGTCTGAAGGACGGGGTTGCGTTGCTTGCTCTAAAAACCGGCGCGGCGGTAGTCCCGGCCTACGTCAGCGGGATCGCGTACTACGATGGAGTGATCCGCGGGCTGTTGTCGCGGCAGCAGGCGCGGGTGCGCTTCGGCCCGCCGGTGGATTTGAATGAGTTTCGCGTAGCCGATCCATCGCGTGCTACGGTGCGCGCCGCCACACGAAAGATTTACGATGCGGTTCTGGCTTTGGCGCCTGAACCGCGGACACGCTCTGCCGCAAGCGAATCGGCGGAGCCTACAGAGGGCGTGTGAGAGCTCCCTCTCCCCCAGAAGGGGGAGAGGGCTTTTCAACGCCCTCGGACGAAGCCAACAGTAGCGACTCGGAGCCGACAACATGAACACTCTAGAATTGTGGCAACGCTATCAGCGGCACCTGTGCCTCGTTCCCGAAATCGGACTCGGGCTGGACATCAGCCGCATGGGCTTTTCCGACGACTACATGGATTCCATGGCCGATCCCATCGGATTGGCGCTGGCCGCCATGGAACGTATCGAGGGCGGCACCAAGGCCAACATCGACGAGGACCGCATGGTCGGTCACTACTGGCTGCGCGCCCCGGAACTCGCCCCGGAGCCCGGTATCCGCGCTGACATCGAGCGCACGCTCGCCGCGATCCATAACTTCGCCGACGGCGTGCACTCCGCAACAATCCGCCCGCAGCGCGGCGACGCCTTCGACGTGTTGCTGGTTATCGGAATTGGCGGATCGGCGCTGGGTCCGCAGTTTGTCTCCGACGCTCTGGGCGGTCCCGACGACTTAATGCTCGTCCGCTTCATCGACAACACCGACCCCGACGGCATCGACAGGACACTCGCCGAGCTTGACGAATCACTCGCCCAAACGCTTACCATCGTGGTCTCGAAATCCGGCACCACGCCCGAAACGCGCAACGGGATGCTGGAGGTCGCGGCCGCTTACAAGCGACTGGGGCTGACCTTCGCCCGCCACGCGGCGGCCATCACACAGGAAGGAAGCGCTCTCCACCGTCAAGCCGTGGAGGAGCATTGGCTGGCAACGTTTCCCATGTGGGATTGGGTCGGCGGGCGCACCTCTGAGCTTTCAGCGGTTGGGCTGCTGCCGGCGGCGCTGCAAGGGTTGGACATTCAGTCGATACTCGCCGGCGCACGGGACTGCGACGTGGCCACTCGTCGATTGGACCTTAACCAAAATCCCGCCGCGTTGCTCGCGTTGATGTGGCACTATGCCGGCATCGGGCGCGGCGACAAGAACATGGTGATCCTACCCTACCGCGACCGTTTGCTGCTTTTCAGCCGTTATTTGCAGCAACTGGTCATGGAGTCGGTAGGCAAGGAGCGCGACCGGCAAGGCCGAGTCGTGCATCAGGGGTTGACCGTACTCGGCAACAAGGGCAGCACCGATCAACACGCTTTCGTTCAGCAGCTTCGCGACGGACGCAATGATTTCTTTGTCACCTTCATCGAGGTGATGAAGGACCGCGAAGGTTCGTCGCCGATGATCGGAGCGGACGTGACCGCCGGCGATTTTCTGCACGGGCTTCTACATGGGACGCGGTCCGCTTTGTACGAAGGCGGGCGTGAGTCTATGACCATAACACTCCATAAGCTCGACGCACGGAGCATCGGCGTGCTTATTGCTTTGTTCGAACGGGCGGTGGGCCTGTATGCCGAATTGATCGACGTCAACGCCTACCACCAGCCGGGCGTCGAGGCCGGGAAGAAGGCGGCTGCCGGCGTTCTGGAACTTCAGCGCCGGATTGTCTCGCACCTGACCGCAGCGCCCGCAACGGAGCACACAGTCGAACAGGTCTCCGCGGCCCTTGGGGAGCCAAGCCGTATCGAAGATGTCCTTCACATCCTCGAACACCTCTCAGCCAACCCAGATCGCGGCATACGCCGTCGAGGCGGAGCGGATCCGCTCCGAGCGACGTATTCAGTGAAGTAAACCCATCGTGGTCACGGTATGAATTCGGTCATCAGTGCGATCCGATTACGGCGGCTGCGAGTCAGGCCGTGTGGAAGGGTATACAAATCGGAATCATGAACACGGCGATGGTTCCGCACAGCAGGTCCATGGGAATCCCGATTCGCAGGAAATCCGAGAAGCGGTAACCACCCGCCCCATAGACCATCATGTGCGTTTGATAACCCAGCGGCGTGGCGAATCCCAGGGAACCGGCGACGGTCACGGCGGCCACAAAGGGCATGTAGCCCAGCCCGAGGTTGGACGCCGTCTGTAGGGCGATGGGAAAGAGCAGTGATACGGCCGCGCTGTGCGACACAATCTCGGTGAGAAGTAGTGTGCCCGCGTAGATTGCGATCAGGCTGAACCAGGCGTTGTCACTTGCTGCGGAGGTCAGGCTCTCCGCCAGCGCTTTGGCAACCCCCGTCTTCTCCACTGCGGTTCCCAGGGCAAACGCCGCCGCGACGGACACAATGATTTTCCATTCGACGCTCCTTCGCGCCGCAGCCGAGGTGCAGCAGCGCGTCGCCAGCATCAAACCGGATGCCAGAATGACCGCTTTGAGCATCGACAACCACTCAAAACTCGCGACGACGATCATCGCAACCAGGATGGCGATCGCCAGGTAGGCACGCTCATATCGGATGGGGGCTGAGCCTTCAACTGAACTCACCAGATAGAAATGGTGCGAATTACGGTGTTGCTGGGCGAAGGCTTGATGGGCTTCCAACAAAAGCGTATCTCCGCCGCGAAGCACAATGTCGCCGATCTTGCGCTCGATTCGTTCCCCGCGCCTTGCCACGGCGATCACTGCGGCATTGTAGATCGTTCGAAAGCGCGATTCGCGGACCGAATTACCGACGAGCGGACTGTCGGCGGCCACGACCGCCTCGATCAGACACCGTCTGGATCGCGGGGCGTCGAGCTTGAATATCTGATTGGTCGCCGCCGACAGACCGCGAATCCGCTGCACGTCCACCATGGCGTCCACGACGCCCACGAAAATCAGCCGATCCTTGGCCCGCAGTTTCTCCAGCGGTGCAACCGCGGCCAGGATTTCGCCGTCGCGCTCAATCTCCGCCAGGTACCCATGTGCCAGTTGGCGCAAGCCGGCCTGTTCAATGGTCTTGCCGACCAGAGGACCGTTCGAATCCACGATCATCTCCATCGTGTATTCTCGCGGGTCGCCGAAAGTGTCGCTCGCCGGTCGCCGATCCGGGAGCAGCCAACGATGGAACGACACCACGAACAACACCCCGCCGATCGCAATCGGAATACTGATCCACGTCAGCTCAAACATGTGCATTCCGTGTCCCTTGGCCTGCTTGAGCATGCCGTCGACGAGCAGATTGGTGGATGTCGAGATAATCGTCACGGTTCCGCTGAGGACCGCGGCGTAACTGAGAGGGATCATCAGCTTGGAGACGGGGATGTTGTTCTTCTTGGCCCAGTCGTTCACCGCGGGCATGAACATGGCCACAACGGGCGTATTGTTCATAAAGGCGCTGATAAAGGTGACCGGGAACATCATCTTGTTGAGGGCGCCGGTGATGGTCCTGGGTCGGCGCAGGAATTTCTCGGTAATAAGGACGTTGCCCCCGGTCGCCTCAAGGCCGGCGACAACCACGTAAAGCATGGCAATGGTAATGATGCTCTCGTTGGCTAATCCGGCGAACGCTTCCTTGGGAGTCAATACGCCAAACAGGAGCAATAACGTATTGCCCCCCACAAGCACGAGGTCGGTCGCCAGGCTAGTGAGCGAAAGCACCGAGAGAACGACGATAACCACGCCGATCGTCAGCCACGCCTGCCAGCCGAGCGCAGTCCACAACTCCCAAGACATTCGCATTCTCCGGGAAATTCGCCGGCTTCGCGCCGGTAAACACCATGCGACTCAGCTATATCATCACTTTCGGCCTCGGAATGTGTATCCGAACCCGCCGCACCAGGCAACCAGTGCGCCGAAACAGTAGCAGCGTCTGCATGCAATTCGTCGGACCGCATCCGTCAAAAACGCGCTTCAAGCGGTATATCGACGCGAATCTACGGGCAGACTAGCATTTTGAATGCGTTGCTGATGGCGCCTTTCGATAGGATCACAATTTGCTGCACGCCGCAGGGATCGGCCCGGCCGCGACCAATTTCTTGTGATGAGAATCAACCGTGAGGTTCAATCCCTCCAGCGTGCGGGCCCCTAAGAGCAGGAGATCGCCTTTCTCTGCGAATACGACCTCGTCAACGGTGAAAAACTTGCCCACACGGATGATAGCAAATCCAACGCTCCGTGTGACATGCTGCCCGTTGGCCATCACGAACGCGAGGTCCTTTTTCTCCCTCGCAATGCCCAGTTTTTCCAGCGTGGTCATCGGAATCCAGGTGTACTCACTTCCGGTATCGACGAGAACATTCGGCACGACTGCCGAACGGTCTCGGTCAGCGAAGTTCTCGACCATGCACTTGACGTGAAAAGTACCCATTACAATTCGCCACTATAGGCGCGATGAACGAGCCGTCAACGGCCCCGGCGCAGACGTCCGCTCGCGCATGGGTCCGTTCCCGATCTGGCAGTCCGCCCTGGAGCACCTACAATTAACTGGACACAGCTAGAAATGCCATCGGCTGGATTGGAGGCGTGCGGATGAGCCTGTTGGCGGTGACGATAATTGCCGCAGCGATCCTGGTTATGGCGTATCGACTATATGGGGCGTACTTGGTGCGTTTGCTCCGCCTGGACCCCTACGCGCAGACCCCCGCGGTCCAACTGCGTGACGACCTCGACTACATGCCTCTCGAGCCGAAGTCGCTGTTGAGCCAGCATTTTTCGGCCATTGCCGCCGCCGGACCGATCGTCGGCCCCATACTCGCTGGCGTGATGTTCGGCTGGCTGCCTGCGCTGATTTGGATCATCCTCGGTTCGATCTTCATCGGCGGCGTCCACGACATGACCGCCCTCGTCGCGTCCATTCGTCACCGCGCCAGGTCCATCGCCGAAGTCGTCCGCGAGCACATGAGCCATCGCTCGTTCGTGCTCTTTCTCATCTTCGTGTGGCTGGCCCTCGATTACATCATCGTCGCCTTCACCGACATTACGGCCTCCTCCTTCGTCGGGATGATCGACCTCGAAAGCGGCGACAAAGTCTCCGGCGGAGGCATCGCCACATCGTCCATCCTCTATCTCATTCTGCCGGTCATCATGGGCTTTCTTCTCCGATTCACGCGGCTCAAGATAGGCTTGGCGACGATCATCTTCCTCCCTCTTGTGGGGCTTGCGATCTGGGTCGGCCAGTATATCCCCCTCAACCTTGACACCGTTCTGGGGATGTCGCTGCCCGACGCCCATCGGGTTTGGAACGTCGCGATTCTGGCGTACTGTTTTGTCGCCTCCGTCGTCCCGGTCTGGTCGCTCCTGCAGCCGCGGGGCCACCTCGGCGGGTATTTCCTTTTCATCACGCTTGTGGGCGGGTCGCTGGGCTTGGTCCTCAGCGGCGACAAGGCCGTCTATCCCGCGTTCACTAATTGGGTCACGCCGAAAGGTCAGCCGCTTTTTCCTATGCTCTTCATCACCATCGCATGTGGGGCGTGCTCCGGCTTTCACGCTATCGTCGCCTCCGGCACGACCTCCAAGCAGCTTCGCCGCGAAACGGACGCGAAGATCGTCGGCTATGGCGCGATGCTCCTGGAAGGAATGGTCGCAGTCGTGTCGCTGGCGTGCGTGATGCGGATCGCCGCGGACTCCCCGCTGTTGACCGGACCCGGCGGCGCAAACCCCAACTTCCTTTATGCTCTCGGCATTGGCAGCTTCCTGGGCGTGTTCGGCGTGCCCGCGTCGTTTGCCGTTTCATTTGCCCTGATGGCCTTCACGACGTTTGTCTATGACACGCTGGACGTGTGTACGCGCCTGGGGCGGTACATAATCGAGGAGTTGACCGGCTGGCGGACGCGCTGGGGAAAGGTCTTCGCCGCCGTCGTGACCGTCGGCGCGCCGCTGCCGTTCCTTCTTCAGCAGAAAGTTGACGCATCCGGTGCGCCGATTCCCGTCTGGAAGGTCTTCTGGGAGCTGTTCGGAGCGAGCAATCAACTCCTGGCCGCTCTCACTTTGATCTGCGTGACCGTGTGGTTGTGGCGAACATGCCGATCCATCCCTCTCCTCCTTATCACCGGCATTCCGACGGTACTCATGTACACGATGAGCACCTGGGCGTTGCTGCGCGTCATTCAAAGGGAGTTCACGGTCAACGGACCGAGTGCGAGCACTATCGGCTGGATCGCAATTGTCCTCGTCGCCCTCGCGGGAATGATGCTCATCGACGCGTTCGTCGTGTTTCTGGTCCCGCCCGCTCCGCCGCCAGGTCACCTCGCACCCACGACTGCGTAGGTCTCAGACCCCCGAGCATCAAGCAAGGGAAAATTGGGGGAAATTCGGGACAGTCCATAATTTCCTATTACTCGTTTTGGTAGTCCATCGCGTAATTCGGCGATTCCTTGGTGATGACGACTTCGTGGGGGTGAGATTCTGCGACGCCAGCGGAGGCGACGCGGCAGAAGTTGGGCTTTTTCGCGGAGTTCGTCGAGGGTGGCAGATCCGCAATAGCCCATCCCCGCCCGCAGGCCGCCGTCGGCTATCGCCGCAATGCCCGCGCCGCGTCCGGCGTCCGGCAGTTGGCGGTTTGGCACGTCAACCCCCTGGGCTTTCGGCCTGCGGGGCCTGTTCGCATCGCCGGCTAAAGGCGTGGCTTTCTTCAAGTCACTCCCCGCACGAACGACGCCGCCATCAAAATCAGTGTCTTCGCCCGACTATCCGGCGTTAACACGACGCGAGTGCAGTATGCAAGAACTATGGAGGCGCGTATATTTTCCTCGTATGCCGTCTGCGCGATCGATCTCCAGCTCTGGTTTTTTGCGCCTTGCTTTGGTTGTGGGGTTGGCCGCGATCTCAGGATGTGCCGCGCCTCGAGTTGCGAAGTTCGAACGCAAACGTACGGGGCGGGTGTACTGCGTGCGTGGGTTCCTCGACGTGTTCTCGCTCGGGATGAACAGTCTTGCGGAGGAACTCCGAAAGGAAGGCGTGGACGCACGGGCAATGAGCGGACCGGCGTGGCGCGCGGCGGCCAGACAGATCGAATCGGACTTCGCCGTCAGCGCCGACCAGGAACCGCTGGTTATAGTGGGTCACAGTTATGGCGCCGACCATGCGGTCGATATGGCCAGGTATCTTCAACGAAGCGGCATTAGGGTTCGGCTCCTTGTGCTCCTGGACGCGACAACGCCCCCCACTGTTCCGGCCAACGTCGAGCAATGCCTTCACTTGTACAGGCCGACCCTCGCGGGCGATCTCCTGCCGTTCATCTTTGCGGGGAATCCGGTCGTTCTGGATCGGGACAATCAGAATACGCAACTCGTCAACGACATCGTCTCGACCGAGGAGCTCGGTCCCAAGGCCTCAGCGGTAAACCACTTCAACATTGATAAGAGCGAAGTTGTCCACGCATTCGTGGTCAAGGAGATCATCGAGGTTTGCCCGCCGTTGGATTCCGCGCTTGAGTTAACGAACGGGTACAGCCCGGACCCGCCAACGACCGTTTTGGAAGCAGGCCATGCGACTCCATGACTTGCCGGCATCTACCTTAGCGTTCACCCTATCGGCGTATTGGTTTTGCGTCGGAGTCAAGGTGTTCAAGGTAAGTCGCGGCCGACGGCATCTTGGCTGGGTCTTGATTCCCAAGCTGCGCAACGAGCGCCTCATGTGGATCGTCTGGGTGCCGCTTGTCGCCGCGTGGATTGCGATGCCCTACGTCGCGCCAGCACAAGCCTACGACCGCCACCCCTGGATGGGCATGCCGAATCTCGAGGCCGCGCCGATTGTCGTTCCCGTATTGCGGAGCCTCGCCGCCTTGGTCGCGGTCGGATGCCTCATACTCTCGATCAGGTGTTGGCGATTTATGGGGCGCAACTGGCGAATGGGAATAGATCCCGGTCAAGAAAGTGCGCTCCTCAGCGGAGGCCCATTCGCCGTCGTTCGTCACCCCATTTACACCCTCAGCATGACGCTCATGGTGTGTTCGGTGCTCATCATTCCGACGCGAGCCATGCTGATTCTGGCGGCATTGCACATCACGCTGTTGCAACTGAAAGCCCGCAATGAGGAGCGATTCCTTCTTAAGGTCCATGGAGACGCTTACGCCAAATACTGCGATCTCACGCCTCGTTTTGTTCCAAGGCCGCGCTTTCTACGCAGCTTTGGAGGTCGACCGACTCGCGGAGACCGGGCCCTGTGAAAGGCTTGAAATCTAACGTCGCCGATTGGAAACACGCTGCGGGCGGCATGGCGTCCCGCTCCGGGCGTCTGAGTTCTTTCCAACAGACGATGCTTCTGTGGGAAAAACTCCATCCTTACAATGCCACGCACGCCGTCCGCCTCTCGGGTCGCGCCGACGTTGCCTCATTGTCGGCCGCGGCACACCGCGCCGCCCGTGAATCAGGCATCGGAGAATTGGTTCTCCAAGGCGACAAGCGCACGTATCAGTACCTACCTCTGCAAACGATTTCCGTCCGCGAGCTGCCCGAGACGATCGACGCGAATCAAACGCTCTGCGCCATCATCACTGAGGAATTGAACGTGCCGTTTTCCAGGGGACCGCATCATCCGATTCGATGGGTCGTCTTCAACGAGGATTCCGGCGACGCCCATTTCGTCGTGCTCGTCTACCACCACGTTGCCTCGGATGGTCTCGGTGTTCAAGCGTTTCTCGGGCTAGTCCTGGCCCATTACCTTTGTTTTCCAGGTCCTTCCGAGAGCCGCCCCTTCGCAATGGAGGCAAAGCGCCGAGAGCAGACTCCCGACCATCGAAATGGAACAACTCAGTACTTTCGACCGTTGATTCGCACGGCCATCGAGTACTTCCGCCTAAGATCCGCTCATCGGATGCGAGAGCGAAAAGGGGGTGGAGAGGAAACGGCCTTCGTCACGCGTGGGGCTGGATACGGAGTCGTCGAGCGGCTCAACCGCGCCTGCCGAGACCGCAAGGTAGGTTTGAACGATGTCATTCTTGCGGCGACCGGCTCGGCCATCGCTGAGCTGACCGCGCCGCGGCGAGAACATTCGAGGCGCCGGAAACTGGCCCTTAGCACGATCGTAAACCTTCGCGAGACGGTTGGCGGCCGATTCGACACAGCGTTCGGCGTCCATCTGCGCGATTGCGTGATCCTGCTCGACGACCCGGATGCGGGATTCGCGGGCGTCTTGGAGCAGGTTTGTGCCCAGACGCGGAAGCTCCGGGCGGACCGCACCGCGGATCAGGCGTCGCGGCTCCCGTTCGTTCGGTACCTGTGGCCGCTCATGCGGATTCCGCACACGCGGGCGAGTTACCAGAAGATCTTCCCCGTCTGTGCCGGAGTCAGCACGATCGCCGGCAGCGAGCTGCGATTCGAGGAGTCCGCGGCGAGTGTTCTGCGATACGTGCGCGCGTGTCCTCCCGGGCCGGCGATGCCGATGGTCATCGCACCGACGGTGATGGGCAGTCGGATGGAACTCACCCTGGTCTGTCGCGAGTCTTGTCTGGACGCGAATCAAATGAGCGGGCTTCTGGACCGGGTTTTGAGCAAGGTGCAGAACTTCGCGGATGCCGCGCAGCATCATGCGAATGAAGAGGTCGAAATCACGATTTGAAAGGCGCCCAACAGAAGACCGTCTCGATCTCACCTCTACTCCGTCCGGTAGTCCATCGCGTAGTTCGGCGATTCCTTGGTGATGACGACGTCGTGTGGGTGGGATTCGGCAACGCCGGCGGGAGTTACGCGGTAGAAATGGGCGTGCTCGCGGAGGTCGTCGAGGGTGGCCGCTCCGCAATAGCCCATTCCCGCGCGCAGGCCGCCGATGAGTTGATAGACCATATCGGCCAGCGGGCCGCGGAACGGGACCCGGCCTTCGACGCCTTCGGGGACAAGCTTGCCGCGGGGCGTCGAGGAGGATTGGGCGTAGCGCTCGGCGGAGCCTTTGACCATGGCCCCAAGCGAGCCCATGCCGCGATATTCCTTGAAGCGGCGGCCTTTCCAGGTGACCGATTCGCCAGGGGCTTCCTCCAATCCAGCAAAGAGCGAGCCGAGCATGACGGTGTGCGCCCCGGCGGCGAGGGCCTTCACAATATCCCCTGACAGACGCACGCCACCATCGGCGATCACCGGAACCCCTTCGCCGCGGGCGGCGTCGGCGACGTCCATTATCGCCGTAAGCTGAGGCACCCCAACGCCCGACACCACACGCGTAGTGCAAATGCTGCCGGGGCCGATGCCGACCTTGAGGGCATCCACACCGGCGTCGATGAGGTCGCGGGCGGCTTCGGCGGTGGCGATGTTGCCGGCGATGAGCTGGACCTTGTGCAGTGAACGAATCCGCTTGACGGTTTCGATGACGTTCTCGCTGTGTCCGTGGGCGGTGTCGACGACGACGACATCAACATCGCTGGCGAGCAGGGCCTCGACGCGATCGTATTCGTGGACTCCGACGGCCGCCCCGACACGGAGCCGGCCGCGTTGATCCTTGCAGCTTCCGGGATATTTTCTCGAGCGCTCGATGTCGCGCATCGAGATCAACCCCGTGAGCTTGCCGCCCTTATCCACGAGCAGGAGCTTCTCGACCTTGGCGCGGTTGAGGATCGTGGCCGCTTCTTCGAGCGTTGTATTCGGCGGACCCGTCACCAGATTGCGCGAAGTCATCACGTCGCGGATTTTGAGGTCGTCGCGTTCGAGGAACTTCATGTCGCGGCGGGTGATAATGCCGACGAGGCGGTCGTCGCCCTCGATGATGGGTACGCCGGAAACGTTCTGGAGCGACATGAGTTCCTTGGCCTTGGCGACTGGGGCGTCGGGGCCGAGGGTGACGGGGTCGAGGATGACACCGCTTTCGGAGCGTTTGACCTTGTGCACCTCGCGGCACTGGGCCTCGATCGATAGGTTTTTGTGGATGATGCCGATGCCGCCCTCCTGGGCGAGGGCAATCGCGAGCCGCGACTCGGTGACGGTGTCCATCGCAGCGGAAACGAGGGGGATGTTGAGGCGGATTTCGCGGGTGAGGAGCGTGCTCACGTCCACTTTTTCGGGCACGACTGCGGAGCGCCGCGGAACCAGCAGGACATCATCGAACGTAAGAGCTTCGGGGATGGTGCGCGGATGTGCGGACCTTGGATGGGAGTCGCTTGCGTGCATATTGCAGGTACCTTTCATTATAGAGTACCTGGGAATCATCAATATGATAAGGCGGAGGATTCGTCAAGCCCCGGCTAACAAGGCTAAGAACGGGCCAGTACGGGCGTGGGTTCAAGGACGAGAAGAGTTCAAGAGTTGAAGGGTTCGAGAGTTCAAGGGTGGGAAGGGTGTGAAAAGTGTGAAGGGTTCAAGGGGCCAAGAGTTCGAGGTTGAATCGTCAATCGACGGGTCACGCGGACTTCCGGCGCGCCGGGATTGCATTCCGTCCGCGGGTCGTCGACCGGAGTACGTCCGCGCGGACTGAAGTCCGCGGCTCGGGAGGAAATTCCTCCATGTCTGCACTTGGGGTAGTAGGGGACAAGTCAGTTTCCTACCTGCGTACGTTGGCACGAGGTATTTGCGTGGATATGATCGGGGAGGAAGCGCGAGTTCGATGACACTGGTGTCATGAGCGTGTCCGCTCATGGCGGCCGTGCTGACGCTTGGGCGCCACGCAGGAGAAGGCCGGCTTGGATGACTGCTGTACTACAGTAGATGACCTTAAGCGGATCGTGGCGGCGTTCGTGGCCGAGCGCGACTGGCAGCCCTTTCACGATCCGAAGAACCTCTCGGCCTCGATCGCGATTGAGGCCGCTGAACTGATGGAACATTTCCAGTGGCTGCGCAGCGACGAGCTGGGCACGATCGGCGATGACGCCAAAGCGATGGCCGAGATTCGCGAGGAAGTAGCGGACATTCTCGCCTATGTGCTCTCGTTCGCCGAGCGAATGAACATCGATCTGTCGTCGGCGCTCGAGGAGAAGATGAAGAAGAACGCGGTGAAGTATCCGCCAGACAAGTTCCGAGGGCGATTCAGATAGCCGCGGGGTTTTTCTCGCGGAGGTCCTCGGCTTCCTGGCGAAGCCGGGTGACGATGGCGTGCCAGGTGTCCGTCACATCGGCGAACTCGTATTGCAGGATATCAGCGAGTAACACGTCATCGCCCGCGAGCAGAGCATCGCGGACTTGAAGCAAGACGTCGCGCGGTTTGGAGACCGCGGACAGCAACGACTGGTCCCGCACGGTGACTGCTTCGGGGTTGAGCCCGAGTATGCCGATGGACTTGGCCACGGCGTCGTGAACCTGCTGCCAGGCCCGCAGACACTCGACGAGATTCTGCCGGGCTTCGGCAGTCTTTCCCTGCGTAAGCAGATCGGCCACTCTTCGCGATTCGGTCTCGGAGTCGTCCAGGGTGTCGGCGGCCTGGGTCATGACGTCAATGACCAAGGCCTCTTTGGTGCCGGTAAAGACCTCGATGCGGTCGAAGTCCGCAGCCGGTTTTTTGAGCGCCTCGGCCATGTCGTCGGCTGCCACGAGGTCGCCGTCGCAGTGGACACTGACGACGATGCGCCCCGGGCTGCAATGATCTGATTGGATGAAAGCCAGTACTTCGCCGAGCGTTCCGCTCGCCACCGGGCCCGGTACAATGGGCTTGTCATCAACTAGAACTTCCATGATGCGTTTCCTCGCCCAGGGCGTCTCTTTCGACCTACATGTCGATCTTGGTCTATCGGTCCGTGCCGCCTGCCCGGTCTACTTGTTTCCTTCGTTCAAACGGTGCGTACCACCTCTCTCATCCATTGTGGGGAGAGGGAAGGGTGAGCGGGTCCCAAGAAGGAACGCGGATGTTTACTTATCCGAGCTGCAGGCGGAATGCAATCCCGGCGCGCCGGGAGCCTGCGCGACCCGGCCGCGCGGCATGAATGCCGCGGCTCAGGATGCGCGCTCAGGGTGGAAAACATTCTTCGGTCCTATTTAGCACTCTTGAACGGCGGAGGTATTTGCCAGTCGCCCAGGAGTGACACCATGTCCGTCACGCCCAGCGGACGCGGCAAGGCAAAAAGCTCTCCATACCTTACACCGACGGAGCCGCCCTCGACACCCGCGCCGCAACGAATGTAGTGCTCCAACCCCGCGAAGCGCTCGTCGTCGAATTGCGAACGATAACAGCGAATGGCCGCAATCTTCTGCTCAATCGTCTCGCCGATGTCCACGACGAACTGGGAGTGCCAGTGGGTGATTTCGGCGGCGATCCGCGTAGGGCGGTACACAAGATGATCGACGCGGAACGGCTCGGTATCGGCGAAACGATCGTTCCACTTCGTGAACTGCGAGTAGAAGCGGGCGGCCTCGGCGATAAGCTGGCTCTGATAGTGATCGGGCGAGGCCGACGGCGTGCGACCCGCCATCGCCACCATAATCCGGGGCCGATACCTGCGCAGCACCGTCGCCAGTGCATAGCGCGCTTCCGGTCCGTCCATCAGTATGCGGTTGGGCAGGCCGAGCATCTCCAGTACATGGGCGCCGAGCACGTCGGCGGCCGCATGCATCTCTTTCATCCGCGTCTCTGGCGTGCCGCGCGGCGTCGGCTCGCCATTGGTAAGGTGGGCCATCCCGACCTTGTAGCCGAGCTTTACCAGCTTGGCGACGGTCCCGCCGGAACCGATTTCGATGTCGTCGGGGTGCGGGGCGGTGAAGATGATATCCAGCCGTTCATCCGGCATAAGCGCGTGTTCCTTTTAGTTGGGCGTAGAGTATTCCAAGGGCACCGTAGGTGTCCAGAGAGGTTGCCGTACAGGCAAATACCGTATCGTGTGAATGAAGTCCCAGACCCGGACAGACTCTTAGGGGCATTGGTTGTTAACCGGGCGTTGGGAACCGTTCCACGGAATCCAACCGTTTGCGCCATTCAGCAGATCGATCAAGGTCAGGATGTCCGCCGGGGCACAGACGTTGCTTCGATCCAGGTCGCACCCGTACGGGTCGCTCAACGGAGGAACGAGGACTCCGTTTAGATTGTCGATCAGATCGAGAATGTCCGACGGCGAGGCGCTGCTGTCGCCATTGACGTTGGCCGGGTGCGATGTGTACTGCACGAAGCTGCCGCCGCCCGTGTAGCTAATGGTGGTGACGCCGCCCGCCGTGATCGCGCGGTCCAAGACGATGCTATAGGCGCCGCCGCCGAGGTCCGTAACGGGACCGATATTGTTGAATCCAAGCAACCCATCTCCGAGCGTCTCGCACAGACGAAAACAATGGTCGGCGCCGGTGACGCCGGGCGACAATTGGATCGTAATAGGTTCAGCTTGAACGCCCGGGCCTCCCTGGGAGCCGATTCCTTGCCGCGGCAAGGGAGCTTTCGGCGCATAAGGCTGGCGTGCGTCAAGTGTGCCGTCCGGTGGAGTGGCGGACGTGATGGTCGCATTGGGGCACGTGTCGCAGGCGTCGTCAATACCGTTGCCGTTGTGATCACCAAGGCAGAGCGTACCCGGGCCAGCCGGACGCCCGCCGCCATTGATGCACTGAGCGGCGAGAAGAACCTGACAAGTTCCGTTATCTATGCAGCAGGCGTTTCGGCATGGATCGACCACCAGGTGGTAGTTGCCGGTTTCTCCATGCCCACCGGAAACGCGAACGTAGTAAGTCGTCCCCTCGGTTACATCCAGATCGATTTTCGAATTGACGAAAGGAGAGCCGCAGCCGTCGTCGTTGCAGATAAGTTCATTTCCACCGCAAGCGTCGAAGATCGATAGGCTGGTATCAAAGGTGCTTCCGCATGTGCCGATGCGAACTCGCCCTGTGCAGTCGGCGGTCCAGCAATGCCAGACGTCCTTGGTATCGCCGGGGGTGCAGGAAGAAACATCCGTTCCGGTCGCGCCGAAAGTCGTCCCATCGTATGGAACGCCGGTTAACAATCGAATGCAGTCATTGCACTGGTCATTTGCCGGTGTAGGAACGGGGCAAACGAATGTGCCGCACGCAGCTCCGTCGTGCCACACGCCGCTTTGACTCTGGCACTGAGCCTGGGACATCGTGCCAATGCACTGACCCCCAGCGCCGCAACACGCGCCCATCGGAACCACTGTATTGCAACTGATCTTCATAATGCCGGTACCCACGGAATTGTTGAAGTAGCCGCCGATACGGATCGTGTAACAACTCCCTTGCTGTACGGGAAGCGTTGCGACTGACTGGATGCCGCAGAAATCGTCGTTGCAAACCAGCGGGGGCGAAACAACCGGGCATTGGCGGCAGCCGGCATAGACGGCCACCTTGGTATCGAAAGTACTGTCGCAGAGGTCTACAGTCAGTTCACCGTTGCAGGTGGCCGTGTATCTATACCAAATGTCATTGTTGATGCTGTCAGTAGAGTTGGGACAGGCTTGCGGTTCGTCGGGGCCGTCGGTCGTAGCCCCGATGGTAGTATAGGCCGTGCTCCCATTGGTCACATCAATCTGGTCGCGACAATTATCGTTTGGCACGACGGCTGCGACACCGCCGACGCCAGAGTCTGCGCCGCCAGAAGCGGCATGAGCCAATGGCGTTGCAAGGCCCAGGCACAAGACGAACGCCACACTCGCGATCAGTGCCACAAGGCGATTCCGCCCTGCTCCAATGCCGCTACGATATTCAAACATGCTCGATCCCCTTGCTACAAAGGACTTGGATCCGCTGCTCAATCCGACCGCGACCGATAACGCAACCGGTCAAGCAGCTCACTCTATAATACCAATTCCCCGCCTGTAATCCACTACAAATCGACAAGCGCGAGAGTCTTCTGGATGGCCGCGTTACGTTGTATGTAATGAGTAGTGAAGATGCGGGTTGGTTATCGGCCCTTTTGGCAAGACGCGCGCCAAGATTTATCGGGCGAGACGGATGTAACGCGCCGGTGCAACTTGCTCAGTTCATTGGTTCGTGAGTCACTTTGATCTTTACCTCCGCATAACGTGACATAGTTCAATTCGGGCAGGTGGAACGAAACTCAAAGGGGTATGGTTGGCCGTGGTAGGCATCAACAGCCAAGGAGATGTCGCGGAAGTCGACGGATTGGTCGACAGTCGCCGGGTAGAGATCGGCCCGCTGGATGGGCACGGCCAGGGGATTGTTAGCGAAACGTTCGATAACCGCCGTGACATCCGTCATGTCCACGATTCCGTTCGGCGGATCGGTTGTCCGCAATCCGGCCACATCGCCCCAACGTCGGACGGTGGCCACGGTGAGCGGCGGCGAGAAATAGTAAACCGATCGGCTAAGGCCACGCGGCTCAACAGAGATCGGAAGGTCCTGTGCGCAGGCGACGTCAATTGCGTCTATGATGAATGTCGCACCGGGGATGACCTCCGGACCATAGACGAATACGACGCCATTGTCTTTCCAGTCAGGGGTGTAATACGGGTCGCACTGCAATCTGGCGTATTGGTGCGGAGAATCGGACAATGCGTCAGCAGGACCATCGTGCGGAGGTCCGATCCACAGGGTTGATTGCCCGCCCAGGGCGGCCTTACCGGAACCGCTGGAACGGCGTACACGGAAAGCCACGAATCTAGCGCCGGATCGCGGCGTAAACTCCACGTAGCGGTTCATAGGCACGCCATCGAGCGTTCTCAGTGGAGCGGATGCTACCGCACAGTTTTGACATTCATCGGGTACGCCGTCGCCGTCATGATCGACGCTCGATGTCGCATATTCGATGAATACCTTAACCCAACTGCCGCCGCCGCAAAGAGTGGGATTGACCCCGGGGGCGGCCACGATGTCCATGACTATCTCGCCGGTAGAGGCGGCTGCGTTGAACTCCTGGGCGGACACCTGCAGAACAGCGACATCGGGTGTCGCGGGACAATCGCTTGCGCCGTCGGTGAAGATTTCCGCCAGGGGCCTGCCGTTGAGCGAAACAAACAAACTTTCGTCATTCTGTTCGCCAAACAGGTCCGCGATCGCAGAGAACTTCATCCGGACTTCGCTAACGGCAAGCGGGAGGGACCGAAAGACAAAATGCTGCGTCGAGCCGGCTCCGATGTTCCCCAATGGCGGAGACGAGGCCGTGAAATGCAGGTCGAGCTGATCGCCCCTGCCGTTGTGGTTGCAGTCTTCGCAGGCGAAAACGATGAAGTCGTCGATAAACCATCCGGTGCGGCCCGTGCAGCCGTCCTTGCCGAAATCGAAGCGGATCCGGATGGTATCGCCGCCGGAGGCGAAAGGGCTAATGTCGATCAGGGAGGCGCCCCAGGAGCCGCCGACGCCGGTCCAGGCTTCCTGGCCTGCCAGCGGATCCGTATTGTGGAAAGAGCCGCCGCGAAGCACGGAATTGTAGGGATTGAACTGGAAGAGCATGCCGGGAATGATGCGCCATGGTCCGCCGTTGACTTGGATACTGACGTTACCACCGTCATAGCCCCTCTCGCTGTCAATGTAATGGGTGAACTGTACGAGCGGGAACTTCACTCCATCGGGCAGGTGGATCGGCGGACTGAACAGCGAGTGTAGCGACGACTCATCGATCTGTTCACAGTCGCCGATATTCGGGTCGTCGCAGAACCATACGGTGCCGGGGCGGTTGTAGGGCAGCGGTCCGGCGCTTAAGACCCAGTCGTATGGCGTCGGCGGCGATGTGTTCCAAACCGTCCAGCCCGCGGCGCCGCTTTCGAAATCGTCGGAGAAGATCGGCGTCACGTTTCCGCACTGCGGCGGAGGCGCGGGATCGAGTATTGCGATCGTTCGTCCACACCTGCCGGGCGTGTCCATTTCCACGGCGCGAAGGGCCAAGTCTATCTGCTGGGCATCGTCGGAACTGAAGGCATCGGCGGTGGGCGCTCCGGTTCGAGGGTCGGGAAGAAACTGTCCCATCAGGTCGTGCGCCGCCTGATTGAAGCCCGCATAAGCGGCCTGGAAGTCAGATGCAGGGGTGAGATATGTCGTAAGCGTGCGATACCACACCGCGCCAGCCTTGATCGGACCGACCCCGCGCATGTCGTATCCATTAAACGACTTTCCATCCACGGCGATTGCAAATGCGTGATTGGGAATCCCGCTGCCGCTGTGCACGCCGCCGTTGTCGCCGGGGCCGCAGGTCTGAAGCTCACTGTTGGCCCGATCCGGATCGCCCATGCACGTCGGGTTCCACATGTCGCGGATGGCGCCGCTGAATGCCGTGGAATCTTCCGCCACCAGCCAGCGAACGCCGTCAGGATAGCCGGGGGGCGGACTGCATCCCGTGCGCCTGGTGTTGGGGAAATCCAATCCGGGTCCGGTAGGGTGTACAGGCCAAGGCACTCCTCCGTCTCCGCCGATGAAAGCGGCGTTGCCGTTGAAAAGGTCCACGACTTCCCCGAACACGTCGGAAAAGGACTCGTTAAGCTGCCCCGATTGGTTTTGATAGATCAGGTCCGCGGTGAACGTCGTGACTCCGTGCGTCAGTTCGTGGGCGGTGACATCGTCCGTCACCGTCCCGTCGCAAAAGGCCATTTGCAGAAGATCGTCGTCCCAGTAAGCATTGGGACACCCGGGAGCAAGTGAATTGACCGTCGCCACCATGGGCAGACCGAGGCCGTCAATACCGTCGCGACCGAAACCCCGGAAAAAATAGTCATAGGTGTCGCCGAAGTAGTCGTAAGCTCGATTGACGTCCACTGGCGACTCGACCGGAGGATCGCCTTCGGCCCGGGCCAACTCGCCGGGCAGCGCCGACAGGCCAAGCCCGTCGTAAATCCGCCGGTCTCGAATGTTCTCGATAAGCGACCATTTATCCAACACTTTTCCGTTGCGCGCATCCACGAAGAACGCCTCGCGCACGCCCGCCGACCGATCCGCAAGAACCACGTGATATGCGAGATGCTCGCCGATCGGCGGATCGCCGTACCAACCGGGATCGACGATCACAAGCTCGTTGCGTTCCACCTTCGGTTTGGCGGACTCCAATTCCGCCGCCGCGGCGCCGGCCGCCTGGTCCTTCGTGATCGCCGGAACGACGCTCAGCTTGGCGCCAATCGGATAGAAGTCGCCGTTGGCGGCAACAATCCGCCCCGCCGCGTCCTGATGAATCTTCAACATTCCCGAGAACACGGGAACGCCTTGATGAACCTGCGTCAACGTCGTGTGGATTTGACCTATGGCGTCACGTTCCGTCTTGGTGACGACGAGCTGCGCGGCGGCATCGTCTACGCCGAAGAGTCGCCCGTGAACTCGAAGGAACTCATTGGTAGAAGTGATCGCCCCAGCGACGTTGCCCGGCTCGGCGATAGGGCCGCCGTCGGCGCTCGTAACGAACGACGCCAAGCCCGTGATGCGGGAGTGTTGAATCTTAAGGCCGGGATTAACTTGTTGTCCGCGCGAATGAGACGAGACGACGAGAAGCAACGTCATGGAGATTGGAAAGAATGCGGCGGCTCGCGGCTCTTTGCGGATGCCGCTCGACGCCGGACCCTCAGTGACCGAAGAGGTAGGCTGACCTCCGGAAAACCGCGATAGAAAACCGACTCGTCTGATCGCCATATCCCCTCGGTGCAAACAGCCGCCTCGATCGAACGACGATGCGGATTAGGTTTCCCCATGTCAGCTTATCAGACAAAGAGCGCACAAGTCAACGAAAACAGCGGTGTTCATGGTGTTAGAAGAGAAACGCACAAAAACCAACTTCGCCCACGATCGGCTTCGACTATCCGGAGTCAGTCCGCGAGTCGATGTGCGAACGCGGTAACCAACCAGTAACAAAAATCCCGAAGATTGCTGATAGGCGGTGCTTGACGTAGAGTGGCAAAGCAAGACATGAACGTGTTTGGCTTGGCTCAGAGTCGATCCAAGATCAAAAAAAAGACGTTGCTTAAGAGCCTCTAACTTAATGAAGATCATCGCAGGCGAAAATCCGCGCGGACTGAAGTCCGCGGCTCGTTTTGTTTGGGGGCTCTGAGGGAAATACTGGAATGAAACTCAACGCACTAAAAGTATTGGGATCTTTGGCCATTCTGTCGCTGGGTCTCTTGTCGGCGACGAAGCTGGCGGCATCCGAACCCGCGAAGACCGACAAACCCGGAGACCCCAAATGCCCCATCATGGGTGGGACCGTCAACCTCGCGGTCAGCACGCCGACTGACGACGGCCCAGTTTTCTTCTGTTGCCCGGGCTGCATCGGAAAGTACACGGCCGCACCCACCAAGTTCGCCGATGTGGTCGCGGCGCAGCGGAAGATCCTCGCCGATCGACCGAAGGTCCAGGTCAAGTGCCCGGTTACCGGTGAACAGGTCGATCCCCAGGCGTTCATCGAGAAAGACGGGAAGAAGATCTTCTTCTGCTGCAAGGGCTGCATCCCGAAATACGAAGCCGACCCCGCGAAGTACAAGAACGGGCTGGCCAATAGCTACACTTACCAGACCAAGTGCCCCGTGAGCGGAGAAGCGATCGACGCAAGGACGTCCGTCACCCTTCCAGATGGCGAAATGATCTACACCAGCGGCACGGAGAACATCAAGAAGCTGATCGCCGAACCGAGCAAGTACACGGCAAATCTCGCGCAGATGGGGTACACGTTCGACGCCGCGAAGATCGCCAAGGGCGTCCCAAGCGAGAAGCAGTGTAAGGACAAGGAGCACGAGGGCGGAAAGGATCACTAACCTTGATTCCTGCCGTTCTCTTTGGGCCTAACGTGTTTGCTCGTCGGACTTTGCAGGCCGAACGACGAGAATTCGAGTGGAAACGCGCGGAGAACTTGTTTAGTGCCGATTATCGCCCGCGTGGGCCGCGAATACGGTCGGCTCCGTCGATGCGAGGACGAGCGACATGGACAGTGAGTGCGATCGACATTCGGGTTCTCCCGAGTCCCACTGGCAGATGGAGGTCGATGCGGACAAGTGTTCGCTGTGCGAGGTGTGCGGCAGCCGCTGTCCGACCGGCGCGATTCGCAGCGAACAGACCGAGGACACTCTTAGCATCCTGTTCAGATATTGGCTTTGCGATGGTTGCCGTGATTGCCTGAATATCTGCCCCGAGAAGGCGATGAGGCTCGCGGAAGCCGAGGCAGGCCCCGGCGCACCGGATGATGTCGTCCTCGCGAAAAGTGGCATGCTCCGCTGTTCGGTCTGCGGGGCGAACTTCGCCCCCGAGGCGAAAGCGGGGGCCGTTTCGCACAGACGAGGGGATGACGCGGAACTGATTCCGAATCAGTGTCCGCTATGCCGTCGAACGCAGATGGTGGTGAGGTTTATCGAAGAAAAGCGGAAGACGGAAGGCAGAATGGCGGAGTACAAGACGGGGACGAAGTGGCATTGGAAGCCGGTTGCGCCTGGAGACGCGGACGCGCCGCCTTGCCCGGATGTTCAGGCCGGACCATCGGACTGAATCCCGGCGTGCCGGGATTCTCAGCTCGGGGGTAGTTTGCCGATTGCGGGCATGGGCTCCTTCGGCCGGCCAATCGGTCGGAACTCGAAACCTGCCGCGGACATGGGATACATGGCCCCACCCGCAAGCACGACGTACCGCAGGCAAAGCCCCCCGATCAGACCAAGGATGGAGGCCGCCACCGCACCTACCCCGTGAACTCCGAGTGCGTCGAACACTAGCGGGATCAAAAGACCGCAAACGCCCACTCCGACCCAGAACATGCCGGCTGCCTCGCCCCTGAGCAGATGCTCGGCAGACATCCGACTGTTTGGAATCCGGTACGATCCATGCAGATAGGCGGCCAAGACTAATCCCTCGACCACGATGAGCAGGATATCGACTCTTCCCAACGCCAGAAGCCGTTCCTGGTCTACGCCAAAGGTCACCCCAACGAGGACGACGGCCATAATGCCGGTGGAGAGCGCAGATACAAAGAACAGAATCGGGAGCAGAACAGTGCTCCAGAACGGTATGGGAATGGCATCGCCGAGCAGCAGACCGGTATAAACCATCGTACCAAACGCAAAGAACGCCCCGAGCGCTCCGAGGAAGTGTCGCGCAGTGTCATTCGTCCCCGCCATACTTCCCGGCCAGACCCACAGAACGGTATGGACAAATCCAATAATCATGAAAATGGAGATGACTATCGTGCCGCGCGCGATCCACGACGTATCAGGTTTTCTAGTGACACGCCAGGCATTCTTGATCTGCCCGAGGTCCCCGAGCAAACACATGCACCCGATCAAGACGCACGGCCAACCCAGGCAGACCCCAATGTCAGCAACTTTCGACCACCCCAGGAAGTCCGCGACGACGCCGGTTATGTGCGCCCCGCCACCGACACCCGCGAGGAACAGGTAAATGGCAATCAGCCACCGCCATTCGGTCTGAGCCAGGCCAAAGAGCTTCGAGTCCATGACAATCTCCCACTCTAAGTTTGCGCTTTTCCGGGTAGAAACGCGGACGTTGCTACCGTGGCGCCAGATAGTAAACCTTGGGATTCGTACCTTGCTCGGGTTTCAGAACGAACCCCCTGTCCCTCTCGATTCGCAGGGAGGCTTCGCTGTTCGGGTCGTCGAGGTCACCGAAAATGCGGGCATTGGCGGGACACGCCGCCACGCACGCCGGCTCCTTGCCCTCCTTGCGTCTAGATGTACAGAAATCACACTTGGTGGCCACGCCGCAACCGGATTTCTCCTCCCAGGCATTCTTCTGGAACTCCTCTAATTCTGAAAGAGGAAGTCCCTCCGGGAAGTAACTCTTCCACTCCTTCACGGTGTAGCGCGCTCCGTAGGGGCAGCCCATCAGGCAGTATTTGCAGCCCACGCAGACATTCTTGTCGATGACGACCACGCCATCCTCGTTTGCGTATGTCGCCTTGGTGGGGCACACTTTCACGCAACCCGGATTCTCGCAATGAAAACAAAGGACCGGCAGGGCTTGCCGAACAACGTTGGGAAACGTCCCCGACTCGCCTTTCAGAATCCGGCTCCAGAAAACGTTAGGCGGAGTGTGGTTCGCGACCTTGCACGCCAACATGCAGGCGTAACAGCCGTAGCACCGCTTGAGATCGATCACCATTCCATAGCGTGCCATTCCTTGCCTCCAACAGAGGTTCCAGCAACTGAAAGAACCGAAGCCAATCCCGGCACTCCGGCCTACGCCTTGTAAATCTTGACCCGGCAGCAGATATCCTGGTTCAAAGTCAGCGGGTCTGTGTGTTCCTTGTCCATTTCGACAAGGTCATTGAAAAAAGTACCCTTCCCCTTGGCAATAGGCATATACTCGCCCCAGTGACCGGCGACGGCGGCAATGGCCAAATGACGCGGCTCAATGCCTTCGGTCAAACCCACCCACCCTCTGACGCGGTGGCCCTGCGGGTTCTCAAGCCAGACCTTGTCGCCGTGCTTGATGCCCTTTTCCTCGGCGGTCTTCCAGTGCATCTGTATGGCATACACATACGGGTCTTCCTGGGCGCACTCATCCAGCCACGGGTTCTGCTGCGTAAGCGAGTTGCAGTGCATAACCGCGCGCCAGTAGAACGTATACATGTCGTATTCGGGGTTCTTCTCGGTATGGCTGGGACACGGGTACCAGTCAGCCAGCGCCTTGAACCGCGACCAGTCGAAGTCGAAAAACTCCTTTGCATTGAACTGATCACACAGTTTTGCGATCTGCTCTCCCGAATCGATAAAGTATTCGAAGTAGATCGGCACCCGCGACGGGTTAAACCACTTCCAGTAAACGTCCTCTTTGCGCTTGGGCCAGGTGAATACGGCCTTCTTACTAACGTACTCGAGGCCGTGCTCTTCGCCGAAGCGATCCTTGAGGAGGCGATCCGTGACCTCGGGCCAGGCATGTTCGACGCTCCCGTCCTCGCAGAGCTTGTACTTCTCGTCCATGGCCCCGCCATAGCGCATGACTATGGCATCGTTTAGTCCCTTGTAGTATTTGCGGGATATACCGAGTCGCTTGCAGATGTCCAACATGACCTCGTTGAAATCGCGGCGCTCATGCAGGGGTTTGATGACGGGTTGGCGAATGGTCCATCCCCAGTCATCCTCACCCTGCGGATGGGAGAAGGTGGACGGAAAGCTGACCGCCGGGGTGTAACGCTCCAGATAACATGCGTCGGGCAGCACGATGTCCGCCACGGCCTCCTCAAACTCGGTGACATATAACTGAAACGAAAAGATGAAGTTGAATTTCTTCAGGAAGTTCTCGGTCACCGTTTCGGCGTTTCCCATAGTCATGACGGAGTTGGAGCCGAAGTTGATCATAACGTCCGGCCTGTAGGGAATCTTGAACCGTTCCAGCATCTCGAACCATCTGGGGCTCGTGATGGTGAAGGCGTTGTAGATCGACGTGGGAAACATGTCGTGAAGATCGAGCCGGGTGGGTGGTTTGGGGATGCGCAACGGGTACGGAACGTGATCGTACACCCACGCCTTGCAGACCAGCAATCCATCTTTATCGGGATAGGGGATTTGGTACGGCTTGCCGGTGCCTTTGTATCCGCCGCATACCGCGGCGCCCAGCCCCAAAGCCCCCCCCCAAGTGTCGGCGGCCCCGACCATGTGGTTGATCATGTCGATGGATAGACAAGTCCACCCGGAATTGACGTGCCCCTGTGAGCCTCGGAAGTAGTGTGCCGCGATCGGGCGTTTCGGGATTCTCTTGGGGCCTTTTTCGGTTTGAATGGTTACGGTGGCGCCGATTTCCGCCTGCTCACCGATTTCCTTGGCAATACGGCTAACAGCCGCTGCCGGCACCCACGTGATCTTCTCGACATACTCCGGGGTATACTTCTTGACGTGCTCTTTGAGCAGGTCGAACGCCGGCGTGCACTCCACGCCATCGACTTTGAACCGGCCTTGCAGGGCCACGTCGTGAGCCTCGTCCTCGTACTCCACCCGCGTCACCGACGGATCGTCGTGGACCTTGGCGCAGTTGTCCTTCATATCCCACACCTGGGGCTTGTTGGTCGCCTTGTCGCGCATGTAGCGACCGTCCGACGGGCGGATCAGGTACGGGCCGTTGGTCTTGTACTTTAGGTACTCGGCATCCCAGATGCCGTGCTCATTCAGCAGGGAGTTGACGATGCCGAGGGCCATCGCCCCGTCGGTACCGACGCGGATCGGCACCCATTCATGGGCCTTGGCGGCCTGAGCGCTCATAAAGGGATCGAACGTGATCGTCCGTGAACCGCGGGCCCGGGCGTCGGCTGCCTGTGTGGCGTTCTGTACGGCAACGTGGCCGGCGCCGTGGCCCTTCGAACAGCCGAAGTTCAATGGCAGATTGCAGTGCGCAAAGTCAGGGATAATGGACCACGAGACGTGCATGATGCCGTTCATGAAATGGGCCCCGTTGCCGCAATGAAGACCGCCGCCGGAAACCCAGTAATTCGGAGTGCCGAAGGCCTTCATGAATCCTATGACGCCGAATCGAATCTCCGAAGCCTGCGTGGTGGTAGCCTGAAAATACACACCCCGGGGGTCCGTCTTTTGGCATTTTTTCAGCTTGTCGATAATGATATCGAGTGCCTCGTCCCATGAGATGCGCTTCCACTTCGGATCGACCCCAATACCCTTCTGGGGATTGGTACGCTTCAACGGATAGTTCACGCGATACGGATCGTAGAGCAACTGCGGTCCGGCAAGCCCCTTCACGCAGATCTTCCCGCGTCCGGTGGGCGCTTCGGGGTTGCCTTCGATCTCGGTCACGACGCCGTCTTGTCGGCGAACCTTGATGCCGCACATGCAATAACATTGCCCGCAGCTCGTTGGGATCCAGACGTCTTCCTTAGCGTGACCAGGTTCGACTGCTATCATCGCTTCACCTTTCTTTGACGGAGTGTTTGTTCAAGCTTACGGCAACTCCGGAAACGTATCAACAACCGGAACACGACATTGGAATTCACGGCTCGCGTCCGTCAGCACGCTCTTTATCAACTCAGTGGTCAAGCAGCCAGTCCACTGCCGGGCACCGAGCACGGTTGGCAATCGATAGCCAAATCGGAATGCACAACCGCCGGTCCGCCGACTTCTGTAACTGCGCGCGGCCCGGCCCCCATCTGGCGACCGGCTCGGCAGCAAGCGCCAGCCCGAATACACGTTCCCCTGCAAATCACGTTCCAGAACGTCCGCGGCAATCAAATGGGCGTAACGCATTTTGGGTTAAGCCTCGCGCGTTGGCCGAGTAGCGTTTGATTAGAGCAGGGACCGATTGTTAACTGTCAATTATGATCTTGCCCAGCTACGACGAATCCATCCGACTTGACCAGCTCGGCGTCGTGGATCGCCCGGCGCGATTTCACGCGCGCGGCTCGACCCAAGGTCTTGCCACAGATGCTTATTACTTGATTCTTGAAAAGCCAACATTGCGTCTCCATGAATTGGCCAATAAGCTGCGTGCCTTACCAGCAGGGAAGTTGGTCAATCTGCATCGTTGATGATGCGTCACGCCCGTATGATTCATTTGCGAACCGGATACTCAAAGGACCAAGCTGTTAAGAGAGCTGACGGGCACGGGACATGCACACGGCCTATTCAGGATAGGAAATAGGCATTACACAGGCCTGAACGGTATTGCAGGTATGCTAAGCGAAGACTCTGTACTGAAATTTGGTCCGGGCGGAGAAGGTGGTGGTGGCATGGCAGAGCCCACGCGTCGTGTCGATCCGCTGCGTGTCAGCACGCAGGGCGGCCTGCCGACGCGGGATCACTGCCACGTAGTACTCGAAGATGTGTTGACTATAAAGGTCGAGGGCGTTGGGGCCTTTGCGATCATGTGCACGCCGACCGATACCGTCGCCCTGGCCTTGGGATTCCTGCTTGCCGAGGACATGATCGCCAGCGCGAAGGATATCGTTCAGCTTACGCAGCGAACTGATCCACACGTTGTCGTCATCCGTGTGAACGATCCTGAACGAGTTGCCGGCGAACGGAACCTGATTGTGACAAGCTCCTGCGGGATGTGCGGCAGTCGAAAGATCACCAGTCTTATTGAAGGGCTGAGGCATGCGAAGGACACGATGCGAGTTTCGCCAATGGTCCTTGGCGCCGTAGCGCAACAAATGCGCGACCGACAAAGCCTCTTTGCCAGGACAGGCGGCACCCATGCCGCCGCTATCTTCTCGGCGGATGGTAAGATCGTCGCCATGGGCGAGGACCTCGGGCGACATAACGCACTCGACAAGGCCGTGGGCAAATGCCTGCTGGAGGACCGGGCGTTGCAGGGGTGCGGCGTGATGTTGTCCGGTCGGATCAGCCTGGAAATGCTCGCCAAGGCCGCTCAGGCAGGCCTGGAAATCGTGGCCGCCGTTTCCGCGCCGACTTCGCTGGCCATAGATGTGGCCGAACGGCGCAACATCACTCTGTGCGGATTTGTGCGCGCTGATCGAGCGACCGTCTATACGCACCCGCACCGCCTGCTTGGCCCCGACCAACTACCCCACTGATTTCGCCTTCCGCGGGTGGCCCGCAGTCGGCAGGGAAGTGCACGGCGTCTTTTGATGGAGAACTCAATATGCCCGGCCAACCGGCAAACGAAATGCTCTTGGGCGACGTTCGGGTTCTTGACCTTTCGAGAATCCTCGCGGGACCCTACTGCACCATGATTCTCGGCGACCTCGGCGCCGAGGTCATCAAGGTTGAACGCCCTGAGACAGGCGACGACACGCGCACCTGGGGACCACCGTTTGCAGGCGGCGAGAGCGCCTATTACCTGTGCTGCAACCGCAACAAGAAATCGATTACGATCGATCTCAAGGACACACGCGGGAGCGAGCTCGTCAAGGAGTTGGCTAAAGTCTCCGACGTGCTTGTGGAGAACTTCACGCCGGGGCTTATGAAGCGCTTCGGGCTCGATTATGAGTCTCTGCGTGAGCACAACCCGCGCCTAGTCTACTGTTCGATCAGCGCGTACGGTCAGGATGGCCCGTATCGTGACCGGCCGGGCTATGACATGGTGCTTTCGGCTATTGGCGGGCTGATGTGGATCACCGGCCCGGAGGGCGGTGAACCATGCAAAGTCGGCGTGGCGATCACCGATGTCCTTACCGGGGTTTATGCCTCAAGCGCAATCATGGCGGCCCTGGTCCGCCGCGGGCGCACCGGACGGGGGCAATACATCGATTGCAGCCTTCTCGACGTTCAGGTCGCGGCGCTAGCCAACATAGCGAGCAATTACCTGGTGGCCGACAAAGAGGCGCAGCGCTGGGGGACCGCGCACGAGTCGATCATCCCGTATCAGGTATTCCGTGCCGCGGACAGGCCCATCGCCATTGCCGTGGCGAACCAGAAGCTGTGGGAGAGCTTCTGTCGGACGATCGGAAAACAAGAGTGGATAAAGGACCCGCGGTTTGAATCCAACGCAAAGCGAGTTGAAAACCGCGTGGAACTGGTAGCGCGCGTCGCCGAGGTGGTGGCTCAGAAATCCTGCGACGAATGGATCGAGCTGTTTGTGGATGCGGCGATTCCCTGCGGCCCGGTGAATAACATGCAGCGACTCTTCGACGATCCGCAGGTCCTTCATCGGAAGATGGTCGTGGATGTACCGCACGAAACCATTGGCACGCTTCGCCTGACCGGTGTACCCATCAAATATTCCGAAACGCCTGGGGCCGTCCGTCTTCCTCCTCCGCTTCTCGGCCAACACACGGATGAGATACTGACCGGCGTGTTGGGTTACTCGAAGCAGCACGTAGAATCGCTGAGACAGCAGGGCGCGGTTTGACGATCGCCGACAGTGCCGAGTTCGCGCTGGTTACCTCCAGAATTGAGTCGGTCCGGTTTCCCGATTGTCGGGCCCATCTTCTACAGTGCTTGGACAGACGAACCCGCGTGGTCGCTCAGAAACGAGGATTTTCGAGCAGGATCAGCCCCCCAGATTGATAGTATAGTGCCATAAGAAAGGCCGGAGACAGGTCTTTTTTTCGCATTCCAATTGTCGTTCATCAGTCGGGACTGTCGCTTACTAAGACCGGCGACGGGGGGCGGTTGCACCCTCGGCAGAAGAGTCATCCGGGGCCCTGCCCAGCGACGAGCGCGACACGAAGGCCCTCGGGGCTTCCCAGAGTTGCTGCATGAGCACTAATGGGGATTTTCCAGCGCCCATCGTCCCGCCGCGCGAGGCCGTACTCATGCGGAGGTCTTCGACGGTGATGACTACGTCGGCGTCGATCTCCCGGGCCATGCGGATCGCGTCCGGGGTAAGCTTTCTGGAGATGACGGCCATGCACATCGAGACCGGTCCCTCGCGGCCTGAACCGACGAAAGTCGTGACCGGAAATCCCGCGAAGCGAAGCCGTTCGGCGACGGCGTTGGCCCGGCCTCGAGAAATGAGGCTAACGCGCTGGACGCCCATGGCCAGACGCGATTCGATGGTCATGCCCAGTGCGTTGCCGGCGGCGAATCCGCAGGCGTATGCGAGAATGTTGGCCCAGTGATCGAGTTGGGTCAGAACTTTCGAAACGGCGAACACCCAGATGAGAATTTCGAAGAACCCCAGGACGATTGCCGCCGCACGGCGACCGCGGGTGACGCAGATCAAGCGTATGGTCCCCAGCGAGACGTCGGCGATTCGCGCAAAGAAGATCAGCGCCGGGGTGCCCCACGAGACGCTCGCAAGCAGACCGGAAGCGGCTGAAAACGTCATCCCTGATTCCAACGTCGCCCTGGCACTGCCAACCGGGCCGGTGAAGCGTCACGAATCGCGCCCGACGCGGAAGCGACCCGCGAGACGGCGACTACGGTTCGCCAGGGCCGTTTCCTCCGCCTTGCGGCGCGGCTTCACCGCCTTCCTTGAAGACCTTGGCCGCGGTCATGTCCAGGTAAAGCACGCCGTCCTTGTCGTATAGCTTCCCCTGCACCTCGACGGTCTTGTACGCGAGAGGGAGCAAGAGACGGGCCGGACCTTTGTCGCCCGATCCAATGATAACTACTCCATCTTCGTCGGATAGGACCGCGACGGGTACGCCGGCCCGGATGCCGTTGAGAGTGCACTTCGTGAGCTCGGCATCGCTGCATTTGGCAAGGTCGTTGCCGTTGCACTTCTCAGTCATGTAGGTTTGGAGATCGACCAACTGTCCGACGATCTTGGCGTCCTCCGGTTTTGGCGCTGGAGCGTGCTTTGGTCCCGCGACTAAAGTGGAGACGAGTATCGTCGTCCCAAGAACAACGCCGATTGCGATCCCGAGTACTTTGCCCGATTTCATAAGTTTGTTCTCCGCAGAATGATTCTTAAAGCCTCTAACAAGACCCGAGCGACAAGGCCTGGCTACGCTGCCAAAGCTGAAAACTGTTGGCCCGTCGCTTCCACCCCCGGTCATGTTGGAACTTTGTAAACTATATCGGCTCGCCCGGCGGTTTGCTACGCTGCGCGGTCCGCTTCCGACCATTGTTATACACGGCCCGGTCGAGGCGGGTTCAACCTGTGCCTCCCGAAAGTCTCGCACGCCTTGTCAACAAAAGACTTACGGATTGGCGGTTTCGGCG
>Ga0209777_10001607_pt1 | contig 31999 bp, 28 predicted proteins | sample FrelakmetHBP12HB_FD_187147 | JGI IMG/M metagenome (GOLD analysis project Ga0209777, IMG submission 187147) | Freshwater lake sediment microbial communities from the University of Notre Dame, USA, for methane emissions studies -HBP12 HB (SPAdes)... | ecosystem: Environmental > Aquatic >... | reverse complement strand
CCCTCCACCGGCGTCGCGCTGGCCGCCGCGCTGAACGCGGACGTCTGCGAAATATACACCGACGTGGAGGGCGTCTACACCGCAGACCCGCGCATTGTGCCAAATGCGCGAAAACTCAAAAAAATCAGCTACGAAGAAATGCTGGAACTCGCCAGCCTCGGCAGTAAAGTGCTCGCCATCCGCTCGGTCGAGTTCGCAATGAAATACAAAATACCCGTCCACGTCAGGTCGAGCATGTCGGACGCGGAAGGCACCATTGTTACCGTGGAGGAAACCGATATGGAAGAGGTCATTGTGGCGGGGATCGCCCATGATCAGAAGGAAGCGAAAATCACTGTTGTGGGGGTTCCGGATCAACCCGGCGTCGCGTACCGTCTCTTCAAGCCGCTCACCGATAGCAACATCGTGGTAGACATGATAATCCAGAACGCATCCCGGGAAGGAATCACGGACATGACTTTCACCGTGCCTAAGAGCGATTACCCGAAGGTGATGCCACTCGTAGAAAAACAGGCTCGCGCCATGGGCGCAAGCGAGGTGCTTGGAGACCTCCGAATCGCCAAGGTGAGCATCGTCGGCGTGGGAATGCGCTCGCACGCGGGAGTGGCGTCGCGCATGTTCAAGGCGCTCGCCGATCACGGCATCAACATCCTTATGATCTCCACCTCGGAGATAAAGGTCTCGTGCGTGATCGAGGACAAGTTCACCGAGCTTGCGGTGCGGGTGTTGCACGAAGCCTTTGATCTGGGCAAGGGAGGGGATTCGGTCAGGAAAAAGAAGATGGCCGCCCCGAAAAAGAAGAGGTGATGATATGACCGCCTGCCGAATCGTGGCCTCGTTTTTGGTCGCTTGTCTCGTTTTAGGGGCGTGCGCATCGAGGAGGAGCGCGCCGGTGGCCACAACATCGTCCGAATCAGCTCGGACCGTTGCGCCTGCGCCACAAGCGACATCGGAAGCCCCTCTGGAAGCGCCGACGGCCACTTCTGAGGCAGCCGTTCCAGCCGTAAATCCAGCCGCCGCCATTACCCTCGAAACGCCGCCTGCGCCGTCGGAAGCGCTTGCCAAATTCCGCTCGTTCTGGCTGGGGATGTCAATCGAAAACTGGGCGCGAACGGCCTTGGGGCCGGCAAAAGTGGAAAGCGCTGCGGTGGCTACCTCAGAAGCAAGCGCCGCCACTAAAGAAGCGAATGCCCAGGAACCTCAAAAACCGAAAATCAAATCGAGGCCGGTTTATCGCCGACTCCCCCTTGTCGTTGAAGAGCCGGGAGTAGTTCGATTCGTTTACAACGACCCTGCCGACACGGGAGTTGATTATATTACCTTCAGGTTCTTCAAGGATCGCCTCTACATAATGGAGATTTTTTACCGGACCAGTTACTTCGACAGCGTTATCCTGGATGATTTCCTGAAAAAGGTCAAAGAGATTTATGGAGACCCGAAGGCCGAGGAATGGGATGTCGCCAACGAGCGCGGAAACCTTTCATGGGACGACGGGACCTACGCTGTAAAGCTCTCGATCATCAGCGGAAGGCCATTCTCTCTGGTTTTCGTTCATTCGGGGATCAAGAAAGAAGAGCAGGACTACTCCGATGAACTGAAAAAAACAGGCAGCGGGAAAAAAGTGGAAAGACTGAAATTCTGATAGGCTGTAGGCTGTAGGCTTAAGGGAAAAAGCTTTTTCTACCGACTACAGCCTATATCTTAATTGCGATGAAAAAGATCACCATATACGACACAACTCTTCGGGACGGCGCGCAGACCGAGGACGTGGCGTTCAGCGTTGAGGACAAGCTTCGGATAGCCATGAAGCTTGACGATCTTGGTGTCGGTTTCATCGAGGGTGGCTATCCTGGCTCGAATCCGAAGGATGCTGAATTTTATGAGAAGATGAAAGGGGTAAGGCTTAGAAACGCCTCTCTCGTGAGCTTTGGATCAACACGGCGAAGCGGCTTGAAGTGCGCAACCGACCCCAGCATTCAGGCCATTCTCAGGGCAGAGGCGCTGGCGGCGACGATTGTCGCCAAGTCGTGGGATTTCCACGTTACACATGCGCTGGAATGCACTATTCCGGAGCATCTGGACGCAATATTCGACACCATCTCCTATCTCAAAGCTCGCATCGCCACCGTCATTTTCGACGCCGAGCATTTCTTCGACGGATACCTGCGCAACCCGACCTACGCCATGCAGACGCTCACGGCTGCCGAGAATGCCGGCGCGGATTGCTTATGCCTTTGTGACACGAACGGTGGCGCGCTCCCGGCTGAAGTTGGGCGTATTGTCAAGGAGGTATTTTGCCGGGTAAAAACGCCGCTTGGGATACATTGCCACAACGACGCGGGCACAGCTGTCGCCAGCTCGATAATCGCAGTCGAGAATGGCGCCAAACAAGTGCAGGGGACGATCAACGGGATAGGGGAGCGCTGCGGCAACGCAGACCTGTGCTCGATAATACCCAACCTCGAGATCAAACTCGGAATAAAATGCCTCCCCGGCGGCAACCTCGCAAAATTGAGGGAGACGAGCCATTTTGTCTATGAAATGGCGAACTGGCAGCCGCCCAAACATCAGCCTTACGTCGGCGACAGCGCCTTCGCTCACAAGGGCGGCATCCATGTCAGCGCCATCTCGAAACACTCCGAAACTTATGAGCATATCAAGCCCGCGCTCGTGGGCAACACACAGCGCATTCTTGTCAGCGACCTTGCCGGGAAGAGCAACATAGAGGCCAAGGCGCGTGAGCTTGGCATGAAGCTCAACGCCCGTGATCCCGAAACGCGCGCCATACTCGAGCGCGTCAAAAACCTCGAAAACCGCGGATACCAGTTCGAGGGCGCAGACGCCAGCTTCGAGCTGCTCGTCAGGGACGCAACCCACGGCCGCAAGCGCTTCTTTGAGCTGCGCGGCTTCCGCGTCATTGACGAAAAGCGCTCCGGCGAAACCGAACCTTCAGTCGAGGCCACCATTATGGTCGAGGTCGGCGGCCAGGTCGAGCACACAGCCGCCGTCGGCAACGGCCCCGTCAACGCGCTCGATAACGCCTTGAGAAAAGCGCTCGAACGATTCTATCCGAAGCTTTCCGAGGTCTGCCTCGTTGACTACAAGGTGCGGGTGCTTCCCTCAGGATCGGGAACCGCCTCTCAGGTGCGCGTCCTTATCGAATCCTCCGATGGCAGGGATAAGTGGGGGACGGTAGGGGTCAGCGAAAATATCATCGAGGCGAGCTACGAAGCGCTTGTAGACTCGATTGACTACAAGCTCTATAAAGACGAAAAAGCCCGCCCATCAAAATCGAGTAAAAAAAGAAGCAATTAAAAAACGATAATTTTGGATTTATCGGGCGTTTTCTTCAATCCAAAATCCAAAATTCCCAATTCATCACTCATCACTATCTTCCGGTGGCGGCCCCTTGTAAAAATTCCTTTCCATGACGCGATGAAACTCGGTAAAAGCTTCATCCCTGTTTTTATCCTTATTAATCGCTTCGAGAACGAGGTTTGTTTTGGCGTCCAGGTTATCAAGGTAATGCAGCACAATGGCCTCGGGCGTTTTGGGCACGACAGGGCTGCCGAATTCCAACTCGCCGTGATGGCTTAGCAACACGTGCTTCGCCCGCAGGGCAAGCTCGTGAGGAAAGCCTTCGATCCCGCGGATGCGCTCATCGAGCATCTGAAGGCCCAGCGAAATGTGGCCCAAAAGGTATCCTTCTGTGGAGTATAGAAATTCCTTTTCGGACTCGAGTTCCCTGATCTTGCCGATGTCGTGAAGGATGGACATTGCGATCAGAAGGTCCCGGTCGAGTTCCGGGTAGAGAGAGGCGCAGGATGCGGCAAGCCTTGTCACCTGAAGGGTATGTTCCAGAAGTCCGCCGCGGTAGGCGTGGTGAATATTGCGCGCCGCAATGCTCTGAGTGAAGGCGAGCATGAAATTTTCATCATCGAAAAACGCCCTGAGCAGCGCGGCAAGGTGCTCATTCTCGATGCCTGCGATAAATCCCTTCAACTCCTCGATCATCGCCGGGACATCTTTCCGGGTGGATGGGACAAAATCGTTCATATCGAGTTTTTCGGTTTGGTTCGGGATGCGGATTTGTGATATTTTTATCTGAGTCCTCTCCTGATAGCTTTCCGCGTAAGCCTTTATCTTTATCAGGTCGCCGCGCTTGAAGGTCGGTCCGTATTCCTCGGCCTTGTCCCAGAGCCTTGCGGGGAGCACTCCGGTGCGGTCTTGAAGCTCCAGCTCCAGATATGGCTTGCCGACTCGCGTGCTTCCGACTTTCTTGGTGCGCACCAGGAAAAAATCCACAACCTCATCGCCGGGCGATATGTCCTCTATGAACAATTTTTTCATGCTTTTCTCATTTAAATCCTATTTTGTCGTAACGCATCCGTACGGATGCAAGGGCAGGCGAGGACGTCCTTACAGACGCCCGTCTGGGCGCCTGCGTTATAGCCATTTTCAGGGAATGATTAATCTGGAGCCCCTTTTTGGTTCATCGGGCTTCTCCTCCGGCTCGACTTTGCCGATGTTTGGAAATGCGCGTTTAAATATTGCCATGACGAAATCCGGCGGCTCCTTTGTTTCTTGGGATTGATCGGAGGATGCATACTCCCTTATTTCATCAGCGGCGGCTATTGCAAGGCGCGCGGCGTCCAGTTTATCCTGCGCAACGAATAAATACGCAGAGGACTCGAGGCGCGCGGCCAGGCGTTCGGCGCCTTCTCCCGCGAGATATTTTATCGCGCCGTCGGAAATCGCCTTGTCCAGTTGGCTCTTCCTTTGAGCGTCGTTTATGATGACGCGGCTGGTCGCTATTTCGTCCAGGCGAAGTTGCACGCTTCGGAATATATCCTCATCGGGAAACCACGGGACGAAATCGTCCCTCTCAAGGAGAGAAGATGCCTTTCGGGCGTCATCCCTCGATGGCGCAGACGGCAATTTTTCGCGTGGATCGAGAGGCTTATATTCAGCCGGTATAGCCGGCAACGCAGCGCGATGGGATAAATAGACGGGTGGAATAGACTGGTTCTTGGAGGAAGCCAGCGCCGCCGCCTTATCCAGAAGGTGCGATGCGTACACCTCATCCACTTGGATAAGTTTTGCTTCTTTTACGCTTTTCAACAGGTTCCTCGCGCCACTCCGACCGGTCTCAACCGCTTGAAAATCCTCAAGACCAACCCTCTCATCCACCAGGCCCTGGAAAAGGTTCATCTGGCCCATGAAGCCGGGTACAATCATTAAGACGACGCGTTTGCCCTCGCTGTCTATGTGGCTTACGAAGGCCTGCGGCTCCTGTTTTTCCGGCGGCTTGTATATGGATTCGCCCTTTTCTCCGATCGGGGCGACCTTTTGACCCATGCTGGCCAGAATGTGGGCGGCGCGGCGCAGTATTTTAATCGCCGCTTTGTCGGAGGCGGCATGAGAAGCCCCTTCGAGAGCGTTGACCGCCTTATGTTCGATAACCGCTTCCGCAAACGCCTCTTGTAATGATGGGATGAGTGTGGAGAAAAATTTTTCCGCCTGCTCAGCGCCGTCTTTTTTGGCGACCTTTTCTATATCCATCAGGCCCTTGCGAAGCGACTCATCATAATCCGCCTTCCTGGTCTTCAGCGCGTCCATAGCCTTGAGACGCGCCCAGATCGGCCGCGATGACGCTTGCGATATTTGTTTTAGCGCCTCAGTTGCGCCCTCTGAATCATCGGGGATGACCAGTTCCATTATCGGCTTGAGAATTTTGTTGCCGAGTTTGGCCAGACGTTTTTCGTGAATTGGAAGGTAATCCATGCTGCGCAATTCCTGCGCGTTTTCTGGGGAAGGATACTTAAGATACTTGTCGAAAGCCTGCTCGATCTTACGGATGTTTTCTTTCCTTTTTTCCTCTTCCTTTTTTTCTTTTTTCGCCACAACGCCTTCCTTAATTAATCACTCGCAATGGCGCCAGTTAACTGCGCCCGCAGAGAAAGATACATTCGACACTTCTTTTGCGCAAAGACACATGTAACACGGCGGGTAGACAAGGATTGTAACTGAAGCTATATTACATATAGGTCTAAGGCCTGGAGGAATAATGGATGTCATCGCCTGAGAAATTGATCGTCGTGGTGGACGATGATTTTGACTCCCTTGAGATAATGAAACAGATTCTGGAAACGGCAGGTTACGAGACTCACTGTTTTGTGGATCCCATGGAGGCGCTCGAGGAGATGGCGGTCCGAAAGCCCGGTCTTGTGATAACGGATTTGATGATGAGGTCATTGGACACCGGCTTCGCCTTTTCCAGGCAGATAAAATTCGATCCACGTTTCAGAGATATACCTATAATATTGGTAACGGCGGCGATGGCGCAGAAGAAGTATGCGGTGCACGCAGAGACCGCAGAGGACCTGAAAAAGATGGGCATTGACGCGTTTTTCGACAAGCCTGTTGAACCGGAAACCCTCATTAAAAAGATTCGGGAGCTTCTGGGAGGGAAAAAGGGGAACGAAACGGATGAGCGAAGAGAAGACGCGAATTCTGGTCGTTGACGACGAGTTGGGAATCAGGGAGGGATGCCGCCAGGTCCTCAGCATGGAGGGCTACGATGTCGTGATGGCCGAGGACGGCATGGAGGGTTTCAAGGCGTTCGAGGAGCGGGGGAGTTTCGCCGTGGCGTTTATTGATCTCAAGATGCCGCGAATGGGGGGGCTTGAGCTTATCGAGAAAATCCGCGAGGTTGACCTGGACATCGTCATGTTTGTGATCACGGCCTATGCGACGATTGATACGGCGGTTGCGGCGACTAAACGTGGCGCCTACGGATATATATCCAAGCCATTCACCTCGGAAGAACTGCTCCTCGCCGTCGAGCGTGGCGTAGAAAAACGCTCGCTGTCGCTCGAGGCCAAACGGCTCCGAGCGGAGCGCAGGAACCGCCTCCTCGAAGTGGCTTTCGAAAAAACGAAAAGCAACACCATTATAAGCTGCATCGCGGATGGCATCATAGTTATCAATCGTGACAAGCAGATAGTGCTTCGCAACGAAGCGGCGAGATCCATAATCCCCGGATGCGGCGATCTCACGCTTCCCGCGCCGCTCGCCGCGCTCAAGTGCCCGGAAGACCTCCAGGCCTTCCTCAACGAGACTCAGGACACAAGCTTGGAACCGACGATAATCTCGAAGGAATTTAAACTGAATGGCAAGGTTTACATGATTAACGTAAGCCCCGTCATTGAGCCTGAGGTCGGCTCCTCCGGAGTGGTCACGGTGTTTCGGGACATAACCGCTCTGAAAGAGCTGGAGTCGGCCAAGTCCCTGTTTGTCAGCATGGTGGCGCACGAGGTCAAGAGGCCTCTCGGCGTCATCGAGGGGTACATGAATGTGCTCTGGACCGGGCTTGCCGGAGAAATGCCGCCCAAGCAGAAGGAAATAGTGGAGCGGTCGCTTCTCCGGGCGCGCGCGCTGCGCACCATGGTCTCGGAACTTATGAACCTCACCGCAATAGAAACGGGAAAATTCGCCGTCAAGAGAACCCCCATTGAAATATCCAAGGTACTCGCCGATGCCGTTGAGTCGTGTCGGGAGAAGGCGAAGGCGAAGGGCATCGAGCTTTCGGTGAAATTGTGCCCCGTCACACAGGATGATAATGTCCTTGCCGACAGGGACGCCATTTTCAGCGTCTTTGCCAATATAATAGACAATGCTATCAATTACACGCCCGAGAATGGCCACGTCGGTATCGAGCTTGATAATACCGGGAATTACGTGAAGGTTATCGTGAGTGACGACGGCATCGGCATGACGGCGGAAGAGAAGGACAAGATATTTGAGGAATTTTATAGGGCGAGGAATAAATACACAGCGAAAGTGCCGGGCACCGGCCTGGGATTGAGCCTGGCCAGGCGTTTTATCGAGATGCATCAGGGCGCGATCTCTGTGGAGTCAGCGCCCGGCAAGGGCAGCGCATTCACCGTAAGCCTGCCCAAATGGGAACATAAATAGCGGTAAATGATTGAGAATCTATAGGCATTATGGAAACGGAACCTCTCAATCTGGCAGACGAGCTGAACAGGCGCCGGGAGATAATTCTCAGGGAACTGAAGAAGCGCACTCTATGGTTCATTCAGCTTCGCTGGCTTGTTCCCCCCAGCATTTTGGGGGGCGTCGTTTTTGGGCTTCTGCTCAAGGTTAAATTCGCCGCAGGCGCGCTCCTCATGATCGCGCTTATCATGCTTGTCTATAATACGATTTTTTATTTATGGAGCTTGAGACTGCGGGAGGGCGTCGGGTGGAAGACGGAAGATATTAAGCGTTTCACATATTTGCAGGTGGTGGCGGATTACACCATGATGTTCCTTCTCATTCATTTCACGGGGGGCGCCGCTTCTCCTTTCATTTTCTTCTTTATATTTCACATCATTTTTGCTTCGATCCTGCTGCCCCCGCGCTCGGCCTACGCCTTTTCCGTGCTGGCTGCGGCGGGAGTGGCCATGATAGCCACGGCGGAATACCTGCACTGGCTTCCCGAGCATGCCATGTACTTCCGCGGCAAGGCCATTGACCTCGCAGACCAGCCGTTTCACGTGATGGTGGAACTGAGCTTTTTCACGGCCTCCGTGTTTATTACCGCCTTTTCCGTTACTACCATCATGCCGATATTCCGAAAACGCATCCAGAACCTCGCGGAGCTGTCCGAAACCGTGGTGGCAATAAACAAGCGGCTCAATGCCCTTTATGTGATCACCAAGACGATAAGCTCGGCCAACCGCTTCCAGCAGATTCTGGACATCGTGACTTTGGAGCTGGCCAAGGTAATGAATGTGAAAGGCATCACAATAAAACTGCTTAGCGACGACGGGAAGCATCTTCGCTACGCGTCGGTATACGGACTTCCCGCGGGATTTTTGTCGGAAAAGGTTATTGAAGTTGATAAAAGCCCGATCAACCGGCGGGTCATAGACGGAGAGCCTTATGTCATCGGCAACGTCACTCGGCGCGAGCAGTTCCAGCTTGCCGAAGACCTTATGGCCGCCAAGATCAAATCGGTGCTTTTCGTCTCGCTGAAATCGGAAGATCGAGTGGTCGGCATTCTGGGCGCGTACAGCGGCGATGTGGACCGTTTCGGGGTAGACGAGCTGGATTTCTTCAGGCTGGCGGCGGGGATCGTGGCGGTCGCGCTCGATAACGCGCGGGCCTTCGAGGCCATAGAAAAGTTGGATAATGAACGTTTCTGGTTCATGATGCGCGTCGCCCATAACCTTCGCGCCCCGCTCAACGCCAATCAGAGCATAATAGACATGATGCAGCAGGGGTTCCTCGGAGACCTAAGCCAGGAACAGCAGAAATACCTGCTCCGCATCGCGGAACGCTCGAAGGCCATGATCACCACGCTCAACGAGCTGATGACGCTCGCCGAAACCAGGAACGTGAAACGCAAGGAAGCTTACGTACCCGTCAACCTCGCCGGAATCGTCTCGCAAATCCGGGATACCTTCACGGCGCAGGCGTTAAAGAAGGGTGTGGAGTTCAGCGTTAACGCTGACGAAAATCTCCCCGTAATTCAGGGCGATTCCGAAATGATAGTGCAGATGTTTGAAAACCTCGTGTCAAACGGCATAAAGTACACTCTCGCCGGCGGGAAGGTCAATGTCAAGTTATCTAGCGCGCCCGAAGGCGCAGTCAGGATAGAGGTCAGCGACACGGGGATAGGCATTCCGGAGGAGGCGAAGCCGCGCCTTTTCACCGAATTTTTCAGGGCCGAAAACGCGCGCAAGATTGAAGAGGTGGGCACCGGATTGGGCCTCGCCATCGTCAGGGATATTGTGCATCAGCATCAGGGCCGGATCGCCGTGGACAGCGAGGAGGGCAAGGGAACAAGGTTCACCGTCCACATCCCCGTCATTCACAAACAGGTCATAAGGATGACCTGAACAATAAGTAAATCTGTTAACATATTCTGGGAAGCCCGTCTTCAAGCGGCATTTCTATAGTGCGCCTGCTGCCTATCCTGGTTTCAAGGATGACCCTGCCTCTGCGGCCGCCGCTTTCCACGCGGCCTATTACGGCCGCCTGACGGCCCACCGGATGACCGCGCAATGCGCCGAGTGTCGCCTCGACCGAGTCGGCAGCCACAAATAGAATAAACTTCCCCTCGTTGGCGAGTGGCAGCGGGTCCAGCCCGAGTACCTCGAGGAACGTGCTTACCTCGGGCCTGATGGGGATGCTCGCCTCCTCGATGATTAGCTGTAAGCCGGTGTCTTGGGCAAACTCGTTAAGCGTTGCGGCAAGTCCGCCTCTTGTGGGGTCTCGCAGGGCATGGAGGCCGCTTCCCGCCGCGTCCGCCGCGACGGCGACGAGGTCCCACAGCGGTGCGCAATCGCTCTCAAGCGTTTTGGAAAATCCCAGGTTTTCCCGCGCATTGAGTATTGCGGCCCCATGATCCGCTATTGTGCCCGATATCAGTATATAATCCCCGGCCCTGATCCGGTCGGGACCCAGAGGCCCATAAAGCAGCGTACCGAAGCCGGTGGTGTTGATGTAGATTCCGCCCCCCGCCCCTTTCTCCACAACCTTTGTGTCTCCCGTGACGATCTTTACCCCCGTCTGCCTTGTGATTTCGCCCATCGAGAGCATTATCCGGCGTAATTCTTCTATGGGAAAACCCTCCTCGAGAATCAACCCGAGTGATAAATATCGCGCCCTTGCGCCCATCATCGCCACGTCATTGATGGCGCCGCATGCCGCCAGCTTGCCAATATCTCCGCCGGGGAAGAATCGCGGAAAAACGGTGAACGAATCAGTGGATACGACCACGGGAGGGGCCAGCTCGCTCAGCACTGCGGCGTCAAGCGTTACCTCATGCCCTTTCCCCCCCGATAGCGCCGGGAGTATAACCTCGTCAAGGAGGTCCTGGGTCAGGCGTCCCCCGAATCCGTGGGCAAGTCGAATGGCGTCATGCATCGTCGCTCTCCGTGTAAAGATAATGCGCGCGGCATGTCCCTTCGCTCCCCACCATACACGGCCCGCGCGGATTCGCCGGGGTGCATGGATCGCCGAACAGGGGGCAATCGCGAGGCTCGCGGCGCCCCGTCATGATGAGATGGCACGAGCAGCCGGGAAGGATATCCTCCGCAGGCTCCTCCCCGATACCGAAATGGGCGAGCGCATCGTATTGGTGATAATCATTACGCAGCACAAGGCCCGTGAGAGGCAATGATCCTATTCCGCGCCACTGGGCGTCCACCCGGTCGAAAACCCGCCCCATAGTCTCCTGCGCTCTCACGTTGCCCCTCTGGCTCACCGCGCGGGGATAGCAATTCGCCACCGCCGGCTTTTTCCCCTTGATCTGCCTCACTATCGAGACCACTCCAGCAAGTATATCCACCGGCTCGAAGCCCGCCACAGCGGCGGGCTTGCCGAAGCGCGCCGGGAGAAAATCATAGGCCCCGTAACCTGTGATTACAGAGGCGTGGCCCGGTAAAAGATAGCCATCCATCGGGTTTTCACCATCCGCCGCAAGCGTTTCAACGGCGGCGGGAACATAACGATGACAACAATACACGAACAGGTTCTGCGGAAGCCCGGAGGCTATCAGGCTGGCGACCGGCGCCGCCGTGGTCTCGAAACCGACGCTGAAAAATATCACCTGCCTGTCAGCATTCTCCCGCGCGATCCGCGCGACATCCCGTATGCCATAAATAATACGAATATCGGCGCCGCGGGATTTTGTTTCAATGAGTGAGCCGCTTCCGATAGGGACCCTTATCACGTCCCCATAGGCGCAGAGGATTATGCCGGGGTCGAGAGTCGCCAGTTTGATGGCGGTTGCTATGGTAGCCGCGGGGGTGATGCAGACGGGGCAACCGGGGCCTGCGATCAATTTGATATTTTCGGGAAAAAGCCTGCGCAATGCATGACGGCCGATCTCGTGCTCATGTGTCCCACAGACGTGCATTATCCTCACTCGAGGCAAGCCCGCCGCCGTTTCCTTCAACGCATTGACCAGCTCCGCGACCAGCTCCCTCGAACGATAAGACGCTTCACCCATTCGGCCCGTCAACCTCCGGCGCCAGTATGTCGGACGCGCGAGCGTATTCCCGGAAGGTTTTTAATATCTCATTTGCGTCGGGTTCATCGAGCATCTCGATCGCCATGCCTGCATGAACGAGGACATAGTCCCCCGGTTTGGCTTCGGGAACCAGATCGAGGCCGACGGAGAAAGGGGCGCCGCCCATGTCCACCGTTCCCTCTTTTCCGTCCGGGGACACCTCAAGAAGCTTCAGGGGCACGGCCAGGCACATGACGTCTTCTTTCCTCCATCCAAATGTAATTGCCGAAATCACAGACAAGGGGTTTAAACCTCTTGTCTGGTACATCAGATTAACCGTTTACACGCGATAACGCAAGACCAATCTGGCCAAGCGCTATCGCCTGATCCCCAACCGGCAGAATCCCCGGCTTTAAATACTGTAAACCACTCCGCGAAAGACGCTCGGACAGCAGGCGGCCGAAGAGGCCGTTGAGAAAGCAGCCGCCCGAGGCGATCACGCGCTCCGCATGGGCGCTTTCGGCCAGCCTGCTTGCCACTTCGGCGGTTGCCTTCGCCACTGCGATATGAAAAGCCAGTGCCAGCTTCGGAATATCCTTTTCAGGACTGGTCGCAATTCTAAGCAGATCGGGGAAGTCAATAACGATCGGGTCTTCAGTTTTTATCTGAAAGGGCCATTCGATGTCGCATGTTTCAGAAATGTTTTCCTGGGCCAGTTTTTGCAGCTCGATGGCTGGCTGGGCCTCGAAGGCGGCGTTGGGACAAACGCCGAGCAGCGCCGACGCCGTGTCAAACCATCTGCCCAGCGCCGACGAGCGGGCTGTGTAAAGGCGCGCCCCAAAGGCTTTTCTGAATAAAGCGGGGTCCATTGCGGGAATTTTACGCCGGGCCATCCAATCCCCGACGAGGCCCTCATCGCAGCCTCGCTCGATGAGCAGGCCCAGCGCAATGCGCCACGGCTGCCGAACCGCCACGTCCCCGCCGGGAATGGGCAGGGTTGCGAAGTGCGCGCGCCGCGCAAATCCGGCGGCGATTGACCCCACAAAAAACTCCCCTCCCCATACGCTCCCATCATCGCCATATCCGGTTCCATCGAATGCCAGACCGACGACAGTCTCCTCGAACAATCCCTTTTCAACGCAGACCGCCGCCACGTGCGCGCGGTGATGCTGAAAATCCCGAAGGAGCGTTCCTTTTTCCCGCGAGATGCGATGGGCTAGCTCGGTTGAAAAATAACCGGGGTGGCGATCGCAAAGGATTACTTGATGGGAACGGCGATCCAGCAGATCCTCCAGGGCCTCCTGGTTTTTTGGGTCTGCCAGATCGCCGATTTCATCGAGTATGGTGGCGGTGTCGTTCAGCGCCAGTGCGGGCCTGCACTTCAGATCGGCGCCGAGGGCGACGACCTCCTCCCCGGTTCTGCGGGGCAGTTTTATGCTGATCATGGGAGGGGCCGCGCGCGGCCTGAAACCTATTTTTTCCCCAGAGCCGTTTTGATCGTGGCCAGCAGGCCCCTTGGATCAATCGGTTTCTGGAAAATGCCGGAGAGTCCCAGATCGCTGTAGTCCGCCTGTCTGGACAGGGAGTCTCCCACCGAGCTTAGAATGAATACCGGCGCGCGGTTCCCAAGCGATTTCAGCGTTGTTACAAACCGCGTCCCCGCGTCAACTTCTTCCATCATGAGGTCAACGATGAGCAGGTCCGGTTTTTCTGATTTGTATTTCTTCAAGCCCTCCTCCGCAGTGAGCGCGCCAATAACCTTGTAACCGCCGGATTCAAGCGCGATCCGAAGCAGATCGAGGGTGTCTTGATCGTCATCTACGCAAAGTATCAAATTTTTGGAGTCTTCCATTTTTCCTCCTCGTCGGACAATAAAGCAGTTCCTCCGCCCTCCACCCTGGGCCGGCGGAATGAGCTGTCTGATAACAGGGACTTGAGAAAATCCAGCGCCAGCGCCATGTTTTCCTTTGCCTTTTCGGTCAGGGATTCGTTGAAGTGATCGAATTCATATCCCCGTATCCCGAGGGCATAGCCCTCGACGCTCGCGCCGAAAAGCTCCCGCGACATGGCCATCAAGGCCGGCGGATCGAGAACGTGGCTCGAGAAGCTCAGGGCGGGTTTAGGCGCTACCCGCTTGAATGAAAAAGGCTCTTGCCCTTTTTCGTCCGCATCGGCGAAGATCACCACGTCGTGGTTTGCGACGGCTTCCGCGTCTTCTACGCATAGCTGATAATTGGAGTCCACGGTGACTCCGGGGATGCCCATGTCTTCAACGAAGCCGGCAAGCGCCGGCCCCAGGCCGTCGTCCCGGCGGCCCGGGTTGCCGTACCCTATCAATAACACTCTGGCGGCCAGTTCTTTCAATCCCTGACCTTCCTGTCAATCAGGTTCCCTGATGTGTCCATAAGCTCGACAATCAGGGGCATCCGCCCCATGGCGTGAGTGGCGCAGGAGAGGCAGGGGTCATAAGCGCGAATGGCCACCTCGATATGGTTGAGAAGCCCCTCGGTTATCTCCTTGCCGTCGAGATATTCCTCGGCCACCTTTTGCACCGCGCGGTTCATCGGCTCGTTATTGTGAGTAGTGGAGACGATGAGGTTTGCCATCACTATCTGGTCGTTTTCATTGACGCGGTAATGGTGGAAGAGGGTCCCCCGCGGCGCCTCGATCAGCCCAACGCCCTCGCTGCGGCGCTTGCCTTTGACAACGAGGTTCTCTCCCTGAAGGTCGGGGTCGTTGAGAAGGGCCTTGATCTTTTCCGCCGCATGCACCAGCTCGATCATGCGCGCCCAGTGATAGGCCATGGTGATGTTGATCGGCTTGCCGTTTCCCAGGGCTTTGAACTCCTTGAGTTCCTTGTCGGCGATCGGCGTGTCTATGAATTTACAGTTGTTTATCCGCGCGAGCGGGCCGACGCGATACCAGCCCTTTTCCGGCCCGATGGATTTTATGAATGGGAACTTCATGTAGGACCACGGGCGAACCTCCTCGCTTATGTAGTCGAGGTATTTGTTGTAGTTCACCTGGTCGAGGATCTTTTTGCCGTCCGCATCAATGGCGCACAGGTTGCCATGATACAGGTCAAGCGCTCCATCCTGCCGCAACAGGCTGAGATGATTGGAAGGGAATGATCCGAAGGACGCCAGGTCCTTCAGGTGCTCGGAGGTGTAGTCCTTGGCGATTTTCAGGGCCGAAACCGCCCAATTCACCATCTGGTCAATATCCTTCAGGAACACATCACGTTCCTCGATGCTCAGGTTCTTGTTGATGCCTCCCGGGATCGCTCCGGTTCCGTGAATCTTCTTGCCCGCCGTGGCCTTTATGATCTCCTGGCCGTATTTCCGCATCATAACCCCCTGCACCGCAAGGTCGGGGAACTTTATCGCCACACCGATGACGTTGCGAATGGCGGGGTCGGCGCCGAACCCGAAGAGAAGGTCAGGTGAGACGAGGTGGAAGAAGTGCAGGGCGTGAGATTGGAAGGTCTGGCCGTAATGCATGAGGCGGCGCATTTTTTCGGCGGTTGGGGTTAGGTTTTCGCCGCCCACTATGCAGTCCACCGCTTTCGCCGCCGCAAGATGATGGCTAACCGGGCATATCCCGCATAATCTCTGCACCAGAACCGGCATCTCCCAATAAGGGCGGCCCTGCGCAAACCGCTCAAAACCGCGGAATTCCACAACGTGCATCCGGGCCTGCACCACATGCCCCTCATCGTCTATCATGAGGGTGACTTTACCGTGGCCCTCGATCCGGGTCACCGGCTCGATCGCTATCCTTTTCAAAGCGTTTTTTGTTGCCACTTTGGTCTCCTTTGCGTGTTCAATTCAAGGCGCTGCCGCCCCATCAGTCGTACTTGATCATTTCGTACGCAAGCTCAAGAGGTTTGCCGTTCAACAGCGCCACCATGGCGGTCCACAGGGTGTCCGCGGGAGGCGGACAGCCGGCGATTTTAAAATCTATTTTCACAACCTCGTCGCAAGCATAGACCCTATCAAGAATAAGGGGCAGCTCGGGGTCGTTCGGGATCTTGTTGGACGGGTTGTACACGGACGGTCCTTTCAGGTATGCCTCTTCGAGGCATTCATTGAGCGGAATCCCGTTTCTCATGGCGGGCAGACCGCCCATGATGGCGCAATCTCCGACCGAGATGAGTATGTCGCAGTTTTTCCGAAATTGTTTCAGAACTTTTACGTTTTCCTCGTTGCAGCATCCACCCTCGATCAGGCCCACAAGACATCGCTCGCTGAACTTCTTGATGTCGTCAATCGGCGATTTGTGAAAATCAACCAGTTGGATGAGTTTCAGAATCCTGTCATCAATGTCTATGAGTGACATGTGACACCCGAAACACCCGGCGAGAGATGTTGTCGCTATTTTCGGTTTATCCATATTTTAATCCTCACTTTCCCTATGCGGGCTTGCTCTTGGCCACTTTTACGGCTTTGGCCTCAATATCGGATCCGATGGGCTGATGATCGAATAATCGCTTGCCGATGGGAACGGCAAAGCCCACGCGCTTCTTCAGAATGGCGCCCACCGGGCACAGGCTCACCGCCTCGTCCGTTACCGACATGTTGGTTTGGGAGAGGATGGCATCCGCGTTTATGCCCACCCTTTTCACGTGCCCGCGACCCACGTATTGGAAGATGTTTTTACCATCCAGGTCGCGTGAGGAGCGTATACAGCGGCCGCACAGGATGCACCGGTTCCGGTCTATTAATATGTCGGGGTGTGTAGCGTCCACGTCGCGCAACGGGAAGAGGTAAGGGAATTTGGGCGCTGTAACGCCCAGGCGATATCCCATGCCCTGAAGCTCGCAATTGCCGCTCTTTTCGCAGAACATGCAGAAATGATTCCCCTCGACGAACAGCATCTCCACGAGGTTTTTACGGTACAGATCAAGCTCTTTCGTCGTGTTCAACACCGCCATGTTTTCCGTGATAGGTTGTGTGCATGCGGCGACGGGCCTGTTGTTGATCAGGACCGTGCATAGGCGGCACGATGCGCCTGGCTTCAGCTTCTTGATATAACAGAGCCGGGGAATATAGACGCCAGCGTCGTCCGCAGCCTGGATTATCGTTTGTCCCTTCCGTCCGCTGATTTCTTTTCCATCTATTACGAATTTAATTATGTCGTTCATAAGGATTTCCCCTTTAATCCTCGAGGTGGACGGGTTCGCGCCCCTGTATCCGAACCGAATCCCTCAGGGCCGCATCCAGATCGAAGGATTTATTTGTTCCGTCGGCGCTCTTTGAGAGGCGTTTTTCATAGAGTGATTTGAAGTTCTGCATTGTGGTGAGCACCATGTTGGGCGATGTCTGACCCAGCCCGCAACGGCTCATGGTTTTAACCGTCAGGCAAAGCTCTTCGAGGTATTTAAGGTCTTCCGGCTCGCCTTGCTTCTTCCTGATCTTGTCGAGCTTCTCCTTGATCAGGACGTTGCCGACCCGGCAGGGGGTGCACCAGCCGCAGCTTTCATCAATGTAAAAATCCATGAACTCGGAAGCCACCTCGAGCATGTCGCGGTCGGGTCCGAAGATAATGATTGAACCGCCCGTGGCGAGGTCTTCGTAGCAGACGATGCGGTTGAAACCGTCCGGGCCTATGCACTGGCCGGAAGGCCCGCCCACTTGAACCGCCTGGGCATCCTCGCCCCCAACCTCAGCCAGAAGCTCTTTCAGGGTGATGCCGTAGGGAAGCTCATAAATGCCGTGCCGCGTGCAATCGCCAGAAACGCTGAATAGTTTTGTTCCCGAGCTTGCCTGCGAGCCGATCTGAGCGAACCACGGCGCGCCCTTTTCCAGAATACGGGCAACGCAACAGAAGGTCTCGACGTTGTTGATGATCGTCGGCGCGCCCAAGTAGCCCTGTTGAGCGGGGAAGGGAGGACGGTCTCGAGGCTCGCCCCGAGCGCCTTCGCATGAGCTTATAAGGGCTGTCTCTTCGCCGCAAACATAGGCGCCCGCTCCCATTTGAACCCGAACATCGAAGTTGAAACCCCGCTTCCCTCCGACGTTTTTGCCCAGAAGGCCCTTCGACCTTCGCTCTTCCAGCACTTTTTCAAGGTGCTTTTGGATATATTTGTATTCGCCCCTGAGATAAATGATGCCTTCTTCAGAGCCTATCGCATAGCCCGATATTGTCATGCCCTCGATGATCATATCGGCGCATTCCGTAAGGAGAACGCGATCCTTGAAAGTGCCCGGCTCTCCCTCATCCGCATTGCAAAGGACAAAGCGCCGCGTTGCGTCCGCCTCGCGGGCAAAATCCCATTTCATTCCGGTGGGGAATCCGGCGCCCCCGCGCCCGCGCAGCCGGGCGGTCTTTATGTCCCTGATAACCTCCACCGCGTTCATCGCCAGGGCATTTTTGAGAGCCACCCCCGAATCAAAATCGGCGAATATAACGGGGCCTCTCTTTCGGATATTGTTGGTTACCATCGCCTGGATGAGATCGGAAGCGTTGTTCCCAGAACCGAGGTTTTTAACCAGCTTCCGCGCGTCGCCGGACTCGCGCAGCGTATGGATGATCTCTTTAACCGCGTCCGTGGAAAGACGGGTGAAAATAATCCCGTTGATGATCGCGGCCGGCCCCTGATCGCACATCCCGATGCAGGCGGTGCGTTCCAAAGTGATTTTGCCGTCCGGCGTCGTCTCGCCGAAGTTTATCCCAAGCTCCTTCTTAAATGCCTCGGCTAAATGTTTCCCGCCAAGCATGTTGCAGGACACGCAATCATCGAGACGAATAACGGATTTTCCCTGAGGCTTCGAGGAAAGGAAACTATAGAAGCTTACCACTCCTTCAACCTCCACGCGGTGAGAAGCCACCTCGTGGGCGATAATGTCCATCGCCTCCCCCGACACCCTCCCGTGCTTCTCCTGGATTGCCTCAACGATATCCATTAATCGTTTGCGGTCATTGCCGAAATCCCTGCATATCTGTTTTATGCTTGACTTCGTGCTCACGTCCATGTATTACCTCCTTGTAAGGGGTTAGCGTTTCTCCACTTTCAGGCATATTCTTTACAACATATTCTCAACTATGTCAATAGCCCTGAAGAAATCTTTTTATAAAATACCTTGCGATCTATTTATCGTTGATATTATATAGCCAATTTTACATGATCTGCAAAATATTGCAAATTGCCAAAATAACCAGATATTTCAGTATGTTACAATCATTACTCCTTATACAAGTATTAAGGATGAATATAGACTGTCGCTCAAGAAAAATATTTTTCTTAAATATCCCAATTATCGTTGCTAAATAAAAAAATATGTTATAAGATCAAAATGAATTGAAGGACTTTCACAATGGTCAAACGAGGACGAAAGCCAATATATAATCTTTCCCAATTGACATGCCCCAATTCTTATTGCCAGCATTTCCAAAAAACCGGGCTATCCAATATAGTCTCAAATGGGAATTATAGCACGCGCAGCGGAAAAGGGCGAAGGTTCAGATGCAAGACCTGCGGAGGATCGTTTTGCCTGAGGAGCGGCACGATTTTCAAGGGACTTCGCGCGCGTGAAGAAAAAGTCATCTCCGCCCTGAAATTGCTCTCAAAAGGAATGTCCATCCGAAAAACAGCCTCGATAATGCGCATCAAGCCGGATACCTTGCGCAACTGGCTCACGCTTATGGCCGCCCGATCCGATAGTGTTAATAATTTACTAATTGTGCAAGCGGGCATCTCGCCGGAAGACCTCGAATCGCTATGGAACTGCGTCCGGAACGGAGCGCTCCGGCAAAGGGCCATCCTCTGGAGAAAAAAATGCGGCTGGTGGCAAGGATGGAAAGACACTTGAAGAAGGCTATAGGCATTAGACTATCGCCTACCTCCACTTGACTTTCATGCCGTTCTGGAGTCGTCCGATCCCATGCATTACGACCATTTCGCCGTCTGAAAGTCCGGAGGTGATTTCCTGCCCGAAGCCGCATAGAATGCCCGTTGAAACCTGCCTGCGCTCCACGGCGCCGTAATCTCCGCCGGTAGGTTTTACCACGTAAACAAAGGTATTCTCGCCGTCCGTCAAAACGGCGTCGGGCGGAATTATGAAGCTCTTGCCTTTTGTTTTTAATGGAAGGCGGAAGCTCGCTTCGGCTTCCATTCCCGTCTGAACGCCGCTCAAACGGGCGAGCGTCAACGTTACCGGGAATCGGCCTCCCGAAGCCGCCGTTTGGCCGCCTATCCCCTGGACGCCTGCGACGTAAGCCCTGTCTCCCACGCCTTTAAACCTGACCCTGCCTTTGCCGTCCGGCATGATTTGAGTGATAAATACGGCGGGGGCCATAATGGTGACCTGAACGGGGTAGGTTGAGGAGAAAGTGGCAACGGGCTGCCCGGCTTCCACTTTATCGCCCGCTTTAACGTTAACGGCGGTGATGGCCCCTTTCTCCTGCAATTTCAATTCGTGATTTTCAAGGGTTTGCTGGGCTGCCTGAAGCTGCTTTTTAATATTTCTCTCGGCCTGTTGCGTTTTAAGGAGCGCTGTGGCCGCGGCTTCGAGGTCCTTGATGGATGCGGCTTTCGTTTTATACTGGGAATGCACGCGATCGTAATTTGCTGCGGCCCTGAAAGACTCGAGCCTAGCCTTTCCGAGCGTCGTATCGAGTTGTCTTATGTTCTCTTGTTCCTGACTGTTGTCCAAGCGGGCGATGACCTTTTCCATAAACAGCCTTGTCCCGACATTTACGCATACATCGGTGACAACCCCGGAGACTTTGAAGCTCAGTATCCTGTCCTTCTCGATCCGCACCGTTCCGGGAAACCATGCGGTGGAACCGCTCTCCGCGGAATACACCTCCCACACCTGAACCGGCGTAATTTCCGTTTTTATTTCTTTTTGACCTTCCCCTCCCGCATTGGCGCCGGCCGAGGCGGGGGCGTTCGTTTGAATGCCATAGCCGAAATAAATTAAAACAGCCAACACCAGCAGAATGGGCAGGAGGATCAGGGATTTCTTATTGAGTCTCGTCATCTTTCACAACCTGATCGGGACAGACAAAGTCTGCTTCAGCTTGGGGGAAAACAATAAATCCCTGTTATCGCCAAGTGAATCAAAAGGGATTCCGTATGCGCCCAGTTTTCGTTTGATGTCATCCGGGTCGAGGGGCTGGTACATATACGCGTCGGGGTGCAGCAGGAAGCAGTTTTTATAAACTTCCATCCGCCTGTATAAGGTTGTCACCTGGACATAAGTGGAAAGGGAGATTATGTAGGTCCTTCTTGAACCGTCCCTGTAGAGCGTTTTTTTAAGCAGGGGCTGTTTGACGCCCGCCAGTACCATCACTTTATACGCGAGGTCGACCGCGTTATCCGGGTACATCCTCATGCACGAATGACTTGCCATGTGGCCGATGCTCCGGGGGTTGTTTGTGCCGTGGAGGAGGATTGCGTTCTGGAGGACCATTTTCACCGGCCCCAGCGGATTGCCCGGCCCCGGCCCTTTCGGCTTGATCTTCTCCTTATCCCCGTTTTCATTTGTCCTCATGGTCCACGGTGCGTCGGGGGGATACCACCAGGGGTTCCATTCTATCTGCTCGATGAAAAAATCGCGTAGCGGCGTTTTGTATTTTTTCATCCCGATCGCTATGGGATAGCTTTTCAGCATGCGGCCGTCTTCGTACAAATCGAGCCGGTAGGCCGGGACATTTATTTCGATGTATATCCGGCTGGGGCTTTTAGGGTTCCGGTTCTCATAGACCCCCGTAAAGTACCGCTCCGCATTTAAAGGCTCCGAAACGATGTTCACCGCTATCTTGTCGGTCGCGTCATCAAGGGCATGAACGGGGATTTTATACTTATCTATCATCCAGACATCGGGGAAATTGTCCCCGTCGTTGTTGCCGATGGCCATGCAGACGAAATCTGACAATGTGGCTTCGGGGAAAAGCCCGTAAGGCCAGTTCTTCTTCGGATCGGGGTAATTGAAGGGGTAATCCGTCTTTTGGGGAAGTATGTAATCGTTTCCGCAGTAGTAGGCGTAGTGGGCCGATTCCGGCAGTTGCCAGCCAAGCGCTTTGAAAACCGCGTTGTTGTCAGAGTAGCCGGCCCATGAGTTATTCGCGGCGAAATAGCTCACTTGGGCGTCCGCAAGAGAGCTGAGATAAAATTTGGCCTCGTTATTGAACTGCTCGTATTGATTCGTGGCGCCGCCGCCCGCGCCTCCACCTTGCCCGGGCGCATGCACGGGGGCAAGGGCTGACAACAAGACTATCGGGAAAACATATATAAACGCTATCGGGATACTTTTTTTCATATTCAGTTCGTAAGGTCATGGCGCTCCATGACATTAAAAAATTCGGAAAGCAATGATAACGGATAATTTTCAATCACGCCAACCGCGATCCAAATGGATTATAACTCGAAAGGGCGGCTTGTTGGGCCGCCCTTTGAGAATGTTTGCAGACAGGAGGTTATTGGATTTTGATGTCAATCTGTTTCGGTTTCGCCACTTCACCCTTCGGCAGAGTAACTGTCAAGATGCCGTCTTTGTACGAGGCGTCTATCTTGTCAGTAAGGACGTGTTCGGGGATGGTGAAGGAGCGGCGGAAGGTTCCATAGCATCGCTCGACTCTGCTGTATCCGTCTTTTTTCTCATCGCGCTCGAATTTACGCTCGCCGCTCAGCGTGAGAACCCCGTCGCCCAGATCAATAGTGATTTCTTCCTTCTTCAAACCGGGAATCTCAGCCTCCACGACATAGGCGTCATCTTTCTCACGGATGTCCACCGCCGGGACGAAACCCGTTACGGTTCCGGTTTCCGCCTCGCCCAGGAATGGCTCCATCCAATCCGGTTCCAGGAACCGAAGCAGCCAATCGGGGCGACTCAATCTCAGCCAGGGATCATATCTTACGAGTTCCATATCTTTTCACCTCTTTCTTTAGTTTACTTTCTTGTTAATCTTTTGTTTTCAGGGTTCTTTTTTCGCCCTGCTTTCGGTTATAAATATGCGCACTCTTCCCCCGATGTCAAGGGTATAAGACTAAAAAAGTAGGATTTAAATTACCTGGAAAATCAATAGGTTATATAAAAAGTGCTATTGATTTTGGATTGGGGATTTTGGATTTTGGATTGAAATACAAAATCCGAATTTCAAAATCCTATCGGTCTTAAACATTGCAAGATCAATCAAGAAGGCAGGACGCCTTTTTTTTCAATTCTTCCTGAAACGCCACGGCTTTGCCGGGGAAGATGCGATATGTCCCAATGGCGGTGGAGAAAATATTATTTTTACTGTCAACCACGTCAACGGCCGCGACAGCTATTGCGCCGCTGCGCTTTATGACCTTCGCTTTTGCCACGACCGGGGAATTGTCCGGCGTGGCCGCCGCAAGGAGGTTGATTTTATATTCCAGCGTAGTGGCGCCGTCTTCCGGCCCGCACAGGCTCATGACCGCGAAGAAGCCCGCCGTGTCCGAGATGAAGCCGTACCATCCGCCGTGCAGTTGCCCTCGCCCCTGAAGGTGATGCCTTTTGATAGCCAGCGAAACGTCCGCCCTTCCGCGTGAGACCCTCACAAGCCGCTGGCCCACGTACCGGCTTAGCGGCGAGCCGTTCACCCGATCCATCAGCGCCTGATACCATTCCGATTTTTTCATCAGCCGGAAATTTCTCCTCTCTCTCAAAGTGCGGACGCCAGACAAGGGGTTTAAACCCCTTGTCTAAAAGTTTCTCCGCATGCGAAAAACGCTAAATTTCAAGCTTCTTCGAGCGAATATTTTATACGGGTGAGCAGCTCCGGCGAGGTTCCGAACAGCATACCGATTGAGCGGGCGTCGCGCATGCGTTTTTCGACCGGGTAATCGTGCATGTATCCGTAGCCGCCGAAGCACTGGACGGCATCGAGTCCGGCCTGAAGCGCGGCGTCAGTGGCGAAGATGCGCGCGAGCACAGCTTCCACGACGTCGGGCGCGCCCCTGAGCGATCCGTCTTTTTGATTTATCAGGCTGTCGTTTGTGGCCATTACCCGCTGCAGGTGGCTGCGGGCCGCGTTGACGCGGGCGCGGTTCGCAAGGATGAGGTGCGCGACAGTGTCATGGCGAATTATTTGATCTCCGCCCTGGTATCTTTCGCGCCCATAATTCTCCGCCGCATCGAGCGCGGCCCTCGCGCAACCGACCGCTATGCAGCCCTGGAGCGGCGCTATGAGAGCGAGCAGCGAGTTTGGCTCTATTTCCCCCAGCCTGCTCGATTCTGGCGGCTCGCAATCCTTTAAAGTTAACTTGCCCAGCGAAGCGGCGCGAAGCCCTAAGGGATCGGATAACGGCTCGACCTTCAATCCCTCCATGCCCCCGGGCAGTGCGTAACATGTAACCCCGGACTCCCGCACCAGAGAAGCGTACCACGAGGCGTGGCCCGCGCCGATCACGCCAAAAGCTTTGCCGGACAGCTTGCCGCCCGCGCCGGCTTCAAAAGGGGCATAAGGCAATCCGGCCAGAGAGGCCCGCCACCCCGGCCCGCCGCGCTCCATATCATCGGAAATCAGCCGCTTTGCAGCCTCCGGGGAAGCGGATATTTCGACCGCCACGACGCCGGCGATGGCGCCCAGCAGCGCTGTGGCAAGCCCGGCGCAGGCCGTCGCGATCTCCTCGAGCGCCAGCCCCGCGCTGAGCGTCCCTGATCCCACCCCGCCCATTTCCGGGGGCACGGCAAGCCTTGAAAAACCCAGCTTGCCCAGCTTCGCTATCCATTCGGCGGGGTAGGGCGCGCCGGGGCGGTCGTATTTTTCCACCTCGGGCGCCACCGCCTTTTTGGCGAAGCTGCGCGCCGTTTCCACCATCGCGGATTGTTCGGCAGTAAGTGAAAAATCCATGTTTACTCCCTCGCCTATTTCATTACCGGCTGTGACTCCAGCGGGTTAGTAAGTATCATTTGCGCCTTCGGGATGTATGCGACGGCCAGGGGCTTCCCGAGGCCGATGCTTTTAAGGTCCCGCGCCATGAAATGATTTTGCCCGAGGCTAAGCTTAACACCTCGCAGGCCGGTTGCAAAAGCGACCTCGTGAACATCGGAAATGACCTCGCAGCGCAAAATGTTTCCGCTGCGGCACGTAAGGATATTCATGGGAAGGCGTAAGTTCCTCCGTCCGCGAAGGGCAGGGATGGTCAGCGTCAAAATGTGCTGATCGCTGTCCGAAAGGATGGCAGCGGTTTCCTTTTCTCCTTGCTCAAAATTTATGTCGGCGATGAATTTCGGGAAATTGTAAACCTCTTTGCCCGCGACGAGCGCTATCTCAGTAGTCACCGGCAGGTGCGTGATGAACATTGTAGGGTGAGCAAGACCGCGGATCAGCGCCGCGCCCGGAAGGGAATCATCCAAGTTGACCGGAACCGCCACGCCGAATTCGTTATAGGCGCCTATGTCGGTGTCCCGATAGGAAAAGGCCACAAAAAACACCGGCGCCCGCTTGCGCAGCAGGCGATACGGCTTCAGCCGGGGAGAAGGCAGCAGCCTGGCCACTCCCGCATAAGATGCGGTATAGACCGCAAAAAACGCAGAGAGATCGTAATAGAAGATGGGCATGGGAAACTTGAAGCCTATTTCCTTGCCCTCGAATTGTTTTATCTCCCTGAAAAAGGCCGTATCTCTAGGCATTGCGTAAACCTTTCTCAAATCGCCGCAAGATATTAGATTATCATAAGATATTTCCCAACCATTACGGGAAATTCACATCATACCGTAAGGATAACTTTTCCTTTATTCAAGCGATCCTGCATGTACCGGTGCGCATCGGCGACGTTCTGCAATGGGAAGGTTTTGTCCACGTGGGGGCGAATTTGGCCGCGGTTGATAAGCTCTATGATGGCGTCCATTTCCCTGCCGATAATGTCCGGCCGCTTTGCCAGGTGATTGACGTTTACGCCGATAATGGCCTTGTTGGCGTTGAAAAGCTTGAGGGGATGGAATCGCCCCATGCGAAGCGCTTCGCGAAGCGCCCTGAGCATGCTGCGCCGGTTGCCCTGGATTATGGAGGACATCCCGAACGACACCAGGCGGCCCGCCGGAGCGAGACAGTTGTAACTTTTCATCATCTGATGGCCGCCTAGCGAATCCATGACAATGTCAACTCCGCGCCCGTCCGTTATCCGCATCGCCTCCTTCTCAAAGTCCTCTTCACGGTAATTGATAATGTGATGGACGCCGAGTTCCTTGAGATATTCATTTTTAGCCGGTGACGCGGCGCCGATTATGGTGGCGCCCACTGAGCGGGCTATCTGAACGGAAGCCGTTCCCACGCCTCCGGCTGCGGCGTGTATCAGCGCCGTCTCGAAGGGCTTCAGATTGCCCATGTATATCAGCGAATGATATGCGGTGATGTAATTTACCGGGATGGCGGCGGCTTCCTCGTAAGTGAATTTCTCCGGGATGGCGCGAACCGTTGCGGCGCGCGCTGTCGCCTTTTCGGCATAGCCCCCGAACATGGTCAATGAAAAAACCCTTTGTCCCTCCTTGAAGACCCGGACTCCGTCCCCAAGCTTTTCAACTTCGCCCGCCACTTCGTAGCCTGCCAGCATGGGCGGCTTTGGGGCGTCGGGATACAGCCCGAGCCGGGCCACGATATCCGCGAAATTCACCCCCGACGCCCTTACCCGGATGAGAATTTCCCCATCGGCCGGCGCCGGATCGGGCCGCTCCTCTACCTTGAAAACGTCCGGCTCGCCATATTCCGGAATTATCATCGCCTTCATGATCGTCCTCCCAAACCTCCAACATTTTACAAACGACTATTTTCTATCCGGTTAATGGTCTTCGCAAATCTTGCATGATTCCCGGATAAAAGGCGGTTTTGAATTGCAGCGGCTAGCGCTGTCTAGCCAGCGCACTCCAAAGGCATCTTAAAAGTGAACCAAGGAATGTTCTAATCAAGGTGGGAATAATAAGCATATAAGTTATAATATGACGTTCGGAATTAGGCGATAATCCGCCTTTTTTAAAGCTCTGACTGGCAGAACGACGTGACCATGGCGACAGGCAATCAAACTAGAAAGAGGTTGTTGGGAAGGCTGATCTCATCGCGCGGGAAAGCGGCGGCAACTACCCACCTTTCCTCGTTGCTTAAAGAGATTGCGCAGAAGGAGAGCGCCGAGGCGCTGGAGCAGCTCAAGAGCGCGCCGAGCGGCCTCAACGATGAGGATGTTGCTCAGAGGCTGGAGCAATACGGCCTGAACGAGCTGGCCACCGAGAAGCGCCAGGGGTGGACCACGCACCTCTGGCACGCCTTCCGCAACCCTCTCGTGATTCTCCTCCTGATACTAGCCGCGATTTCGTTCGTAACAAAAGACATAAGGGCGGGGATAGTCATGTCCGGCATGGTGACGGCGGGAGTGTTGCTGAGGTTCGTTCAGGAATTTCGCGCCGGCAACGCGGCGGCGCGCCTAAAGGCGATGATAAGCGTCACGGCAACCGCGGTGCGAAACGGCCAGCCCAAGGAAATCCCCCTCAAAGAACTGGTGCCGGGAGACATCGTGAAGCTTTCGGCGGGAGATATGATTCCCGCGGACGTTCGCATTATTTCCGCCAAGGACTTGTTCGTGACGCAATCGAGCCTCACGGGGGAATCTTTCCCTGTTGAGAAGTTTGAGGCGAGGGCGGCGGGCGCAATTCAATCGCTCCTGGACTTCAACAACATCTGCTTCATGGGGACAAGCGTGGAGAGCGGCGCAGCGACGGCCCTCGTCGTTCTCACAGGCGCAAAAACATATCTCGGCGGCATGGCCTCGAGCCTGGTGGGCCAGCACATCGAGACTGCCTTTGATCGGGGCATCACACGCGTCACCTGGCTGATGATAAGTTTCATGGTGGTGCTGGTGCCGCTTGTGTTTATCATCAACGGCCTTATGAAGCACAACTGGCAGGATGCGTTTTTCTTTGCCATGGCCGTGGCGGTGGGCCTTACGCCCGAGATGCTCCCGATGATCGTTACGGTGTGCCTCTCCAAGGGCGCCATCTCGATGTCGAGGAACAAGGTCATCGTCAAGCGCATTCACTCCATCCAGGAATTCGGCGGCATGGACGTGCTCTGCACCGACAAAACCGGCACACTCACCATGGACCACGTGATCCTCGAACAGCATTGCGACGTGGTTCTCGAAGAAGACGAGGGCGTGCTCGAGCTGGCTTATCTCAACAGCTACTTCCAGACCGGCCTTAAAAATGTCCTTGACAGGAGCATTCTGGATCATCGGGAACTGCATCGGGAATTGAACATATCGGCATATAAAAAACTGGATGAAATACCCTTCGATTTTTCGCGCAAGATAATGTCGGTGGTGGTTGGAACGCCGGAGGGCGGTGTGCGCCTTATTGCGAAGGGCGCCACCGAGAAGGTTTTCGAGCGATGCGCCCTATTCGAGCTTGACGGCGATATATTGCCAATGGAGAAGATACTTATTGACGATCTGAGGGAGGAGATCGAAAGCCTTGGCGAGGACGGCTTCAGGGTGCTGGCCATTGCGTACCGGGACATGGAGCGGAAACCGGCGTACTCGAAGGCGGATGAATCCGACCTGATCCTGAAGGGTTACGTGGCGTTTCTCGATCCGCCCAAGGAGACCGCTTCACCCGCCATTGCCGCCCTGAACAAACACGGCGTATCAGTGAAAATTCTGACAGGAGATAACGAGCGGGTCAGCAAGAAGATATGCCGCGAGGTGGGCATCTCCGTCGAGCATGCGCTTTCAGGCGAACACCTCGATAAGATGACTGACGAGGAACTTGCCGAGGCCGCCGAGAAGGCCACCCTGTTTGCTCGCCTCCTTCCATCGCATAAGCAGCGGATTATCAGGGTATTGCAGGGCAAAGGCCACGTCGTCGGGTACTTGGGCGACGGGATAAACGACGCCCCCGCGCTTGCCGCCGCGGACGTGGGCATATCGGTTGACACCGCCGTTGACATCGCCAAGGAGTCCGCGGACATCATCCTGCTGGAGAAGAGCCTCATGGTGCTCGAGGAAGGGGTTCGCGAGGGGCGCAAGGTCTTTGCAAACATCTTGAAATATATCCGCATGGGCGCAAGCTCCAACTTCGGAAACATGTTCAGCGTCCTAGGCGCGAGCGCAGTCCTGCCATTCCTCCCCATGGCCCCGATACAGATATTAACTAACAATATCTTCTACGACCTCTCACAGATTTCTATCCCGACAGACGACGTTGATCCCGAGCAGATCGCCAAGCCGATGCCGTGGTCCATAGATAAAATCGCCCGGTTCATAGTTTTCGTGGGGCCGCTCAGCTCTATCTTCGATTACACGACCTACTTTGTGATGTGGTACGTTTTCCGGTGCCAAAACCCGTCGCAGGCGTCGTTGTTTCAGTCGGGCTGGTTCGTCGAATCGCTGTTGACCCAAACGCTTATCATCCACGTCATCAGAACCAATAAAATCCCCATAATACAGAGCCGCGCCAGTTGGCCTCTCATAACCATGACCCTCCTTGTCATGGGAGCAGGCATGTGGCTGCCATATTCCCCCCTGGCGCCCTCACTGGGCTTCACACCTCTGCCGCCTCTCTACTGGCCGATAGTCTTTCTGACTCTTCTCTGCTACACCACATTGACGCACACAATTAAAAGATGGCTGTTGCGCAAAGACTGGATATGAAGAATTTTGGATTTTGGATTGCGGATTTTAGATTGAACAATCGGCACTTTAGAATTATCACAGTTACTATTCCAAAATCCAAAATCTAAAATCCAAAATATTTGTCCCTTGTCATTTGCTGCAACCCCTTCAGGCTGTTAGAATTTACATCGAGATGCCGAAATTCACTTGTTATAATCTTGCGGAAAAGAAGGTCGGCGACAGTCTGGAGATCATCTTTCCCGGATTCGATGCGCGGCGGGAAAGGGTTGTGTTTTTAAGCCCGCACGACGACGACGCTGTTCTCGGCGCGGGGTATCTCATCAATGCGTGCCGCCTCGAAGCCGCTGACGCGCACATCGTTGTTTTATGCGATGGCCGCGCGGGCTACACCCGGCCGGAGATGAAGGAATCCATCGTTGATATCCGCAGGTCGGAGGCGCGGCTTGCCTACGCCAAGCTCGGCATTAAAAAAGATCGCATTCATTGCTTCGAATATCCTGATTTCAGCCTTCAGGCGTATCTCGGGTTTGAGCTGACCGATGGAACGGAGGGGGTTTTCGGGAAGATTGTCAAGTTGTTGAGAGAGATCAAGGCGACACGGCTGGTTATACCGAACGGGTGGATGGAGCATCCGGATCATACGGCGGCGCACGAGATAGGCGCGTTTCACGGCCCTCAAGTGGGCGATCCCATCCTGCCGGACCGGGGAACGCCGTCAAAGATCAAGAGCTTCGTCGTTTATCCGGTATGGGGCGACCTGCCTCCCTCTCAATTGGGGTGTAATGACGCCGTTCGCGCCGACCTGATGATGGTTGCGCCAGTTTCGTTCGAAAAGAAGATTCGGAAAGCGCTCGAATGTTTCAAATCCCAATCGGACGTAATCGCAGACCTGCTTTGCGCAAGAAGCGGCAGGATAAGAGACCGCAAGGCGATCGAGGTCTATAAGCGGCTCGTGCCGCGACCGAGGATAGATTACGACCCCTATTGGAAAGCGGTGGAAAATATCACAACTGTTTCAGCGAAATCGTAGGGGCGGGCCAACGTGTCCGCCCGAAGAGCTGTAAGAGGATAAAGGCATGAAAGACGAAAAAGGCGGCCCGCCTCGAATACGGAATGAGGAATTCCTTAAGCGCCAGAAGAGACTCCACAACGAAATGGAAAAGGCGCATATCTCAGCCATCTTTATGATGGCCTACGACGCCCGTTATATGACCGGCTACGATCCCCTGTTGGAGCTGGTCGCCTATGTTCAGCTAATAAACGGCGATAAATTCCTTTTCCCCGGCCCCGAGTGCATCACTCTCGCCGAATCGCAGGCGAAGGGCATTCCCCGAAAAAACATCGTCATGACTTCGGACACAATGATAAGCGGCGAAGGGTACCCTTACGCCGAGAGACAGATGAAACCCCTCTCCGAAATCTTTGGCGCATACAAAAAATTAAAATGGGGTGTAGTTGACCCGATGGGCCTGCCGGCGGGGATATACCAATCGCTGAAGAAGACAGTCGGGAATTTCAAGGATGTGACAGACATATTGTTGGACATGAGGGCGATAAAAAGCGAAGCCGAGATCGCCCTGATGGAATACAGCTATAACCTGGCGGGCAAGGCGCTGATAGCGGGACGAAAAGCCGCGCAACCGGGCGCAACCGGGCACGAAATTGCCCGCGTCATGTCGCAGGTGTTCTGGAGGGGCGGCGTGAGGCAGCTCTCGGAGATTTTTATGGCAAATTCCGGCCCTGAGACCGGGCCATGCCTGAACTTCGTGAGCGATCGCAAGGTTCGGGAAGGCGAGTTGGTAATCTTGGATGTGGGAGGTGTATATAAAGGATACTACTCGGATACCGCCCGCACCTTCATAGCCGGGGACAAGCTTGACAAGAAGGCAGTCGAGGCGCTTCAAGTGGCGCATGAGGCGAGGAGGGCGGCGTTTGAGAAGATTGGCCCCGGGGTCGCCGGCGCGGACGTGGACAAGGCGGCGCGCAGCATCGTGGAGAAGCGTTACAGAACCGCCATGACCTATCAGGTCGCACACAGCGTCGGGACGGCACATTGCGAGCCGCCGCATTGTCAGCCGGTGGGGCCTTTCAAGCGGCTGATCTGCAAGCCGGGCATGGTTTTCGCCATGGACATCGGGTTGTGGAATTTAAATCTCGGCGGGAACAAAGTGCGGTCCTATACCGGCGGCATCCGCCTTGAAGACGGCGTTCTTATCACTGAAAAAGGCGCAAGAAGGCTGACGCCTCCGCAACCGGACGACCAGGACCGCCTCGTGGAACATATTTGTAGGGGCGACCGGCCGGTCACCCCTACAGCCTATCTTAAGTAGTTCAAGCCTTCCTTGACATGCTATGAGGGAAATGCTACATAGATTATGTGGCGGGGG
>Ga0209777_10001606_pt1 | contig 32005 bp, 29 predicted proteins | sample FrelakmetHBP12HB_FD_187147 | JGI IMG/M metagenome (GOLD analysis project Ga0209777, IMG submission 187147) | Freshwater lake sediment microbial communities from the University of Notre Dame, USA, for methane emissions studies -HBP12 HB (SPAdes)... | ecosystem: Environmental > Aquatic >... | reverse complement strand
GGAGAAGAATCGCCCCTTTAGTACGGAAGCAGCCATGGCAAAGCTTTACTGTTCTGAAGCCATGCACAGGTGCGTTCATCAGGCGGTGCAACTGCACGGAGGCTATGGCTTAATGAAGGACTTCAGGATCGAGAGGTTCTATCGGGATCAGAGACTTCTCGAGATCGGTGAAGGTACTTCGGAGATACTGCGGATTGTAATTGCTCGAAATATTGGTGTTATGGGAAGAGGAATATAGGAAGAGAGAAGCGAAATGGAAGAAAAGAAAGGAAAACGTAACCGCACAAATGGCAGCTCTGAGGATTTCATCACACATCCATCTCAGATGGATCGTGCAAAAACGGTCTTGAAGGATAAAGAATCTCTGGGTGACAGAATCAGGAAAGCTCGCGAGATACACAACCTCACAATTCAAGAACTCAGTACTCGAACGGGGATAGATACGGATATTTTGAAACGTATAGAAGCAAATAAAATGATCCCTCCTCTTGGAGAACTGGTAAAGCTAGGGAAAGCTTTGGAAACCAGAATGGGTTTTTTCATTTCGCCGGGCAGTGACAAACCCATGACTTTGGTTCGTGCCGATCAACGCAAAGAGGTCTCACGTCATTTAGGAAGAAGCAGCGTGCGCTATGGCTACTTCTATGAATCTCTGGCTCCAGAGAAAGCGAACCGATTGATGGAACCTTTCATGATAAGACTCACACCTACAGAAGAAGCCCAACCGTCTACTCATGACGGTCAGGAGTTTCTCTTTGTCCTTGAGGGGCAGCTGATGGCACAGGTCGGTGAACAAAAAGAGTACCTCGAGCCCGGTGATGCTATCTACTATGATTCCAGTGAGCCACATTTCGTTAAATGCGTAGGTGATAAAGAGGCCAAGATACTGGCTGTCCTTTATACTGGGAGATAATAGCTATTATCAAAGCTGGAGAATAATGTCCTCCAGAGACCGCTTCGGCACGTGATGTACCCCTTTGCTGTCTCGCCAGTACTTTATGCTTCCGTCAGGCTTGAGTTTCTCAATTAATACTTTTTCCTTGGGCTTACCAAGTGCCAGTACGAGAATGATTTCATAGCGCTCAGGTATATCTAGAACTTGGCGCAGCTTTGGTTTATTGATTGCTCCGATTATGCAACCTCCCAGGCCTTTCTCCGTGGCACCCAGAAGAATGCTCTGAGCAGCTATCCCGTGGTCACAACGCAGTGGATGTTCTATCTGCTTGTCCTCGAGAATTATGATATATGCAGACGGTCTTTCGCCCTCAGAAGGACCAGACCAATCTTTCAGGTACATGGCCCAAGCAAGGTACTGAAAGATTAGAGCGTTCTTTTTCGAGTCACAGGACAGGATGTATCTAAGTGGTTGCATGTTTGCCGCTGATGCTGAAAGTCGGCCAAGGTCAACAAGCTCTCGCAGGGTCTCATATTCGATAGTAACTTCTTGATGGAAGCGTCGGTAGCTTCTATTCTTTATTATCAAATCTCGCATCATGTTGCTACCCTCGGTTGTATGACTATTGCGTTTAGCGGAGATTTCCTATAGCATTTTGTTGTAAACCATAATACAACTTTATTAACGATTTTATCAAACAAATCGGAGGCCCAGAGTATATGAAGAAATCGACCATTAATATTATTAAAATGCACAGGTGGCGTATCGATCGCGCCATTCACAATTATATATATTTTGCATATTACCGCCTTTATATTACCGTTTTCCTCAAGTCTGGCCGTTTCTTAGCCAGCAAGTTCCTTTGGTTCAAAACGTTGCGGCACGCGTTCAAGTTTGTCTTTGATCGATATCATGCCAAGGTACTGACCAGAAGCGATGCTCGAAAGTTTGTCACCCTAAACAAAGACTTGATAATCGGCCCAGACAAGACCGAGCGCATAGTTCCCTTTCACCAAGCAAACAATATAATTTTGAAGGAACCAAAGTTCATTGCTGTAATGGATTGCCCGTGTCGCCTCATTCGGGAGAAGCCTTGTCAGCCTGTAAATGTGTGTATTGCGGTAGGAAGAACCACGGCAGAATTCTGGCTGGAGCACTGTCAGAAATATCATGTTCGTAAGATTAGCCAGGAGGAAGCACTCAAAATAATCATGGATGCCCGCGAGCGAGGTTGCATTACTACGGCATGGTTTAAAGTAGCCACTGGGGCCAGAACTGGTGTCATCTGCTCCTGTTGCGCTTGTTGCTGCGGTGGCATTGAGGGTATGCGCATAGCTCAAAAATTCGATAGAACCTTATCCAACATCGCCCCATCCGGGTATTCTGTGGTGCACGACCTAAAGAAATGCAAGACATGTAGAAAATGCAGCAATGTCTGCATATTCAAGGCGATAACCTTTACTCTAGATAATAAGCGCATCTATGATAAAGCGGTATGCATGGGGTGCGGGCTATGCGTGGAAAAATGCGAGCAGAAAGCCCTGAGTCTAGTTAGAGATACCAGTAAGGGCGATCCTCTAGATCTTGACTTCGTGAAAGAAACCCTCAGAGTTGGTGAGTAATTTAGTTCCTGTGGATATACAATAGGAGTAAGGTCATGAAAGACCAAACGCGGAAGCTGCAGACAGATGCTGTGGTAGTAGGTTCAGGTCCGGGAGGGGCTTCGGTGGCACAGGACCTGGCTAAACGTGGCAAAAAGGTAGTTATTTTAGAGCGCGGCAAAGGCTACAAACGAGTGGGTGGTACCTTAACGACATTATTCATCATAGATAAAAAGAGCCTTCTCTTTCCCAAAGAAGGAGTAAGAGTGGGCAGGGCTCTCACTACTGGCGGTTCGAGTGTGATTTATGCCGCGACAGCGGTATCACCTCCAAAGTGGATAGCTGATAAATACAAGATCGATCTTACCGAGTTCGTGGAAGAGGCGCGGCAAGAGATCGGCATCAAGCCTTTGCCTGACAAATTGATAGGCCCCGCATCGCGGCGAATCATGGAGGCAGCCCGCGATCTGGGGTTTAATTGGAATCCTATAGACAAGTTCATCGACGCCGAGAAATGTGATCTAAAATGTCCCCACTGCATGTTGGGATGTACAAAAGGGGCTAAATGGACAGCTCGGAATTATATTCAGGAAGCTGTAGACCAGGGAGCAACTCTCCTGAATCAGGCGCTGGTGCAGGAGGTTTTGGTCGAGAATAGACAGGCAGTAGGAGTCAAGGCGTTGACTCCGAGGGGACCACTTACAGTGGAGGCCAAGAGAACTGTTTTAGCTGCGGGAGGGATGGCTACCCCGGTTCTTCTGCAACGCGCCGGCATCTTCGAAGCTGGCCAAGGTTTCTTCGTTGATCCCCTGATCATTACTTACGGTGATTATAACGGGCCTGGGTCTTGGCGAGATATTCCCATGACCGCAGGCACCCTTGAGCTTGTCCCGGAAGGTATCGTGATGACCGATCTAGCTTATCCTTGGGCTTTATATCTTTTGAATTCCTATTGGAAGGGATGGACATATCTTCCTAGATTTCTCAAATATAGAAGCGTCTTGGGCATAATGACAAAGGTTAGGGACGGGCTGGGTGGGCGAGTGAACCTTGACGGTACAATTTCGAAGCCTATTACAAACGAGGAACGCTACAAGCTAGATAGGGGAGCCAACATCGCAGAAAAGATACTGAAGCGAGCTGGTGCCAAACCTGAATCAATTTACTCGGCACCAATTGGAGCGGGGCATCCCGGCGGTACTGCTCGTATCGGTCATGTAGTGAACACTAATCTAGAAACTCAAATAAAGAATCTCTACGTATGCGACACCAGTATCATCCCTGAACCCTGGGGGTTGCCGCCTGTTTGGACAATTATCGCCTTCGGCAAGCGACTAGCTCGCAGATTGGTAACTGAGCTTTAGACTGTTGCTGATATCTGAGGGGTGTAAGGGATTGGAGGATATTCTTGCGACCTCTCGATACTTGCTATTGACATTTGGAGTAGCCTGTGGTAAATCGTTTACACCCAAAGCTTGGAGTCATTCTGAACCCTGTGCATTTCTTAGATAGGTGCTAGGCGTCAAAAATCAGGTGACAGTTGCTGCATCTTAGCTATATTTGACAACTTGATAAGGAGGATGACCATGAGAGGTAAGCAGGCAATTCAGGAAACTCTGGGAAGGCGCCTTCTTCTAGGCGAGATGATGTCGCGCAACGCCCGCAAATTCCCCGACACAGAGGCTCTGGTACACGGCGAAACGCGCCTGACATACAAGCAGTTTAATGCCCGCATTAATCGCCTGGCGCATGCCCTGATGGACCTGGGCATCAAGAAGGGTGACAAGGTATCAATATTGGCGTTCAACTGTAATCAGTTCATGGAAACTTACTTTGCCCTTGCCAAGATGGGAGGTATCGCAGTACCAATCAATTTCCGCATCCACCCTGAGGAAATGACGTACATCATAAACCAGTCCGATGCCAAGGCTTTGATCATGGGCGACGCTTTTGTTGACATCGCCAGGGGCATTAAGAAAGACCTGCCTCAGGTTAAGGACTACATATCAATCAGCGGTGAACCGACGGAGGGCATGTTGCACTTCGAAAGCTGGATTGATAAGTATCCCGACAAAGAGCCACTGATTCTGGTAGAGGAGGACGACCCGTTATTCATCATGTACACTGCCGGAACCACCGGCAGGCCCAAGGGGGCGGTGATAACCCATAAGAATGAGATGGTGCTCTGGATGCTGGGCACAGCATTTGTGTTAACCGAACCAGGCATGTCTGACCTTTGGAATTTCAGAGCCTTCGGTGCACCTCCAATATTCCATCTCGCATCCTTCGGTTTCTGTCAGTTTATGTTCTTCCTGGGTGCTACAGTAGTGTTGCCCACAGAGGTATTTGACCCAGTCTACATCATGCAGACCATCGAGAAAGAAAAAATCAATGCCATGGTTCTCGTACCTGCCATGACGAATTTCGTCCTGATGGTACCCGATCTCGATAAATATGATACCAGTTCTCTCAAAGTGTGGGGTTCTTCCGGAGCAATTCTGCCGGTTGAGACCAGAAAACAGATAAAGCAGTACTTCCCTAATGTCAAAATATTCGACCTCTTTGGGCAAACTGAGATGAGCGCGTTGATCTCAGGTCTTTTACCAAGTGAATCCGAAGGAAGGGAAACGTCGGTGGGCAAAATCCTTCCTTTCAGCGAAATACGTGTGGTGGACGCTAACGACAAGGATGTCCCTGTAGGTCAGGTAGGTGAAGCGGTGTACCGAGGCTCTACTGTGATGAAGGAGTACTACAAGAATCCCGAGGCAACCCGAGAGGCAATGAGGGGTGGGTGGTTTCACGGGGGCGATCTGGTCAGGATGGATGAAGAAGGGTTCATTTATATAGTTGACCGCACGAAGGATATGATAATCAGCGGCGGGGAGAATATTTACCCGGCTGAGATCGAAGGGGTTCTCTTAAAACACCCCAAGATCGCGGAATCTGCTGTAATCGGCGTTCATGACAAGGAGTGGGGCGAGTCTGTCAAGGCCATAGTCGTCCCCAAGCCAGGAGAAGTACTTTCTGAGAAAGAGGTAATAGACTTCTGCAAGAAACATCTGGCCAGCTACAAGAAGCCCAAGTCGGTAGACTTCGTTGAAGCACTGCCGCGCAATGCTATGGGGAAGGTGATGAAGACAGAGCTTAGGGAGAAATACGGGAAGTCTGTTAAATACTAGGCTGCGGCCTTGCTGGTCAGTTCTGCTGAACCACCTCTGCTCTACACGACTACTTGATTTGAGGAAGTAGTTATAGAGACTTACCGGCGTGATCTAAGCCTAGTTCTGCAATTGTCTCTCGGGTTGGCTTGCCTGTACTTGGGTCCCAACCATACTCGGAGTAGGCTCCCTTAAGTAGTGCGTCCATATTGGGAACGTTTCCCTCGGTGCCCCCTTCTTTGAACGGCTTGAGTAATAGAGCCGGCAGGTGATCATCGGCACTCGTGATGCCGCGGCGGATGTTTAGCAAACGTTTGAGCGTGACGATGCGCTTTCCCATATTCAACAGGTCTTCGGCGTTTAGGTCCCAGCCAGTGACGCATTTCGGCGCTGTTAGCATCTTCTCTACACCGATGTCCTGAAACTGACAGAGTGTCAGCGCATTATAGAGGTTGCGCCATGCCTGCTGCCGTGCCGAGACGCGGCCCTTTTCCTCGGAGGACTCAAAGCGATCGCCTGGCTCGATACCAATCTCCGGAGCTTCACACTGTCCCATGTCCACGCCATACATGTCACCCTGCATGTGGCTAGCGCCACACGGCGACAAAGCATAAGTCACGGCCATCCCGGTGAAAGCTCTGGCGTCGTGCATGGGCACCTCTAGCCTTTTTACGGTCACTGCCAACTGGGGTACGCCGAATCGCTCGGCCAGGGTAGCGCTTCCCTCAGCCAGCATGTCGCCGAAGCCTTCTCTGCGCCCAGTCATCTCGATCAGGCGATGTATCATCTTTATGTCGCCGTAGCGTATATCCAGGCCGCCCGTGTCTTTGGGGCTTATGATGCCACGCTGGAACATCTCGCAGGCTAGCGCGATGGTGCAGCCCGTGCTGATAGTGTCTATGACGTAGAGGTTGCAGAGATGCCCAGCGTAAATGACTGCTTGGAGGTCATCTACCATCATCAGGGAGCCGAAAGCAACTATCGTCTCGTATTCCGGGCCGTCTACCTTATCCAGACCATAGTCAGGGGCTCGTGTCTCGCGGCCACAGCCGGTGGGACAGCGGTAACATGCGTATATCCTGTTTTGATAGCGTTCAGCCATCACTATGCCGGATAGATTGCTCGCGTTGTCCCAGTCTCCTTGCTGGTAGTAACGTATAGGCATGTCACCATACATGAGCAGCGAGTCCAAGGTGCCGGCAGTGCCAGCTAGCCGCAGTGCCCTGGGCAGTATGGCATCATCCAGGTCTGCAATGATACCACGAACCAATGTCTTGAATCGCTCAGGATCTGCCACGGGAACCTTGGCGGAGCCCCGGACGCCGATTGCCTTAAGTTTCTTTGAGCCCATAACAGCGCCCATGCCGGTTCGACCGGCGGCACGCCCGTGGTCGTTCATCACTGCTGCCATCTTGACCTTGTTCTCGCCAGCAATGCCGATGCATGCTATGCGAACTTTCTGGTCGCCCAGAGCCTGCCGGACCATCTGCTGTGTTGCGTATGAATCGCTGCCCCAGAGATTTGAAGCGTCGTGCAACTGGGGGTTACCCTCGACTATGGAGAGCCATATGGGGCGGCTGCTGCAGCCAGTGATCACCACGCCGTCATAGCCAGCAAAGCGCAGCTCAGGGCCGAAAAAGCCTCCACTGTTAGCCTCGCCCCAGATGCGAGTGAGTGGAGAAAGAGCGCAGACACTGTAGCGACCTGCCGAAGGCATTGCGGTGCCCACGAGTGGGCCTGTCATGAAGACAAGCGGATTCTGAGGCCCCAGGGGATCCGTATCTTCGTGGACCATATCATATATGATTCGGGCCGCCAGACCGCTGCCACCGACAAATGTTCGCGCAAGTTCTTCTTTGAGAGGTTCATCCCACAGTCTTCCTGTGCTAAGGTCAACGTGCAGGATCTTACCCATATAACCGTTCATCGTTCGTTTCTAACACCTGAAATTCTAGAAGTCCACAGGTCGACCATCGTAGGCATAAAGGAAAAGCTGACGCGTCTCTTCCAAAGAGGGTGTTCGAACAGCGGTGACCATTTGCGTGTCGTTGAGAGCGTCGTCCACCAGTTTATCCAATTGGTTTTCGTACGCTTTACGCTCGATGCCGGCTTCAGCGACACTGATCGGATTGCCAACCTTGCGGCACAAGTCACGGATCTGGTGAGCCAAGGCTCTTGCGGCTTTCTCATCACCAGCGTTGGGAAAACCCACAAAAGCAGCTAGCTCAGCGAAACGCTCAGGCGCCTGGGGAGCGAAGAACTCTATCGTGTATGGTAGAAAGAGGGCTACAGCACGACCGTGGGGGACGTGAAATGCCCCACCCAAAGAGTGTCCCATGGCGTGTGCCATTGAAGCCATGGCGTTGCCGAAACCGAGCCCGGCACAAGTTGCAGCATTATGCATCCTCTCACGAGCTTCCGTATCCTGACCATCGCTTACAGCCCGAGGCAGGTATTTAAATACAAGACGTGCAGCCTGGAGACAAAGACCGTCGGTCAGATCCGTGTGCCAACTGCAGGTGTAACCCTCCACAGCGTGAACCAGCGCATCGAGTCCGGTGTCAGCGGTCAGTCGGGGAGGCATACCTGCTGCCATCTCGGGATCCACGATTGCTATGTCTGCAATGTTCTCCGGATGTCCCAGTCCCATCTTGCGTTTTTCTTCAGTATCTGTTAGAACGATACCCCAGGTTACCTCAGCTCCAGTGCCACTGGTGGTAGCGATGGTGATCAGCCGCGCCTTTTTGCGAAGACCGAGTTCTCCAACAGGGGCAATAGCAGCAGGTTCGATGTCAGGCCGTTCATACAACACCCAGACCGCCTTGGCGGCGTCGATAGGCGAGCCTCCACCCAGACCAACAATCCAGTCGGGCTTAACATGCCGTGCAACCTCTGCACCCCTCTGCACTGTCTGCACGCTGGGGTCAGGCTCGACTTCGTCAAATACATGCACCTCTATACCAGCCTTCTTAAAATGCCCCTTAACCTTGTCCACTAAGCCAATTTGAGCCATGGTTTTGTCGGTTATGATGAGGGCACGCTGCCCCTGCAACTCGTCGAGAACATCCAACGCCCCCTCACCGAATACGATTCGAGGTGAGATGAAGTTCCACACCCAGCAACCTCCTTCCGCTGAACGATTTAGACTGGTCGTTCCAGCATCAGCTTGTGAATTCGGTAGGCACGCGCTTGACGCAGTTGACCAACTCTTTGGCTGACCTGGGGTAGCGCAAGACCTTCGTCAGGTTGCCCTTCAACTTGAACTTGCGCATCATCAGCCCTTGAATTGGGTCCAACTTCCCCTCAATGGTCTTGCGCCAGGTGGTAAAGGAACCGCGCATAAAGTACTGTGCATCCCGCGCATGCTCGCTTTCAATCATAGATGCATCTGTAACCTTGCCATGATAGAGACCAATGAAGAAATAGACGGTCTTGGGGTAAGCATCATCGGTCTCAACTACGAAGATCCAGTCACCTTCCCAGTCCCTGCCAGACTCTTCGTAAGCTTTGCTGCCATTGATCTGGCTGGCAAATTCCTTGACCCACTCGTCGGATGGAAACTTGATGGCCATGTCTCCCCTCCTTCCATTGTTTTTGGGACTACCTCCCGATAACGTATCTGTATGGGTCTACCTCTTCTCTAAGTATGCATAACTCCTGCTCACTAGGAGCTTTGGTCTGTATTATGTTCGATGCCTGGAGTAACTCAAAGCCACAGTTGTCTTGAAGATGTTTAAATGAATATCCCGGGTTAATGGATATTACACGCATACGCTTGCTATGTGGTTCAAAATCCATGGTCCCCATATTGGTGATAATTCTATAAGGGCCTGTGCCTGCTGGCAGTCCTGACTTGGCCCTGGAATCACCTCCGGTAAGCCAGCCAGGTGTAGTTACAAAATCCACCTTTCCCACGAATCGCCTTGCATCCTGAAGGGTCATCACCATAGTTTTCCAACAGAAAGATGCGAAATCATTTGCGCCACCGCTTCCAGGAAACCTCACCTTAGGCTTCCTATGGTTCTCTCCTATTATTGTGGAGTTCAAGTTGCCGTACATATCGATCTGGGCGCCACCTAAAAAAGTGTAGTCCACAAAACCTCTGCTGCAAGTCTCCATAATGTCGCACATGCTCGAAGCCATGACGGCTTTGTAGAATGTCCTTGAATCTCCAACTGATATCGGCATTTCTGGCAACAGTGGACTTACTCCGCCCGCCTCGAACATTATGACAAGGTTTGGAGAATGAGCCTTCTGCGCAAGCATGGCCGCAGCGCAGGGCGCCCCTGTTCCGACACCCACCGTGGCACCATCCTCGAGTTCTCTAGCAGCCACGCAAATCATAATCTCCATCGTGTTATAGCTGGCCATGTGTTATCTCCCTGTGGAGTAGAAGTTCCTTCTGCCTTAGCTTGTTCATCTTTTCTATACCACCATTTCGCCTTATATACTCATAATGGTCGGGGCACTCGTAGATGTTACGAGCAAGAAATCCTCGGAACTCTTCGGGGTCTTTTTGTACGTTTAACCATTCTCGAAGATGCTCTTCGTCGGAGAAATACTCGTAAGCCATTGTGCCAGGATACGCGCCGTAGCGTACTTCGCATACCGCATCAACAAGGTAAAAAGGAATAGAAGTGCTTGTAGGATCCCTCCTGATTTCGTCGTTGGAAATCAAGCGCTCGGTTGTGATGATCAGGCGCTTTGCGGCTTTGGACAGGTCACCATCCATAATCAGGATGCCTCTAATCCTGGCATTGCCATACACATCCGCTTCATGTACATGTATTACAGCTACATCGGGATATAAGGCAGGAAGCAAAGTAAGGCGCTTTCCCGTAAACGGGCATTCAACAATCTTGGCCCCACTATACCTGAAGGTATCGGTGCCCAGCATATTGCGTGCCGGAACATAGGGGACACCCATTGCAGCAGCCTTGAACCTGGCTGCAAGGCCGTAGTTGGTCCACTCACATACTTCAACTTTCCCGCTCTCCATGTATTTTCGTGAACAGGGAGACAGACCCCTCGCTTCGAGCCCAACAATGTAGGCTACGTCTACTCTGTCGAAGACCTCTCCGGCTGCCAGAATCTGAAAGTCATGTGTTGCTGTCTTGCCGGCAAAAGCCATATTTTTTCTGCCCTGCCGCACTATCTCATGGCATGCAGCGATGGGAGTCCGGTTGGCCCCGAATCCACCCACGGCAAGATATTCTCCATCATGCACAAACTTCGCTACGGCCTCGTTAAGGCTCATCACCTTGCTCTCCATCTTCCGCGACTTTTTCTTAAAGAACTCTCTCGCCTTGTCCGGGTCTGGGTCGGTGAAGAGCCGTCCTTTACCTTCCTCTAATACAGTCACGAGTGGGTCCCTCCGCTATTTTCTCACTTGGTAATAACCATATTGCATTGCAGGAACATCACTATTCAACCAAAGCCGGATAGTATGGATTGCCTATTTGGCTTTCCACCTTCTCTCGACATCCTCTTTCTTGATGCCGAACCGTTTGTTCAAGAAGGCGTAAGTGTTTTCCAAATCTCGATTCAAATGCTCAATATTTTTGTTGTTTTTATGGAGACAGGAATTCTCAGGAATAGTCTGTCCCTTGGCCGGAACAGCATAGATATCCATAAGGTCGCCCTTTCTGTCCTCTCTGAACTTTATCCTGACTTTCTGGCCCACGAAAACATCAGTCGGCGCAGTTACTATTTGGATCGGCAGTGCTGTATCAGCGCCGTCGATCTGAACGTATCCCAGCACGAATGGCAGCATCTCTAGAAAGGCATCCGCCGAAAAAAGCATCACTGAAAATGTGTGCACTTTGCCTTTCAGAGGTAATTCTATCCACTTCGTTTCGGCAACCCTGCATTTTGGATTCCAGCAGTGGACTCTAGGAGGACAATACACTGTTTTGCATTCAGGGCATTTGGTCCCGAACAGTTGCTTATCTATCAGTCCTTTGAAGAACTTCGAGACTAAGCCATAGCTATGGTGATAGAGTACACCGTGAGGCCGATATATAACCATGAAATCTTCTTCTTTGGACTTTTCAATTCTCCCCGGGCCAGAAAGAGCCCTCACTATTTCGTAACCTTTAACAGTCCAGTTGCCTTTCCTGGCGTACTCTTCCCATTCTTTTTTAATGGGTGTAGCTTTATCCTCTATTATTTTGGCCTCGTCTGCCATTTTCCCACCTCCAAAGCTAATCCTTTGAGTAGATAATCACTCCACCCTGACACCCTGTTCCTCCATGCCCTGTGGTGATAGCCTTCTTCGCTTTCTTCACCTGAAGCGTTGGGTCACCGAGTTTCTTCCTAATAAGTCCAGCCAGTTGCCAGTATAGAAAGAGGGTTTGCAGCAGCGAAGTTGCGCCCACCGGATGTGTGAAGGCGGTTAAGCCGCCACTGAGCTGGCAGGGAAGTTCACCACCACGCTCCACCACACCCTCCCGAATTAGGGTCTTGCCCTCTCCACGGGGACAGAACATGAGGTCTTCATACAGGCAAAGCTCCACACCATCATATGGGGCAAACAGCTCGGCTACATCGAGCTCTTTGAGAGGGTTGCTAATACCTGCTTGAGCGTAGGCTTGTTTCGCTGCCTCCCTGGCGAATCCAAAATTGGCCATCTCCGGGTAAGGTGTTATAGGTTTTTCAATGTTCTTCGGATATCGTTTTTCCTCGGCCTTATACACGCCATGATATGCCCAGTCCACCAACCTGTCTCCAGGCCTCATTGAATCAGTCCCCAGGCCTACCCCGTCTATCCACATAGGATTGTTAGTCAATCGTTTTGCCACCTTCTCCGAACCCATCAAAAGGCAGCAAGCGCCCTCGCTTATCAAAGCGCAATTCCATCTACGATAGGGCCAGGCTATTATCCTGTCCTTGTAGTAATCGTCCAGACTTACATACCCAGTGCCGTGTTCGGCTCTCCACTGCGAAAAGGGATTATGTACGGCATTGTTCCGATTTTTGACTGCAATCCTGCCCAGGTCCTCTATCGTTTCACCATATAGCTGCATGTGGCGAGTCTCCAAGGCAGCATAATAGCCATTATAGAAACCGCCTACAGTGAAATCCCAGTCCGTATCTGAAGCAGAAGCTATGAACTCGTTGGTAGTGGCAGTGTCCACCTCCGACATCCATTCCCAACCTGCTAGCAATATAAGATCGAATTGCCCTGACTTTATGAGGAAATATGCATTGATTAGAGCATCTATCGGGGTGCTTCCCCCTGCCTCAATCCGGTAACCACCTTTTCTATGTTGCCCGATGTAGTCCTGAACTATCCATGCCATACATAGTTGCTGATTCAGGTGGTCGCTGAAGTAACTGCTTTGGACGAACTCTATGTCTTTAGGGTCTAGGTTGGGAAAGTCGTCGAGCATGCTGCGGTAAGCCATGGCAACGCCTTCTTCAGCATTGTCATATCTCACCCTGCCGGGACGATAAAGGCCACCTCCTAGTATAGCTACCCGCCTATCATTCATAAGTCACCCTCCCTCATCGTCGATGGTATCTTCTAGAGACCTAACTCATGTGCAACAATGGCACGCTGGAAGGCGCCGTCACCAAACATTATCTCGCCCGCCTTAGCTCTTCTGTAATAGAGGTGCAAATCGTGATCCATGGTGAAGCCTACAGCACCGAATATCTGATGGGCCAGCAGTGTCACCCGGCTATAGGCAGCACCTGTCCAAGCCTTGGCAATGGCTACGTCCATGGTGGCAGGCAGCCCCTCTGATACTTTCCATGCTGCCTTGTATGTGACGAACCGCGAGCCATCTACATCGCTCACCATATTAGCGCAGTAGTGCTGAATCGCCTGGAAACTGCCTATGGGGCGGTTGAATTGAACCCTCTCTTTCGCATAGGCGACAGCCATGTCCAGCGCCGCTTGTGCCCCACCAACCATCTCGGCACACTTGGCCACTACAGCCTTTTGTAGAACATCCTGAACAATTTGCCATCCTCGATTGAGACCGCCCACCATGTTTTCTTTAGGTACAGCTACATTGTCGAACACTACTTCACACTGCTTATCGCGGGCCATGGTTTTCAATAGGGTGCATTTGACACCAGGTGCCTTGGAATCGACCAGGAAAATTGTGATCCCATTTTCAGGTTTGCCTGTTGTCTTTGTCCTAGCCACGCACAGCAGGTAGTCAGCGACATTTGCATCCTGGATAAAAAGTTTTGTGCCATTGATAACGTATTTGCTGTCATGAAGAGCAGCGGTGGTCTTAACAGATGCTGCTTCGTATCTGGCATTGGGTTCGGTCATAGCTAGAGTTAGGATAAGCTTACCACCGGCGACTTTAGAGAGCAACTCTTTCTTCTGCCCTTCGTTCCCGGCGGCCAGTAAGGTCATGCCACCGAGGACAACAGTTGAGAAGAACGGGCCTGGCACGACGTTATATCCCATAGCCTCGAGCAGTACAACCAGGTCTAGGAAACTGCCGCCGCCGCCCCCGTATTTCTCTGGAAACGGCAATCCCATCCAACCCAGCTCTGCCATCTTACGCCATAGCTCGCGTGAATAACCTTCATCGCTCTCATCGAGTTGCCGCACCAGTTGCTTGGGGCATTCTTTCTGCAAGAAATCGCGTGCCGAGGTTTTCAGCATTTCCTGTTCTTCGCTCAATCCGAAGTCCATCTTCCGCCTCCAGTTCAAGAATCAAAAGATCAAAGTATGTTTAATGCTCAGCTAGCAGCCCAAGGCAGACCTAATCCCCGGATCGCGATGATGCTACGCTGGATCTCAGACGTGCCAGCACCAACGAGTGCAGAGATGCAATCGAGGTATCCTGTGCACATCCTGCCTCCCAAGGGCGCCCACTTGGCGCCTCTCTCCAGTTCACCATAAGGACCCATGGCATCTACTGCCGTGCTCGCCAGTTTGCGGCTAAGCTCAGTGGTAACCAGTTTGAGCACAGAGGCCTCGATGTTTGGTAGAAGCCCTCTGTCAAGCATCCAGGCTGTCTGCCAGAAAAACATGTAGGCTACGTCAATATCTATTGCTATATCAGCTAACTTATCGCGTATAAGTGGCTCATCGCTCAATGCTTCTCCATCGCGATTCATTTCTCCAGCCCACTGCACCAATTCCTCAAAGGTTCGCTTGAAGCCACCTACAGGGACTACCAGCCTCTCAAAGTCCAGGGCTGCCATGGCATAGTACCAACCTTTGTTACGCTCCCCGATAATATTACTTTGGGGTATCCTGACGTTATCGAAGAAGACCTCATTAAAAGAGTGGAAACCACATATATTTATCAGTGGCCGAATGGCGATACCCTCCGACTTGTTATCCACGATAACCAAAGAAATACCTTTATGCGCGCGTGCATTGGGGTCTGTCCGAACAAGCATCCAGGCGAAGTCTGAAACGTGCGCGCCGCTGCTCCACGTCTTCTGTCCATTGATTACCAGGTCGTCACCGTCTTCCTCTGCGCGCGTTTGAATCGAAGCAAGATCCGAGCCTGCATTCGGTTCGCTATAAGCGAGCCAGAACCTGATATCCGCCCTCGCGATTTTAGGCAGCCACTCTCTCTTAGCTTCATCACTTCCGAATAGTAGAATGGTTGGGCCTGAGATCAATGTAGCTACGCCAGGACCAGGTGCTCGGTGATAGCTCAGGCGTTCATTCAAGATGGCCTGTTCCATATTGGAACGTCCTGCACCGCCGTATTCCTTAGGCCATGAGAGAGTTAGCCAGCCTTTCTCCACCAACTTGCGTCTAAACCGTTCTGCCGCAGGGTTTAGTTCCTCGAATTCCGGTATGGTGCCATATCCGCCGGGCCAGTAATGGCTCTCTTCTGCCCAGTTTGCTGGCAGCTCCTTCTTTATGAAGTCGTCGACCTCTTGCCGAAATGCTTCTTCCTGGCTGCTAAAACGGAAATCCACGCTCTACCCCTCACTAAGCCCAACAATGTTTAGACCAAATTATTGCTGGCGGGGCAATCCCAGTCCCCTCATAGCGACAATGTTGCGCTGAATCTCATTAGTGCCGCCGCCCACACCTATAGAGATGCAGCTCAAATAGGTGCGCATTGCCCTGGCACTAAAGACAGCCCATTTGGAGTCTTGATCCAATTCACCGTAGTGGCCCAAAACTCGCATTCCTACATTTGCTATACGTCTCAAAAGTTCGCTTGAGAATAACAATGACATAGAGGATTCATAGCTAGGGTGGAGATCTTTGCTGCACATCCAGGCAATGCGGTAGCACATCATGCGCAGAACCTCGTTCTCTACCACCAGCTCTGCTAATTCGTCTTTAATCAAAGGGTCGTCGCCTGGACTATTGCCGGAGCGTTTGGCTTCCTTCACGTACTGTATCAGTTCCTCGATGAGGCGTTGGTTTGCTGCGGCTGTGCCTATCAGGGAGCGCTCAAAGTCCAGCGCCATAGCAAGTTGATACCAGCCATTATTTTTTTCTCCGATCAGGGCATCTTTAGGGACACGTACATCGTCAAGGAAGACCTCATTAAAGGAATGTCGGTTTAAAATATTTATCAGAGGCCTGACAGTTATACCCGGTGTCTTCATGTCTATAATGAACATGCTGATGCCCTTGTGCTTGGGCACGTTGGGGTCGGTTCGGGCACCCAACAAGCAATAGTTGGCGTAATGCGCGAAGCTGCACCACGTCTTCTGCCCATTAATCACCCAGCTATCACCGTCCTCTACGGCTCGCGTTTGAATAGAAGCAAGGTCTGAACCGGAGTTGGGCTCGCTGTAACCGAGGCAGAAGCATGATTCTCCCTTTGCCACCTCTGTAAGATATTTTTTCTTTTGCTTCTCAGTACCAAAGAGCGAGATGGCACCTCCCACCCAGTTCACTGATATCTCCATCTCAATGCCTACTGGAGCCCTGTGGTAATACAACTCCTCAGCAAGTATCAGCCGTTTCACGTGGCTAATCTCCGAGCCCCCGTACTCTTTGGGGTATGCCGGTGCTAGCCAGCCCTTCTGTCCCAATTTGCGCTGGAACTGACGTAAAAGAGCCCAGGATTCCTCGGTCTCCTCCCACAATCCGGCATCGATCTCAGTCCACCTGGGCGGTATTGCTTCCTTAAGCCATTTTCTTACCTCTTCGCGGAATGCCTCTTCTTCTTCCGAGAATCTAAAATCCATGCGCACCCCCATGCTTTGAGGCTGTCTTTACATACCCTTGATAATCCTGAAATGGTCGATATCGTGGAAATAATCGCCTGTCCTGTTATCGCTGAAAACTGCCTGCAAGCGCATGCCAGCTTTTATCTTCTTCTCGTCAGTCTCATCCAGACAGTGCACGATATTGGAATCAGCGCCGTCAAGCTTAATAAATGCTGCGGTGAAAGGAATCTTCTTCGGTCCGCCAGTTGTTGTATCGGTATAGAGAAAGTTGGTTACCGTAAAGGCGAGCAACGTGCCTTTATCGCTAACAGGTACAAATTCCTCCATCTTTACAAAGCAATCTCGGCACACAATACGCGGAGGCACGTAAATCTTTCTACACTTGGGGCACTTCACCCCTATTATACGCTTGTTATCCCTCAACTCACGGAGAAACCGGCTATAGTAATAACCAGCATGGTAGTTGTAGGGCATATCTGCTATGTATCTTACACTGAGCGGTTTTACGGCTTCTTTTCCTTGCTCCATAGCTTGCTCTCCATTCAATCCAATCGAGGCAGTGAGCTGAGCACGGTAATATCTGACCAGAAGCAGCCTCCGAATCCGGTGGCTACAGCTACCTTTGCCCCTTCTACTTGCTTCTTCTCTGCTTTCCCCATTACCTGCAGTGCAGCCTCACCGATCCTCAAGAGCCCTGTTGCGCCGATGGGATTCGTCGCCAGCACGCCACCTGAGGGATTGATCGGCAGTTTGCCCCCCATGTTTGTAACACCACTCCTGACCAGCCTGGGGCCTCCTCCTTCTTCACAGAGCCCTAAAGCCTCCATCCAGCTAACCCCTGCTGTTGAGGCAGGTATATATAATTCAGCGACGTCGATCTGATTGAATGGGTCGGTGATGCCAGCCATTTCATAAGCCTGACGCGCAGCGATCTCCAGTGATGGGAGGTTTGCCAGTCCAATCCCATCTGCTAGATGAACGAGGATATGACAATCACCAACGCCAAGAATCCAAGCAGGTCGGTCTGTTATTTTCTTTGCTTTTCTCTCGGAGGCAAATATAACGGCGCAGGCGCCATCGCTTCTGGGACATATATCGAGCAGTTTGATAGGATAAGATATGTAGGCAGATTTCATCACATCTTCCACAGTAATGGTTTGGCGGAGATGGGCGTAGCCATTGTACAGAGCTGCGTTGTTGTGATCCCGCACTGACACAAGTGCTGCGTCTGCCTCCGTCGCGCCGTATTTGGTCATATAAGCTATGTAATGAGCTGCTAGAGGGCCTATCGCTCCGGCGGAATACTCCCTCTCGGTGATAGGGTCGAAACAGGTCGATATCGCTGCCGTAGTGTCCGATTCGGAATTTTGCTCCCAGCCGATGACTAGCACTGTGTCGAACAATCCTGAAGCCGCATGGTAAAAACCTGCATGTCCTATGGCGCTACCAGTTGTTCCTCCTGTAGTCACCTTCATGATCGGCTTCATATATCCACCGGAGCCATCCACGCTCCACATGTCCACATAGTTGATCGATTCGAAATGGTCCATGTTGCCAATCACAATCGCATCTATATCGGCCATGGTCAGTTCTGCGCTCTCCAGAGCCCTTTTAACAGCAATGCTGATCAATTCCTGACCATTGCAGTCTGTGTTCTTGGATCTGTGATGGGTTTGTCCTACCCCTACTATTCCCACAAGCATTTTCACTGATTAAAGCCCCCTTCAATCCAATTGGTAGCGATGTCCTATTTCCCGAGAATGAACACGCAGTGTCCCTGTCCGCATGCACCCTCGATGCCATGCGCCAGAGCTGTGCTGGCTCCATCGACTTGTCTGCCACCAGCTTCACCCCTAAGCTGGAGCACTGCTTCCGCAATCCGGGCTAGCCCTGCTACTTGAACCGCGTGTGCCGATAAGACTCCCCCCGATGGGTTGACAGGCAAAGCGCCGTTCATCTCAGTCAGGCCGGAATCGACCATAGCACCGGCCTTGCCCCGATCGCAGAATCCCAGCCCTTCCATCCACATAAGTTCCATGTACGAGAAGGCATCATAAACCTCAGCCACGTCGATTTGCTTCAAGGGGCTTCGAATTCCAGCCATTTTATATGCCCGCTTAGCGGCTGAGGCTAGCGCATCCACTTCAGCAAGATCGCGATCTCCCAGGTGATATGCATCGGCACAGTGCCCGACCCCCTTTATCCAAATGGGCTTTCCATGTTTCCTCTTCGCTGTTCTCTCCCGCGCCATGACGATGGCGCAAGCTCCGTCTGAGATAGGGGAGGCGTCGAGTAGCTTTATCGGGTCGGCTAGCACCCTTGATTTCAGCACATCATCGACTGTAATATCCATTGCAAGATGTGCGTAGGGATTAGCCTTGGCGTTTTTGTGATTCTTAACCGATATTTTCGCGCATTGCTGCTCAGTGACCCCGTATTTGGACATGTAGCTCCTCATCTGAAGGGCTGCAGAGTTTATCGCATCGAGTCCTAACATGCGCTCGTAGATAGGATCAAACATAGCATTGGTAATTACTGATGGTATTCCCTCCGAGATTTTGCTTTGTGCCACAACCAGGGTTATCTCGTGCAGGCCGGAAAGGATACGCATGAGTCCCATCAATGCGCCATACGTGCCGTCTCCCTCTACATTCGTGGTGGGAGATTTGTGAGAACCGGTAGCCTCCGTGATTGTCATGGAGGAAATAGTTCGGCCATCCCAAAAATCGTTGCAGACAGTTACAGTATTGTCTATATCATCGATCGTTAATCCTGCATCTTCCAGGGCCTTACTGGTAACTTCGTAAGCCAACTCAGCATGAGACGCCGGATTATACCTCTGGTATTTGGTTTGAGCTACTCCTATGATGCCGACCTTCTCCAAACTCTTGCTCCAATTTCAAACTTGCACTGCTTAGCCTCTGAACGGCTTGAAATACTTGATGTCAAGGTAATTACCTTCCCTGACTTCACGAAAAACCGCTTTAACTCGTAAGCCAATGGAAATATTATTCAGGTCTATTTCCCCCAGCAAGTGTACCAGGCCGGTACTGGCCCCGTCCAACTTTATAATACCCAGAGCGAAGGGTGGCTCTAGAGGTTGGATGCCCGGAACGGCGTACCTTGTTACGGTATAAGTCAACAATGTGCCTGTATCGCTGAGTTCTACCCATTCCTGCATATCGCGGTAACATCGAGGGCAGGTTTCCCTGGGAGGCACAAACACCCATTCACATTGGGGACATTTAGTACCCCAGATCTTACAATTGTCTCTTGTCTCCTGATAAAATCTGCTTCCCACCTTCCCTACGTGCCACGTATAGGGAAGCCTTATCCGACTCGGGTAAATCAAAGTCCCTGTGTTGCCAAGTTCTTCACTTCTTACTGCCATTACTTCATTTCCCTCACATCCCCAAAGCTGAAACCTAGCTACTGGGTCTCTTCGCAATCAGCACCTTCTTGGTTGATAGGGCAACGGTCTCGCCTCGCTGATTTTTAACGGACTCTTTTAGGGTGATAACGCCACCAATGTCTCCCTTGTCCTGCTTCTCGACAACCTCCAATTCCACATGGATCGTATCGCCAATCTTAGTCGGCGCAGTGAATCTTACCTTGTCCATGCCATAAAAAGCAACAATCGCCATGTCGTAAAGTGGCATTAGGCCATTAGCTATTGAGAGAATTAGTAGACCATGCGCTATCCTTTCCCCAAAAGGGCCTTTCTTGGCATATTCAATGTCGGTGTGAAGTGGATACCAATCACCCGTCAAAGCAGCAAAATTGACTATGTCTGTTTCGGTAATAGTCCTCGCCCTGGTTACGGCTATTTCCCCAGCAGTAAAATCTTCAAAGTATTTCATGTTGCCTCCTTCTACCAGTTTACTTTATCCTGGCCTTTGAGCCCCAGAATCTGCCTGGCTTCGTCGAGAGTCGCGGGTTCGATGCTCAATTGACGCGTAATTGTGACGATCATCTGCACCTGCTCCCCATTGTTGGCTGGTCGTATTTCTGGTGCAGCCATATATACGAATTATGCTGAATAATTCGCTGCCTTTGGTCAGTGGCCACATAATAATACTAAGAAAATTGTTGATTGTAAACAGTTTAAAAGGGACTTCTTAAGTACGGTCAATGGTGTCTGGAATAGACACAGCTATTTTAGGGTAATAAGAGCTTTCTTCAACTGGTTGGAAAGGGAAGACAGTGTCAAAATTTCACCGTGCTACAAGATGCAGGCTCCGAAAACTCCCAAGCTCGTTATGCCACGTCCTACACTGCCTGAAATAAAGAAATTAGTTGACGTTGCACCTACTGCTAGAGATAAAGCCATTATCCTGATGATGGTAGATACAGGATTCAGAAAGGGCGAACTGGCTGGAATACGACTGACGGACGTTAATTGGGAGGCAAGGACAATCAAAGTCTGGGGTAAGGGAGCAAAAGAAAGAGTGGGGAAGTTCAGCGACACCGCAGAGCGATACTTGAGAGATCACCTGGCATCATACAGGCCAAACGGCAACATCTGGGGTCTTAACTACTATGGCATAGCGAGTATGCTTAGCAGGCTTGAAAAAGCCACTGGAATCACCTGCAATCCCCATAGCTTCCGCAGAGCTTGGGCTATTGAGAGCATAAAGAGTGGGGTTAACCTTCTTGACGTTCAGGTGCTTGGTGGCTGGGACGATTTGGAGATGGTCAAGAGATACGCAAGGGAAGTCAATTCCGAGGATGCCATATCACGGTATAGACCTTTGATGCAGAGTACTTAGTCCGGCAGCGGTCATAAGCCCTGTAGTCATAATCTGAGGGCTTTCATCACCCTGGAACCTATTTGCACTACCATTAGCCCATCGACTAGCGGCTGCCACTCCTGGCATCCGCTCAGCTCTTTACCTTCTTTGATAGCCCCATCATCTTCAGCCTCGTGTCCCGGCCTTCGGCAGGCGTGCGCTGGGGCTTGTGGCCTTTGCCAGCAGCGTGTCGGCTGGAATGTCGCCCTTTACTTTTCATTTATTCTCAGTTCCTCTCATTACCTTCGTGTGGGGATTAAAGCTCTTCCGACATTCTACAGCGAAAGGCATACTAGCACAAGCCAGTCACTGTACGTCAGCTTTGAGACGGCATGAAGCACCACCAAGTGCCACTATCATACCTACTCAAATTGTATCTCAGATTGCTTCTGCCCGGGGCTTGGCTATGTCAGGTCTTCGATGCCCTAACTGCTATCAACCGACACTCGAGGGAGTATGGATAATGGACAACAAGCAGTGTATCTGGCGGTGCATGACTTGCTTGTTCTCTGGGATAGGTAGGATTCCTGCTAGGGCTCCTGCCATGACAGAGCAATTTGCCAATAACGATACCTTTCGTTACCCTTAAGACCTACCTAGAAATACTACCAACCACAACCGAGGAGAACCCAAGATACCTGCGGGTTTATACAGAGGCGTGATTTTACTCTTAGCAGCAGTGAGTGTAGGAAAGTGCAAAAAACCGACTTGATATGATGGACTGTATTCTAGCCGAGCGCACCCGTGATAATATCCCACTTCTGGTATTCTTGTGCATCTTCCTCATTGATATTACACCAAGTGTCTCCTCCCTTAAACTTTTGCAGCAGAGGAGGTAGCTTAATGGATGGCACTATGAACACATCTGGTGTCTGTGAAGCGTCATCTTTCAGGTCGAGAAATATGTAAAAGAAATGTTTGTTGGCTGGCCGCATAGACTTGCCTACTCGCCAAGCCCACCATTGGTCACCTTCAGACCCCCGCTTGGTTTTTCGCATTGTCTTGGTCTGTACTGTTATAGACTTCCCTGTGCTCGGGTTAGCGACAAGTATATCTATTGCTCTCGTGCCATAAGTTGTTAGCCCAACTGCGTACCCCAACGCACTAAGCCGAAAAGCTATGTAATAGGCCCCTGCGGCCCCGGTTAACGCCGTATTTTCGCTCATAGTTCCGTTCCTCCTTTCCGGGCGGAGCATATCATATGGTCAAGGCCTGTGCAAATTTACACCAGGTTTTGCCCGGCCCTGCAGTAGTGAACTAGCCCTCAAGTCGGGCAGTTGCCCGGAAGCTCTAGGATTGAAAACGGGGGTGGTTCTGAGTCAGCCCATGTATAATCCTCGTGTCCTTAGTATGTGAACAGTGCAGCCCTCAGAGTGGGTGCAGATGATGGCGGTGGCGAGGTGCCTGAATGCGCTGTTGGGGTGTCATCTCCTATGGCTTTTCTGCTTTCGTTGTGGTGCCCGATCATCGTCCAACGGTTTTGTGAAGTTGCAGGTCCTCTTGGCATAGTTTGAACATCCGAGAAACTCTCGCCCATATTTGCTTCGAACGACGAGGAACCCGTCACAACCGGGTTGGGGGCATCTCTTACCTGTATGGCTTCCAACCGGCATATCTTTGTCTAATTCCAGATTCTTAATGATTTCTTCAATAGCTGATGGGCCTTCAAAACGCCTCATTTGTTCTCCTGTGTCGCGATGACTCAATATGTTTAGGCTTCCTTCCCAGGCGATGGCGTTGTCTAGAATTGCCACTTTTTGATGCATACCCCGGCGTTCAATCACTTTGGCACCTATGCTTTCTAGTTGCCTAATCACGGCATCAGCTTGATTTGCCATTTCACCAACTTGTTGCTCTCTTGGTCTTGTGTCGATTCTAATCTCTATCCCGCGTCTTATCATGTCTTGGAAATAGTCCATAAACATGCTGCTACGTCGTATCGAGAGGAACGGGCTTAGGATGATAAGTCGTTCCTTCACCGTTTTGATGTCTTGGAAGAGCTGTGCATAGAAATTGCGTTCTGTAAATAGGGTGCCTGAATCATGCTTTTGTGTCTGAGATGGTGTTGGTAGCAACTCATTTGCCCACCTTTCAAAGTCGGTGGTGAAATAATTGTCTACCAGGGTTTCTGACTCGATAGTTTTTGCTTTTTGCTGAAAATAAAGGACGATTCGGGACAAAGCAGAATCCGGATGTAGTTCGGTCAACAGCTTCTTGGTATGCGCGACTAAGTAAATACGGTGCTCTGCACGCGTCAAGGCGACATTCAAGACGAGACGAGCATCAGAGTCAGGCTTTCTGAACTCATCCAACATGGGAGCAACTTTTAGCCCCATGCCCTCTGTAGTGTCAAAGATGATAATATTTTCTTCACCCCCTTGAAATCTGTGAATGGTGCTAATACGCAAGTGTTCCAAAAGTCCCCAATCCTTCGCAATCTTGTTGATAAGCCGTGCTTGAGGTCCATAGGGCGTTAGTATCCCAATCCTGCCACTAGGTATATTTTGAACGAGCCGTTTGGCGAGAGTAGCACAAAGTAGAGCATTATACAGATTGAATCGGCTTCCCGTAGAAAGCTGACTGCACCAGGGATTCATAGCTGAAGTCTCTACCAACACCAAGGGGGATTCCGATATCCCATCATTCAACATACCACGATTGAATGTACTTGGATGATCCTTGAGCTTGTTCTGATAGAAGAACCGATTAGGAATTGCTGAAATCTCAGGAGCCATTCGGTATTGTGTGTCGAGTAGCTTGACACGAGGGTCAATGCATGCTTCTTTCACACTGTTGATTCCCAGTATGTCGAAGATGCTTCTCCTAAGCCATTTTTGGGCTGCAGGTTTGTCCCCTGCTATGCAAATCGGTGGCAGTTGTAGGAAATCACCAATTATCGTGACTGACTCGCGACAGCGACCAACTGCCCAATAGAGGTGTGGTAGCGGGGCCATGCCTGCCTCATCAAGGACTAGGACATCGAATGGTGCGTCGGGGAACTGTTTTGCTATAAAAGTCTTTGTCAATGTTGTCGCGACTAGACGTGCTTCTGAGAGTATTTTCCTTTGTAGTTCATCCAGTTGCCTATCAATTTCCGCAATCCTTGCTAGTGTCCTGAGTCATTAGACAGTTACATAAGTCTGAAGCTAAGATCGTTTTGTCCAAGCGTAAAGACTTATGTAACGAATTTCTAAAACAGGACACTAGTATGGTGTCCTTTTGTTGCTCAAGCTCTTTTCTCTTGTTTTCGAGCTCACCAGCGGATATGTCTAAGTGCTTCAAAAGCTCATCTGCATCATTTCGGGCAGTCTTGGCTTCATCATCTTTAGTGCGAATGGAGTCGCGGATATCCTTTAACTGTTTATCTATCTCCCTTACCACTCGCATCTTTGAATCGACCGAGATAGTGGCCTGGTCTATTTCATATTGGAGCTTTTGGGGATCAAGTCCTTTTAAGAACCGCTTCAGCATACCCGCTGATTGAGCTTCTACGAACCTCTCTCTTTTCTTCACTAAAGATTGTTCTAACATATCTAGATCGGCTTTGGTGAGACGTAACCTTCTCTCGGATTCCGATAGTGATAATCTAAGACCGTCCAGTTCCGATAATATAGCATCGCGTTTTTGCAATGCATTAAAAACACCTACGAAGCTAGCAAGCTTACTTTCAATCTGTGCCTTCTTAGCTTCCAAGTCTTCCTTCTCTTGGCTTAGCGATTCTCCTAACTTAGCAGCGATTTTATCCAAGAGAACCAGTTCATAGTCTTTTTCCAGCTTTTTCAGATGCTCTTCTTGGGGTTTTCCCAGTCTAACTAGCTTTCCCTCCTGATAGAAAGGCGTTGACTTTAGGTGCTCAGCAACGTCTTCAAGGGCTTCATCAACAGCGTTATTCGAATGGGAAACAAGGAGCACACGCCGGCCAGCATTAAGGTGAGCTTCGATAGCTTTCGCTGCGGTTTTAGTTTTACCTGTTCCTGGTGGTCCCCAAATAATGGACAGTTGGGAAGAAAAAGAAGCTTCAATTGCTCGTTTTTGTGAATCATTAGGTGGGTCTTTTGATTGAGAATAACTAATGTCAAGTTGGCTGGTTGACTTGGCGGTTGATTGTCTGCCTGAAAAGAGAATTTCGCTGAGATGAAAGTCCACCCTGGTCGTGCCGCTCTGACATTCTGAATATTTCTTCTTAAGGAGTTCGAGCAGATACCAGAGATTGGTGTGCAGGGTGGCCTCTGGAATGAATTGTCCGCAGGAGTGTTCTATTCCAATTTCGAATTCCAAACCTTGCGTCAACAAGACTTGAGCGCGATATCTAGTTCCCCGAATTTCTATCTCGGCAGGAGAGTCATCTAGTACGGCAAGGAAGTTTTCGAGGTTAAAAACATAAACGAAAAGTCCCGATATTTCTCGAAGGAAACGCCCATTGAAGATTTTTACAATGCTTCCGCCCTTGCCTTTCTTTATGGCTTCAATCTCTTCATCAAGGGCTTGAATGAATTCTTCAATTATGGTCGATGTCATATCTTCATACTTTATTTTCTTGCGGGTTTATATCGGCGCTATATCGTGACCCGGCGGATTGCTATTTATACAACATTCATAGTTGCTATTGCTTGTAATGAGTTCTTCTAGACTCCCGCTTTTTGATGATAGATAAGCGTATGAGATACATGTCAGTATTCTGGGGATCAGCTTCCTTTGCCTTATTTAACAACTGATCTATTTCCTTCCGGTCTGCCCCTTCTTTTTCAAGGCGATATGCTTCGCGAAGATAGTCTATTGCTGGACTAGATTCTTCAGGAAAGGGAGTTAATATTGAGTCCTCTAAGAGCTTCTGATAATCGTGACGAACAGGCGATTTTCCCCCATCTTCATCACGATAGTAGTGTGGTGCAGTTCCTCTAACACTCTTTATGGCCTCAGGTTGTCCGTATATATCAGGGGCCTCATCCTCTAGGCATCCACTTGTCGGTGAGCAGGTCCGCTTATCCGGCGAGCTTGCCAATTGTTTTGAGGTAACGCCGTTTTTTGTACTCCGTTCTGGATTGGGAGTTTGGGTATCAGCCTCCTCGTCCTTATCTAATATATCTGGTTTTATTGAGCGGGCTTCTCTACGCCTTGTAATCAAGTAATACACAGCCGATAATGCACATATGACGAATACAATAATAATCAACCAACCAGTTCCACTCATTTCAAATTGGACTCCTACCCCTCTTCAGAATTATAAGAAAAATACCACGGTACCAATCGCTTCAGCAAAATTCACCTGTCGCGACATTCTACTGCGAACTGTATACTAGCGCAAGAAGTCAAGGTTGCTAGTTAGCCAACAGCACTACCCAAACCATGAAGTGGCCATAGGAAACCTCATTCTTTCTTGAACATTGTTTTTATGTAGAAATCCAGCCTAGAAGTAGCAGGAGGCAGCAATTGACAATGAAGGTGGAATGTACGACTCTTATTGCAGAACATCGGACTTCTGAAAAACAAAAGGAGGAAGCTAATGAAAGGTAATAGTGTTAAGCAAAAAGTTAAGCAAACCGGAAAATTAAAACGAGCGGGTGATGAGATTCGAACTCACGACTCTGTGCTTGGGAAGCACATACTCTACCACTGAGTTACACCCGCAAGTGCAATTCAATTATAGGCAGCAACATAAAACCTTGTCAACCCCTATGAGCGCCATCAGCTTTCAGCAATGCGGGGCGTCAAGGGAGAGGAGTTAAATTCTTCTACACCAATCCAGCATCTGCGCTCAAGCCGCCGCAGACATACAGGCACTGCCCCGTGATATAGGAAGCCTCGTCGCTGGCTAAAAATAGCACGGCATCGGCTATGTCCTGAGGGACGCCGATGCGGCGCAACGGAATCCTCTGCTGTAGACGCTGCCGTACCTCCGGAGCCACGTCATGATCCGCCATAGGAGTATCGATAACCCCCGGCCCGACAGCGTTGACATTGATGTTGCGCGGGCCCAGCTCCACAGCCAGCCCCTGGGTGAACCCGACCACCCCCGCCTTGCTTGCGCCGTAGTGTGCATAATAGGTACTTCCCCGAAGCGCCAGAATCGAGGCGATGTTTACGATCTTGCCATACTTGCGTTCTTTCATGTGAGGAATCACCGCGCGGCAGCACAGGAAAACCCCCTTCAGATTGACAATATGTACCCTGTCCCATATATCTTCTGTCATATCGGCCACTTTAGATATCAGGCTTATACCTGCATTGTTGACAAGTATGTCAACCCTACCGAATTTCGAGATTACTTGCTTCACCGCAGCCTCCACCTCTGCCGACTTGGTGACATCAACTTTAATAGCTAACGCCGTGCCGCCAGACCTTTCTATATCCTGAGCAGTCTTATTAGCCTCGTCCAGGTTTACATCGAAAATAGCCACCTTGGCTCCCTCCTCAGCGAGCCGGAGGCAGATGCCCTGCCCGATACCCTGTGCGCCACCGGTAACAATGGCTACCTTTTCATTGATTCGCTTCTCACACATTTTTAAAACTTCCTTCCTGTCCGCTAAAGCCCCAACTCGTCGGCTACTTCCTTCATCGCCTCAAGCCCGATGCCGACAAACTCCTCGGTGTCGAGCCCGATCGCACTGCAATAGGCAATTTGCTCGCGGCCAGCCCCGGCAGCGAAGCGTCTCTCGCCGAAGCGTTTCATCAACGACTCGACGGTAAGACCCGCCAGCTTCTTATCAGGTCGAATCAGCGCTCCGGCGGTGATGAGCCCGGTGAGCGGGTCGGTGCAGAGGAGCGCGCTATCCAGCAGGGTATCGCACGGTATGCCGTTAGTCCAGTTGTGGCACATTATAGCATGGCAAACCTGTGGTGAGACACCCTGCTCAGCAGCAAGGTCAGCCCCCAGCCTGCCGTGGTCAGCAAGGCTGTCTCCGATTAGCTCGATATCTATGTCGTGGAGCAGGCCGGTCAGCCTCCACTCCTCCTCATCCTCCCCAAATCGCTTTGCCAGCGCCCTCATGATAGCCTCAGTGGCCAGCATGTGCTTAATCAGGTTTCCATTCTTGACGTTGGCTTTGACATAGTTCAGGGCTTCATCTCTGGTCATCAATCACCTCTGCGCCCGTTCTGAGGTAGAGGCGAACCCATGTGTTCGCCCTTAATCCTGATTGGGCAGACACACTGGTCTGCCCCTACAATTTTACCTATTAGGTTCTCAGTCTATCACTGAGCGACAGCGCTTCTTTAATGACCCCAGGCAGCCCCAGCTTTTCTCTAAGGTATTGGCCGGTAAAGGAGGCTTCGACCTGCGCCACTTCCTCAGGCGTACCAGTGGCCACCACCCAGCCCCCGCGGTCACCCCCGCCGGGGCCCAGGTCGATGATATGGTCAGCGCATTTGATCAGGTCGAGATGGTGCTCGATAAGGACCACAGTGTTCCCCGCATCGACAAGACGCTGCAATACCCGAAGCAAAGCTGCCACGTCCTCAAAGGAAAGCCCAGTGGTGGGCTCATCGAGTATATAGAGTGTCCTGCCTGTAGAGCGACGGGAAAGCTCGGTGGCGAGCTTCACCCGCTGCGCCTCGCCGCCGGAGAGGGTGGTGGCAGGCTGCCCCAAGCGGATGTAACCCAGTCCCACATCCCTCAATGTGGAGAGCTTGGACTTGATCGCCGGGAAGTGCTCGAAGAAGGCATATGCTTCCTCCACGCTCATCTGGAGCACCTCAGCAATGTTCTTGCCTTTGAAGTGAATCTCCAGGGCCTCGCGATTGTAGCGCTGTCCCTTGCATACCTCGCAGGGCACGGTGACATCGGGAAGGAACTGCATCTCGATCTCGATATAGCCCTCGCCGTGACACGCCTCGCAGCGTCCTCCTTTGACGTTGAAGGAGAAGCGTCCCGGGAGATAGCCGCGCATCCGCGCCTCCGGCACTGTGGAAAATAGGTCGCGAATGGGAGTAAAAACACCTGTGTAGGTGGCGGGGTTGGAGCGGGGGGTGCGCCCGATGGGAGATTGGTCTATATTCACCACCTTGTCGATATGCTCAATACCGTAGATACCATCGCACTCCCCGGGCCTGTCTTTTGCTTTGTAGAGAATCTGGGCCAGCTTCCTGTGCAGTATCTCGTCTATCAGGGTGCTCTTCCCGCTCCCCGAAACTCCGGTGACACAGACAAACATACCCAGTGGAATGCGAATATCTATGTTGCGCAGGTTATTCTGCCGTGCGCCCTTAATCGTGATAAACTTGCCTGAGCCGCTGCGCCGCTTCTTGGGTACGTGTATTTCTTTGGCACCGCTCAGATATTGCCCTGTGAGAGACTGGGGACAGGCCATAATATCTTCCATGGTCCCGCTGGCTACCACCCAGCCCCCCTTCTCGCCAGCGCCGGGACCCATATCTATGATATGGTCAGCAGCGCGCATCATGGCTTCATCGTGCTCCACAATGAGCAGGGTGTTGCCCAGATCTCTCAACCTTTTCAGGGTCTCGATGAGCCGCGACCCATCCACAGGATGAAGGCCCACAGTGGGCTCGTCGCAGATATAGAGCACACCCATGAGACCGCTTCCGATCTGGGTCGCTAGGCGAATCCGCTCCGCCTCGCCGCCGGAGAGGCTGCCCGCTATTCGGTCCAACGTGAGGTAATCGAGGCCGACATCCAGCAGGAAGCCCAGGCGAGCTCGAATCTCTTTTAATATCTGGCGCGCTATCAGCATCTCCCTACCGCTTAACACAGGCTTGCAACCCTCGTTCACCGAGCCATCGAGAGTCCTTGTCCAATCCAAAGCCTGCTCTATGGACATCGAGGTCACTTGGGAGATATTCAGGTCGCTAATAGTCACCGCCAGAAATTCGGGCTTGAGCCGCTGACCCTTGCAGGCAGGACAGGGCTTCGAAGTCATGCAGCGCTCTATCTCGGAGCGGACATAGTCAGACTCGGTATCGCGATAGCGCCGTTCCAGGTTGGGGATAACCCCCTCAAAGGAGGTATCCCACTCATAATGCTTTCCGAGCTGGGTCTCATGCGTTACGGTTACGGGTTTGCCCCGACTGCCATAGAGAACTATGTTAAGCTGCTCCTCTGTTAGATTCTTCACCGGCGTATGTACTGAGAAGTCATACTTGCGAGCTACTGAGTTCAGCATACTGTAGTACCAGGGGCTGACGGTGCTTGCGCGAGCCCAGGGCTGGACTGCGCCCTCGGCAAGGGTCAAATTCTTATTGGGGATAACCAGATTGGGGTCTATCTCGAGCTTCACCCCCAGGCCGGTGCATTCCGGGCAGGCTCCGTGGGGGCTATTGAAGCTGAATGTCCGGGGGGCGATCTCGCCAATGCTTATGCCGCAGTGAACGCAGGCGAAATGCTCCGAGAATAGAAACTCCTCGCCATCTACCACCGAGACCAGCACCACACCGGCGCCGAGCTTCAGTGCCGTCTCCACAGAATCGGCAATGCGCCCTGTCTGTGCTTCATCCCCTATGATTAAACGGTCTACCACTGCCTCTATGGTGTGCCGTTTATTCTTGTCCAGGGCGAACTCCTCGGATAGGTCGTGGAGCTTGCTATCTACTCTGACCCGGACATAGCCCGCCTTCCTCAGGTCCTCGAAGACCCCAAGGTGCTCTCCCTTGCGGTCCTTGATCAGCGGCGCCATGATCATGAAGCTGGTGCCCGCTGGGAGCGCCAGGATGGCATCCACAATCTGCTGCACAGTCTGGCTCGATATCTCGCGGCCGCACTGGGGGCAGTGAGGATGTCCCACGCGGGCGAAGAGCAGCCTGAGGTAATCGTATATCTCGGTTACAGTGCCCACGGTAGACCTGGGGTTGCGCCTGACACCCTTCTGGTCGATGGATATGGCAGGGCTCAAACCCTCGATGTAGTCGACGTCAGGCTTCTCCATTCTGCCCAGGAACTGGCGGGCATAGGCGGAGAGGGACTCCATATAGCGGCGCTGCCCCTCGGCGTAGATAGTATCGAAAGCAAGAGAGCTTTTGCCCGAGCCGGAGAGGCCGGTGATCACCACGAACTTATCGCGGGGTATAGTTACATCTATGTTCTTGAGGTTGTGCTCGCGAGCACCCCTGACTACTATGGCATCCAGCGGCATGTGAATCCGTCCCTAAATAGTGGCTATCTATTTATTTTATCACAGAAATCAGAGTCAAAAAAGGGTGTCAGGGTAGTGGCGCGGTGTCCGTGCCCAGTCCCCCCTTTACTAAAGAGGGTGTAGTGGGATTATGTAGGGGCACAGTGCACTGTGCCCTTATGTCATTCCTGCTTGCGCAGGAATCAGGCTGTGTCGAAACTCGATTAGTGGCAAGAGAAAGTCAAGCTAGATATCTAGTAATAAAGGATAAGGATGAGGCAAGTTCGATGGCAATAAGAGAGGGTAATCGCCAGCAAATGCAATTACTACCAGCCAGTATTGAACAATATGTGGCAGAGGATGCTCCGGTTAG
>Ga0209777_10001604_pt1 | contig 32013 bp, 27 predicted proteins | sample FrelakmetHBP12HB_FD_187147 | JGI IMG/M metagenome (GOLD analysis project Ga0209777, IMG submission 187147) | Freshwater lake sediment microbial communities from the University of Notre Dame, USA, for methane emissions studies -HBP12 HB (SPAdes)... | ecosystem: Environmental > Aquatic >... | reverse complement strand
CCGATCTGCATTCTCGTGGCGATGTCCGGCGGCGTTGACTCGTCGGTGGCGGCGGCCCTCGTCAAGGCCGGGGGCGACGAGGCGATCGGCGTCTGGATGCGCCTCAGCGACGCAGCCGACAGCTCCAGCGAATTCAAGCGAAGTTGCTGTTCGCTGGACGCGGCCGAGGACGCCCGGCGCGTGGCGTCGCAGCTCGACATACCGTTCTACATCCTGAACCTCGAGCGCGAGTTCGACGAGGGCGTGCTGCAACCGTTCTTGAAGGCGTACCTGGAGGGTCGCACGCCCAGTCCGTGCGTCGACTGCAACACCGTCGTCAAGTTCGGTGCGCTGCTGCGCCGCGCCCGGCTGATGTACGAATGCGACGCCGTAGCCACCGGCCACTATGCCCGGGTTGCGGCCCCGGCCGAGGGCTCAGAGACCGGTTTGGTGGGCGAGAATGCCAATTCCGGGTGCGCCGGATACCGGCTCCTTCGCGGCCGCGATCGCGACAAAGACCAGAGCTACTTTCTCTACGGCCTGGGCCAGCACGAGCTGACCCACACTCGCTTCCCACTCGGGGACATGACCAAGCCGCAGGTTCGCGATGCGGCCCGCGCCCTGGGGCTGGCAACGGCCGGCAAACGCGACAGCCAGGAGATCTGCTTTGTGCCGCGGGGCAACTACCGGGACGTGCTCCGGGAGCGAGCCGGGTGGCGAGCCGAGCCCGGGCCGGTGTTCGACATCGATGGCCGCCAGGTGGGCGAGCACTTCGGCGCTGCCGCCTACACGGTAGGCCAGCGGCAGGGAACGGGTGTCGCCGTGGGCGAGCCGCGCTATGTGTGGAGGATCGATTCGGCCGCCAACGCCATCACGCTCGGCCGTAGGCAGGACCTAGAGACGCGGCGGTTCGAAGTTGAGGAAGTGAGTTTCGTCGCTGGGACGGAGACCGTTGGCTCCGCCGGCGATTTCCGCGCCGAGGTCCAGATCAGGCACCGGGGCCGTGTGGTCTCCGCCTCGGCTCGCCGGCTGAGTGCCGACCGATGGGAAGTCGAGACGGACGAGTCGGTTTGGGCGGCCGCTCCTGGCCAGGCTGCCGTCTTCTACAGGGGCGAGGTCGTGCTGGGCGGCGGCCGGATCGTTCGACCGGACGATTCCGGGGACTGAGTGGGCTCCTATACTCGCGGGGTGGCTGTCGGCCCCGCTCCGGTCCTAGCTCTGCTCGTCGGTGGTTTTCACACCGCCCTTTTCATGTTCCTGCGCGGCCGCGGCGGCGCCCAGGTGGCGATCGTGTTGACGGCGGCGGCCCTGGGGGCGTGGGCGGGCGATGCGATAGGCGGGCGGATGGGCATCGACCCACTTCGAATCGGGGACTTCCACGTGATCGCGGCGTCGATCGTCGCGTGGGCAGGAATCTCGTTCGTGGAGGTGCTGTCGGTCCTCGGCCCGGCGAACTCGACGGATCGGCGGCCGTGATCGGCTCTCTTCTGCGTCGCGCCTTCGCGACCCGGACGGGCCCCGGCAGTCCAGACCCCAGGCTGCTTGCCTTCGCTCGCGGCCTCGCCCTTGGCGCCCTGGTCGGAGCCGCGATCGCCGGGTCCAGGTCCTGGAACCGGCGGCGCCGGACCTAGGGCAGGGCACCGCGGCTCGGTCCAGAAGGGCGCCAGGGCTGTTCCGCGCGGACCGTTCGGGCCAGCGCAATAGCCGCACCGAGCACGATGGCCGAAACCACAACATCGGACGAAAGCGCACGATCGGGCCGGTAGATGTCGCAGCCGTATATCGTCGCCACCACGAGCCAGGCCACGATGGAGGCGATCAGGCCGGCGGAGAGGAACTTCGTCAGCTGGTCGCGGGCATTGCGGTACACCCGCCAGACGGCCCATAACGTGGCTGCGTAGATCACCAAGACGAGTGCTGCGGCCGCGACGCCCAGCTCCGCGCCGATCTCGGGGAAGAAGGAATGGGCGTGGTCCAGGGTGTCGAGCGCCTGCGGCGGCCGGTACGCGGGGTTGGTGTAGTTCGGGCCGAATTGATCCAACCCCACGCCGAGGACGGGGTTGGCAATGGCCATCTTCACGCCCGCGTCGGCGGCGTAGAAGCGCTCCAGCATGGAGCCGCGGCCGGCGATCGTGGCCGGATTCCAGGAGTCGAATCTGCTTTCGCCGACCAGTGCAACCATGACCGTTCGGTATCCGCTGTCGATGCTCGGGGCGACCTGCAGGAAGAACGCCGGCCACGGGATGAACAGCGTCGATACGGCCGCGGCGGCCAGCACCAGCGTGAGGCGACGCCGCCAGCTCTGGACGACGAGAAGCATCAGCAGGACCGTGCCGCCGCCGGTGGCGATCCAGGCGCTCTTGGAGAGCGAGAAGAACAGGCCGACGAGACCCAGAAACAGAGTGGCGATCACAAGGGCGGTCGCCCATCGCGGCAGGGACAGCGAACGGCGGGACGCAAGCGCCGCAACGGTGAGCGGCACGATCATTGCCACAACCGCGGCGAAGATGCCGACGTTGTAGAAGGACGCATAGGCGAACTGGAGCCGGTGCGCCTGGAACGATGCCAGTGAGTTGATCGTCGGGAGCATTTCAGCGAGGTTGAACGCCGTGGCCAGGCCTATCGAGACGCCGAGGGCCACACCGACCATTACTAGGTCTCGCCGGGACGGCCGCAGGTACACCAGGATGGCCGCGAGTGCGATTGGCTCCAGGATGCCGTGAAGAAGGACCGTCGCACTCAATGTGACATTCGGCGAAGCCGCGGTGGAGACGACAGCCAGTCCAACTAGGCCTGCGACCGCAACCTCTGCGAAGCGGAACGCAGCGAAGCCTTGGGTCCGGCCGATCGCCCGGAGGTCGCCGGCCGACCAGAGAAAGGCTCCTCGGCTGGGCCGGGTCGTGGCGGCGCCTATGGACAGGGTAACGACGAAGACCGTCTGGAGGATGACCTGCACCGGTCCAACCTGCAGCCAGACGTACGCACCATTCCAGAACGGGATCAGGGCCAGCACGAGGAGCAGCGCCTGCCACGGGCGGTACAGGGCAAACGCCGCGACGAGAGCCGCGACGGTGGGCACTGCGACCGACACGAAGGTCACGAACAACCCGGGTCGCATGATGCTCAGTGGGTGCTCCGACCGCCCGGCCAGCACGAACACCGCGACGAAAACCGCGAACGCAGCGGAAAGCCGTACTAGCTGGCCAAGCGCCGGCAGAGCGTACGGAACAGTGCCCGGCACTGGCGACGCGAGGCGACCGTGGAGCACCGGCCGCGCTAGGCGTTGCTGTTCGGTCGTGTCCAAGTCGTGAAAACTCCAGGGGGGCGTCTTCCGACGCATGGCGTCAACGGTGCGGTGATTTCCTCGGTCCGGCGTTCAGGGCTTGCCTGACCGGGCGCAAAGAAGGCCACCATTTCGTGCGGCAGGGTGTTTGCTGCCGTCAGCCGGCGATGTCCCCTCTTGCTCGCCCTCCACGACGTGGGCCTCGGATGAAGCCGGCACGTCAGTGGCAGTTCGTTGGTCGAGGTACCACAAACACGTGCAACCGGCTCGAATGGTGTCCTCGAAACCTGAGAAGAAGCTGAAGGGTGCCGTGATTCTGGATCTTGCGGGTTGGTTCGATCCACCCGGCGCGCCAGGCGCCGTCGATACCCCCTGGGATCGCGGGAAGAGCCGGAATCGGTCGCCATGGGCAAGGGCCCGGATGCCGCTTGTCCGTGACGGACCGGCCTGACTTGGGTCGGCTTCTTTCAGGCACGAGTGGCCGCGCCGACCCGGCACGGTTTGGTACCGTTAGCGGCGATGCAAGACCTGCCGATTCCCTACCTTACCGCGGCTCAAGTGCGCCGCCGATATATCGAGTTCTTTATCGAGCGTGGCCACACGGAGGTACCGAGCGCCTCGCTCGTTCCAGCAGGCGATGCGACGCTGCTCTTTACGAACTCGGGGATGGTCCAATTCAAGGACCTCCTGACCGGCCGCGAGAAGCGCAGCTATGTGCGCGCCGCGGACTACCAGCGCTGCCTTCGTGTCGCCGGCAAGCACAACGACTTCGAGGAGGTCGGCCGCACTCCGCGCCATCACACCTTCTTCGAGATGCTCGGCAACTGGAGCTTCGGCGACTACTTCAAGCGCGAAGCCATCCACTGGGCATGGGAACTGCTGACCGAGGTCTTCCAGATTCCCGGGGACCGGCTGGCCGCTACCGTCTACACGGACGACGACGAGGCGTACAACGTCTGGCACGACGAGATCGGCCTGCCGGCGGAGCGAATCGCGCGCTGGGGCAACGTCGAGCAGGGCAACGAGGCCAACTTCTGGCGCATGGCTGACACGGGGCCGTGCGGACGCTGCTCGGAGGTCCACTTCGATCGAGGCGCCCAGTTCAGCGAGGGGCCGCACTGCGTGCCGGACCACTCCGAGCATTGCCCGCGCTGGCTCGAGATCTGGAACCTGGTCTTCATGGAGTTCGATCAGCGCGCCGACGGGACGCGCGTGCCGCTGCCGATGCTCTCAGTGGACACGGGCATGGGCCTGGAGCGACTGACCAGCGTCATCCAGGGCGTGCCCACGAACTACGACACGGACCTGTTCACGCCGATGCACGCCGCCATGCGAGACCTGCTGGGCCACGATCCGGAGGCCTTTGAGGCCGAGCGATTCAGCTACCAGGTCATCGCCGATCATTCGCGAGCGGTCACGTTTCTGGTGGCCGACGGTGTGGCGCCGTCAAACGAAGGCCGAGGCTACGTGCTGAGGCGGATCCTCCGTCGGGCGGTGCGTCACGGCCGGCTGCTCGGCCGGCGAGGGCCCTTCCTGGACGTGACCGCCGGTGTCGTCATCGACGTCATGAAGGACGCCTACCCGTACCTGGCGGAGCAGCGGGAAAGAATCCTCAGGGTCGTTCGGCAGGAAGAGTCGCAGTTCGCGAGGACTCTCGAGGCCGGCACGGGCCAGCTTGAGGTCGCCCTGGCGGGCCTGACGACCAGTGAGCGAGTAGTCGGCCGGCGGCCCGAGAGTCTGCCTGAAGACGCCCCGGTCCTGCCCGGCGAGGTTGCCTTCCGGCTCCACGACACGTACGGGTTCCCGGTCGACCTGACCGTAGACATGGCCGCGGAGCACGGGGTCCGCGTGGACCGCGAGGGGTTCGTCGCGGCCATGGCCGAGCAGAAGGAACGAAGCCGGAGGGGCACCAAAGCCGATCTGGCCCGCCATGCCGAGCTCGGGGATCTCTACCAGGGCATCCTGCTGCGGGTCGGCGAGACGAAGTTCCTCGGCTACGAAGGCACGGAGGCCGAGGGCCGGGTCGTCGCCATCCTGCGCGACGGCATCGAGTACGGGGAGCTGACCGGCCATGCCGACGTCGAAGTGATCCTCGATGCCACGCCCTTCTACGGCGAGGGCGGCGGGCAGGTCGGCGATAGCGGCGTGCTGGTCGAGGCCGGCGGAGGCAGCGCTCTCTTCAGTGTCGAGGACACGCAGAAGCCGATTGCCGGGCTGGTCGTCCACCGTGGGAAGCTTCGCGGCAGGCTCAGGGTCGGCGAGACGGTTACGGCCAGGGTCGATCCCGAAAGGCGAGCCCGGACGATGCGCAACCACACCGCCACGCATCTGCTCCACCGGGCCCTGCGCAACGTCGTCGGGCCGGAGGCTCACCAGGCCGGCTCGCTCGTGGCACCGGACTACCTCCGCTTCGACTACCCGCTGGATCGTGCGCTGACGCCCGAAGAGCGGAGGTCGATCGAGGACGAGGTCCGCCGGATCGTGCGCGAGAACCACCCCGTCACAACCGTGGTTCGGCCGATGGCCGATGCCGTGGCCGCCGGCGCGGACGCATTCTTCGACGAGAAGTACGGCGAGCATGTCCGAACTGTCCAAGTCGAGGGCTACTCGCTCGAGCTCTGCGGCGGCACCCACTGCGCCGCGTCCGGCGAGATAGGCGGCTTCGTCATCACCGCCGATCGAAGCATCGGTGCCGGCATTCGCCGTCTCGAGGCGGTCACGGGCGACGGGGCCGACGCGCTGGTTCGCGAGCGGCTCGCGCTGCTCGATCGAGTCGCCGAATCCCTGGGTGCCACGTCGGTCGAGGCCGCTCCGGAGCGCGTGGCGGCTCTCCAGGAGGAGTTGCGCGAGGCGCGTCGCCGGCTGCGTGCCGGTGGCAGCGGCCTGCCGAAGGCCGCGGATCTGGTCGAGCGGGCGGATGAGGTCTCGCCGGGCGTGAGACTCGTCGCCCACGCCGGCTCCTTCGAATCGCCGGAGCAGTGGAAGGGCTTCGTGAAGGAGATTCGGGCGTTGCTTGGATCGGGCGTGATCGCCGTAGCCTTCGACGCCGAGTCACCCCAGATCTTCGTCACCGTCAGCCCAGACCTGGTGGACCGTGGCATTTCGGCGGGGGCACTCGTCAAAATCGCCATGAAGTCCCTGGACGGCCGCGGCGGCGGTCGTCCGGAGATGGCCCAGGGAATGGGATCCCGGCGGGCCGGGATAGGTTCGGCCATGTCCGCCATCGCGGATACACTGAAGTCGGCAGGAGACATAGCCCACAGCTAGGGGAGTCGCCGTGGCGTTCTGGCGCAGGATCTGGGGCCACGAGGAGGAATCGGCCCTCGCCGCCTGCACTGCGCTGGACATCGGCACGGAGTTCGTGAAGGCCCTGGTCTTCGAGATCGACGCCGCCGGCCTGGGCACGGTTCGCGGCGTCGGCCGCAAGCGGCAGGGCCTCGCTCACATGCAGTCCGGCACGGTCACCGACATCAACGCCGTCGTCGACAACTGCTCGGTCGCCCTTCAGGAGGCCGAGGAGATGGCCGGTTTCCGGCCGACACAGTGCGTCATCGGCATCGCCGGCGAACTGGTCAAGGGCTTCACCACGACCCACCAGCAGGCCCGCAGGCGGGCCGACATCGCCATCACGGATGACGAGCTGCAGAGGCTGATCGACGGCGTCCAGCGCGAAGCTCTTCGCGAGGCCGAACGAGCCATAACCTGGGAAACGGGCCTTCCGCAGGTCGACGTGCGGCTGGTTCACGCGGCCGTTACCGGTGCCCAGATCGACGGCTACCCGGTCACAAACCCGGTCGGCTTCCAGGGTCGCCACGTCAAGATAAGCGTCTTCAACGCATTCGCTCCTCTCGTTCACCTGGGCGCCCTGCAGAGTGTGGCCCAGCAACTCGAGCTCGAGTTGCTCGAAATCGTCGCCGAACCGTATGCCGTGGCCCGCGTCCTGTCGAGCGAGCAGGTTCAGCAATCGGGCGCCCTGTTCATAGACATCGGCGGCGGAACCACCGACGTGGCCCTGGTCCGTCACGGTGGCATCGAAGGAACCCGGATGTTCGCTCTCGGTGGCCGGGCGTTCACCAAGTCCATTGCCGATCGTCTCGATCTGCCGTTCCCGCGGGCCGAGGAGATGAAGATCGACTACTCCCGCGGCGTGCTGACCGATCATCGCGACGAACTAGCGAAGATCGTCGGCGACGACGTGGCCATCTGGGCCGCCGGGGTGGAACTGGTACTGGACGAGCTGGCCGAAGGCGATCTGCTGCCGGGGCGCGTCTACCTGTGCGGCGGCGGTTCGCATCTGCCGGAGATTGAGCCGACCCTGTGCGGTGAGGCGTTCTGGAAGCGTTTGCCATTCAGCCGGCCGCCGGAAGCAATCGTCATGTCTCCGGCGCAGGTCGAACGAATCAAGGACGGCACCCATCTCCTGGTCGATCAGCAGGACGTGACACCGCTTGGCCTGGCCTACCAGGCCATCGAACTCCAAACTAGTGAAGATCCGCTGGATGTCGCTTTGCGGCGCGTCCTGCGCGCGATGAAGATGTAGCCGATGGCGATCTACTACCTGGAAGTTGACGACGAGATAACCTCCGCTGCGGCTCGAATCCGGGACTCATCGGACGAGCGTATCGCCCTGGTGCTGTCCGGTGGCTCGCGCGTGGCGACGTCCAGGATCAATTTCCGGCTGCTGGCGGGTGAAGCCAGGCATCGCAACAAGCGGCTTGCCATCATCGCCGCCGATCCGGCCGTCCAGTCGGTGGCCAGGTCCGCTGAGCTGCCCGTTTACGCAAGCGTGGGCGAGTACGAGAGGGCCGAGGCCGCCTTTGCGAGCGGCATCGAGGGCCGGTCCTCCAGCGAGGCATCGGACGCGCTCGATCAGTTCGCGCTGACTGCCGGGTCGACGGCAGGGGCTGGTCAGACCGGCCGGGCCGGCGCTACGCGGGTGCCGGCTGGCCCTTCGGCAAACGGCGCGGGAAAGGGTCGACGGCTGATTTCCCGCTCCCTTATGGCCGGGATAGCGGCACTTGTGGTGGTGATGGTTGCGGCTGCAGGGTTCTTCTTCTATCCGAGTGCCACCGTGACCCTAACCCTTCGCGAAGAGCCGTTAGGGCCCACGACAGTCAGCGTCAAGGTCGATCCGAGCGTTTCCGCCCCCAACGATCAGGCGGGCACGGTGCCGGGCGTGAGCAAGGCGTTCCAGGTCGAGGCCTCGGGGACTTTCGACGCGACCGGCCAGAACGTCGTCGATACGGCGGCGGGCGGCACCGTGACGTTTTGGAGCAACAACACGTACCTTGCCGTGCCCATTCTCGCGGGTACTCAGGTGACGACCGCGAGCGGCATAGCGTTCGTAACCACATCGACCGTCACCGTACCCACGGCGACCGTCTCCGGCCAGAGGATCACACCCGGCGCCAGGGACGTGGCGGTGGCCGCGGTCAACAAAGGCCTCTCTGGTAACGTGCCGGCCGGCGCGATCGTGAACGCACCTGCCTCGCTCGCTTCCGCCCTGGTCGGCAGCCATCCGGTCACCAACAAGAGCGCCACTACAGGCGGGACTCACACCGTTACGCCGCAGATCCAGCAATCGGACATAGACGGCGCGGAGGCCACCCTCGGGGCTCAGCTCGAGGCGAACTTCAAAGAGGCCTTGAAGGCTCCCGGGGCAGTGCCGTCCGGGTCCACGCTTTTCGCCGATTCGGCGCAGCTGGGAGTGGCCACCTGCAACCCGGATCCAGCAGGGTTGCTCAATCAGGACGTGGCGTCGTTCCAGGTCGGCTGCCAGGCCAGCGGAACTGCGACCATGGCGGACATGACGACCGTCAGAAGTCTCGCGGAGCGGCGAGTTGGTGCGGCGGTCCGGACTGGGTATTCGCTCGTGGAGAACTCCATTACCACGAGCGCCGGCGTGCCTATCGGACAGGGTCCAACCGTCGTCGTTCCGGTTACCGTGGAGGGTGCTCAGGTGCCGGCGGTCGACGTCAATCTGCTTCGTTCCAGCATCCTGGGCAAGTCGGTCGCCGATGTCCGATCGCTGCTGTCCCAGTATGGCCAGGTCGACATCGCGGTTTCGCCGGGGTGGGCGTCCACGATGCCGAGCTTCGATTTCAGGATTAGCTTCCAGCTCACCGTCCCGTCCGCGCAACCGAGCCTCGGCTCCTCGCCGAGCGGCGGCTCCGCAGCCACCAGGGGCCCCGTCGTGCCGCCTGCCACTCGAGCGGCCCCGACCACGGCCGGGGCGTCGCCCACCGGATCGGTGGCCGCTTCGCCGACGCCCGGCGTTACCGAATCGCCGCCGGCCGGGGTATCTGCATCGCCGTCGACGGCGCCTTTCGGGACCCCCTCGGCCAGCCCGACGACGGGCCCGGTTCCGAGCGCGTGACCGTGCCCGGAGAACCGGTCGGGCGGAAGTCGAGTCGCGTCGTCGGTATCGATCTGGGGGAACGCCGCATTGGTATCGCCGTCGGCGATCTGGAAACGCGAACGGCCGCACCCTTTTCGACGCTTGGCCGTGGGAAGGATGTCGTGGAGGATGCTGCCGCTATCTCGCGGCTGGCCGCTGAGCAGGGGGCCGAGGTTTTGGTCGTAGGGTTGCCTCTCGACATGGATGGAGGCGAAGGTCTGCAGGCGACCAGGACCCGGGACTGGGCTGAGGCAGTGGCCGAAGTAACCGGCATGACGTTGCGTTTCCGAGACGAGCGCTTGACCAGCGAACGGGCCGAGCGCCGAATCGGGCCGCCCGGCCGAGGGCGATCCGGCGGCCCGCCGGGCGCTGCCCAGCGTGACGCCTACCGGGCCCGCGTCGACCGGGAGGCCGCGGCCCTGATCCTGCAAGACGAAATGGACGCGATCGCAGGAGAGTGCGTGGAACGGGAATCCCGGTGACGGTCAGAGGCGGGGGCAAGCCGAGGGCGGACCGAGCCGGCGGCGCGCGCCAGGACGGGGCAAGGCCCTCGGTCGTGGACACGGGCTGGGACGACTACATTCCCCCGGATCCGGCGGAGCTGGAGGCCGGGCTCGGGCGGCCCCCTGTGGAGACTAGCCGGGACTATCGCAAGGGCCGGTCCGGCGGACCCGCCAGTCTCCTCCGGTTCGCGCTGTTCGCGGCGATCGTCGGCAGCGTCGTCGTCGGCAGCCTGTACTTCGTTGCCCGACCGATCGTCGTGAACGCGATCGTCGATTGGGCCGCCGAGAATTCCACGGCTCTCCAGCTTCCCTTCGTGTCACAGATCGTCCGGGGCGGTCTCGGAGCGAGCATCAGCCAGCCGGTCAACGCCTCGGACACCACGGCCGTCGTCGTCGTTATCGACGCGGGCGCCACGCCGGCGCAAATCGGCGATCAGCTCGTTCAGGCCGGCGTGATCCGCGACGCTCGGGCGTTCGTCTTCGAGGCGATCCAGCGAGGCGCCACGCAGAATTTCCAGCTGGGTCGCCACGTGCTCACCAAAGCGATGACCGTCGACCAGATCATCGTCGATCTGATAGCGGCGCCGGTTGCGCCCCCGACCGTGCGGATCACCTTCCGAGAAGGCCTGCGAATCGAGCAGATGGTGGCCAAGCTCGAGTACCTGGAAGCCAATCCGGTCGACCCGACCGCGCCGCTCAGCATGAACGTCGCCCAGTTCTATGACCTGGCGATCCATCCGCCGGCCGACCTCCTCGCGCAATACCCGTGGCTCGCGCTACCGGCGGGCGCCTCGCTCGAGGGGTTCTTGTTCCCCGCCACTTACGACGTCGCACCCGGCACGACGCCCATCCAGCTCGTTGGGATGCTCCTTGATGCTTTCGCCAGCCATGCACCGCCGGCTCTGCTGCAGCTGCCGCCCGACCAGATCTACCAGAAGGTTCAGCTTGCCTCGCTCGTCGAGACCGAGGCGAAAGTGGATTCCGACCGGGCTCTGATCGCCGGCGTGTACCTGAATCGCCTCAATCCGAAGCTGTGGCCGACGGGCCTTCTCGACGCCGACCCGACGCTCAACTACGCGAACGACTCCGTCTGGCTGCAGTCGCACCCCATCGCGACCTGGGTCGACTACACGTTCTGGAACCCGATCAAGACGACCGGCGCGTACGGCCAGGTCGTATTTCCGGGGGCTCTCGCGGCATATAACACGTACCACCACGTCGGCCTGCCGCCCGGTCCGATCTGCTCGCCCAGCGCCCCCTCGCTGGCGGCGGCAATGACCCCGGACACCACGGACGGCTACCTGTACTTCCTGGCCAAGAACGACGGCAGCGGCACGCATGCTTTCGCCAAGACTCAAGCGGAGCAGAATGCAAACCTCAAGAAGTACGGCTACACGAACTAACGGAACTGACGGGGAAGGGTCTGCCTGCCGCAATCGACCGTCCTCCGACGCCCTGCCGGCCTCGCCGGCCGGGGATCGCGCTGCGCCGCGGTTACCATGAAGAGATGACGAATCCAGTTCGAGCGCTGCCTCATCCGGCCGACTTTCCCGCGCCACCCAACGACGCGGACCGAGCACGCTGGGCTGCGGCCGACGTTTCGGCAAGGCCGCTTCGCCTGGACCGTTTGCGGGCGCGCATGGCGGCAGACGGCATGGACGCCTATTTCGGCATTCAGCCGGAGCACATGCGGTATCTCACCGGGTTTGCCCTTGACGACGGTGAGGATCGCGTTGCCGGCAACTCCGGCCGATTCCTCGTTTCGGCCGATGAGGTCGTCGTACTGGCCGACAGTCGCTACCGACTTCAGGCGGCGGCTCAAGCCTCGGGTGCGCGGCTCGAGGCCACGGCATACGACCTGGCCGCGACCTGGCCGGGGCTGGTCAAGAGCCTCGGAGCACGGCGCGTGGCGATGGAGTCGGCCGCAATCAGCCATGAGCTCTGGCAGCAGCTTCAGGCCGCGGCTCCGGAGGTGGAGTTGACCGAGGCCTCCGGCTGGGTCGAAGCTCACCGGGCAACCAAGGAGCCGGCAGAGGTCGAGCGGATCAAATCCGCCTGCGCGGTTGCAGACCGGTCTCTCGCCGCCATCCTGCGTCGGGTCAGGCCGGGCCAAACGGAGCGGGAATTGGCCTTGGCCCTGGAATGGGAGATACGGACAGGAGGTGCCGACTCGCTTGCTTTCGGGATCGCCTGCCTGGCCGGTCCGAACGCCGCGATGCCGCACGGCTCGCCTTCGCGTCGCGAGGTCGACATCGGGCAGGTTCTTCTCCTCGACTTCGGCGCCACGGTCGACGGGTATCGCAGCGATATGACGCGAACGCTTTTCGTCGGCGAGCCCGCGGCCGGCGACCTGGCAATCTACGAGATCGTGGCCGCCGCGCAGTCTGCATCCATGGACTTGCTGAGGGTTGCGCTCCGTGCCGGCCTACCCGCGCCCAGCGGCCGAGACGTGGACGCCGCGGCCCGTCGGGTTATCGTGGCGGCGGGGCACGGCGAACACTTCGGCCATGGCACAGGCCATGGCATCGGCCTGGCGACCCATGAGCAGCCGGCGCTGAGCCGTGCCGCATCGGACGAGCCGCTGCCCAGCCCAACGGTTTTCAGCGTCGAACCCGGGATCTACATCGACGGCGAGACCGGCGTCCGCATCGAGGACCTGGTTCTCTTCGATCGAACCCGCACCGATCTCGAGCGGCTGACGGGATTCCCGGGGGACGTGCTCGTCGTCGGCGTATGAGCCCGATGAGGCTCTGACTGCGAGGGTGGGAAGGCGTTGCGCCTGCCTCCGCTACAATCGGGCCTCGGCAGTGACGGTCGCGTTCGTTTCGCCATCATCCTCAGGAGCCCTTCGCCACCATGATTTCGACAAGCGATCTGCGCAAAGGTGTCGCCATCGAGCTCGATGGCGAGCTGTGGCAGATCCTCGACTACCACCACATCAAGATGGGGCGGGGTTCGGCCCAGGTCCGCATCAAGCTCCGTAACATCAAGCGCGGGCAGACGGTCGAGCGCAGCTTCCAGGCCGGCGAGAAGTGGCCGCGCGCCCAGATGGACCACCGCCAGATTCAGTTCCTCTACAAGGACGGCGGCGACTACTACTTCATGGAGACCGAGAGCTACGAGCAGTTCAGCCTCACGGCCGAGCAGCTGGACGACACAGTGAACTACCTCAAGGAAAGCATGCTGCTCGAGAGAACCAGCTACGAGGGTGAGACGATCGGAGTCGAGCTGCCGGTCACCGTCGATCTCAAGGTCGTGGAGACCGAGCCGGGCTTCGCCGGGGACACCCAGAGCGGCGCCCGGAAGCCCGCCACCACGGAAACTGGGCTCACGATTCAGGTTCCGATCTTCGTGAACGAAGGCGACCTCATCCGAATCGATACAAGAACCGGCGAGTATCAGACCCGACTTTGAGCGACGTCCGTCAGGACGACTGCAACAGTTGAGCTGAGGAAGGCGGGGCGTTGAGTCGCACCGGGCCACCCGAGAGCGATCACCTTTGGGGGGATCTGCCGGTGGAACCCGGCGGCAACCGCGCTCGCCGGGCCGAACCACCGGACTGGGCGCTGCCCGCCTGGGACTCCGTTGATGACGCCGACTCGACCGCCGCGCCGCATGAGGAGGTGGCGAAACCGGCATCGACGGGACCGCCGGCCCCCGCTCTCGCCGCGCCACTCTCGACCCCAGGGTCGGTCCCGGCGGCGTCGGAGCCCGGATTCGCCCTGAGGATCCTCGGCGTGAGCGAGGTCACCCGCGCCGTCCGGGATGCCGTACGCGCCGATGCCGGACTGCGCGACGTCTGGGTCGAAGGCGAGGTCGGGCGGGTGACGGTCTCGTCGGCCGGTCATTGCTACTTCACCTTGAAGGACGAGCGAAGCCAGCTGGCCTGCGTCTTCTTCCGCGACGGGCGGGTCGCCTCGCCCTTCGAAGCTCGGACGGGACTGCGCGTGGTCGCTCACGGCCGGGTGGACATATTCGAGGCCCAGGGCGTCTTTCAGCTCTACGTGTCTACGATCCAGCCTGCCGGCTTCGGCGACCTGGCTCTCCGATTCGAAGCACTGAAGGCGCGCCTGACGGCCGAAGGCCTGTTCGAGACTTCTCGGAAGCGACCGCTGCCGTATCGGCCGGCGGTAATCGGTGTCGCCACCAGTGCGACCGGAGCAGTCTGGCACGACATCTGCCAGGTAATCGGCCGGCGCTGGCCGCTGGCGCGGCTTATCCTGGCCGCGTGCCAGGTGCAGGGCGATGGAGCGGCCGCGAGTGTCGTAACCGCCCTGGATCGCCTCGCCCGATGGGGCGAGCATTGCCGGGCCGAAGGACGGCCCGAAGACGCTCCGGCGGTGGTCATCCTTGCTCGTGGCGGTGGATCGCTGGAGGACCTATGGCCGTTCAACGACGAGCGCGTGGTGAGGGCCGTGGTAGCCCATCCTGTTCCAATCGTGTGTGGCGTCGGTCATGAGGTAGACGTGACACTCGCGGATTTCGCCGCGGACGTAAGGGCTCCCACTCCCTCGGCGGCTGCGGAGCTGGTCGTGCCTGATCGGGCCGAAGTGGCCGCCGGCATTGCCGACGTGGCGCGCCGCGGGCGGGCGCGAGCGGTAGCCAACCTGCTGGCCGCCCGCAGCCAGGTTTCTGCCGAAGGCCGGGCGCTGGATCGGCTGCAACCCGCGGCTCAACTGGCCGGGGCGCGCGAACGGGCCGGCTATCTCCTCGACCGCGCCACCCGTTCTGTGCGCGAGGGCGTTGGCCAGCGCCGTGCCGCGGAGGCGGGGCTCACCGCGCGCCTCGGTCCGATCGCGGACGGCCGGATAGCGGCCGCGCGAGTGGCTCTCGAGAGGAGCGCCGCGGCCCTGGTTGCGCTCGGGCCGCAGGCGACGCTCGACCGCGGCTACGCCATCGTTCGCAGGGGCGACGGGGCGGTGATTCGCGATCCCGGGGAAGCACCACCCGGCGAGTTGCTCGCCATCACGGTCGCTCGAGGCGAGCTGGCCGCCCGCGTGGAAGAGAATGCAGACCGAGGTCCGCGGCCGTGATGATTGAACTCGCCGTCGCCCTCGCGTTCGTCGCTCTCGCCGTGGTCGCGTTCGTAGTTTCGGTCCGGCTTGGTATGCTCCTGGGACGGCGCCTGGACGGGGCCCTCGAGGCCAGGGCGTCGGCGGGTGGCGACGAGAAACTCGAGGCGTCGAGATCCGGGCTTCCGTCCGAGACGGCGACGGCACGGCAGAATCCGATCTCGGTCGTCAGTGATGGCCTGAAGGAGTGAGCGCGGTGAGTGACCAGCCCGACCTGGAGGCTGCGGCCGACGTTTCTGCGCTGTCGTTCGACGAGGCGCTCTCGGAGTTGCAGCGGACTGTCGCCGAGCTCGAACAGGGCGGGTCGCCGCTCGAGCGTTCGATCGCCCTGTACGAACGGGGTGTAGCTCTTCATGAACGCTGCGCGAGGTTGCTCGGTGACGCCGAGCTGCGGGTGCAGAGGCTGCTGGAGCGTTCCTCGGGGGCCCTGGAGGCCGCCGAGATACGCGCCGCAGATGCGGCGGCCGAGGAGTAACCGATACGCGGTCAGCCGGAAGCGGCCTGAGGTCGCAAAGCGTCCTTGAGCAGGCGCGGTAGACTGCCCGGCAGGCAAGCAGGAACCGGACCGGGCCGGACCCAACCACTCACAGGCAACACCAGGACAACAGGGCGCCGACATCGGATCCGCCCGGGAGCAACCGAACTTGGCAATCTTGCCCACGCTGCGGGACCCCAGCGACCTGCGCGGTCTGACCGACGACCAGCTCGACTCCCTGGTCGACGAGATGCGCGAGTGCATCGTTTCGACGGTCGCTAAGACCGGAGGTCACCTTGGCTCTTCGCTCGGAGTAGTCGAGCTGACACTGGCGCTGCACCGGGTCCTGGAGTCTCCTCGCGACAAGATCGTGTGGGACACCGGGCATCAGGCATACGCCCACAAGCTCCTGACGGGGCGCTACTCGCGCTTCGGGACGTTGCGTCAGCTGGGCGGCATCGGCGGGTTCCCGCGGCGCGAGGAGTCGGAGCACGACGTCTTCGATGGGGGGCATGCCGGAACGGGCCTGTCCATCGCCCAGGGCCTGGCCACGGCGCGCGACCTGCGCCATTCGATGGAGCGGATCGCCGTCGTTGTGGGCGACGCGGCACTGATCAGCGGTCTGTCTCTCGAGGCTCTCAACGACATAGGCCATCGCCAGACCCAGCTGCTGATCGTCCTGAACGACAACGCTATGTCGATCAGCCCAACGGTCGGCGCTTTCAGCCAGTACTTCTCGACACTGAAGCTTTCGACCGCGTGGAAGCAGAGCAAGACCGCCTACGACCGAATCGTCGAGTCGCTGCCTCTGGTAGGCCCCCCGGCCCTGTCGCTGTCACGCCGAATCCGACGGATGGTCGTGAACTTTGCCCAACCGGGCCAGCTCTTCGAGGATCTCGGCATCACCTACCTGGGTGTGATCTCGGGCCACAACAGGCGAGGCCTTGAGCACATATTCCGGGCCGCGCTCGAAGTGCCGGGTCCCGTGCTGGTCCACGTTCGCACTCGCAAAGGCCGTGGATACCGTCCCGCCGAGCGCGATCAGGTCGGCTTCCACGGCGCGGCGCTGCCGCCCATGCCGGACCTCGCCGGTGCACGCCCCACGCCGGAGCATCAGGCCATGGCGGCCCACACCGGGCTGACCGGCCCGGCGCTGGCCCGCAAGGAGAGCGCCATGCCGGAGCCGGGCCGCATCGACGAGGCTCCAGTCGAGCCCTCCGGCAACGGCGACGCCGCGGCAGGGTCTGCGGACATGGGGACGCCCTCCGAGGCGGCCCGCGCTGCCGCCTCCAAACGACCGCCCAACTACACGCACTACTTCGCCCTCGAGCTCATCGACCTGGCTCGCGACGACCGCCGGATCGTGGCCGTCACCGCCGGTATGCCCACCGGCACCGGCCTGCACCTGTTCCAGGCCGAGTTCCCGGACCGGTTCTTCGACGTCGGCATTGCGGAGCAGCATGCCGTGGCCCTTTCGGCGGGCATGGCCCTGGCCGGCGAGCGGCCGGTCGTGGCCCTGTACTCCACCTTTCTTCAACGCGCCTTCGACCAGGAAGTCCACGACGTCTGCCAGAACGATCTGCCGGTGGTGATCGCGGTGGATCGGGCCGGACTCGTGGGCGAGGACGGCACCAGTCACCAGGGCATGTTCACCATCCCGACCCAGCGTCAGCTGCCGGGCATGGTCATCGCGAGCCCAAAGGACGAGCAGGAGCTTCGATCGCTGGTGCGTACGGCCTTCGCCCAGGATCACCCGTTCGCCCTGCATTACCCGCGCGATGCCGGGTTCGGCGTTCCGGTGCGGGTGCCGGCGGCTTTACCCGTCGGCATCGGCGAGGTGCTTCGAGAAGGGCGACAGGTCTTGATCGTGGGCTTCGGGCCCATAGTGGAGCGGGGTCGACAGGCCGCCGACCTCCTCGAGGCGGAAGGATGGTCGGTCGGGCTGATCAACGCCCGCTTCGCCAAGCCACTCGACCGCCAGTTGATCCTCGACGCGGCCCGCGGCAAGACTCTTGTCGTCACTCTGGAGGAGAGCGTCGTGACCGGCGGCTTCGGGTCCGGCGTTCTAGACCTCATCGAGGAAGCCCGTCTGACGGACCCTGCCTATCGGGAGGTCGCCGTTCGGATCGTCGGCATTCCGGCCGAGCGTTTCATTGAGCATGGCTCGGTTGATCAGCTGCGCCGGCTCCTGAGGCTCGATTCCAGCGGTATCGCCGAGCAGATTAACGAAACCCTGAGCCGCCTGCGGGCACTTCCCGCCGGTGACTCGGCCATCTCGGCGCCTGCCGTCCTGCGATCGAAGCCACGTTCTTGATGTGCGGCCGCCCGGCCACTCCTCACGGCAGCACGAGATGAGTCCGGTGTGCCACGATTGATGGCATGAGTTCAGCCACGGACCGACGAACCCGACAGCGCCTCGACCAGCTGCTCGTCGAGCGAGGCCTGGCCGGTACTCGTACGCGCGCCCAGGCGCTGGTCATGGGTGGGCACGTGCGCGTCGGCGAAGGCGCCGCGGCCCGCACGGACCGCAAGCCCGGCGACCTGGTCGAAATCACTACCGCGCTCGAAGTCGAGGCTCCGCCGCCTTTCGTTTCGCGAGGTGGCTTGAAGCTCCGCGCCGCTCTGGACTTCTTCGGTGTCGAGCCGGTCGGACTGGTCTGCCTGGACGTCGGGTCGTCCACGGGTGGGTTCACCGATCTGCTGCTGCAGCGTGGCGCGTCCCGGGTGTACGCGGTCGACGTGGGCCGCGGCCAGCTGGCTGAGGCCTTGAGACATGATCCCAGGGTCGTATCCATGGAACGCACCAATGCCCGGGCGCTCGCCCCCGGCATGCTGCCCACGGCGGTGGACCTCGCCGTCGTCGACGTGTCGTTCATCTCACTTGATCGCATCCTGCGTCCGGTGGCGACGTGCTTCGGCCCGCTGGGCGGGAGGATCGTGGCTCTGGTCAAGCCGCAGTTCGAGGCAGGGCGAAGGCAGGTCCGAGACGGTGTCGTCCGTGATCCCAGGGTTCACCGACAGACTCTCGAGACGGTCGCGCGCTACGCTCTCGGTATCGGGCTGAAGCTCCGCGGCGCCGTCGCGTCGCCACTCACCGGGCCCGCCGGCAACCGCGAGTTCTTCTTGGAACTCGAGGTTCTGCCCGGCTTCGTCGCCCGGGACGGTGAGCCGGCGGAACTGCCGGAGGAGTGGGCGAGCAAGTTCGGAGAGCTGGCTGGGGCATGAAGCTTGAGCGCATCGGGTTCGCCTACAACCCCACTAAAGAGGCGGCGCTGGACCTTCGCGAGCGAGCTGAGGGCTGGTGCCAGTTGCGCGGGATCTCCCATTGGGCCGCGCCTGCGGGCGAGCTGAAGGTTCTCGTCGAGCACCTTCCCGATACAGATGCGCTTGTTGTCCTGGGGGGCGACGGCACCTTCCTGCGGGCGGCGCGCGCGGTGGCCGAGGTGGACGTGCCGCTGCTCGGCGTCAACCTGGGCAAGATCGGTTTCCTTTCCAAGGTCGAGGCTCGGGACCTGGAAGTGGTCCTCGGCCAGCTGATCGAGGGCGATTTCCGGCTCGAGGACCGAATGGCTCTCCAGGCCACGATCCACCCGGGTGGCCGTGACGAGGCCGGCGAAACCTTCTTCGCCCTCAATGAGATTGTCGTCGCAAGGGGCTCCATGGTGCGAGTCTGCAGGATCGAGGTTGAGATCGGGCCGTCGCACCTGGCCACATTTACGGCCGACGGTCTGCTGGTCTCGAGCCCCACCGGCTCCACTGGCTACTCGTTCTCTGCAGGCGGCCCGATCGTCGATCCGACGAGCAGGAATCTGGTCGTTACGCCGATCGCCGGCTATCTGTCGGCGATTCGGTCGGTGGTGGTGAGTCCTCGCCACACCGTCCGCTGCCGCGTGGTCGATGCCTACGACGTGCTCATGAGCGTAGACGGGCGCGAGGACCGGCGGCTTTCGATCGGGGACGTCGTTTCCGTGTGCGAGATGGGCCGACCGATCCGGCTCATCGAGCCTCCCGGCGCGTTGCCGTTCTGGGATCTGCTTCGCCAGAAGTCCGAGCTGCTGCCGTCATGACCGAGGCGGCCCGGGCCGAGTCCACCGGCCAGGCGGCAGCCGAGCCCGAAACCGAGCCGGAAGCCGCGCCCATGGCTGCCGGCAGACTGGCGGAGCTGAGCGTTCGCGACCTGGCCCTGATCGAGAGGCTGCGCATAGCATTCGAGCCCGGCCTCAACGTGCTGACGGGCGAGACCGGGGCCGGGAAGAGCCTGCTGATCGACGCACTCGGTCTCGCGGTCGGCGCTCGGGCCGACACGTCGCTGGTCCGCCACGGGTCTGAGACGGCACGAGTCGAAGCACTGTTCGACCGACTTCCCGAGCCCCTGATCTGTGTGCGAGAGATTTCGGCGGCCGGTCGATCGACGGCCCGCCTGGACGACGAAACGGTCACGGCGGCGCGGCTCGCCGGTGTGGCAGGGCGCCTGGTCGAGATCCACGGTCAGCACGAGCAGCAGCGTCTGCTGGACCAGCGCTGGCAGCGCGAGTTGCTGGATGCCTTCGGCCGGCTGGAGCGTGAGCGCTCGGCCATGGCCGAGGCCGTGGAAGCCTGGCGGGCCAATCAGGCGGCGCTGGCCGAGCTTGCCCTCGATCCCCGCGAGCTCGCCAGGCGCCTCGAGCTGCACGAGCATCAAGCCGGCGAGATCGCCGGAGCGGGGCTGCGCATCGGGGAGGCGGGCGAGATCGGGGCGAAGCTGACCGCGGCCCAGCACGCGGAGGCCATTGCCCGCGGCAGCGCCGAGATGTACGAGGCGCTTGCGGGGGAGGGGAGCAGCGCCCGGGAAGGCACGGCCGTCGCGGCCCAGCGGGCCCGAGAACTGGCTCGTCTGGACGACCGCTACGGTCCGGTGGCCGAGCGGCTGATGGGCCTGGCGGCGGAATTGGAGGATGCCGCAGCCGAAGCACGGGACCTGGCCGAAAGCGTGGAGCACGACCTCGGGGCCCTCGCGGCCATGGAGGAGAGGCTGTCGCTGATCTACTCGCTCGAGCGCAAGTACGGCGAGAACGAGACGGCGGTGATCGCATACGGCGAGCGGGCCGCCGTCGAAGCGGATCGACTGCGGATCCTGGAGGCGTCCCGTGAGACCTGGCAGATCGAGGCCGCACGCCTTCTCCTCGAGGTGGCCCGGGCCGGGGGGGAGCTGTCGCGCAGCCGTACCGCGGCCGCATGGCAACTCGCAGCATCGGTCGAGGCCGCCCTGGTGGGGTTGGGATTCCGCGGGACGGCGTTCAGCGTGTCGGTCACGCGCCGAAGCCCCGGGGGCGTCGAGCCGTCGGTCGAACTGGATGGCGAGCGCGTCGTCTTCGACACGAGCGGCATTGACGCCGTGGCCTTCCTGATCGCCCCCAACCCGGGCGAGCCGGCGCGCCCATTGGCGCGGATTGCTTCCGGAGGCGAGCTGTCGCGCGTGGCCCTGGCCATAAAGCAGATTCTAGCCGAGGCCGACCAAACGCCGACGCTGGTGTTCGACGAGATCGACGCCGGCATCGGGGGGCGCAGCGCGGAACCGGTGGGGCGCTCCCTTTGGGAGCTCGCTCGGACGCACCAGGTGCTGTGCGTGACGCACCTCGGGCAGATCGCTGCCTACGCCGACGCGCAGTTCCGGATCGAGAAGCGGCAGCGCCGCGGCCGCACGGTGACAGACGTCCGGCGGATTGAAGGGGCCGAGCGCGTCGACGAACTGGCCCAGATGCTGGTCGGCACGGAGGGTGGTGTCGCGGCCAGAGCCAGCGCCCAGGAGTTGCTGGAAAGGGCGGACTCCTGGCGGCGGACGTCGGGGGGCCGATGAAGTGGGCGGCTCGACGGCAGACGGTCCGGCCGGTGCGCCGGACCGACTCGGGACGGCGATCGAATCCTTCCTGACCTACTTGCGCGTGGAGCGGGGCCTCGCCGAAGCCACCCTGAGCGCTTATCGGGCCGACCTGCTCGACTTCGCGGCGAGTCGTGGCGCGTCCGAGTCGTGGGAGGCGTCGGCCGACACCCCGGTCCACTACTTGAGTGTGCTCGGCGCACCCGGTGGAGGCCGCCGGTCGGCCTTGCGCCCGACCACCCTTCGGCGCCGCGCCGCTTCACTGCGGGGCTTCTACCGCTTCTGCTTCTCGGAGGGTTTGATCGATACGGACCTGGCAGGACGCTTCGATTTGCCACGCCAGCCCCGGCTCCTTCCCGAAGTGCTGACCGTCGATGAGGTGGACCGGCTGCTGCGAACGAGAGGCGACGAATCGCCGGTCTGCATTCGAGACCGGGCTCTGCTCGAACTCCTGTACGCCTCCGGCCTGCGCATATCGGAAGCCGTCGGCCTGGACCGGGATGACATCGATCTCGAGTCCGGACTCGTCCGGGTCGTCGGCAAAGGCGATCGAGAGCGGCAAGTTCCTGTGGGGGAGGTTGCCGTCGCCTGGCTACGCCGGTACTCGGCCGAAGTCAGGCCGAGCTGGCTGGCCGGCTGGCACGGAGAGGGCCGGCACGGTGGCCCGCTCTTCCTGTCGGTGCGTGGTGGGCGGCTGGACCGACGCCGCGCCTGGGAGATGTTGGTTGATGCCGCTCGGTCGGCCGGCTTTCGGGAGGGGATCAGTCCGCACACGCTGCGCCATTCGTTCGCCACGCATCTTCTCGAGGGTGGCGCCGACCTGCGCATCGTTCAAGAGTTGCTCGGGCATGCGAGCATAAACACGACACAGCTGTACACGCATCTGACTGGCGAACGGATCAAAGACGTATATGCTCGTGCCCACCCACGAGCTTGAATGGGGCACGAGATGCCCGCCGGTGGACGGGCGACGAAGGAGACGAGGATGGGTTACGCGGACTCGTTGCTGGCGAAAGACGAGCGGATTCTCTACGAGGGCCGGCAGCACTGGCTGGCGCCCCTCTCGGACGCGCGCAATGCTCTGCTGATCCTGCTGGCCGGTTTGGTTCTCGTCCTTGTCGAGCATCAGGTGCTTCACTGGTCGCAGCTGATCGCGTATGCCGGCCTTGCCGTCATGCTCATCGGTCTGATCTGGATCGGCATCGTCTACCTCACCTGGCGGGCCGAGGAGTACATCATCACCACCCGGCGGGTTCTCAAGGTCGAGGGCCTCCTCGACAAGAAGAGCGGCGACAGCTCGCTCGACAAGATCAACGACGCGGTCCTCAAGCAGGGTCTCCTGGCTCGCATGTTCCACTACGGCGACCTGGAGGTCCTGACCGCAAACGAGGACGCCATCGATCGCTACGAGATGCTGGCGAACGTGGTCGACTTCAAGAAGGCCATGCTGAACGCCAAGAACCAGCTCGAAGATGGCTATCGCGGGCCCGGCGCTTCGGCGGCGGCCCCGGTTGCCGCGGCCAGGCCGTCGAGCTCCGATGACGTCACGGCCACGCTTTCCAAGCTGGCCGAGCTTCGCGACAAGGGCGCCATAACCCCGGCCGAGTACGAGCAGAAGAAGGCCGAGCTGCTCGGCCGCATCTAAACCCGTTCGGCCGGGCGGTGATCGCGGCAATCGCGGCGTCTCCGTATCCGGCTCACCGCCGAATCGAGGAGTCAGTTGAATTCACTGGTGGTAGCACAGGCGGTCATCTGGATCGGCATGTTCCTGCTCATCAGCGGGCCGGTCCACGAGTGCGCTCACGCCTTCGTGGCCTGGAAGCTCGGCGACGGCACGGCGAAGCTCTTTGGGCGTGTCACCCTCGATCCCATCAAGCATTTCGATCCTGTGGGTGGAACTCTGCTGGCGGTCAGCGTGCTGCTCAACGCGGTCGGGGGTTCGCCGATCGGCTTCGGCTGGGCCAAGCCGACGCCGGTGAACCCGTACAACCTGCGCGGCCGCCATGCCGACTCCATGGTGGCGGCTGCGGGTCCGCTGTCGAACCTGGCCCTGGCCGCGGCCTGCGCGGTCGGCTTCCGCGTCCTGTGGGCGAACGGGGCCTTTCCGGACAACACGTCCGTGCAGAACATCGTCGAACTCGTCTTCTTCCTGGGGATCGAGCTGAATGTTGTGCTGATGCTGTTCAACCTGATCCCGATCGCGCCGCTCGACGGCTCGCACGTTCTGTTCGACGTGCTCGATCCGCGAACGGCCCACGACGTTCGCAACTTCATGAACCAGTACGGCCTGATGCTGCTGGTTCTCGTCGTGCTGCTGGCCGGCAGGATCATCGTTCCGGTGCTGGTCCCGATCGTCAACTTCCTGGCCGGCGTCCCCCTGCTAGCGTCGTAGGAGACGTTGGCAAGGGGCTGGTGGGAGGCCAAGATCCGCCGGACGTGGATCTACCTCCATCCTGGTGTGGCCGACAGCGAGCGGGCGGACCTGGATCGCTGGTTGACGGCGGCGCAGCTGGCACTTTTCGACTCGATGCCTGCGCCAGACCGGCGCCACGGCCTTGACGTCGCGGCGTACCTGCGCGCGGCCGGCACGGCCGACGTGGACCTGCTTGTGGCGGGGTTGCTGCACGACTGCGGCAAGGGCGTGCGGGTCCGCCTGGTCCATCGCGTGGCCTGGTCGCTTGGAGGGCGCTACGGGGCGTGGATCTGGCGGGCAAGCAGCCACCTGCCGACCGTTCGAACGGGCCTGGCCAGATTGCGGGACCATTCAGCACGTTCCGGACAACTGGCCGCGGAGGCCGGCTGCAGCTTCCGGACGATCGAGCTGATACGCAACCAGGAGACTCCCATGGACGACGCCGGTCGGCTGCTGCTGGCTGCCGACGAGGCCAGCTGACGGCGCCGATGGTGGCTGCCCACATTGCGTCTGTGAAGAAGAGCCGTATCGGGTCGATGATGCGGCCTGGGCCCGCCCCAGAAGTGGCACTCGGCGTGGTCCTGGACGACAGGGTCACGCATGTCCGCATTGAGGCCTTCGATGGACCGCTCGCGCTCCTGCTCGCCCTGATCGAGGCGCGCCAACTCGACGTGCTGACCGTGCCGCTGGGCGCGCTGGCCGAAGCGTACCTGGACGCTCTCGCGACCTTGGAAGGGGATCGGCTCGGCAACGTGTCGGCGTTCGTGGCCGTGGCCGCCCAGCTGATCCTGATCAAGAGCCGGGCAATCCTGCCGCGGCCCCCGGTGACGCCGGCGACGCCGCTCGACACGGAGCCGGATCCCGGGGCCGAGTTGCGGGCGAGGCTCCTCGAATACCGCCGCTTCCGCGACGCCGGCGCCGCCCTGGGGGACAGATTCGATGTTGGGCGCCTCTTCCGACGAGACGCTGAAGCGGCGGCGGGCGCGGGTCGTGCGGGCGCGAGGCCGCCTGAGCGGCCGCCACTCCCGCCGGAGGCCCTGGCGCAGGCCCTGCAGCGACTGGCGACCGTGGCGCCGGTGGGCGCCGCGCCCGTCGAGGTCTTGTCGCGTGCGATCACCATGGCCGAGTGCACTGCCGTGATCAGGGAAGCCCTGCGCGGCTCCGATACGGTCGTCCTGCAGGAACTCCTCAGCGGTGTGCGCGATCGGGTCGTCGTCGCGGTAACCTTCCTGGCGATGCTCGAGTTGTCGAAGCTGCGGGAGATCACCCTGGAACAGGCTGAACCGTGGGGCCCGATCGTGGCCCGGCGCCTGGCCGCAGCCGCCGCCGGCGAGGCGGCGACCGACGAGAGCTTGGAGCCGTTCGCTTGAACCGGGAGACGGCCCGAAGCATCGCCGACGCATCGATGCCGCGGGACGTGGATGACGCGGACGGCGGCACGGCTCGTCCGGCGCGATTTCGGGACGGCGCCGATGGCGCGAAGACGAGCGCCGACGGCGCGGATGCGGGCGTCGATGGCGCTTCGCCCGACGCCCTGCCTGGAGAGCTCAGCGAAGCCCAGCTCGAGGCGCTGCTGTTCGTCGCCGAACGACCGTTGACGCGGGCCGAGATCGCAGGGCTGGCCGGCGTGGATCGCGAAACCGTGGACGCTCGGATCGGCGACCTCCAGGTAGGGCTGGCCGGGCGCGGCGTCAGGCTCGTGGAGTCGGGCGAGCGCGTCGAACTCGCCACTTCCCCCGAGGCGGGGCCACTCATAGCCCGCTACGTCGGTGCGGATGCGCCGCGGCTATCCATGCCGTCGCTGGAGACGTTGGCGATAGTCGCCTACCGCCAGCCCTGTACTCGCGCCACGATCGAGCGCATTCGTGGGGTCGACTCGGACTACACGATTCGCTCGCTGCTCCATCGTCGCCTGGTCGTGGAACTGGGGCGCTCGGCATCGCCCGGCCGGCCGATCCTTCTCGGGACGGGCTTCGACTTCCTCGAAAGGTTTGGTCTGACCAGCCTCGACGGGCTGCCGGCCCTCGAGCCGGACGTCGCGGAGCGGCTTTTCGCGGAGGCCGAGAGTGCGGCCGCCATCCGCAGCGCAGCGGCCGAAGCCGACGAGTCTGAGCCCGAGGCACGGTGATGGCCCGCGAGAGGATCCAGAAGGTTATCGCCTCGGCCGGGATCGCCTCGCGGCGCGGGGGGGAAGACCTGGTTCGCGCCGGAAGGGTCAGCGTGGACGGCCGGCCGGCGAAGATCGGCGAGCAGGTCGATCGCGAGCTTCAGCAGATCGCCGTGGACGGGAACCCGCTGCCCGACTCCGTCGGGCCGAGGTCCTACTGGGCGCTTAACAAACCGGCCGGAGTTGTTTCGACGGTTCGTGACCGTCATGCCGATCGCACGGTCATGGAACTCCTGCCGCCCGAAGCCCGACTCGGCACCCGCCTGTACCCGGTTGGTCGCCTGGACGAGGAATCGGAGGGTCTCCTCCTGTTCACCGACGACGGTGCCTGGGCCGAGCTGATGCTGCACCCCCGATACGGCGTCGAGCGCGAGTACCTTGTTGGGCTGGACCGCTCGGTGACGAAGGTCCAGAAGGCCGCGCTTCGAGACGGTATCGAGATGGACGAGGGCCTGGCTCGCATCGACCACCTCGACGACGCGACGCCGGCACAGGTACGTAACCTGGCGGCGCTGCTCGAGCCGCCACATCCCGAGCTGCGGTGGTATCGGGCCGTGCTGGCCCAAGGCTGGAAGCGGCAGATCAGGCGCATGTTCGATGCCGTCGGCATGCCCGTCCGGCGCCTCGTCCGCGTAAGGGTGGGAACTCTGAAGTTGACCGACCTGAAGGCCGGAGAGGCCCGGCGCCTGACCCGCCACGAGGTCGCGCTGCTGGCGTCCCGCGCGCGGTCGGAGAAGGCGGGCCGGCCCGAGCGGCCGGCCCGAGCCCAGGCGTCGGCCGGGGATGTTCCGCCCGACGACTAGCGGCTCCCAGGCTGGGGCCACCGCTCAGGACGGTCGGCCCTGTACGGCAGCGGTATCCTGCGAGCCGTGACCGAAAGCCAGGCATCCAACCCACCATCGGGCCGTGCCCGAGGGCTTGTTGTTGCGATCGACGGTCCCAGCTCCAGCGGCAAGAGCACCGTCGGCGCCGAGGCGGCAAGGCGGCTCCGCTACCGCTTCTGCGACACGGGGTTGCTCTATCGGGCAGTGACGTGGCTGGCCCTGGCGCGAGGCATCTCCCCGGCCGACGTCGCCAATGTCGTGCCGCTGGCGGACGAGGTCAGGCTCGTGGCCGACTCCCGAGGCAGGCTGCGCCGCGTGGAAACCGGCGGCCGCGATGTCACCGCCGAGGTCCGGAGCGCGGTCGTCGACCGGGCTGTGTCCGATTACTCGAAGGTTCCGGAGTTGCGCACGGCACTTGTGCCGCGGCAGCGAGCGATTGCCGACGATGGCGGGATCATCATGGCCGGCCGCGACATTGGCACGGTCATCCTCCCGGACGCGGACGTGAAGATCTACCTCGACGCATCGGCTGAGGTGCGGGCGCGCCGCCGCGCCGCTCAACGGAAGACGGCCGACGAGAGCAGGGCCGGCCAGATCCTGGAGGAGTTGCGGCGCAGGGATTCGATCGACTCAAGCCGGGAGACCGCACCCCTGCGAACCGCTCCGGACGCCTGCATCATCAAGACCGACGGCAACAGCTTCGAGCAGACGGTCGGGGCCGTCCTGCGAGCCATCCGCGGGGTCCAAAGGGGCGAGCGTGGCCGCTAGGAGGCTGCCGTTCTTCCCCAGGTTTACCGGCGCCTTCCTGCGTTCGGTCGTGGCCTGCACCACCCGGGTCAGGGTCGAGGGCCTTGAGAACATCCCCGCGTCGGGCCCGGTGCTGGTCATCGGCAACCACAGCTCGAACGCGGACGGGATGCTGCTGATGGCCTTCATCGTCCCGGCGATGGGTCGGCCGATGGGGTGGCTGGGCAAGGCAGAGGCCCTGCGCTGGCCGTTCCTCGGCTGGGCCATGCGCCAGAACGGCGTGTTCGGTGTCCGCCGCGGCGCCGGCGACCTGGAGGCCTTCAAGCTGGCGAGGGGCGTTCTCGACGACGGGCGTGTGCTCGCCATCTTTCCCGAGGGCACTCGATCGCCCAGCGGGGCGCTTCAGGAAGCAAAGGAGGGGGCTACCGTCCTCGCCGTTCGAAGCGGGGCACCGATCCTGCCCATCGCGATCGTGGGCTCGCACCGCTTCTGGCCCAAGGGCAAGCTGCTGCCCCGGCCGGGCCGGCGGATGACGGTCAGAGTTGGGGAGACATTCACGCTTTCGATGCCCAGGGGCGGCGATCGCCGCGAGTCGCTGCGACTGGCCACTGCCGAGCTGATGCGGCACGTCGCCGAGTTGCTCCCGCCCGAGCAGCGAGGCGTCTACGGTGAGACGGTGGAGGCGGCCGGCCGTCCGTGATCGCTCCCGGTGGGATACTGAAGTGCAATGGGTACCGTTCGAGAGGTCCGAATCGCGCGCCGCACCGGATTCTGCTACGGCGTGCGCGAGGCGATCGACAAAGCCAAGGAGGCCGCGGCCGCGGGCAAGCCCACGCACACGCTCGGCCAGGTCGTCCACAACGAAGGTGTCATAGCGGCGCTCCAGGCCCAGGGCATTCAGACTGTCGATACACTCGACCAGGTCAACGAAGGCGCGGCGGTCGTCATACGGGCCCACGGCGTTCGGCCCGAGGTACTGGCTCGAGCGGAGGCGCGAGGGCTCGAGGTCATCGACGGCACCTGCACGTGGGTGATCCAGGAACAGCGCGAGATCACGCGGCTGGTCGACGAGGGCTACACGATCGTTTTGCTCGGCACGCCGCGTCACCCCGAAGTCGTAGGCCTGCTCGGCTTCGCTCCCGACTCGATCGTCGTCGACGAGGAAGAGGACTGGGATGTCATCCCCCGGCGCAAGAAGATGGCCCTCATCAGCCAGAGCACCCAGCCGCCCTGGAAGTTCGAGAAACTGGCCGCCTTCATGGTCGGGCGATGCCACGAGCTCAAGATCGTGAATACGGTGTGCCCGGTCACAATCCGGCGGCAGGACGACACCGTCGAGACCGCGCGTGAGGTCGATATCATGGTCGTGGTGGGCGGGCGATCGAGCGCGAACACGAAGGAGCTGACCCGCCTCTGCGGCATCGTCGGCACGAGGGCGATCCAGATCGAGTCCGCGGAAGATCTGATCAATCCGGCCCTTTTCGCCGGCGCGTCGGTCGTCGGAGTCACGGGCGGGACATCCACTCCGATCGAGGATCTGCGCCGCGTCGCCGGGAGGATCCTGACGATTGCCGGGACACCGGAAGCCGCAACGCGCGCCGACGATCTGGCCACGGCCGCCCTCGCAGCGGCGGCGACACCGGCCGGCCGGACGACGTCTCTGCCGGAGACGGTGGCCGTGTAGGGCGGCAGGACGGCGGAATCGCCGGCGCGAGTGCTCCAATTGGCCCGGCGGGGGCATGGCGGCGCGATCGGCCATAATCCGCGGGTGAACCCACTCCCCATCGTTGCCGTGGTCGGTCGTCCGAACGTCGGCAAGAGCACGCTGTTCAACCGCATCGTCGGCCACCGGACCGCCATCGTCGAAGATCGAGCCCGGACGACGCGCGACCGCATCTACGGCGACGCCGACTGGAACGGCCGCCGCTTCATCGTGGTCGACACTGGTGGCCTGGAGATTCATCCCGGCGACCCGATCGAAGAGAAGGTCCAGGAGCAAGCGCGACTGGCCATAGGCGAGGCCGACGTCATCGTCCTCGTGGTCGACACCATCGCGGGCCTGACACCGTCGGACCTCGAAGCGGCCGATCTCCTTCGGACGGCAAAGGCTCCCGTTCTCGTGGCTGCCAACAAGTCCGACAACGACAAGCGCGAGCTGGAAGCAGCGGAGTTCTACTCCCTCGGCTGGGAGGAAACGCATGCGATCAGCGCGGCCCACGGACGCGGCGTGGCAGATTTGCTGGACGCGATCGTGTGGTCGCTGCCGCCCGAGAGCGACAAGGAGATAGTTCGCAGGCGGCGCCTGGCCGAGGCCGACGAATGGGCCCGCGACATGGCCGCAGGTCGCCTGTCCCGCGTCCTCGAAGGTGACGAAGAGGCAATCGAGCTGGCGGCGGACGGCGGCTCGGACCTGCCGATCGATCTCGAGGACGAGGAGCCGTCGGTCTCGATTGCCCTGGTTGGGCGCCCGAACGTGGGCAAGTCGAGCCTGCTGAACGCGTTGCTGGGCGAAGACCGCGCGATCGTCAGTGAAATACCCGGCACTACCCGCGACGCAATAGACACGCACTTGACCTGGGGCCGAAGCGACATCGTCCTGATCGACACGGCCGGCATCAAGAGGCCCGGAAAGGTGGCCAGCGGCATGGCCGCCGAGCGCTACTCGACCCTGCGGGCTCTCAAGGCAGTCGAACGCGCCGACGTCGCCGTCCTCGTCGTCGACGCCTTCGAAGGCCTGACCGCTCAGGATGCACATGTCGCCGGCTTCGTCGCGGAGGAGGGCCGAGGCCTCGTCATCGCCCTCAACAAGTGGGATCTGGTGGCCGAGAAGACGGGTCGCACCTTCGACGAGTACGTCTCCGCCATGCGCGGGGAGGTGCCGTTCCTCGACTTCGCCCCGTTCGTGTCGATCAGCGCCAAAACCGGCCAGCGCGTCGCCCGAGTTCTCGAGCTCGCCGTCGACGTGTGGGGTGAACGTCGCAAGCGCATCTCGACGCCGGAGCTAAATCGAGTCATGCAGGCGGCGTCGCTTCGTCAGCCACCTCCGGCCGGCAAACTCGGCCCGCCGAAGATCTTCTATGCGACCCAGGTTGCGGTAGCGCCGCCAACCTTCGTCTTCTTCGCCCGTCACGCCGCCCAGGTTCACTTCAGCTATCGGCGCTTCCTGGAGAACCAGATCAGGGCCGAGTTTGGATTCGACGGGACGCCGGTCCGCCTCGTATTCCGCGAGCGAGCCAGCGGTCGGTCGGTTCAAGGCGACGGGCGGGGCCGAGGGGGGAGTGGCGTTTCCAGGCCGCAAGCCGCGGGTCCGGGGAAGTCCGGCTCGCGGACCGCGCCGGCCAGGGGGCCCGTGCGCCGCGGCACGAGCGGATCGAAGAGAAGTGCGGGCGGGCGGCGGAATCCCCAGGGCTAGCGTCGAGAGAGCCCGCTCCGGCGGGGAGTGGCGGGAGTCGTCGGATACGAGTCTGGTATTCTGTCCTTCGTCGGGGCGTGGCGCAGCCTGGTAGCGCACCTGAATGGGGTTCAGGAGGCCGAGCGTTCGAATCGCTCCGCCCCGACCACCTTTCCCTCGTCAGGAGGGTCGTCACTCTGCTCGGCATACGCAGCCAATATGTGTCCGCCTCGATCGGCGCGGGCATCTACGCGGTGGGCATCGGCGGCGCGATGGCCCTCCTGGCCGCCATCTTTGGGGCCGGCCAGTTGAGCGGCTGCGTCGGGGCTGGCCTCCAGGTCGAAACCTGACGGCCGCCATTGACCCGCGGGAACCGCCGGCAGAATCAAGGTCACCTTCGCCGAGCCCCGGGAGTCGGCACAGCCGATCCGCCGCTCGCGGTCCGTCCCGTGGACCGCCCTGCGACCTTTCTCTAGAAGGCGGCCGTCCCACCGCGTATCCTGCCATCGTCGAGCGCGATCCCGTGTCCGGGCACCGGCGGTTCAACGGAGGGCAGCATGGCGGCCGAGTACAACGCAACAGTGGTAGGCCGGGTAGAGGTCGCGTCCGGCCTGGTCAGCCTGCGCGTCGCGCCGGACAAGCTGCCGTTCGAGTTCGAGCCGGGCCAGTACGTGGTGCTCGGGCTGAAGGCCACCGAGCCGCGGCTCGCCGAAGCGGACGCCGACGGGCCGAGCGTCCTCGCCGGAGAGGGACCGGCCGGCCCGCCCGAAAGCGAGGCGGCCGTGGCCGCACAGGCGGCCGCCGCGGCCCGAGCCGCCGCCGATCCGGACCGGATGATCCGCCGCTCCTACTGCATCGTCTCGGAGAGACGCGCCGCCGAGTACCTCGAGTTCTACGTGACCCTG
>Ga0209777_10001603_pt1 | contig 32019 bp, 26 predicted proteins | sample FrelakmetHBP12HB_FD_187147 | JGI IMG/M metagenome (GOLD analysis project Ga0209777, IMG submission 187147) | Freshwater lake sediment microbial communities from the University of Notre Dame, USA, for methane emissions studies -HBP12 HB (SPAdes)... | ecosystem: Environmental > Aquatic >... | reverse complement strand
TTCCGATCTCACAAGGCGCAGCCGTGGCACCCACAGATTTATTCCTGACAGGCTACTAGGCCCCGGCGCTACGGCCGGTGCTGCGCAAAGAGCCAGGGCAGCAGGTCCGGCTCCGCGTACGCCTTCGTCCAGGAATTGTGGCCCAGGCCCGTGTACTCGGTGTACTTCGGGCTGCCGCCGGCGTCCTTCATCGCCTTGATCATGGCGCGGGTGCGCTCGACCTTGACGGTCTTGTCGTCTTCGGAGTGGAACGCCCAGACCGGCACCTTGGCCATCGCGGCGGCCTTCGTGTCGTCTCCGCCGCCGCAGATCGGGATGCCCGCGGCGAACATGTCGGGCTTGCGGCAGAGGATGTCCCACGTGGCGTAGCCGCCCATCGAGATGCCCGACACGTACAGTCGCTTCGCGTCTATGCTGAACTCCTTCTGGAGTGCGTCGATAAGTTCCAGGGCCTTGCGCATCGAGGGCGACGGGTCCTTGGGCTGCTCGCCCTTCTGCGAGTCCCAATCCATGTCGACCCACTTCTGGCTCGGCGGGCACTGCGCGGCGAGGACGAAGCACGGGTACTTCGTCCGCACCTCCGGTTTGGCGAAAAGCGTAACGCAGTGCTTCAGTTGCGCCAGGTTGTCCGTGCCGCGCTCCCCTGCCCCGTGGAAGAAAACGACCAGCGGGTACTTCTGCTTCGGGTCATAGTTCTCGGGCTTGAGCAACCGGTACGGGAGCGACTCGCCCTTGGCGTCGGTGTAGGTGCGGGCCTCGAACGCGGCAATCGCCGGGTCGGCCGGGCGAGCGCTTTCGGCGGCCGCCGCCGCAAGGGCCGCAAGCAACACTATGGCAAGTCCGCAACCGATAAGCGTGCCGCGCCGCATCATCTCGCCTTTCATCAGTGGTTCCTTTCGCGACTCAGCCGTCTTGGTGCGTGACCCCGACCTTACGGTCCGTATCTGTTTAGCATAGAGCGCCGGGTGGCACGGCCACGCGCCGTTGCGTGACCGTGCTTCCCGGACGGGCACAGTTAGCACGGCCGCGGCAAAGGCGCCGCTGCCGTGCCACCCCGTTTCAGCGTTCACGTTAAACACATACTACGGTCGGGGCTCGACCTTGCCGAAGTTACTTTCCCGCAATGATGAGGTCGAGGCGCCTGGAGTACTCCTCAAGCGAGAGGCCGCTGTCCTCGATGGTCAGCCAGCCGTTGTAGCCGACGTCCTCCAGCGCCTGCCGCACGACCGGCCAGTTGATGCTGCCGTCGCGGATCTTGGCCCAGTTGCCGCCGTGGCCGTCGGGGTTGAGCTTGAAGTCCTTCACATGGCACTTCGCCAGCAGCGGCCCCAGCGCCCGGATCCACTCCTCGGGCGGCGCATACTTGACGTGGTTGCCGATGTCGAAATACGCCTTCACCCACGGATTCTGGAACGAGGCGACAAACTGCTTGAAGTACGCCGGCTTGACCCAAAGGTTGTTCCACACGTTCTCCAGCGCGATGACCACCTTGGTCTCTTGGGCCACGGGGATGAGTTTCTTGACGGCGGCGGTCGAGCCGTCGACGGCCTGGTTGTGCGCGTCGATGTACGCCTTGTACCTGGAGTTATCGCCGGCGACGACCTTCGAGAGGTGGCCGGTCTTCTCGTCGAACTCCAATTGGAACTCCCACGCCTCGGGCATCGGCATTTCCTTGCCGCCGATGCGGCAGGGCACCAGGAGGATCGCGTCGGCGCCGAAGCCTTGCGCCGCCCGCAGGGCCGTCTCGGTCTCCGCGATGCTCTTGGCGACCGCGGCCGGGTCGGTCGAGTTGAACTGCATCCAGCCGCGAAGAACCGAGTGGATTTTCATGCCGAGTTTCTCGGCCACCTCGCGGCAGGCCTTGGCGTCGTCGGGCGAGGTGTTGGCGGCCGTGGTCTCGGCCCCGTCGAAGCCGGCGTCCTTGAGTCTCTTCAGGCTCGCCTCGTCGGGCTTGCCGAGGATCATGGCCTTCTGGAGCTTCGTCTTGAAGGCCGTCTCGGCGGCCAAGCCGCGGCTTGCCCACAGGCCGACGCCCGCCCCTGCGCCAGCGGCCAGAAATGCGCGACGGCTGATGCCGTGTGCCATATCGGACTCCTTTTCAATCGGGCCCATTATTTCGCCGGCGATGCAGGTGCTGCGCCGCGAAGCCGGTCGACGATCTCCCTGGACACCTTCAGCACCGCTCCGTGCCGGTGGTCGGGCGGGAACGACATCTGGCCCGACACATCTTCCCAGACCTTCAGGTCCTTGGACCGCACCGCCCCGTAGTGCTGCGGCTTGCCGTAGTGGTCGAAATACACGTACCAGTACTCGCCGATGCGGAGGGCCGACGGCCCTTCCACCCACGAGATCGTAAACGGTTCGGAGACGTTCGTCCACGGCCCCTCGGCAGTCTCGCCGGAGGCGATCCGCAGGTTCTTCTTGACCGGCGTCTTCGTCTCGTCCTTGACGACGAGGTAGTGCTTTCCGCCGTCCTTCAGCATCGTTGCGTCAATAACGTTGAAGCCGGCGTCGAAGAACAGCCGCGTCTTGGAGAACGTCCGGAAGTCCTTCGTCGTGCAGCAGTAGATGCGGTGGTTCCAGCCGTTGTCGCCGCTCTTCTCGGTCTCGGGGAAACGGCCGGGGATGGTCGTGGACCAGAAGATGATGAACTGCTGCATGGCTTCATCGTAGAACGATTCCGGCGCCCAGGCGTTCTTGGCGGTCGGCTCGTCGGCCATCACAGAAATGGCCTTCTGGTCGGACCACGTGACGAGGTCCTTGGAGTTGGCGTAGCCGATGACAGGCGGCTGGCTCCAGCCGGTCGTCCAGAGAAGGTGGAACGTGCCGTCGGGCCCCTGCGACAGGTGAGGGTCGCGCATGAGTTTGGAGCCGACCTGCGGCTGGATGTACGACTTGTCGTCGCCCAGAGCGGTCCACTTCAGGCCGTCGGCGCTCCAGGCCAGATGCAGCCCGTCTTCACCGTTTTTGCGAAACGAGGTGAAAAGGTAACAGGCTTCTTCCGGCTTTTCGGCGGCGACCATGAGCGCTGCGGTCACGACGAATCCTGCCAGGGCCAGCCCACACGCGAAGAAACGCGATAGACGAACGCCAAGCCTCACTTCGCGCCTCCCAACTCCTTTTTCTCCGCCGCCGGCGCGGCCCCGAGCGCGGCCGCGGCCACGAGCAGGGCAACTCCCACGAATCGAACGCACCTCATTCTCCGACCCTCCCTTTGCGTGCACCAGACGGGCCCAAACGCACCGCCTCGCCTGCGGATACTGCCGCGCCGGTGCCGCCGCGTCAACCAAATACGTCTGAAACCACGACGCGGCCGAACCGTTGGGTATAATGGCTTATCGGTACAGGGAGATCGCCATGAAGACCGTTCGATCCGCAATCATCGCCGCCGTCGTGCTCATTTCCGGGGTCGCCTCGGCGGCGCAGGCCCCCGCCGCCGCACCCTGGGAAGAGCAGATGCGGTCCATGCTCTACCTGATCATGAACCTGTCGAGCATCAACGTCATCAACGGCATCAATCTGACGCGCGACCAGGCGCTCGCGCTGCGCGAACTGGCGAAGAAGGTCGAGGCCGTCAGCCCCCCCGCGCCGGACCTGCGAGCCTCGCTGCGGCCCGACCTCGGCGAAGTGCGCGACACCTACGTGGAGCTGCGCGGCACGCTCCTGGCGGGCAAGGAGGTCGGCGACGGCATGGAGAAGCGCATCATGCTGGCCCGCAGCGTGGAGGCGGCAGTCATCAGGCTAGCGGCCGACGGCGCCCAGCCGTCAGACAAGGGGTGCCTCCGGTGCCACGGGGCGCCCGAGGCGGCGGATGTCCGCGGCCTCGCCAACACCAAGGCCGCGCTGGAAAAAGATCTGGCCCCGCGACCGGAAGGGAAAGAGGCTTTTGTGTCGCACGAAACCGGCCTCATCGGCTACCAGGGGCTCGCACTGCTTGCGATCCTGACGCCGCAGGTCGACGCCATCCTGACGCCCGAGCAGCGCGTCGCCTTCGAGTCGTTCGCCTGCTGCCTCGTGCCGCCAAAGTCGATGACCGATCCGATCCGCATCGGCCAGGCCGCCAGCGGCGAAAAGGAAATCGGTATCCTGCGGTGGGTGCGCGGCGTGCCGGAGGACCGCTGGCCCGCTTCGAAGGCGTGGGCCTTGGACCTGTGGAAGGCGGGCTTGACGATCAAGTCGCCGGGCCTGACCGAGGCCGAGAAGGCCAAGGCATGCGATCGCATCTCCAAGATCTACGACGAGACGCGAGCCCTCTCAGACGTGGATTTCGAACTCGACAAGACCCGCCTGGCCGACCAGTTGCACGAGGTCACCGCGCCGACGCAGACCAAGAGCGACGGCCTGCGAAAGTTCTCGGCCGCCATGTTCCTCATCGGCAACGGGACCGTCGAGGCGTACGACCGGCTCATCGAGCGGCTCGACGCAACGACGAAGCAGGCCGCGAAGTAGTACTACAGCGCTACATACCACTTTGCGCGGTGGGTCTCCTGACCCGCCGCGCCAGAATCCGCGATGTCAGCCCTGTGGCGCAAGCGCGGGCGCATAAGATGCGCGGCGGGCAGGACTGCCCGCCGCGCGAGTTCATCCCTCATCCACCCGGCGACCGGTTACATGTCCGTCGTCGGCATGTGCTTGATCTGGTCGAGGGTGAAGACCGGGCCGTCGCGGCAGACGTAAACGCTGCCGACGTTGCACCGGCCGCACTGCCCCACGCCGCACTTCATCCGGTTCTCGAGCGTGGTGTACACGTCCTTCGGCCCGAAGCCCAGCTTCGTCAGGACCGGCAGCGTGAACTTGATCATAATCGGCGGGCCGCACACCACGGCCAGGGTGTTGGCACTTGCGGGGGCGGTCTGCTCGAGCACCGTCGGCACGAAGCCTATCTGGCCTTTCCAGTCCGCCGTCTCGCCGCCGGGGTCGACGGTGGTCACGAGGCGCACGTCCTCTCGTCCGCCCCACTCGGCCAACTCATCCTTGTACACCAGGTCGGCCACCGTTCGAGCGCCGTAGAGGATCGTGACGTCGCCGAACTCCTTGCGGCGGTCGAGGACGTTCCAGATGACGCTCCGCATCGGAGGCAGCGCGATGCCGCCCGCGATGAAGAGGATGTTCCTGCCTTTCCACGTCTCGATCGGGAAGGAGTTGCCGTACGGGCCGCGGAACGTGATCGCCTGGCCGAGCTCGCGGTCTCTGAGGGCCGCCGTCACGCGGCCGGTCTTGCGGAACGTACACTCGATGTACTCGGTGCGCGTGGGCGGGCTGGCGACGCAGAAGGTGCTCTCGCCCGCGCCCGGAACGCCGTACAGGCCGAACATGCCGACGCGGTACTTCTCGAAGAACCTGGCGCGGTCCGGCTCGTCGGCGAACTGGAGGCGGAACGTGCGGACGTCCGGCGCCTCGTCGCGCGCCGTGACAATCTTCATCATCGCGGTCTGGTAAGTGGCAACGGTCATTTCGCGACCGCCTTCCGGGCCTCGTCAATCTCCTTGCAGACCTGGGCGATGGCCATCCCGCCCGGGCAGATCCGCCCGCACCGGCCGCAACCCGTGCACGCCAGGATGCCGAACTTCTCAACGAAATAACTGAACTTGTGCATCACGCGCTGACGCCACCGCGACGCCTGGTCGGGCCGCGGGTTGTGGCCGCTCGCGTGCAGCGTAAAGAGACCCAGGCCGCACGTGTCCCAGTTACGCAGGCGCACGCTTTCGGTGCGCGTGGCCTCGTCCTGGATGTCGAAACAATGGCACGTGGGGCAACAGTACGCGCACGCGCCGCAGCCCAGGCATCCCAGGCTGACCTCGCGCCACAGGGGCGACTCGAAGTTGCCCGCGCACCACTCCGCGACGGCCTTGGCGTCGAACCTGACGGGCACCTGGGCGGGCGAATCGGCCTTCGCCCGGCCTTCGGCCACGACCGCGCCAGCCGCAGCCACGAGGGCCTCGCCTTTTGCGCCAAGCGATTCGAGGATGAGTTTCTTGCCGCCGTCGGCGGGACGCAGGATCGCGTCGGCCCCGGCCGTGGCGTCGGGGGCACCGCCCACGCTCGTACAGAAGCAGTCTTCGTCGGCCGCCGTGCACACCAGCGACACGAGCGTCGTGGCCGCGCGCCGGGCGTTCCAGGGGTCGTCCTTGTATTCCCAGTTGAAGACCTTGTCGAGGGCCGCCATCGCCGACGCATCGCACGGGCGGACGGCCAGGATCGCCGTCTTGGGGGCGGGCGTCTCGAACGGCTCGGGCTTGAAATCGTTGCCTTCGAGGCTGAATTTGGCCACGACCTCGGTGCGCGGGAATAAAAACTCCTTGATGGAGTTCACGGGGACCGGCCCGATGTCGATCGCCGCGCCGGGGGCCCACTCTTTCATCCGCACCTCAGCCCCGTCCTTCAAGGGCGCGACGACGCGGTAGCCCGCGGCCGCGAGGGCCGCCGCCAGGTCGCTCAATTTATTGGCGTCGAGAGTCTTCATAGTTTGCCTCGCCGCGCGGCGGGCAGTCTTGCCCGCCGCGAAATCGCGGCCTCGTACGCGCGGTGGGCAAGACTGCCCACCGCGCGAAATTGCGTTACCTTATAAACTCTTCGTCGTCGCCCGGTTTCCACGAGCCGACGACCGGCTTGGCGGCGGGGTCATAGCCCGCCTTCTCGCCAAACCTTTTTGCGATTTCCTCGCTGATCGTCAGGTTCAGGAGCATCAGCGGGATGCCCTGCGGGCACGCAGCCTCGCAGGCCCCGCACAGCGTGCACCGCCCCGCCTGGTGGAACGCCCGGATGACGTGCCACTCGTAGTTGCCGTGCTGCGCCGCGGCGGTCGAGACCCACTGCGGCACGTTCTTCTCGACGATGCACCGCAGGCAGTAGCAGCCCGGGCATGCCGCGCGGCAGGCGTAGCAGCGCGTGCACTTGGCGAACTGCCCGGTCCAGAATCTGGCCCGCTCCTCGGGGGACATCGCATTGAGTTTCGCGAGTTCGTCGAACAATTCCTTCGGCGGCGCGAGGTCGGCGTACTTCTCCTTCAGGAGCGCCGCCACGCCCGCCAAGTCCAGCACGCCGTGGTAGGCGTTGGTATCGACGGCCAGGACGGTGGCCTCGGCCAGTTGCGTCTCGGACGCCAGGACCATGAGGCTCCGCATGACGGCCGGCGGAGCGACGATCGCCGCCGGCCCCTTCACGCGGACCTCGGGCTTGCGGAGGTACACCGCCAGGTTCTGCTTGCACGCTTCGTCGTAGACCAGCCGGTCGACCTTTGCGGGGTCGCTCACGAAGAGCGGAGCCCTGTGCATGCCGCGGGCCTGGTACCCGATGACGAGCTTTGCGCGTCCCTCGGAAAGGAGTTTGGCGGCGTCGGCGCGGAGCGTGGCGATCATTTCCACGGGCGCCTCCTGGCCGGATTGGCCGGCTCGAAGGACCCGATGGCGGCGACCTTGGCGGTGACGCTGCGGATGAGGTCGGCGAACTTCGCCCCTTCGGCCGCCGAGACCCACGAGAAGAACAGGCGCCTCTCGTCGATGCCCGTCAGGTCCAGGAGCCGCCGGAAGATGGCCCACCGCCGCCGCGCGTGGTAGTTGCCGCTCGTGTAGTGGCAGTCGCCAGGGTGGCAGCCGCTGACGAGCACGGCGTCGGCCCCGCCCTCGAACGCCTTCAGGATGAAGAGCGGGTCGATGCGGCCGGTACAGGGAAGTTTCACGATCCGCACGTTCGGCGGATACAGCATGCGGCTGGTGCCGGCCAGGTCGGCCCCGGCGTACGTGCACCAGTTGCACACGAAGGCGACGATTCTGGGCTGGTAGCCCGCGGCCGCTTGAGCAGTTTGTGGTTCAGTGTGAGCCATGTTCGCCGTTCAATCTGAAATCTGAGATCTCAAATCTCAATTGCCTCATTCCAGCGTCGAAATCTCCGAAAACACCTGCTCGTCCGTAAACCCGTCCAGGTCGATGCTGTTTGAGCGGCAGATCGCGACGCACGTGCCGCAACCCTGGCAAAGGCCCTCGTTCACGCGCGCGACGGTCTTGATGAGGTTGCCCTTGCGGTCGCGGATTTCGTGGTCCTCGATCGCGCCGTAGGGGCACGCCTGGATGCACGCGCGGCAGTGGACGCACGTGTTCTCGTTGACGCGGGCGATGATCGGCTCGCGCTCCAGTTCGGGCTTCGAGAACAGGCCCAGCACCTTGGCCGCGCAGGCCGATGCCTGGGCCACCGCGTCGGGAATGTCCTTCGGCGCCTGGCACGCCCCGGCCAGAAAGACGCCGGCGGCCGCCGTCTCGACCGGCCGCAATTTCGGGTGCGCCTCGCTGTAGAAGCCGTCGGTGTCGTAGCCGACGCCGAAGAGTTGCGCGACCTTCTCGGCGCCGCTCCGCGGGATGACCGCATCGGCCAGGACGACCATGTCGGCCTCGATCGTGACCGGCCGGCCCGCCAGCGTGTCGGCCCCGCGGACGATGAGCTTGCCGTCGCTGCGGCGGTAGATGCGGCTGACGCGGCCGCGGATGTACTCCACGCCGTCGGCCTCGACCGCACGCCGGACGAATTCCTCGTAGCCCTTGCCGGTCGCCCGGACGTCCATGTAGAACACGACCGCCCGCCCGTCATGCACCTTGTGCTTATAGAGCATGCCGTGCTTGGCGGTGTACATGCAGCAGATCTTGGAGCAGTAGGCCTTGCCGATCTTCTCGTCGCGGCTGCCGCAGCACTGGATGAATACGACGGTCTTCGGCTCAGTGCCGTCGGATGGCCGGCGCATTTCGCCGCCCGTCGGGCCGCTGGCCGAGGCGATGCGCTCGAACTGGAAGCCGTCGATCACGTCGCCGAACCGGCCCGCGCCGTACTCGCCGTAGGCCGAGTGGTCCCACAACTCGAAGCCCGTCGCCAGGACGACCGCGCCGACCTTCACCTTGACCAGTTGGTCCTCGTCCTTGAAGTTGATCGCCCCGCGCTGGCAGACCTTGGCGCACGCCCCGCACTTGCCCTTGGTGAGCATGATGCAGTTCTCGCGGTCGATGACGGGCTTGTTCGGCACGGCCTGCGGGAACGGCCGGTAGATCGCCGTGCGGTTGCACAGCTTGGCGTCGAACTCGCTCGGGATTTTCTTGGAGGGGCACTTGCCCCAGCAGTCGCCGCAACCCGTGCACTTGGACCAGTCGACGTAGCGGGCCTTGCGGCGGATGGTGACGTCGAAGTTGCCGACGAAGCCCTCGACCGCCTCGACCTCGCTGTAGGTCATAAGCGTGATGTTCGGGTGGCTGGCGACCTCGACCATGCGCGGCGTAAGGATGCACTGCGAGCAGTCAAGCGTGGGGAAGGTCTCCGACAGCCGCGCCATGTGGCCGCCGATGGACGAGCTTTTCTCGACCAGGATGACCTTCTTGCCGCCGTTGGCAATGTCGAGCGCGGCCTGGATTCCCGCGATGCCGCCGCCGACGACCAGGGCCGTCGGCTCTATCGGCACGCGGATCGGGTACAGGCTGCGGTTGCGCTTGACCTTCTCGACCATGACGCGCACCAGATCGATGGCCTTGGCGGTGGCGGCGGCGCGGTCGTCATGCACCCAGGAGCAATGCTCGCGCAGGTTGGCCATCTCCAGCAGGTACGGGTTGAGGCCGGCCTCGGCTGCCGCGCGCCGGAAGGTGGGCTCGTGCATCCGCGGGCTGCACGCCCCGACGACGACGCCCGTGAGCTTCTTCTCGGTAATCGCCTGCTTGATCATCTGCTGGCCGGGGTCGGAGCACATATACTTATAGTCGGCGGCGTGCACCACGCCGGGCAACTTGAGGGCGGCGGCGGACACGGCGGCGCAATCGACCGTCCGGCCGATGTTCTCGCCGCAGTGGCAGATGAATACACCTATGCGCGCCATAACAAGCCTCTTTCGAAATCGCGACGCCGTTGCGAGCAACTACGCGCTCGCAACACACACCACGGGTGCCACGGCTGCGCCGTTTGCAGCCGTGTTTCCCTACCGACGACCACGGCTGCAAACAGCGCAGCCGTGGCACCCACAGATTACACCTGCGCCGGGGCGTCGGCCTTGGCTTCACGCCGCGCCGCCACGCGCATCGCATCGATAAAGTGGCGATCAAGGCCGAGGGCCTTCGGGTCCAGCCCCGCCGCCAGCCCCACCAGTTCCGACAGGTACAGCACGGGCACGTCGTACGGCCCGTGGCCGCGCGAGTTGATCGTCAGTTGCCGCATGTCGAGGTTCGAGTGGCACATCGGGCAGCCCGTGACGATGATGTCGGCCCCGAAGCCGCGCGCGTCGGCCAGGATCTGCTCCGAAAGGTCGACGACCGCGTCGGTAAACGACATGCTGAACCCGCCGCCGCAGCACTCGGTGGCGAAGTTCCAGGCGACCGCTTCGCCGCCCGCGGCCTTGATGGCGGGGGTCATCGACGCGGGGTTCTCCGCATCGTCGCCCTCGATGACGCCATCGCTGCCGCGGCTCAGCAGACACCCGTAATACGGGGCCACCTTCAGGCCCGCCAGCGGCGACGTGAGTTTATCCTTCAGGCCGCCGGCCAGCAGCCGGTTAATGAACTCCACCACGTTCAGGATTTTCAGCGGCCCGCGATACTCCAGGCCCGTGATCTCCCGCATCTTCGCGACCAGTTCGGCGCTGCGCGCCAGGCGCACGACCGTCCCTTTGAGGCGCGAGAAGCACGCGGCGCAGGGCGTCAGGATCTCCGTCAACCCTTGCGCCTCGGCCAGCGCGAGCACGCGGTACGGCAGCGCCACCGCCAGGTCGTGGCTGAGGTTGTGCGCGGCCGTCGCGCCGCAGCAGTTCCAGTCCTCGATCTCCCGCAGTTCCGCGCCCGCCAGGCGAGCCAGGGCGTGGACCGACATGCCGAGTTCGCGCCCGCTGCCGTGGTCCGAACAGCCGGGATAGTAGCCGAGGGGGACCATCAGTGCGCCCCCTTTCGGCACGCCGCAAAGATGCGTTTCATCTGGCGGCGGTTGCGGACGATCTTGGGGATCATCGGCAGCTTGCCGCGCACCAGCATCTTCGGGGCCATCGTGACGTCGCTGAAAAGGTCGCCGCTGGTCATCTTATAGAGGGCGGTCAGCGGGATCTCGCTCATGCGGCCGGCCTTCTCGACGACCTTCAGGAACGCCTTGTGGAACGCCAGGACCTTGCGCTGGCTGGCGGGGACCTTGCCCTGCTTGTAGGACATCTCCCTGAGGGCGTCGATGACGGCCGCAGGGTCGAGTTTCTTCGGGCACCGCTGGGTGCACGTCAGGCACCCGGCGCACATCCAGAGGCCCGCGCTGGTGAGGAGGCGCTCGGCGGCCTCGCCGTCGCCGATCTGCACCAGGCGCATCATCTGGCTCGGCACAACATCCATCCACCGGGCCATCGGGCACCCGGCGGTGCACTTGCCGCACTGGTAGCACTGTGCGACGTCAACGCCCGTAGCCTTATGGACCGCATCGGCCAGTTTGGAACTTGCCGGTTTTGACACGCCGCTTCTCCCCGCCTCGGGCGGCCCGTATTGGCCGTGCCCAGAGAGGACATAAAGTGCCCCTTTTTAGCCCTGCCGCCTTGCACTGTCAAGGCACAATGCAGGGGCTGTGAGAAAAATAACAGCAGATGCAAACTGCCGTACCCAAGGAATAATAGGCAGCCCCGCACCACCGGACAAGACGCTGCTGCGGCCCCCCTTCGTCCCCCTCTCCACTCGCGAGATTCGGCCGGTTCATGCGAAAGAAAGCTTGGGGGCAGACCGGCGCCGGCGTAGAATCAGGCATGCCTTCCGACCAGCCGGACAACCCGCCCGGGCCGCCGCAAGGCCCCCGCAAACGCCGGCCGCGCTACCCCGGCAAGTACCCCCGCCGGTTCGAGCACCGTTACAAGGAACTCGCCCCCGAAGCCCATCCGGAAATCCACGCCCACGTCCGGGCACAGGGCCGCACCCCCGCCGGAACGCACGTGCCCGTCCTCGTGGCCGAGGTGATGGACGCACTGCACCCGGCCGCAGGCGAAACGGTGATAGATTGCACCGTCGGCTACGGTGGGCACGCCCTGGAGTTCCTCAGCCGCATCAGACCTACGGGCCGGCTACTCGGCTTCGACGTGGACGCCGAGAACCTGGAGCGGACCCGCAAACGCCTGGAAGCCGCCGCCGGAGGCGCCGCGATCCTGCTGCGCCGCGGCAACTTCGCCGGCATCGACCGGGCGATGGCCGCCGAGCACATGGATGCGGCAAACATCATCTTCGCCGACCTGGGCGTCTCGAGCATGCAGGTGGACGACCCCGCGCGCGGCTTCTCGTACAAGTTCGACGGGCCGCTCGACATGCGGATGGACTCGCGGCTGCCGCGCTCTGCCGCAGACCTCTTGCGCGACCTGGCGCCGGAGAAACTGGCGGCGGCCCTGGCGGACCTCGCCGACGAGCCTGATGCCGCGCTCATCGCCGCGCGTATAGCCGAGGAGCGCCGGCAATGCCCCTTGGCGCGAACTCTGGACCTCGTGCGCCTCATCTTCGACGTTAAGCACCTCTCGCAGCGGCGCTGGCGCGAGCAGCAACGCGGCCCGGCCGGCCAAGGCGACTCGCGCGAGGCATCCGACCTGCATCCCGCGGCTCGGACCTTCCAGGCGCTCAGGATACTCGTGAACGACGAACTCGGCGCCCTGCGGCAACTCTTGCGCGTCGCCCCGGCGTGCCTCGCCCCCGGCGGGCGGATCGGCATCATCAGTTTCCACTCGGGCGAGGACCGGCTGGTGAAACTGGCGTTTCGGGACGGCATGCGGGCGGGTGTGCTGGAGGCCATTTCGGACGAACCTATCCGGCCGACGCCGCAAGAGGTCCGCGACAATCCGCGAAGTGCGTCGGCGAAGTTCAGGTGGGCCGTGAAGGCCCTTTGACGCCTGCGACCTCACGGCCCCCGGTGTATTCACCGGGGGCTAAATAAAGCGCAACGCGCGGCGCGCTACTCTTCGGTTTCAAGCACCGCCATAAAGGCTTCCTGGGGGATTTCGACGTTGCTGACCATCTTCATCCGCTTCTTGCCCTTCTTCTGCTTCTTCAGGAGTTTCTGCTTGCGCGTCACGTCGCCGCCCGACATGCCGGCGATGACGTCCTTACGGAGGGCCTTGATGGTCTCGCGGGCGATGACGCGGCTGCCGATGGCCGCCTGAAGCGGTATCTCGAACATGTGCCGCTTGATCTCCCTGCGCAGGCGCTGGATCACCGCCCGGCCGCGCACCTCGGCCTTCACGCGGTGCACGATGATCGAGAGCGCCTCGACCATCTGGCCGTTCACGAGGATGTCCAGCCGCACGAGGTCGTCGGCCCGGTACCCGGTGACCTCGTAGTCCATCGTCCCGTAGCCGTGCGTGCCGCTCTTGAGCTTGTCGTAGAAGCCGTAGATGATTTCGGCCAGCGGAAAATCGTACGAGAGGATCGCGCGGTCGGCCGAGAGGTACTCGGTCTTGATGAACTTGCCGCGCCGGTCCTCCGCCAGGCCCATGACGGCGCCGATCGAATCGGCCGGGACGATGAGGTTGACGCGGGCGATCGGCTCGCGGATCTCCTCGATCTGGCTCGGGTCGGGCAGTTCCCCGGCCGAGTCCATCTCCTTGACCTCGCCGGTCGCAAGGAGCACCTCGTACGGCACGGTCGGGGCGGTCTGCACCACGTCGACGCCGTGCTCGCGCTCCAGGCGCTCCTGCACGATCTCCATGTGGAGCATCCCGAGAAAACCGCACCGGAACCCGAACCCGAGGGCCTCGCTCGATGTCGGCGCGAACTGGAGAGCCGCATCGTTGAGCTGGAGCTTCTCCAGCGCGTCCCGAAGCTGCGGGAACTGCGTCTCGGGGCCCGGATAGAAGTCCGAGAAAACCATGTGCTGCGGCGCGCGGTAGCCCGGCAGCGCCACCGTGGCCGGGCTGGCCGCCTGCGTCACGGTGTCGCCGACGTGAACGGAGGAGACCGTGCGGATGTTGGACACCATGTACCCTACCTCGCCCGCCGCGAGGCTGTCGACCGGCGTCACCGCCGGCCGGAACTTGCCGACCTCGACGATCTGGTGCACGTCGCCGGTGCCCATCATGCGGATCTTGTCGCCCGTCGACAGGCGCCCGTTGAAGACGCGAATGTAAACGATCACGCCGCGGTACTCGTCGAAGGTCGAGTCGAAGATGAGCGCCTGCGTCGGCGCCTCGGGGTCGCCTGTTGGCGGCGGCAGGCGCTCGATGGTGGCCGCCAATATGTCGTCGATGCCGACGCCGCTCTTGGCCGAGGCGAAGATGCAGTCCTCGGCGGGCGTGCCCAGGAGGTGCTCGACCTGCATCGCGGCATCCTCCGGCCGCGCGGCCGCCAGGTCGATCTTGTTGATGACCGGCACGAGCGCCAGCTTGCCCCGCCGCGCAAGGTAGGCGTTTGCGACGGTCTGGGCCTCGACGCCCTGTGAGGCGTCGACGACCAGCAGGGCGCCTTCGCAGGCGGCCAGCGCGCGGCTGACTTCGTAGTGGAAATCCACGTGGCCGGGCGTGTCGATCAGGTTAAGCATGTACTTGCGGCCCTTGTACGTGTAATCCACAGTGACCGCCGATGCCTTGATCGTTATGCCGCGCTCGCGCTCCAAGTCCATTGTGTCGAGGATCTGGTTTCGGAACTCGCGTTGCGTGATCGCGCCGGTCGCAAGCAACATGCGGTCGGCCAGGCTGCTCTTTCCGTGGTCGATGTGGGCGATGATGCTGAAATTGCGTATCGAATCGAGGTTCATGGGCTCCATTGCTGCCTGCGGCGGCTGCCGTCAGGGCTTCTTCGGTTTGTTTTCGGTGGACACAGGCCCGCCCAGCGCCATTAGGCGTGTGCGGGCCTTGGCCTGGTCGGGGTCTTCGGGATAGTCGTCGGAGGCCGTCTGAAGCAGCAATCGGGCCTTGTCGGTCTGGCCCAGGGCGACCTGGCACTCGGCCGCGAGCATCAGCAGGCGCACGGCGTACGGGCTCTGAGGATTGGCACCGAGGACGTCCATGGCCTCTTCGACGGCGTCGGCCTTCTTGCCCTGGGCCGCGAGGGCCGCGGCGTTCAGCGTGGACCAGTGTCCCGTGAACTTGTCGCCCGGGAACTCCCACGCCCAGTCCTCCAGGAACTTCGTCACCCATTCCCACTGCGACTGGCGTGTGTAATCCTCGACGTAGCGGGCGAGCGTGCCAACGCGGACGGCGGCCTCGTTGGGCACCAGGTTGTGGACCTTGATGGCGGCGGCCGCGCTATAGGCCGCGCGGGCCTTGTCGCCGTCGCCGCGATGGCGCCAGATGTCGCCCATGCCGATGTGTGCCCGCCTCAGGACCAGGTCGGCCCCGGCGGTGGCGTACGTCTTCAGGGCCCGCTGGTACTCCTTTTCGGCGTCGTCCCAGCGCCGAAGGTCCTTCAGAAGCACTTCGCCGGTCTCGACGGCGAACTGGGCCTTGACGGGTGGGCGCTTCGCGCGGGCTTCCAGCTCTTGCAGCGCCGCCACGGCCTCCTGGGCCTTGCCGAGCTTGCGGAGGTACTCGGACTTCAGGAGCCCCAGCCTTGGGGCATCGCCTTCCTTCAGGTCCGGGTGCTTCAGCAGCGCCGTGGCCGCCGCAACCAGCGGGACGCTGGCCGACTCGTGCTCGAAGAGGCTGACGGCCGCCATGAGGTTGCGGGCGTCGAGGGTCGAAAAATCGTACTGGGCCACCTCGTCGGCGTACTTCTTGATCGGCTCCAGCGACGGGTCGGTCTGCTTCCACCAGTTGCGTTCGACGCGGACCTTGGTGCGGAAGGTGCTGGAATCGACGAGGCGGTTGACCTTCAGTGTGACGGTGTAGTCGCCGTTGGCGCCATAAATGTGCGTCGGGTTGACGGCCGTGCTCGTCTGGCCGTCGCCGAACTCCCAGAGGTACTTGGCGTTCTGAAGGTTGGCGCCCTTGGTGAGGTTTTTCAACTGCATGCGGACGGCGTACTGGTCGGGCCACCACGTTTCGCCGGCGCTGGTGGCGAAGAAATCGGCCACGAGGCGCTCGTTCGGCAGGTCCGTCTCGACCAGGGTGGCCTCGGCGACCGGCAGGAATGCCTTCGTCGGAATCGGCTCGAAGTGGCCGGCCTGCTGCGGAGTCTCCCATCCGGCCACCATCATGACGGGCGAGCCGGGGCTGAGGTTCCAGTACTCAAGCTTGTGGCGATCGGCCGTCAGCGACACGGGCTTGGCGTGGCGGGCGTCGCCGACGGGGCCGTGCGCGCCCGCCCAATCGACGACTGGCTTATCGTCAATCAGGACCCAGGAGCCGCCGTTGGAGGACGTGGCGATCTGGTACGTGCCTGTCGCCGGCGGGACGAACCAGCCGACGTAGTGGAAGACGGCGGGCATGTCGCTTTCGCCGAACGGATTGAAGGCGAAGGAGACGTGGTTGACGAAATCGGCCCCGAGGGGCGTCGCCCTGGCCCAGTCGGCCTGGGCCTGCTCGAGGCGGTCCGCGCGGCCGCCCTGCCACCGGCGGACTTCCATCAGGAGGCCCCGCTGGGGTTCCCAGGCTTCCGGCGCCGGGGCCTTGGGGTTCCCGTAATAGACGTAGTAGCGCGTCTCGTCCTTGTTGGCGGCGAAGACCACGCGGCAGAGGTCGCCGGGGCCCATCTGGATGACGCGATGGCCGACCAATTGGCGGCCGTGGACGGCCACGCGGACGTCGCTGCCATCGGGTTTGGCCAGGCCGCCGTGGAAGAACGTGCAGACGGCGGCCTCGCTGCCGGAGGCGCGGGTCGCCTGGACCTTGGCCTCAACCACGCGGCGGACGGTCCAGTCGGGCGACAACCATGCGGCGGGCGGCTCAACCGCGGCCGCCTGCGCGACGGCGGCCCCCGCGAGGACGAGCCCCAGCGCCACAACAGCGCCCGCCCACAGCGCGGCACAGCGGAACCGCCGCGGCGGGTGAGCGGCTGATTCCCCGAAGTGTCGGTTCACGCTTGGACCCTCAGGCGGCACCCCATAAGGCTACCCCCCCATAAGGCTACCATAGTAAACCGGCCCGCAGACGTCAAGTTACGACCGTCGGGGTACTGCGTCAGTTTCGGTGGGGTGGCACGGCCATCCCGGCGCGCCGGGATTGCGTGGCCGTGCAAGCCGCCCAGCGTGGAACACGGCCACGCAACAGCGTGGCCGTGCCACCCGGCTTGAGGGACGCCACCGAGGTGACACAATACCCATCGGGCCGGCGGCCGGCAGAAAAAGTCCATGCCCACGCATCCAGCGGCGTGGGCATGGCGGTTATGCACTTCACATGAGGTCGGAGCAAGAGCACTCTCGGCCACGCTGCGCCGGCCGCAAGGTACCCGACCTGTTTTCAAGACTACTGCGTCAGCCCTTCGGGGCCGGTGCAGCCGGTGCCGCAGGGGCAGCGGCCTTCTTCGGCTTGTACTCGGCGTTCAGGGCGCTCAGGACGTCCTGCGTCAAATCAGTGATGAGTGTGGGGAACAGGATGCGCTGATTGATGATGCGCTGCTTCAGATCATCCAGACCCTGGGCCTCGGCGACATCGATCTGCGGAGGCGACAGGAACGCCTTCGTGAAGACGATGTCCAAACCCTTTTCCTTGGCGAGCTTGGCGGCCGAAATGCCGATCTGGCGGTACATGTCGAGCAGCACGTCGCGATGCTTCCACTCGATCTTGGCCTGCTCGGGCAGGAACCACGCCTGGTAGTCGACCTGGGCCTTTACGAAGTCTTCGTTGGCCTTTTTCCACTCATCGCTGTTGCGGTTGAAGCCGTCACGGCGAAGTTGGAGTTCCTGGACGCGCTTGAACTTCGGCTCGGCGGCAGCCCGAAGAGCGTCCATCTCGGTCTTCAGGTCTTCATTGGCGTCTTTGGTCCGGCTGTACTCGTTGACGACATAGACCGTATCCACCACCCCCGCCTTAAGCTCCGCCCACGCGGACGCCGGCATTCCAGCCAGCACGACAACCCCCACGACAGCAACCAACAGCCACTTTGCACTGCGCATACCTTGCTCCTTTTCCCTAGAGGACCTTGGCTTAGTAAAGTCTGACTCTATTATCGGATAATCCGGCCGGAAGTCACTACTTAAAATTTTTAGGAAGGGAATCCTGGACGACCGCCTGCCGGGAGCCCCCAAGCCCCCGCAATCCGCCCGTTTGCCGCCCTTCCCGCCTTTGGCCCGTCCAGCCCTGGCCCCGCGACCTTCCCCAATTGCCCCGTTACTCGCCGAGTACGTGTTTAGCGTGTCGCGCCGGGTGGCACGGCCATCCCGGCGCGCCGGGATTGCGTGACCGTGCTACCCGAATTGGCATAGTTAGCACGGCCGCGGCAAAGGCGCCGCTGCCGTGCCACCTCGTTTCAGCGTTCACGCTAAACACATACCTCGCCGATCAACCCCTTGTTTCACCCGAGCCGGGGCGTCAGAACGACGTCCCGATCGAGAACGAGAATATCTCCGTCTCGTCCCCGCTCTTCTTTGCGATCGGGATGCCGAAGTCCAGCGCGAACGGCACCGGCCCGAAGAACGGCACCGAGAAGCGGACCCCGAAGCCGACCGACGCCCGCCAAGAGCTGAAGCTGATGTTCTTCTCGACCGTGCCGGTATCCAGGAACAGCACTCCCTGCAGGGTCTTCTCGTAGATCGGGAACGAGTACTCGGCCGACGCCAGGGCCATGAAGTCGCCGCCGATGGCCGTGTTGTTGTTCTCGTGCGGCCCGACGCCCCGGTACTTGAAGCCCCGGATGCTCCCCTGCCCGCCGGCGAAGAACCGCTCGAAGATCGGCGGGTCGCCGAAGGCGTTCGCCACGCGGCCGCGCAAGGCCAACACGCTCCGGCGGTCCAGCACGTCTTTCGTGATGGTCCAGTACTTGCGCCCGTCAACCGTGGCCTTCGTGAACGTGTAACTGCCGCCCAGCGCCCCGGCCTGCTCCACGGAGCCCATCAGCCGGTACCCCTCGGTCGGGAACAGGAAACTGTCGGTGGTGTCCCTGACGAGGCCCACCTCGACGCTCGTCAGGCCGGACGAGCCCTTCACGTCTGTGACGTCCTTCGGGGCGGTCGCGTCGAGGTTGCTGATGTTGATGTTCTCCAGGCGCAGGTTCATGAAGGCCTGGAGGTTCTCGCTGAGTTCCTTGCCGAAGCCGAAGTTCAGGCCGATGCGCCGCTCGTCGTAGGTGTCGCGCTTGCGATCAAACAGGAACGCGCTGGTGGAGAAGCTGTAGTCCGAGCCGCCCAAGTGGGGCTCGCGGAAGTCCACGCGGTAGCGCTGAAGCTCGGTGCCGGGCTCCAGGACGATCTGGGCGAGCTGGCCGCCCCCGCGGAACGCCTCGCCGCGCCAGAACTCCTGCTGAGACTTCGGCCAGTCCGAGATGTCGAAGTTCCGCTGCACGAGCGAGATGTTGCCCACCACGCCGCTGTTGGACGAGACGCCGGCCCCGATGATGAAGTTGGCCGTCTCGGTTTCCTCGACGCGCACCAGGACGTCCTCGACCTCCGGGTTGGCCGTCGGAATGGTCGTAACCTGCGTCCCGCCAAACTTGAAGAGGCCCGTGCCCTCCAGCCGCCGCTTCGCCTTCTCGATGAGCTTCGTGTTGACGACCTCTTCGGGGAAGAACCGCAGTTCGCGGCGGACGACACGGTCCTGGGTGTACCGGTTGCCCTCGATCCGGATCTCGCCGATGTGGACGACCGCGCCTTCCTCGATCTTCAGGGTCACGTCCACCGTGCCGGGCTCTTCCGTGAACTCGACCGTCGGGCGGACCGACGCGTCGATGTACCCGACTTCGCCGTACGTGTCGCGGATCAGTTCCACGTCATGGCGCACGAAGTCGGCCGTGTACGGCGCTCCGGGCTTCATGTCCATCTGCTTTTCCATGAGGGAGGAGCTGAACCGCGCGGCCCCCACGAGCGACACCGAGCGGACCTTGTAGCGCGGCCCCTCCTCGATGATGAAGTGGACCACAAGGTGCGTCTTGTCGGGGCTGAACTCCAGTTCCCGGTCCACCTTGACGTCCAGGAACCCCTGGTCGATGTAGTAGTTGCGGATGGCGGTGACGTCGCGGGCCAGTTGCTCCTCGTCGAACGTGCCGGGGCTCAGGATGAAGAAGTAAGGCTTGGTCTCGATCTTGCCTTCCAACTCCCGGTCGTCGATCGACGCGTTGCCCTTGTAGACGATCTTGGAGACGCGGACGCACGGCCCTTCGGTGACGACGAACTTGGCGACGCGGCTGGAGGCCAGGAGGTCATCGTCCAGCGCGACCTTCACGAAGTAGTAGCCGCCCTCGCGGTACTTGCGCTCGATGGCCCGCGCGCCCTGGAAGATCTTGTTGCGGTCCAGCAGGCTTCCTGGCGTGACGCCGACCGTCTCCGTCAGGTCCTTGTCGGAGAACTTGCGGTTGCCCTCGAAGATCAGCCGCTCCAGGACGGGGCGCTCCTTGACCTCCACGATGAGCACGAGGCCCTCGGGCGTCTTTTCGGGGCGGAGGACGACGTTGTCGAACTCGCCAAGGGCGTGGATTCGCTTGAGGTCTTCGTCGACGGCCGCCGGGGAGTACGTGCTTCCTTCACGCAGGCGCATCTGGCCCAGAATCTTGTGGGTGGTGACGCGGACGTTGCCCCGGACGACCACGCGGACGATCCGCTCGCCGGACGCCTCGGCCTCGCCCCCAACGGCGCGAACCGCGGGCACGGCCAAGACTGCCGCCAGCGCCGCCAGGAGGGCCAGCCCCCGGGCCATTCGCTGCGGTCCCCCATCACGTGCCTGCCGGCTCATCGAGCGTGCCTCGAGCGTCGGTGCGATGTCAACGTTTCCACGGACGACGGCGACATTCTATAGATAACCCGGCAAGCGCGTCATTAATAATATTTGAAAAACGCCCCCGCCGCCAGCCGGCGGCTCACCTTGCCCCGCCCCCCGGCGGTGTCGGCCGAAACGACATCAGCGGCCACAGAAGCGGGAACAGCGTCGCGCACGGCAACAGCAGCCCGCCCCACGTCGCGAACACGTTCGGCTCGCCCTTGCCAAGGACGCTGTGCAGAAACCACAAGAGCCCCAGGACAATCAGCACGCCGTTCTCGACCACAAGGACCGGCCGGAACCACCCGCGGCCGCGGGCATACAGGATGACTTGCACGACCGCGACCGCGGCGGAGAGGCCCGTCATCACGAGCGCCCCTACGAGAAATGTCTGGGCCGTAAGAAGCTTCGGGGCGATCGCCACCGTCACCCACCGCAGGTACGCGCAAAAAACAAAATAGAAGTTCAACGTCAGGGCCGCGGCTTCCGCCCCGCACAGCAGCCACAACATCCGCCGCCTCAGTGCCGGATCTCGCTCCCATCTCGCCATGAGTGGTCCTCTTTATGCCGCCGACCCGGGGATCAGGCGCCCTCGAACGTCGGCCCGACAAGCACGTCAAACGCATCCAGCGTCGACCGGTCGCCGCTGGTCACGAGGCGCAGCGTCTGCTCGCACCGCACGGCCGCGCGGCTGATAAACCGGCGGGCGCGGGTGGCCTTCGCGGCCGAGTGCCGCCCCATCTCCAGCCAGAGGTACGAGAGATAAATGTCCGTCGCCGCATCCACCAGGGAGCGGGCGTAGAGGTCCAGGTAATCCGCCGACTGCTTCTTCACGTACTCGACGGCGGCGACAAGTTTCTCGCGGACGCCCTTCAGGGCCTCCGCTTGGGCCTCCAGGCCCGCCGGCGGCGCGGCGACGGCCAACTCAACGAACCGCTTCTCCGCCGTCCCGCTGGTCACGCCCCGGATCGCCGCCAGGACCTGCAACTGGCTCGTCCCCTCATAGATGGAGGTGATGCGGGCGTCGCGGTACAACTGCTCCAGCGGATAATCCTTCATATAGCCGGAGCCGCCCAGGACGCTGATCGCCTCGTACGTCACGCGGTTGGCCATCTCGCTCAGGTGGTACTTGGCCGTGGGCGTCAGGAGCGCCGCCAGACGCTTGTACCGCTTCTGTTCCTTGTTGAGTTCCGTCCGCCTGGCCGGGTCCGTTTCGCGCTCCGTGGCGACCTCCAGGGAATACTCGTAGTCGGCCGCAAGGGTCGCCTCATACAGCAGCGCGCGGCCGGACTCGATGGCCAGCTTCATCTCCGCCAGGAGGTCCGCCACGGCGGGGAACTTGTCGATCGAGCGCCCGAACTGGACTCGCGTGGCCGCGTAGTTCCGCGCCACCCGGAAGGCAGCCTCGGCGATGCCCAGGCTTTGGGCCGCGATGCCAATGCGTGCCCCGTTCATCAGCGCCATGACGTACGTCACCAGGCCCCGCCGCCGCTCGCCCACCAACTGTGCGGGCGCGTCGTTGAACTGCATCTCGCACGTCGGCGACCCGTGAATGCCCATCTTGACCTCGGTGCGGCGGATGCGGATGGCCGGGCCGCCATCCGCGATAAAGAGGCTCAGACCCATGCCGCCCGTCTCGTCCGGTTCGCTGCGGGCCAGCACCAGCAGCACCTCGCCGCAACCGTTCGTGATGAACCGCTTGACGCCCTGGAGGCGCCACTGCCCGGTCTCGTCCTGGTAAGCACGCAACTGGATGTTCTGAAGGTCGCTGCCGGCGTCGGGCTCCGTCAGGACCATCGCGCCGGTCACCTCGCCGGCGGCGAAGCGCGGCAGGTAAGCCGCCTTCTGCTCTTCCGACGCAAACATATTTATCGTCTCGGCGATGCCCTGGAGGCCGAAGATGTTCATCAGGCTGGCATCGGCGCGGCTGACCATCTCGGTGCCCATGGTGTAGATGATGCCCGGCAGGTTCAGGCCGCCGAACCGTCGCGGCAGCGTCGCGCCCATCAGGTCCGCCTGCGACAGGAGATCGAGGGCCTTCCGGATGCCCGCGGCGTACTTCACGCACCCCGACTCGGGGTCAAGGTGCGAGCCCTCGGTGTCAATCTCGGGCGACAGCGGCGCGATCCGCTCCCCTGCCACCTCGCCCACGAGGTCCAGCACGCGGCGGTAGCTGTCCATCGCGTCGGCCACGTCGGTCGGGGCGTAGTCGTACTTGGCCGCATCCTCGAAGTTCGGCTCGCGCAGGCGCACCAGCGGCCCGAGGGGCATGTGGTCGAGGTGAAACTGGATGTCCGCATTATCGGTATAGAAGTTCGTCACGGTTACACCCGCTTCCTGACGGCGTCGATCATCATCGGGATGACCCGGTTCAGGTCGCCCACGATGCCGTAGTGGGCCACCTGGAAGATCGGCGCGCCGGGGTCGGAGTTGACGGCGACGATCTTCTGGGCCTCGCTCATGCCGGCCCGGTGCTGCACGGCCCCGCTGATGCCGACGGCGATGTACAGCGCCGGCCGCACGGTCGTCCCGGTCTGGCCCACCTGGTGGTCCTTGTCGATCCAGCCGCTATCGACGGCCGCGCGGCTTGCCGCCACGGCACCCCCCAGGACGTTCGCCAGGTCCCAGAGGAGGCGGAAGTTTTCCTTGCTCCCGACGCCGGCGCCGCCGGCCACGATCACGCGGGCGGCCTTCAGGTTCACCTTGCGCGGGGCCGACTGGTGCTCCAGAATCTTAAGCGCGAAGTCCTCGGACGCCAGATCGGGCTTGAAGCGGACGATTTCGCCCTTGCGGCCGGCGTCGGCGTCCGGCATACGCATGACGCCTTCACGGACGGTGGCCATCTGCGGCCAGCGATCCGGGTTGACGATCGTCGCGATGATGTTGCCGCCGAACGCCGGCCTTATCTGGTAGAGGAGCCGCTCGTACTTCTGGTTGGTGTGCGGCTCGATGTGCTCACCGATCTCCAGGTCCGTGCAGTCGGCCGTCAGGCCCGCCCGGACCGCGCTGGCCACGCGGGGCGCCAGGTCGCGGCCGACGGGCGTCGCGCCGAAGATGACGACCTGCGGCCGGTGCTCCCCGATGAGCCGCGACACGACCTTCGCGAACGGGTTCGTCTGGTAGTGCGCCAGGCGCGCATCTTCGCCGGCCAGCACGCGGTCGGCCCCGTGCTGGACGAGACGGGCCGCGAGCGCATCGATCTTGGCGCCCAGCAACACCGCCCCGAGTTTGACGCCGAGGGTATCGGCGATCTCGCGGCCCTTCGACAACAGTTCCAGGCTGACGTCGTGGAGGCGGCCGTCCTGTTGCTCGGCCACAACCCAGACGTCGCCCTTAAGGTTCTTTTCGATCATCGTTACTCAGTACTCCTCGCACTCAGCCGGGTGCCACGGCTGCGCTGTTTGCAGCCGTGCTCTGCGCCGAACGGCGGCACGGTTGCTGAACGGCGCAACCGTGGCACCCACCTTCACGCATCGCGCCCATCGAGACGGGCGGCTAAACAGGCCCCCGAATCCCGAATGCCGAATCCCGAATCCCGCCGTTATCCTATGGTATGGTCTTCGATCAATTCATGAACCATGCCGGCGACCGCGTCGGGCTGGGGCTCGACCTTCTTGAAGCCCGTTCCCTTCAGGACCACCGACTGGATGCGTTTGACCTTGGTCGGGCTGCCGTCGCGGCCGCACCGCGCCGGGTCCGCCTTGATGTCGTCGAGCGTCCATTGCTTGATGAGCATGCCCCTGGCCGCCAGCGCCGCGGCCCGCTTCTCGACCTCGGCCGCCAGGCCTTGCGGCGCGGCGCCGGGCATGGCGGCCGTCGCTTCCCCCTGGAGTTCCGCACGCGACCGGGCTCGCTTCACGGCCATCAGGCGCCGGGCAGACGCGGGGCGCGGCTCAGGCCCCTGGTCCGTCACCGTCAGAAGGCACGGCAGCGGCGCCTCGACGCGCTCCCAGCCGGAGCCCGTGCTGCGCCTGGCGCGGATGCGCCGGCCGGAAAGCTCCTCGACCGACTCCACGTACGTGACCTGCGGCCAGCCGAGCTTCTCGGCCGTCTGCGGCGGGACCTGGGCCGTGTCACCGTCGATCGCCTGGCGGCCGCACAGCACCAGGTCGACCGGCGCCGCCTCGGCCACCTTGCGCACCGCGCACGAGAGGATGTAACTGGTGGCCAGCGTGTCGGAGGCGGCTGCGCGACGGTCCGTCAGGAGCACCACATCGTCGGCCCCGCGCTCAAGGCTCTGGCGCAGCACCTCGCAGGCCTGCGGCGGACCCATCGTGATGACCGTCACGCGGCCGCCGGAGCGGTCGCGCAGCTCCAGCGCCAGTTCCAGCGCGTGAAGGTCCTCGGGGTTGAAGATTGCCGGAAGGGCGCTGCGGTTGACGGTGCCGTCGTCGCGCATCGCCTCGCCGGTGATGCGTTTGGTGTCGGGCACCTGCTTGACGAGCACAACGAAGTTATACGGCATCCGGTGCGAGTCTCCCTGCTCTGGTGCACTTACAGGCAATCTTGGAATGGCGGTAAGTTACTGCCGACGCCCGCGCCGGTCAAGGGCAAAAGGCCCCGCAGGCCGATCTCCCTTGCCTTCGGGCTGACGGCAACCCGCAGTTGGGGGAAAAGACGTTGGCGGCCGTGGACCTCAAGAAGATTGTGGAGGGATAAGCACCGATGTAGGCCGACGTGCCGCACAAGTTGTTTCGCCACCTGGCACAAGCTCGACCGCCTGCGCCCGCCCCGGTGTCTGACCCGCCGGGGTATCCATGCCGCCCAACAGGCCATGCGCCTTGGTCTATGGTGATTCTCGTTCGATGTAGTCAACGCCTTCCGATCCGCTGTCGGTCGCTGTAATCAGTCCGTACTTGACTCCAAGGACGTAGGCGTAAAGGACAGCAGCGTGAAATCCACTAACTCCCCCCGTACAACAATCATTGGCTCCAACTCGATTCGTGCTTCATCCGGCGCATCCCCCGACACGCCCCAAGCCACTTTTCCGTTCTCCACCGACAGAATCTTGGCGACAAAAATAGCGAAGAAGAGCTTCTGGGATGCAAGGCGGGCCGCTTGGTCTCGACTGCACTTGAGCAAGAAACGGATCTCACCAGAACCCATAACTTGGCAGAACTCTGCGACTAGTCCCCCACTTTGACTTCGTATGTCTTCAAGGAACCCCTCGCAAACCACCGGATGCCCTTCACTCTTGGCCAAAGCGTCCTCAAATTGAAAAGTGAATCTCATATTCTTGGTGCGTTTAAGCATTACTCTTGCGGCATTGTATTTCTTGGCGAGCAAGTCTACAGCGTCCTCTTTGGCGAGCAAGGCTAAAGCGTCCTCTTCGGCGAACTTCTCAGTCGCGGTCTTCCCAGCCGCGGTCTTTGCCCCGGATAGCCAATCCCAACCGCCAAAGGCCAGGAAGATAATTCCGCCGATCACGATCAAAACGCCGATACCCTTTGCCAACTCTGCGATGCTTTTCCTGTCCATGTTCAATCACTTTCCTTTTGGCTATGACGTTCGTTCTTGATGGGCCGACTTATCAACACGATTCCGGCAAGGAAAAGCAGAGCGGCGGCGGGGTCGAGGACCTGCCAAATGTGGCGCGTCAGGTGGATCGGGGCGACGGGATTGAAGAGAACGGCCACTAAGCCGAAGGCCCATGCGCCCCAAAGGTGCCTTGTGGCGTACCCCTGATAGGCCGTGAAAACGGCTGCCGCGCAGACGACACAGCGCATGACCTGGTAGTAGGCATACGGCCATTTGCATATCGCGCCAAGCAACACCACAGTGCCTATGGCGGCAGGTATCAGGTGAGGACGCCGGACGAGGAAATCGTGGGCTGTTGCCATGATCCTGCCCTTCCTCTGGCGATCTTGCCGCGCCCGATGCCAGAACTCATGAGGGACTAGGATTCTACAGAAAGGGTTGCTCGAATGCAACAGGCAGAGCGGCGCAGGCCGAAATCCACCTTTCTGAGCCGCCGCGTATCGGTTATAATCCGCGAAACGGGTAGCCCGCCGACGGGCGCGGGCGGCCGGGGGTGGCCGCGAAAGCGCTTCTGTGCGGTGCATAGCACCTCCTGAATGAGAGGGTCACATGAGAACTTCACAAAAGGTTCTGATAGCCGTCGCTGGGGTAGTTATAATCCTCATGGGGCTATTCCCACCCTGGACTTTTGTACTTATTAGTAGGAATAGCCCCATAACGAGTGTCAGGTCGGGCGCACTTACGGTGTACCCTTCGGGCATACCTGGGATGTACCCTGAACGAGAACCTGCGGGCTACGCACTTATCTGGAACCCCCCTGTAAAATCGTCCGGTGATCGTTGGGGAGTGGAAATTGACTGGTCTCGCCTTGTCATTCAATGGATCGTTGTCACCGTTGCGGGCACCATAGCGATTTCTCTGCTTCACAAAGACTCTGCCCGAGCAGAGGCCAGCGAGCTGGCGACAGAGGTTCCGGTAGCCGAAGTCCCGGCAGCAGAGACGGTCCCGGTTTTCGATGCGGCGCTACGCGAAGACTGGTCCGACCACGCTGACCTCGTGGACGCCATAGAAGCCTACGGTGCGCGAATAGAGGCCAGATTGAAGTCACTGGAAGAACACGCTAGGAGAGGAAAGCGCGGCGGAAACCCTTGATCGGGGCTGTAGAGAAAGACAGGAAGAACCATGTCTGATAGCCGCGCCGCCCGGTTTTGCGCCAGATATCCGAATCTAGTTCGGGCGGGCGAACTGGAAATGGAAGCCCTTGGCAAGAGCAGATTGGAGACGGACCCGAAGCGTTGGGGCCGGTTTCGCCGTGGGTGTGAGGCTATCGGGTTTAAGCCTCCGGCCGACGTGAAACCAGAGGAGCAAGAGGCTTGGTGGCTGCGCATCTACGCAATGCCGGAAGAGTTTCACGACAAACTTTGGGACGTGATACTAGACAAGCCACGCATCATGGCTGAAGTGGTCGCAAAGGTATCTTCGGAATGGGCCATGAAAAAGAACGCCTTGATTGCCAAGCTGGTAGAGGAGGTCCAGCACTTTAAGGAGCAGCAGAGAAAGAGCGTGGGCTCACCCAAGGATGAGTTGAACATCCGCGCCCGCGAGTTCCTCAAGAAGCACCCGAACGCTACGGCACGGGAGGTGCAGCGCGGCATCGGTTGCGCCCTGGGCACTGTCCCGGCACTCCCTGCGTGGAAGGCCGTGCAGGAACGACGCAAAAAGAAACGCGGGCCGAAGCGCCCGCGGGCTGTTGCACTCACCCCGAAACTGGAAAAGACCATCGGCCAAAACGATGCGGAATTGGCGCGCCTCGTCGAAGAACAGGAACAAGAAGGCATGGTGGACGGCTCACTGCTGAAGCCTTCTGAAAGAACCAGGAAAGCGAAGTTTGTCCCGCGTCGGAAAGTATGATGACCGCCTCGGCGTCCGTCGCCGCCGTTCATGAACATGAACAGGCGGAAAAGCCCGTTTGACGCCCCCGCCAAGGCCCTTCCTGGCGTTCCCTATCGTGAACACCTCCCTAAGTGCAGAAAGGGAGGGCTTTATGAAAGGGTATCGCACACCGCGGCTCATAACCCCCGCAGTGATGCCGCGCCCGCCGCCGCCGGCGCGGCCTCGCCGGCCGGCAGGATCGTTCCGTCGCCCGGCAGGCGGCCGATGTGGACCGGCAGGCGCTCCTCGCCGCGGATCGGCTCGACGTACTTGGCGCGGTAGCGCTCGGACTGCATGCGGCAGGCATGGCGGTGCGGGGCGTACTCGGGATGCGACACGATCCGCCGCCAGATCGCCTCCAGCGGCTCCTCCAGGACGTTACCGAAGGTGATGGGGTTAAAGTCGCACGGATTGATGTCGCCGTAGCAAGTCATGTAGAACTGGGCGAAACCGCCGAAGCACCCGCCGCCGTCGTACGCGTTGGCCTTGGCCTGGGCCGTGATGCCCATCGGGTGGTCCGACTCGTTATACCGCTCGGCCATGGCCCGGATGCGCTTGATGTCCTTGCGGCCCATGCGGACCTCGGGGGCGTTCAGGAACTTGCCCGTCGGCACGCAGTCGAAGATCGTGACCTCGTGGAACCCTTCGTCGCGGGCCATCGCGAGGATGTGCTCCAGCGAGCCGGAAGTGACCGTTTCGTGGCTGCCATAGGTCGAGATGCCCGTCAGGATGCCGGCGGCGCGGGCGCGGCGTGCGCCCTCGAAGGCCTTCTGGAACGCGCCCGGCATGCGGCGGAGCTGGTCGTGCCGGTCAGCGGAGTCGGCGTCGATCGAGACGTTCAGGCTGTCGAGGCCCGACGCGGCCAGCCGCTCCACGTTCTTATCGGTCAGGAGCACGCCGCTCGTGAAAATCATGACGTGCGCCCGCATCTTATCAACGTGGGCGATGAGGTCGTACAGGTCCGGGCGGACCATCGGCTCGCCGCCCGTAAAGACCACGTTCGAGACGCCCAGCTCGACGGCCTGATCCACGACGCTCTTGAGTTCGTCGGTCACGAGCTCCCGCCGCGCCTCGGTCACGAAGCGGTCGGCCGAACAATGGACGCACTTGCACGGGCACCGCGGCGTGATCGAGAGCGTGCACGTGCCGGGGAAGACGATCTTCTCGGCCATCGTGCGCAGTTTGCGCTCCAGGTGCCGCATGGCCGGCGGCGTGGGCATGCCGGGGTTATAGAGGTTGTAGTAGTTCTTGCCGTTCTTCTCGGCGATGATCTTGAGGCTGTTGATGACCGCCAGGAACGCCTCGGCCTGCTTCTCGAAACGGGCCTTGAAGGGCCCCGAAAGCTCGCAGCGGATTTTCCTGGCGCCGTCGCGCCAGGTCTTGATTACCAGCAGGCGCACCCCCATCGGCCCCGTCACGACGGTGTGGACCGCCCCTTGGGCGTCCTCCGTCGAGACGACGTGGACGTGCCTCAGGACGCTCTCGCTGATCAGGTCGGCAACGGCGCTCATGGGACTCCTCTGCCCAAACCCAGACAGGACGCTATTCTACAGGGGTTTTGGCCCACGTGCAACCTACAACAGCCCAAATGACCAATGACCAATCAAACGGCAAAAGGCAATAGGGCTATGCACTTGACGCCACCAACCCCAACCTGTGGGGTGGAATTCGAGGACTGCGGCCCAGCCCCTTGGGCTTGGTGGAGTCAAGGGAATAGGCCTAAAAGGCAATGCCCAATGACATGCCCAATGACTAACCTTTGGAGCGGCGGTGGATGGCGTTGAGGGCCGTTCACGGCCCTTCCCCCGCCGCAGGCGGGCTTAGCCTCGGCGTTTACGCCGAGGTAACGGACAGCCAAACCCCATTCCTCTTTTTTTCTGTCTTAACCCGCTTCAGCGGGTTTCCCCTCTTCCACAGCCTCGACCCGCTCCAGCCTCGCGTGCGTTTTCCCTTGTGCATGGTGCTCGCGCTGCTTCCGCACGTAGTCCACAACCCACGGCAAATCTTTGGTTCCGAAACTCACGACGCCGTACCCCGGCTGCCACTCCAGCACCTTGCGGTTGGCGATGAGGTTGTTGATGTAATGGGCGCTCGCGCCTTTCATCTGCCCGATCCACTCGCTGAGGGTGAGTTCCGGCTGCACCGAGACGACCATGTGGACGTGGTCATCCGTGCCGCCGACCTCGTGGCAGATGGTTCCCGGGACCTCGCGGGTGCGGTTCCGCAGATACCGGTGTACCTGGTGCTCGATGTCGTCCCGCAGGACGGCAACGTTGTCCTTCACGTGCCACGTCAGGTGGAGGTGAATCTCGGCGTAGGCGCGGCGTGACATGGGTTGTCTCCGTTGCCCGTGAGGGAAAGCCCGCTCAAGCGGGCTGGATTATACATAAGGAAGGGTGCTCTCGCCATCCGTCTGCCAGGGCTAAAGCCCTGGCCTAAGCCCGCCTGCGGCGGGGGAAGGCGGCTGAAGCCGCCTTAAAGACGCCGCACAAGCCTCGACGCCAACCACTCGCATGACCACGGTGATAAACATGCCGTTTGAGGGCCGTTTACGGCCCTTCCCCCGCCGCAGGCGGGCTTAGCCTCGGCGTTTACGCCGAGGTAACGAGCGGGCCGAACCTTATCCCTCTGTTTCCGTTCTGCCTGAACCCGCTTCAGCGGGTTTCCCCTTGCCTGCGGCAGGGAAAAACGGCTAAGCCGCCTCTACAGGCAGCGAATGATCCTCTCGGCCACTTCCACCGCCCTCGCTCCATCTTCGAGCGTGACCGCCGGCGGATGCTTGCCGCGCACGGCATCGAGGAAGCTCGCCAGTTGGGCCCGCAGGGCGTCCGGCTGGGCCTCCACGGGCAGCTTTTCGACAGTCACGAGGTCTTCCATCCCGCCGGCTGGCCGCTGCCCCGCCCTGATCGCCTCGACCACGCCCGGCCGCGGGGCGATGCGCTCGACCGCGCGGGCGGCGTAGTCCAGTTTCAGGTAGGAGCCCTGGGAGAACACGCGGACGATGCGCTGGCGCGTGCGGCTCATGCGGCTGGCCGTGAGCGTCGCCACGCAGCCGGAGGGAAACGCGAGGCGCGCGCTGACGAAGTCCTCGTGCGGCCCGACGACCACGCCGCCCGAGGCATCGACGCGCTCCGGCGCCTCGCCCGCCAGGTGCAGCACGACGTCCAGGCCGTGGATCATGAGGTCCATGACCACGCCCACGTCCATGCTGCGGAACGTAAACGGGGTCATCCACGAGACTTCCAGGAAGCGGGGCCGCAGGCCGAGGCCCGCGACGGCGCGGGTCACGGGGTCGAAGCGGAGGATGTGGCCGACCTGCGCCACGGCCCCGGTCCGCCGCGCGGCGTCGGCGATTTCGCGGGCCTCGCCGGAGGTCGGCGCGAGGGGCTTTTCGATGAGCACCGCCACGCCCGCCTCCATCAGCAGGACGGCCAGGGTCAGGTGGGCACCCGTGGCGGCGGCGATAACGGCGGCGTCGACCTGCCCGATGAGTTGCCGCACGTCGGCCACGACCTTCGCCCCGGCCGGGGCGGCGAGCGCGGCCGCGCGGGCCTGGTCGACGTCGCAGACGGCCGCCAGGCACGCATCGGGGCGCTCGGCGATCGCCTGGGCATGGAACTTGCCCATGTGCCCTGCGCCGACGAGGGCGAGTTTCAGCAGCTTTTGCATGAATGGCGACTCGATGTACCTTGTTGTGCGCGGCGGGTCAGGAGACCCGCCGCGCAAATCGCAACCCTGCGATGTCGTACTGGCAAGCCGTGGCACGTGGCAAGGCGAGCGCCTACGCCGGGGGCTTCTTGCGGAGCGATTCGCGGTAGCGGCCGTGCTTGCCGCGGCCGCTGTCGCGGAGGAACTCGCACAGGTACCGGACC
>Ga0209777_10001602_pt1 | contig 32023 bp, 25 predicted proteins | sample FrelakmetHBP12HB_FD_187147 | JGI IMG/M metagenome (GOLD analysis project Ga0209777, IMG submission 187147) | Freshwater lake sediment microbial communities from the University of Notre Dame, USA, for methane emissions studies -HBP12 HB (SPAdes)... | ecosystem: Environmental > Aquatic >... | reverse complement strand
TGCTGCAGCCTTACCTGCAGAAGCCGTTGGTTGACAACGTTCTGATACCCAAAGTGCCCGTGCCACTCGACAAAAGACTCGGCGAACTGGTCCTACTGGTGGTTATTCTGCTGGTCGCGAGGGCGCTTTTCGCGGGGTTCAGCGTGCTGCAGGGGTGGTTGTCCGCGTGGCTGGGCAACAGAGTTACCCACGACGTCCGGTGCGCGCTCTATGAACACCTCCAGTTCACCACCCTGAGCTTCTTCGACAAGAGGCAAATGGGCAGCGTGATCTCACGCGTGAACCAGGACACCGGCCAGCTTCAGCAGTTCCTCGTATGGGGAAGCCAGGACCTGGCGACCAATATGTTGCTGATAGTCGGCATCGGCGTCGTGCTTTTCTTGATGAACTGGAGGCTGGCGCTGCTGGTGCTGGTGCCGGCGCCTGTCGTGGCGGTGCTTTCGGGATCGTTCTGGCGGAAGATCAGGATGTATATGCGCCGGTTCTTTCACCAGTGGGGCCGGATCAACTCGCTTCTCACCGAAAGTCTGAACGGCCTGCGAGTCGTGAAGGCGTTCGCGCAAGAATCGCGCGAGATCAAGAGGTTCCGGGTCCAAAGCGAGCAGCTTGCGGTCTCGGGCACGCACGCCGAGCGGGTGTGGTCCACGCTGTTTTCGGCGCTGTCGCTTGTGATAATGCTCGGCACGCTGTCGGTGTGGTATTTCGGCGGGCGAGACGTGGTCTTCGGCCACATGACTCCGGGAACGCTGATGGCGTTTATTGCTTATGTCGCCATGTTCTACCAGCCGATCCAGTCACTTTCAATGCTCCTAAACTGGTCCTCGCGGTCGCTTACGGCGGCGGAGAGGGTGTTCGAGGTTCTGGACACCCGGCCGGAAGTCGAAAACAGGGAATCCGCCAAACCCATGCCGCACATCACCGGGCACATCGAGTTCAAGGACGTCACCTTCGGCTATCAGCGCCACAACCCCGCGCTCAAGCACGTGTCATTCGATGTGGAGCCGGGGGAGATGATCGGCCTGGTCGGCCACAGCGGGGCCGGCAAGTCGACCACGATCAATCTGCTCTGCCGGTTTTACAGGGTCGACGAGGGCGGGATACTCATCGACGGCGTCCCGATAAACGAGATTCGCATGGAAGACCTGCGCGGGCAGATCGGCCTGGTCCCGCAGGACACTTTCCTGTTCAACGGCACGATAGCCGAGAACATCGGCTACGCGAAACCGGGAGCGAGCGTCGAGGAGATCATCCGCGCCGCCAAGATCGCGAACGCCCACGATTTTATTCGCCAGAAACCCGACGGCTATGAGACCTTGATCAGCGAAGGCGGGCAGGGGATATCGGCAGGCGAGAGGCAGCGGCTGGCTATCGCCCGCGCCGTGCTGCACGACCCACGAATTCTCATCCTGGACGAGGCCACTTCGCAGGTCGATGTAGAGACCGAAAAGCAGATCCAGGAAGCTGTCGACAGGCTCGTGAGGGGCCGCACGACCATCGCCATCGCGCACAGGCTGTCGACCCTCAAGCACGCCGACAGGCTGGTGGTGCTCAAGAAAGGCGAGATCGCCGAGATGGGCACCCACGACGAGCTGATGACCAAAGAAGACGGCGAGTTCCGCAAGCTTGTCGACACATATCAGGAGATTTCCAAGGTCCGCGTGGTGCAGAGATAAGGGAAGGGATTAATCGCGAAAACCAGAAAGACAGAAATCCAGAAAGGGAAATAAGGAAGGGACAGTACAATCACGAAAGCACGAAAGCTAGAAAACACCGTCACCACCGAGCCGGCGGAGGAACCCAAGGCCGAGCATCACAGCGAAGACCTGGTTCTGCTGGACCCGGCCGGGGCCGAGTTCAGGACCGAGGGCATTCGCCTCCAGATGAAGCAGGGCGAGGAGTGGTCTGACGTCACCCTTGCCAGGCTGTTTCCCTTGAGCGAGCTGGAGAGTTGGATATCGGTGGTGGGCAAGGAAGACAAGGAGATCGGGGTCTTCAAGACGCTGCACGGAATGCCGCACGCGAGCCTGTCTTGCGTCCGCGCGGAGCTTCACCGCCGATACCTCGTGCCGGAAATACGCAGGATCATCGCCGTCAGAAATCGATTTCACCTCGTGGAATGGACCGTCGAAACCAACCGGGGCGAGATGACGTTTCTTAACAGCATGCCCCACGAGCAGATAAAGCCGGAACTGCTGCCACACGTGATGCTCACGGACCTGGAGGGAAACCGTTTCGACATCCCCGATATCAACGCCCTCGACCCGGAGAGCAGGGCGATGCTGGAACAAAGAATGTAGGGGCGAAGCAATGGCTGGTAGTAGCTTCGGACTTCACAGACCTGTGTGCCATTGCTTCGCCCCTACGTGTGCCCACATTCCCAACGCCGGGCTTGCAGGACACAGCGCCCCCGGCATATAAGAATCCTTTGTGGAAAGAGGCTGTGCATGCCGAAGCAAATCGATCCCATAAGACAATTCAGGCTGGCGATCCTGGTGCTGGTGGCCCTGGTGCTGCTCGGCACGCTGGGCTATCACGTGCTCGAGACAAACGTGTCGGTTTCAGACGCGCTTCTGAGAACAGTCGCGACGCTCGGCACGTTGAATGTCGAGAAGCCCGAGAACGAGTCCAGCAAGATATTCACGATCTGCCTGATTGTGTTCGGCGTGTCGACCGTGTTCTGGGCCGCCACCAGCCTGATCCAGGCCATGGTCGGGGAGCAGATGTGGCATGCCCTCCAGAGGAAAAAGATGCAAAAGCAAATCTCCAAAATGAAGGATCATTTGATAGTCTGCGGGTTCGGCAGGATGGGCCAGCAGATAGTCAGCGACCTGCAGCGCGAGTGCGTCGATCACGCCGTGATCGAGTGGAACCCCGATCAGTTGCCCAAGCTCATCGCGCAGGATATCCCATTTGTCGAAGGTAACGCCAGCGACAACAAGGCGCTCAAAGCCGCGGGAATCGAGCGCGCCCGGGGCCTGATCACCGTTGCCCCGACAGACGAGGACAACGTGTTCATCACGCTGAGCGCCCGCGCGCTGAACCCGAGGCTATTTATCGCCGCTCGGTCGATTCAGGTGGACAATGAGGACAAGTTGCGGATGGCCGGAGCCGACCGGGTGATGTCGCCTTACGTAATGGGCGGCAAGAGGATGGCCACTGCCGTTCTGCGCCCGAACGTGCTGGACTTCCTCGAACTCGCGATGCACACCGACGACCTGCGCATGATGATCGAGGAACTGACCATCAAGCCTGGCTCCAGGCTCATAGAACAGAACATCGCCGATTCCGGCCTGAAACGCGACACGGGGGTCACGATCATCGCCATCAAGCGAGAATCCGGCAAGATGATCGCCAACCCCGTCGCCAGTGAAATGCTCCACGAAGCAGACGTCCTGATCGTGATCGGCACCCCGGAACAATTGGAGAAGGCCTTGAAGCTGGCGGGGTGTTAGCGTGGGGACGGGAGAGGTGCGTACGGATAGTGCGGGGTCGGGAGACCCTCGCACAGCAGGGGCCGCATGGTCGCCCTCCGGCTTCTTTTGGCTAGCGTGTGTGCAAATCTCTGGTAACATAATTGGGCTTGCCGCAGTCTAATGCTTGTATACTAAACGAGGGGGCTTCAAAACCCAGGAGGAAAATCAATATGATGAAGACGCTGTTTCTGATCTTGATTGCATCAATTGGCCCGTGCTGCGTGATGGCTGCCGAACAGCCGTCCGCAGTGCCGAAGCCCAAATGGCAAGTCGGGCAGTCGTGGCAGGTCAAGTGCCCGATCTTTACATTCGGTTTCAGAGCCCATTCCGGCGCCGATGGTCCGATTGACACGGGTAAGTCTCGCACCCTAACCTACACCGTTCTCAGGAAAGAAGAGATCGGCAAGAGCGAGGTCTGGGCCGTCCGGATCAACGTCACCACAGAACACCAGGAAGATACGCACAACTTCTACGTCTATTATCGGACTAACGACATGTCCCTGATGACCGATCCCCGCACCTCGGACTTCTTCCTTGGCAAAGACGGCGCGCCGATCTACAAGGAGGGCATCGCCTGCCCCGACCTGTATGGCAGCTCCGATCTCCTAATCGAGATGCCCCTGTTCCCGCTTGTGGCGGGAAAACAGGAGTCCAGGATTATCTACGATGGAAAGACTTACGACCACAAAGGGCCAAAACCCGAATGCCTGTTGGTGAAGTCCGTTTCGCGGGTTGAGCCGGCCCCGGAGCAGGGAGAGGGCGCGGTCAAGGTGACTCTGACGTGGGTTGAGACCGATCTCAAGTCCCACACCTCGACCAGAGACTACGAGGAGCAGATATGGAAGCCGGGAAAGCCGTGGTGGTCGTCGGCTCAGGTTTCGGGGCACGTTTCGAGTGCCGGACGTATTGGCAAACGAACGCTGATTGAGGAGGGGGCAGGCAAATGAGACTATGTTTGCTGATGTGCGGTATCGTGGCGGCCATCTGCGCCCCGCTTGGGGCGGCGGAGTTGAAGATGCCGGTCTGGAAGGTCGGGCAGAGCTGGATGGTCGCATGCCCCGGGATGGCCGAGACTTCCCGCTTTAGCTTTATGTGCGGAGCGGCAAAGAGCGTCAAGATCACGGTCGAGAAGGACCAAGTGATTGACAAAGAAAGGTGCCGGCTGCTGAAGATTGTTCCCGAGGGGCTGCAGCAGACGGATATCGCCAGGGCAACAGTGCGCGCGTGGTACCGCGCGAAAGACCTTGCGCTCGTGCGCGTCAAGATTCTGGTGGGATACAAAGAAGGCGGCTATAACGATATGGTCTCTTACTCCATGAATGGCCGGCCGATATGGGACCTTGATGAGACCCAGACGTACATCCCTCTCCAGATGCCGCGCTTTCCTATTAAGAGCGGCGCCGAAGCGACCTGTTTCACCCAGAAAGCCACGCCCGCGGTCTTGAAGAAGCACCCCAAAGCGGGAATCGTCAGAACCCGAACAGTCAGGGCGTCGGCTTCAGGCGACAATGCGGAGATCACCATCTCGTTTCACCGCAATGACCAGTTCCTCGGCCAGAGACGGGATGAGCCGATCCTTGAGCAGGTGTGGTCGCCCGGAGAACCGTGGTGGACCTCGGCAAAGCGGCTGTCGCCGAGCACGGGCAAGCCTCTGTTCGAGTATGACCTGGGTACCGGCGGCAAGTCGTTCGTCCCGACGAAAGCGCCTGAGGACGCGTCACCCGTGCCCTATCTTTTCGCCAACGAAAACGGGGTCGGATATGCCGGGTTCCGCGACGAAGACGGCGTTGACCAGAGCGCAACCAGGCTGCTGGTCGACAATGTAGACTACATCAAGTGGGCCGAGAACCACGGCGATTATCTGTCCCTGCAACCTATGGATGACATCACCCCCGACTTCGACGCTCCTCACGACATCGACTTCGAGCTGCGAGACATGAAAGGCAATAGCCAACTCGTCGGCCTTCACAAGCACGTGTTCGGGCGGAACGATCCGACAAGGCCCAGCACCATCACAGGGACTTACACGCTTTACAGAGACGGCCCAGTGCTCTTCAGGATACGGGGACAGTACGACGGCATAGTCTATCGCCGGGTTGCATCCTTCCAGAAACGCGGGCAGCATTCCTTCACTTGGGACGGGAACGACGATTTCGGGAGCCCGTGCGGTGATGACGTGACTGTTTTCGAAATTGGATACACGGACAGTTCAGAGTGGATAGCAGTGCTGGATTAGACAGCCGGGCCTGAAAACAGATATTCCATTCCCCCAATGCTTAAAACCGCCGCCCACTGTACAACACTGACCATGATTAACAAGTCCAATGATGGGGGTGAGGACGGCTATGAGACACATACTCACTGTTCTCACGTTCTCGTTGATTGCCGTGATCATGGGCGCGCCGGCGGTGTTTGCCCAGGCAGGCAATCTGGGTTACAACTCTTATGAGGGGTATCTGTCCGGCGGGCACGGGCTCTCGAGTCACTTCGGGCCGGGAGTCGGGTATGGCACCCCTTCGGGCGCTTTCGGCCAATACCAAAACGCCGGGGACTACTTCCGCCGCTACATGCCTCCGGGGCAGTGGGGCACTTACGGCTACGGCACGGGGCACTTGGGTCAGGGTTACGGGCCGTATATATTCTCTCGCAGGGATGGTTCATCGGCTCCCGGCATGTTCGACCCACTACAGAGCCCTTACTTCGATGCCGCCCCTCCCAAGATCAAAGTCGGGCGCGGGAAGATCAACGTCAGCCTGCCGAACAACCTTCCGGGCGTGCAGCAGGTGACGATCACGCTCCTGGCATTCAACGGGGCGGAGCTGTGCACGATCTGCCTGCAGCGGCCCCCGTGGAACCTGTCGCTGCCGGTGATGGACGGCGGCAAGAATGTTCGGGTCCGTATAGATTACTGCAACCAGGGCCTTTCGGCCACCTCCTACCCTCTGTAGTCGAAGCTGGGAAGGGCCCGCGGGGGCCCTTCCCATTTTGGTTTTCGATTGGGGAAGGGACGTCCGTATCGCCTTTCCTACTCCCTTTCACGCTTTCGCCCTTTCTGGTTTTCGTGATTAGGTTTTCTTCGATCTCGATTTGACACGCCAGCTCATCAGCAGGATAATTTAGGTGCCTCTTAAGCTCCCAAGGTGATGGTATGAATTCTCTGACTTTGCTGATCGTTGCATTGTGCTTCTTCGCGCTTGCCTATCGCGTGTACGGCGCTTTTCTGGCGGCGAAGGTGGCTGTGCTGGACTCGAACCGCACTACCCCGGCCCACCAGTATCGAGACGGCAAGGACTACCACCCGACCAATAAATGGGTGCTCTTCGGGCATCACTTTGCCGCGATCGCGGGCGCGGGGCCGCTGATCGGCCCGGTGCTGGCCGCGCAGTATGGCTACATGCCGGGGGCGTTGTGGATTCTGGTCGGGGCCGTATTCGCGGGCGCCGTGCAGGACTTCATAATCCTGTTTGCGTCCGTGCGCAACAGGGGCGAGTCGATATCCAAGATCGCCGAACGCTATTTAGGGCCGGTGGCGGGCTGGTGCACGGCTTTCGCCATTCTTTTCATCATAATCGTGGCGCTGGCCGGCCTGGCGCTGGCGGTCGTGAACGCGCTCCACGGGAGCGAGTGGGGAGTCTTCACCATCGCCTGCAGCATCCCGATTGCTTTCTTGATGGGGCAATGGATGTATCGGATCAGACCCGGCAGGGTGACCGAGGCATCGATCATCGGCGTCGCATTGCTTGTGATAGCCGTGCTGGCCGGCAATCCGGTCCAGAACAGCGCGATCGGGGGCTGGTTCAATCGGTCGCCAGAAGGTCTGGAGGTTGCTCTGGCGGTATATGGTTTTGTCGCCGCGGTGCTGCCGGTCTGGATGCTGTTGTGCCCGAGAGATTATCTTTCGACCTATATGAAGCTCGGTACCGTCGCTTTGCTTGCGATTGGCATTTTCATAGTGCATCCCAACCTGGTGATGCCGGCGACCACGAAATATATCCACGGGGGCGGACCGATTATCCCCGGACCGGTATGGCCGTGGGTCTGCCTCACAATCGCCTGCGGGGCGATATCGGGATTCCACGCGCTTATCGGCAGCGGGACCACGCCGAAAATGATCAACAACGAGCGCGACATACTTCCCATAGGCTATGGAGCGATGTTGATCGAGGGTTTCGTGGGGGTTCTCGCTCTGATAGCCGCCTGCTCGCTTTCCCAGGCCCATTACTTCGGGATCAATGCCGATCCCAAGCATTTCGGGATCGATCCCGCCACGGCGGCCCAGCTCAGCAACATGGCCCATCAATTCGGCGAGAAGGCAACCATCGCGGGCCGCGCGGGCGGATCGGTGTCTCTGGCGGTCGGTATGGCCCAGATACTCACGAAAATCCCCGGTATGAGCTTGCTGATGAGCTACTGGTACCACTTCGCGATCATGTTCGAGGCGCTGTTTATCCTCACGACGGTCGACACGGGGACCAGGGTCGCGCGGTTCATTGTCCAGGAGATGCTGGGGCGGGTCTACAAACCTCTAGGCAGGGGGACCTGGCTGCCGGGCGTGCTGCTGACGAGCTTTGTGGTAACTTTCGCATGGTTCTATCTGCTGCGGGGCGGCAGCGTGAGCACTATCTGGCCGATGTTCGGCATCGCGAACCAGCTTCTGGGGGTAATCGCGCTGGGGATAGGCACGACGTATATACTGCGCAAGTCGGCCAAACGCGTGTACGCGTTCACAACCTTCACCCCCTGGCTGTATATGATAATCACGGTCCTGACCGCCGGAACGCAGTCGATCACGAGAAACCTGTCGCTGCTTGCCAAACCCGGCGACCCGACGAAGACCACCGTCAACATCATCCTGACCGGCATAATGATGGCCCTGGCGGTGATAGTAAGCGCGGACTGCGTGCGCAAGTGGGTAACCATACTATGGTGGCCGAAACGCCCCACCCCCGAAGTCGAGCCGACAGGCGACCTGATGGGTTTGGTGGAGGGGACTGAGATCGCGGATTAGGCCCGATAGGAGGGTTTGGATATGGAAAAAGCGACATTCGCGGCGGGGTGTTTCTGGGGAGTCGAGGCCGCGTTTCGAGAGATCCAGGGCGTCAAGGCGACCGCCGTCGGTTACATGGGCGGCGCGTTGGAAAACCCGACATATTCAGACGTCTGCACGGACCGCACCGGGCACGCCGAAGTCGTGCAGGTGGAATTCGACCCGGACGAGATCAGCTATGAAGAGCTGCTGGACATCTTCTGGGATAACCACGACCCGACGACGATCAACCGCCAGGGGCCGGATATAGGGACCCAGTATAGATCGGCGATTTTCTTCCACAGCCCCGAGCAGGAAGCCGCAGCAATGGCTTCGAAGAAGAAACTGGAGGAAAGCGGGAAGCTCAGCCGACCGATAGTCACCGAGATCCTCCCCGCCCAGACATTCTGGATGGCGGAGGACTACCACCAGCAGTATCTCGAGAAACGGGGCCTGCGGTCGTGTCATATATAGGCCGGACCAGTCGTTCACATGGAGGAGTAAGTTGAAACTACCCGCAATTTGTTTGTCGCTTGCCACCGCTTGTTCGGCGGCGTTCGCGCAGCCCGTGCCGCTTCGTCATCTCACCCCAGTCCCGTTTAACCAGGTCAAGATCACGGACAAGTTCTGGGCCCCGCGCTGTGAGACTAACCGCGAAGTGTCGATCCCGCACAGCCTGAAAATGCTGGAGGAGTCGGGAAATATCAGCAATCTCGAACTCGCCGCGGCCCACGCGACCGATGGGTTCAAGGGGCTGGTTTTCCAGGATTCCGATACCTATAAGGTCCTGGAGGCGGCTTCATTCAGCCTGGCCACGCATCCCGACCCCGAACTGGACAAGCAGGTCGACGCGATCATAGCCAAGATGGCCGCCGCGCAGATGCCGGACGGCTACCTGGACACGAATTATCAGATCAACGACCCCGATCACCGCTTCACCAACCTGCGCGACGACCACGAGCTTTACTGCGCGGGGCACATGATCGAGGCCGCCGTCGCTCACTACCAGGCCACCGGCAAGCGCAATCTGCTGGATATAGCCGTGAAATGCGCGAACAACATAGACCGCATATTCGGCGACGGCCCCGGCAAGCGAATGGGCTACCCCGGCCACCCCGAGCTCGAACTGGCGCTCTTCAAGCTCTGGCGGGCGACCGGCGATCAACGCTATTTCAAGCTCTCCAAGTTCTTCATAGACAATCGGGGGACCGGCTATTTCGCCAAGGAGCATGAAAACGACACCGAATTCCGGCCATCGGATCCCGCATACTGGCTGGATAACGCGCGCCTCAAGGACCAGACGTCCATAGTCGGGCACGCGGTCCGGGCCGCCTATCTTCTTTCCGGCGCGACTGACATTGCCGGCGTCACCGAGGACCCCGAGCTGCTCGCGGCCATTCACCGCATCTGGCTGAACACCACGCAAAAGCGAATGTTTATCACCGGCGGCATCGGCCCGTCGTCGAGCAACGAGGGCTTCACTATCGACTACGATCTGCCGACCTCATCGGCCTATCAGGAGACTTGCGCTTCGATAGGGATGGCTATGTGGAACCAGCGGCTCGCGCTGCTCTACGGCGACGCCCGCTACGCTGATTACGTCGAAAAGGCGCTTTACAATGGCATATTGGACGGCGTTTCGCTCAAAGGCGATACGTTTTTCTACCAGAACCCGCTCGCCAGCAGCGGCAACCGGCACCGTGCCCCGTGGTTCGAGTGCGCCTGCTGCCCACCGAATGTTCTTCGCACCATAGCATCTATCGGCGGCTATGCCTATGCCACATCAGCAGATTCGGTGTGGGTCAGTCTCTTTATCGGCGGCTCGGTCGATTGCCAGGTGGGCAAGACAAAGGTTACGCTCAGAGTCACCACCGATTACCCGTGGGACGGCGCGGTGAATATCAAGCCGGTCATCGAATCGCCGGCGAAGTTCGGCATTCGCCTGCGCGTGCCGCGTTGGTGCAAAGGGGCGAGCGTTATGGTCAATGGGCAGCGTGTCTCGGAGCCGAAGATCGAATCCGGGTATATCGTTCTCGACCGCGAGTGGCGGACCGGCGACTCCATTGACTACAACACGCCTATGCCCGTGCGAAGGGTCGAAGCGAACCCGCAGGTGTCGACCGCGCAGGGCTTGCTTGCCATCCAGCGCGGGCCGATTGTTTACTGCCTGGAGGGCGTCGACCAGCCCGTCGGGCTCAATTCACTGGCCCTGCCGATGGACTCCGATCTCAAGCCGATCAAGCGGCCCGACCTGCTGGGGGGCATAGTGACTATCACCGGCGTGGGCAAGGCCATCGACATCACCGACTGGTCCGGCAAGCTGTATCGGGACGCCGTCGGGGCTGCCCCGGTCAAGATCACCGCGATCCCTTATTATGCCTGGGACAACCGCGAGGCGTGCCCGATGGAAGTATGGATCCCCACCAGCCCGAAGCCCGCCAACGGCCTGGAATCGTTCGCTCAGGCATCGGCTTCGTTTACCCAGTGGGCGCAGGTTTCGGCGATAAACGACGGCAGGGAGCCCAGGCCCGCGGCGAGTTTCAACACCGGCGGGTTCGGCGGCTTTGGGGCATTTCTTTCGGGATCGTTCGGCTGGTGGCCTCACGCGGGAACATCCGAATGGGTGTGCTACAAGTGGAACAAGCCGGTATCCATCGGCGGCGTCAAGGTGTATTGGTACGCCGATAACCCGAACCCCAACCCAGGCTTTGGACAGGGGTTTGGCGGATTCGGCGGGCCTGGGCCTGGTCCTGCTCCGGCTCCCGCGACACCTCCCGCCACCGGAGCGCCGACGACGGTGGTCACGCTCAGCCCCGAGACTCCGGCCCCAGGCACGCCCGCGGCTCCGGCGGTGGGATCGGCCGCGACCACGGGTACTAACACCACCCCGGCCCCGGCTGGCGCCGGGAGAAGACGAATGATGGCGACCGCCCTGCCTGAGTCATGGCATATCGAATATCTCGACGGCGACACCTGGAAACCCGTTCAGACCCAGGGGCCTTACCCGACCGAGGCCGACACCTGGTGCCAAATCATGTTCGGCCCGGTCAAGACGACATCGCTGAGGCTGGTCGTCCAAATGAAAGAGAACACGACTTCGGCCATACAAGAATGGAAGGTGCTTCCGCCTGATTCGGAGGAATAGGCGTTCGGTGACGAGGGGCCGCATTACTGATCGTCCGGGAACGGATTTCCCGGTCCAACGGATGGGGCGGCGCTGAGAGACTTCAGTTTTGCGGGAATTGCAACTGCACCAGCGAAAACAGGGACTGTCCCAGAGCGTCAGCGGGGTGGACTGTCCCTGCTTTCGCGGTCGCACGAAGAACTGTTCCCGCAAGACTGAACTGACACGCGGCGGTTCACGGTAATGACATTTGCTTGGGAACGACGTATAATCAACACCGCAAGCACCGGGCCCGTCGGGCTGCCAAGGGGCGGGGCCCACTGCCCGCGGCGAAATCCGGGAGGTCGACATTATGTATGGACCAGCAATCTTTCTCGCTGTTGTCGGTTTGGTATTTAGGGCGCATCCCAGAACCCGTTGTTTCGGGAAACCCTTTTCCCGAAATGGGCTTGGGATCTTAGTTTTGGGATGCGTTCTTAGTGCGGTTTGTTCATTCGCGACCACAGCAACCACTGGCAGCGGCACTGCAACGCCGCAGCCCAAACTAGCGCTTGGGGAGATCAACCAACAGTTACTGGCGGACCAGCAGAAACTAGGCAATTCGTATGACAAACAGACCAGGACGACCCTGACGGCCATTGCGGGCCGGCTGCTGCTGCAATTGCCGAACCTTCCGCCGAAGACTACTCCTCAAGAATGGGGGCGAAGCCAAATCAGTTCGTCGTTTGCTGGGGCGTCAAAGGATGTAGCGACCGGAATGGTGTTCTGGGTAATGACGGAGGCTGTCAAGGGCGCAACGGGCGACCTACACGAACTCATCTCTCAGAAGACTCTCGCGGATGGGAGGCAGCGGCAGATAGCCGATCTGCTTGCGCGAACCCGCCAGAGAATAGCCCACATGGGTGGCGCGCCAACGGCCAGGACGCATTCTGCCGGCACAGGGACGACGCTTGCCATCGCCTATACCCGGAACATGCATCTGCGATATCGCCTCGTGCCGGAACCACGGTTGGCGATCAATGACATCAACACCGCATCCGTCAGCCATCTCCACGAGCTTGAGGATGATCTAAACACCGTGGGGGACGATGCGCAGCTGGCCAACGTTGAGCTTCAGGATGCGCTTCAGAAGCAGCAGGAAACCATTCAGATGCTCTCCAGCATTGAAAAGATGGTATACGACACCGCATTGGGTGTGATACGCAAGATTGGCGGCTAAGCAGTTACTTAATGATCGTGATCCCTAAATCCACGACCCAGTATTCGGTCCAGCTCAGGCCTCTGATTCTGATCGCGCGCCTGGAGTCGCCGTATCTGATTTCGGCTGTGCGGGCGGGCTCTTCGAGAACCCCAATCCCGCCGAAGTCGGTCAGGAGTTCGGGGATGTAGCCGAGAGACAGAGTTGCCTTCTGGGACATGTTGAACGCAAGGCCGTATTCAATCCCCCGCAGCGTAACCACTCCGGCGTCTTCGTTCGAGGGTCCGGCGAAGGTCTTGCCCTGCAGGCCGCGGGAGATTGCCTGCCATTGTTCGTCGCTGCCTTTGGCCTTGCTCCATCTGTAGCGCGAGTAGAGGCCGCCTCCGGGCGCCATTTTCACATTCAGGCGAGCGCTGAGGTTTTCGATGAGGCTGCCTGTCTCGCCGGAATTGTCTTTGTTGACTCCAAGTCCCGCCATGCCGGTCACGCCCGCGTCCAGTTCCAGAGAACTCCCGCAGCCTCCGTCCAGCACCTTTTCGACACCCAGGCCCAACGGGCCGGCCCCGACTTTTTGGGCGGATGCAAAGTAATAGAGACCCAGGTCGTTGGATGTGGGCCGGCCCGGGGCGGCATTCGCGCTCGGTCCACTGACCACCAGTCTGCTGGGAATCGCGGAGGCGTTCAGGGAATCCACATAGACAGTCTTGCCGGATTGGAAGTTGGCCTGATCGCTGATCCACTGTATCGCGCCCGTGACTTCGTAAGGCCCGCGTCCGCGACAGCCTTGCGATATCGCCATCCCGGACACGGACTCGCCCTCCCCGCTCATCACGATCATCGCCGAGCCCTGTTTCACCTCAGCGGGAAATGAACACGTGATCGAGTTTTCGGTGACGCGCGTTACTTCACCATACAGCCGCCCGCACCACGCCGACGTACAGGCGATCAGGCACGCGATCACTGCCACGACTGAAGCTATAATACCTCTTGCCATGCCGGTACTCTCCTGGTAATGTGGTCAATACGTGTGCCTACGTGGGGCGCCGGCGCTATCTTGTTCCCGAATGGTCGATTGGCTAAACGCAGGACATGGGGACAAGAACAGAGTTTCGGGGGCCGTTTGCCCGGCTGAAAAAACCTGGGTAATTTTTGGTCACTAAATTCTTTGCATTTAGTGTTGAACCTGCCCTGCCTGAGTGCTATAATCATAGTCCTTCAGCATGGATTGCTCTTCGATGGGTGGGTACTTTGTCCGATCAACAGCTTCAACTAGGGATGGATGACGCCTTGTTGGCCCTCCGTAACGCATGGGATCAGGCGCTGGAGGTGCTCGCCGAGCACGTCAATAAGCCCAGTTTCGAGAGCTGGATCAAGACCGCGAAGCCCGTCTCGATCGATGGCGATCTGGTGCGCATCACCACCGGCAGCCGGTTCGCCAAGCACTGGCTGGAAAGCAAGCACCTGCAGTTGATAAAGGAGATCCTGGAGACCCACCTTGGGCGGCCCCTGAAGGTCAGGGTGGACCTCGCCGAAGACAACCAGGACGAGCCCGTCATCCTTGCCGACAAACTGCCGGCCAAGCCGAACCCCCAGCCCAAGCATGACGACGAGCCGATATCGCTGCCGCTCAACAGCCATTACAGCTTCGATAACTTCGTGGTCGGCCCCACCAACAGGCTCGCCCACGCCTGCGCCATGGCCATAGCCGAAAATCCCGGCAAGACATACAACCCGCTTTTCATCTATGGCGGCGCGGGGCTGGGGAAGACTCACCTTATGCACGCTGTCGGCCAGGCGGTCTCCGCGAACATACCCGGCACACGCGTCGCTTATGTGTCCGGCGAGGCATTCACTTATCATTACATCACATCGCTGCGCGAGCACCGGACGGCTGAGTTCAGGCGGCAGTATCGCAGCATCGATTTGTGGCTGGTCGATGACATTCACTTCCTGATCGGAAAAGAACGCACGGAAGAGGAGTTTTTCCACACATACAACGCCATCCACGACATGGGCAAGCAGATAGTGCTCACCAGCGACCGCGCGCCCAAGGACCTGCAGCTCGACAGCAGGCTGCTTTCTCGTTTCCAGGCCGGGATGCTCGCGGATATCTCCCCGCCGGACCTCGAAACCCGCATGGCTATCTTGCAGACCAAGGCCCATTATGAGAATATGACGCTCTCGGATGACGTCATCTTGTATATAGCCAAGCTGATCAGGTCCAATATCAGGCAGCTCGAAGGCGCGCTGATCACGCTGCACGCCTACGCTTCGCTAATGAAGACGTCCGTGACTACCAGCCTCGCGGAGAAAGTCCTCTCCAAACACTTTGGGGAATCGGCGCCGGTGATCGATGCCCAAAAGGTGCTCCAGGAAGTGTCCATTAGGTTCCATGTGGAGCTGACCGATCTCAAGGGCAAGTGCCGGAGCAAAGACATAGTGGTCCCGAGGCAGGTGGCCATGTACCTGATGCGCCGACTGACCGATTACTCCCTGCCGACCATCGGCAGGGCTATCGGCGGCAAGGACCATACGACGGTGCTGCACTCGTGCAAGAAGGTCGAGGAAAGAATGGCATCGGATAGGGGCTTCGCTTCACTGATAACCGATCTCTCCGCGCAAATAGGTGGTACCCAGGGTTAGGTTGGCGATTGGAAGTTCCAAGAAGCCTCCCGCCGCGCCGGGAAAAACCTGTTAGCATTCACCTATAACAACCTGTTGATAAGGTTGTTGATGGTAATGTGGATTGGCGGACTGTTAGTATCCACGGGGGTTATCCGCAAGTGAATGGGCGTATGTTACAGCTCACGTTATTTTGTCCACAACAAGAGGCAAGCTTGTGTTGAGCTTGGTATAAGGCGGTTTCCACAGTACTCACAGCATCTATTACTACCACTACCATTTCAAGTATAATTATTAGGATATGTATATCCGGACTGTCAGCCTGACGAACTTTCGGAATTGTGAGCATCTGGACTTCGAGCCGGACGAGGGATTGAATGTCCTTGTAGGTGCGAATGCCCAAGGCAAGAGCGCGATTCTTGAGGCCATATATATTCTGGCTACGAGTAAATCGCACCGGACGTCGCGCGACGTCGATCTCATCAGAATCGGCGAGAGCCTGGCCAGAACCTGCGTTCACGTCATTCGGACCCAAAGAAACGACGTAACCCTAGAGATCATACTCAGCAGGCGCGAGAAAAAGACAGTCCGGATAAACAAAATAAAGCAACCGAAGGTGGGTGATATTCTCGGCCAGTTGAACGCCGTTATCTTCAGCAACTCGGACATAGATATGGTTCGTGGGGAACCATTGCTTCGCCGGCGGTTTCTAAACCTCGAGATATCTCAGATCAGCCCACGGTACATCTACTCCCTAGCCCGCTATAAGCGCGTTCTGGATCAGAGAAACAACTTGCTCAAGGAGATCAAACACAGACTGGCGCGGCCGAGCTATCTGGACATGTGGGACCGCCAACTTGCAGAATACGGGGCCGATATCATCCTCGCAAGAGCAAAGTTCGTGGGCTTGCTTGCACCCGCCGCGGCGGGGATATATTCCACGATCACGCAAGGTTACGAGGAGTTCACGATAACATACAAGCCCAACGTCGAAGCTTCAATTTCCGATTCCGAACAGGATATCGAATCCCGATTCGGGGTTCTGTTGGCGGCGAGAAGAGAAACCGACCTGCTTCGGGCAACCACGACAACCGGCCCGCACAGAGACGATCTGTCGCTGACGATCGCGGGCATGACCGCGAGGGAATTCGCATCGCAGGGCCAGCAAAGGTCTGCCGCCATAGCTATGAAACTTGCCGAAATTGATCTGATAGAGCAGTCGGCGGAGGAGAGTCCCGTCGTAATGTTGGATGATATAATGGCGGAGCTCGATGATGCGCGGCGCGCCCGCATACTCGACATCACGCTTGGGCGCTGCCAGACATTCATAACCACGACGAGCATGGAGGACATGGGGTCGACGGCTGCATCGTCAGGCGCTGTTTTCCAGGTGAGATCGGGGACGGTGGCTCGGGCATGAGATCTGGTCTTAGAAGAAGCAACATGAGCAGGCTGGGAGGTTTGGTCAATGAGTCGCTTGACCAGCTCGGTCTGCGCCACAAAATACTCGAACACCAGGCCGTCGACAAGTGGAAACAGGTCGTCGGGCCCCATATCGCCGCCGCTACCGTCGTCGAGCGCGTCAACGACGGCATGCTGTTTGTCTGCTGCAAAAGCAGCGCCTGGGCCAATGAGTGTACCTTCCACAAAGAGCACATCATCAAGGAACTCAACCGCGCGGTGGGCAAGAAAGTAATCAGCGATATTCGGTTCTCCTCACGTGGCTTCAAGCGAGCGCTGGAAGCGTCTCTGGCCAAGGAGAAGACGACCGCGGCGAAGAACGATATCGAATCCATCGAACTCGATTCGTCGGCATCCAAAGTCGCCGAGGAGGTTGCTTCGGTCTCGCCATCCGAAGAACTCGCGAAAAAAATCCGGCACGTTGTCCTGACAAGCAAACGGCGGGAAAAAGCACAGCGGGAACCCCAATAACCTTCTTACGCCGCGAAGGGACATGCCCGAATCGGGTCTGAAATGACGAGTGTCGCAAGGCATTACTCCTCAGGTGGACTCCAGCGCCAAGACATTGCTTATAAAGACACAGATCAGCCATGAATGCATAAGCTCGCAAACTTAAGCAATCTATTGACTCCTAGCAGTGAAAAGGGTAAAATTTGCGAGTGGGTGCGCGCACGGAGAGGTAATAAGTGTTGGATTCTCCTAACCACAACAACCAGACCAAGCCAAAGACACACTGGCGGAAATGGATGGCATACCCCCTGACGATGCTTCTGGAAGTTGCCGTCACAGCCGGGCTTCTGGCTTTGCATCCATATTTTCCCCTTGGCCGGTATCCCATCGTATACGTCATCACGATAATGGCCGTCGCGTATTGGCTTGGCGAAGGGCCGGCCGTGCTGGCTTTTGTCACGGGCCTTGTACTGTTCGACACCCGGTTCGTTCCCCCGGTAGGTCCAATATGGCCGCTGGCCGAATCGCCCGACGGCTGGGCGAGGTTCGCTGCGTTCTTCCTGGGCACATCCGTGGTTGCCTTTGCCATGACGATCATTCACAGGTCACAGCGGCGGAACCAACTGCTCGCCGGCAGTCTCCGGGAGTCGAACGAACACGTGACAAGCATTCTCGAAAGCATCACGGACGCGTTCTTTACCCTGGACCATGACTGGCGCATAACTTACGTCAACTCCGAAGCGCTGCCGCTGCTCCGGAAATCGCGCGAGGAGCTTATGGGCGGAGATCTTTGGGAATTGTTTCCCGAGGCAGCAGGGACGGAGTTCTACAAGCAATATCACAAAGCGATCTCCGAGCGCACCGCTGTCGACTTCGAAGTGTGGTATGAGCCGTTTGGACTGTGGTTTGAGGTTCGCGCATACGGCTCCGAGAGGGGTCTATCCGTATACTTCCACGATATCACTGACCGCAAACAGGCGCAGGAAGCGCGCCAGCAGCTCGCGTCCATAGTCGAGGGCACTAATGACGCTGTTATCAGCAAGGCGCTCGACGGGACCATCCTGACGTGGAACGCCGGGGCCGAGAGTCTCTACGGTTATATTGCCGAGGAGGCCGTGGGCCGTTCTATCTCCATGCTAATGCCTCCCGATGCTTCCAATGAACATCTTTCGCTTCTCGAAAGGGTCGCGCATGGCGAGCGCATCCAGCAGCACGAAGCGTCGCGCATAAGAAAAGACGGAACGACTATCCAGGTATCCTTGTCGATCTCGCCCATGAAGAATGCGGCTGGTCAGGTCGTGGCGGCCTCCACAATCGCGCGCGACATAACCGAAGTCGTTGAACTCAGACGAGCCCAGGAAAGGCAGGTTGCAATGCTCCAGAAGGCGCTGGTCCCCCCTCCGCCTTCGATAGACAGTGGCTACCTCGCGGCGGCGGTCTATCTTCCCGCACTTCCCGGACAGAGTATCGGCGGAGACCTTTACGAGGTATTCAGGACCGAGGCGGGTCGGATCGGCATACTGATAGGCGATGTATGCGGCAAGGGCATCGAGGTGGCGGCGCTGGCGGCTGCCGCGCGAAGCACGGTCCACTCGTTTGCTTATGAGCTTTCGTCCCCGGGCACGGCGCTGTCTCATGCGAATGCGGTTCTGCACTCTCAAAGGACCGAAGCAGAGAGGTTCGTAACCGTTTTTCTGGCCATAGTCGATCCGGTGACGGGCGAGTTGACCTATGCGAGAGCGGGCCATCCTCCGGCGGCAATATACCGGGCCGACGGGGAAATCGCATCGCTTCAGCACGGCAACCCGCCGATCGGGGTATGGGCGGAATACGAATACGAAACCTTTAAGGACCGCCTGGACCCCGGCAACAAGATCATCTTGTTCACCGACGGCATCACCGACGCCCGACGCGGCAAACAACTTCTCGGAATCGACGGCATCGAGCGCGCTCTGGCCAGGCACGGACAGGACGCCCCCGAGGAGGTCGCGGCGGCTTTGTTGGCGGCAGCGTATGAGTGGGCAAACGGCCGATTGCAGGATGACGTCGCGATCCTGGTCGTCGAACGAGTTGCAGGACCATCAGCATAGACCGGCCTCCAGGATCCCCGAGACTGTTCAGTTTCCCAGGAATCCGGAACCGCGCTAGTCCTGAGTAGCCGGCGCAGCGGCGTATCGAAGGACGGTTAGCCCACCCGCCGCGCTTCGATACGGCCGACAGACCCGGCCTACTCAGCGCTAACGGAGTAATGATTCCCGCGGAACTGAATTCTTCCAAATCCCCCAACACCCTTCCCATTCCGGCCCTCGAGCACTATAATAATCCTCGATGACCCCAACCCGTGGGTATATGTTGCAGGGGGTGAAGGATTACTATGGCGGACTGGGCTTGCGTACTTCAGAAGATAGATGACTTCAGGTGGCGCATTCCAAAGTCGTATAAGTCCGGGATGCGCACCGATGGAATCGTGTTCGCCACCGAGGGTATGCTCGAGCAGATCAAGAAGGACGAGGCCCTCGAACAAGTCGCCAACGTCGCGTTTCTGCCGGGCATAGTCGGTCAATCGATGGCGATGCCTGACATACACTGGGGATACGGCTTCCCGATCGGCGGCGTGGCGGCGATGGACTATGAGACCGGTGTGGTTTCGCCGGGCGGTGTCGGATACGATATCAACTGCGGTGTGCGGCTCCTGCGCAGCGATCTCACGCTCAAAGACGTCAAGGGGCGCATCTCCGATCTCATAGATCAGCTTTACATCAACGTCCCGACGGGTGTCGGGGGCGAGGGCCGAATCCGCACCGACGAAAACGAGCTCAAGCAGGTTATGCGCAAGGGCGCGAAATGGATGGTGGAGCGCGGAATGGGCTGGCCGGAGGATCTTGAAGTCAGCGAACAGGGCGGGACGATGGACATGGCCGACTCGGAGACAGTCTCGAAAGAGGCCGTGAAGCGCGGACGTCCGCAGCTCGGCACTCTCGGCGCGGGAAACCACTTCCTGGAAATTCAGGTAGTCGATGAGATTTACGAGCCCGAGATCGCCCGGGCATTTGGGATCACCGAGCCCGGCCAGATCACCGTTATGATCCACACCGGCAGCCGGGGGTTCGGCCACCAGGTCTGCGAGGACTCGCTGCACGTGATGCAGCGGGCGGTCCAAAAGTATGAGATCAACCTTCCCGATCGCCAGCTCGCGTGCGCGCCGGTGAAGTCCCCCGAAGGCCAGCAGTATTTGGGCGCGATGGCGTGCGCGGCCAACTTCGCGTGGGCGAACCGTCAGGCGATAGCGCACTGGGTGAGGGAGAGTTTCGAGAAGGTATTGGGCGCGGGCGCGCATAAGCTGGGATTGAGGCAGGTCTACGATGTCGCGCACAACATGGCGAAAATAGAGGACCACGAGGTGGATGGCAAGCTGAAAAAGCTCTGTGTGCATCGCAAGGGCGCCACTCGGGCGTTCGGTCCGGGCAATGAGCACATTCCGAAACAGTATCGCGCGATCGGCCAGCCGGTGATAGTGCCTGGTGACATGGGGCGTTATTCGTTCCTGCTGGTCGGGACCGAGACGGCGATGAAGCGCACGTGGGGCTCGACCTGCCACGGCGCCGGCCGGGTAATGAGCCGGCACGAGGCCATCAAGAAGATGAGCGGCAGGGACGTGCAGGACGAACTCGCCGCGAGGGGCATAGTCGTGAAGGCAAAGGGCCGGGACACGCTCTCGGAAGAGGCGTCGTATGCTTATAAAGACGTCGCCGACGTGGTCACGACATGCCAGGGCGCGGATATCTCGCGCATCGTGGTTAAAATGCGGCCTCTGGGCGTGGCGAAGGGATAGGCGGAACGTGTGCAGCCAAAACGTGTGCTCAGCCGAACATGCCGGAATACTCGATAACGCGATTCGCCGGTTATTGCACAATCCGGATAAGATTCTGTCGGGGCTGGTCAAACCTGGCCAAACGGCGCTCGACGTCGGCTGTGGGCCGGGGTTCTTCACGATAGCGATGGCGAGGATGGTCGGCGACGGGGGCCGGGTGATAGCCGTGGACCTGCAGCAGGGGATGCTGGACAAGGCTCGGGCGAAGGCTGCCGGGCAGGGCCTCGATTCTCGAATCAGTTTTCACAAGTGCGAAAGCGACAGAATAGGCGTAGACGAGCAGGTGGATTTCGCTCTGGCGTTCTACATGGTTCACGAGGTGCCGGACCCCGCTAAGTTCCTGGCGGAAGTGTTTGGTCTTCTGAAACCAGGCGGCCTGATGCTGTTGGTTGAGCCGAAGTTTCACGTATCGGTGTCGGCGTTTGGGAAGACCGTTAAGATTGCCCAAGGCTTGGGCTTCGAGGTTGTGTCGCAGCCACGGATTGTATTGAGTAGGTCGGTGGTCCTCAAGCACGCATAGGACCGCCGGGCGTAAGTTCCCAAGAAGGGATACAAGTATGAAAGGGATAATCGTTTGTTTACTCATTGCCTGCTCGCTGAGCGTTTCAGCGGCTGTGTCCGAAGTTAAACCCGCCCCAAACTATTACAAGTGGGCCCAAACCCCGCCGATGGGTTGGAACAGTTGGGACTGCTTCGGCGCGGGTGTCAATGAGGAGCAGACCAGAGCCAACGCGGACTACATGGCCAAGTACCTGGCGAAGTTCGGCTGGCGGTATATCGTCGTTGATATCCAGTGGTATCAGCCGACAGCTGGCGGGTGGGGGTATGCTCGCAACCCGAAGCTGGCCATGGACGAATACGGCCGATTGCTGCCCGCGCCCAATAGGTTCCCTTCTTCGGCCGACGGCAAGGGCTGGAAGCCGATGGCGGATTATTGCCACGCGAAGGGCCTGAAATTCGGCGTCCATCTTTTGCGAGGAATCCCCCGCCAGGCGGTCGAGGAAAACACCTCCATCCTGGGGACGACTTATCACGCCGCCGATGTCGCCGACAAGAACGATCCCTGCCCCTGGAACCCGGATATGTGGGGGGTAGACACCTCCAAGCCCGGCGGGCAGGAGTATTATGATTCGGTCTTCAAGCTCTTTGCCGAATGGGGCGTCGACTTCGTCAAGGTCGATGACCTCTCGGCTCCATACCACCAGGACGAGGTCGAAGCCATCCGCAAGGCCATCGATAAGTGCGGCCGGCCGATAGTATTCAGCACATCGCCGGGAGATACCCCGCTGGAGGTCGGCGCGAATGTGAGCGTCAACGCGAACATGTGGCGGATCAGCGGGGACTTTTGGGACAACTGGCCGGCCCTCAAGGCACAGTTCGACCGATGCGCGAAGTGGACCCCGTATCGCGGGCCCGGCCACTTTCCCGACCCCGACATGCTGCCCCTGGGCGGCATCCGCCAGCCGGGAGGCTGGACCGCGTTCACCGAGGACGAGCAGTATACGCACATGACCCTGTGGTCCATCAGCCAGTCGCCGTTGATGTTCGGCGGGCACCTGCCGAAAAACGATGATTTCACTCTGAAGCTGATAACCAACCCGGAGGTGCTCGCGGTCGACCAGCGCGGGGCAAACAGCCGGCAGCTCTATCGCGATGGTGATCTGATAGCCTGGGTCGCCGACGTGCCCGCGAGCAAGGACAAATACGTCGCGCTCTTCAACACAGCGGGCGCTCCCCCGCTTTCGCCGGACAAGGCCGCGTTCAAGAGCGATCTGGTCACCCGCGACACTCCCGGCCAGGCAGTCGACATTGACATCGACATTACCGGGGCGAAGAAACCGATCCTGGTGGTCGACATCGGGGGGGACAACTATGACTGCGACCATGCCGCATGGATAGAGCCTCGCCTGATCGGGCCGAACGGCGAAAAGAAGCTTACCGATCTGCAGTGGGTGTCGGCCACCAGCGGATGGGGCAAGGCCGGCGTCAACAAGAACGTCGAGGGCGGCCCGCTGATAGTCAACAATCAGCCCGTGGCTTACGGCATAGGCGCTCACTCGCCATCGACTATCGAATATGATCTGCCGGCGGGCTATACTCGTTTTAAGGCGAGGGCCGGCCTGGAGAAGAGAGGCGTCGATCAGAGGGGCGGCGCGACGGTGAGGTTCTTCGTGTTCACGACCGATCCCCGCCCGCCCGGCTCGTCCGACGGCATCCCAGTACACGTGAAATTCGCCGATCTGGGCTTTAAGGGCGCATGCAAAGTCCGCGACCTGTGGAAGCGGCAAGAAGTGGGCACGATCACCGACGAGTTCGCCCCGAAGATCCGCTATCACGGCGCGGGGCTTTATAGAATTAGCCCAGGAGGCACCAAATGAACATAGTGTTGGACTACGACGTCACACGGTCGGACGTCTATAGCGCAGGTCTGCGCCACTCCAGAATAAGCCCGTTAAAGTGGGTCAGGCTAGTCATGGGGGCGATTCTGGTCCTGCTGGCGCTGCCGGAGCTGTTGGCGGCAACCGAAGTGATTCCGGGCCGTGGCAGTGCGACCGTGGCTATCTTCTTCGTCTTGCTGGCCATACTGATACAGTACACACCAAGGCTGGACGCCTATTTTCTCGTGAGACGGTTCTTCTCCAACCCCGTCTTGGGCAAGAGCATCCACGCGGAAATGACGGATGAGTCGCTCAACAGCACAAGCGAGGCTGGCACAGGCAGGCTAGGGTGGAAGACAATCACTAAATGGACGGAATCCGCCGAGGTGTTTCTTTTAATGGTTTACAAGGGCTACTACGTCCCGATTCCGAAGCGCGCGTTCCAAAGCGAAGCGCAGATAGAGGAGTTCAGGCAATTCCTTACCTCGCGAATGGGCAAGGCGGCATAGAGGAGTAATTATTGAGCACAATTAACGTAGGAATCATAGGAACCGGCGGCATAGCCGTCAACAAGCATATGCCCGCGCTGGCGGCCCAGCCGGACACGAGGATCGTGGCAGTCTGCGATGTGAACGAAAGATCGGTCGACGCAGCCGCGCAGCAGTTTGATGTGGAAAACGTGTACTACGACTATCGCGAGATGCTCGAGCAGCCTGACCTGCACGCCGTTCATATCTGCACCCCCAATTACCTGCATGTCCAGCCGGCGGTCGATGCTCTGGATGGGGGCGTTCACGTGATGGTCGAAAAACCCATCGCCCGCAATGCCATCGAGGGCGCGCGGATAGTCGAGGCCGCCAAACGCAGCTCCAAGAAGCTGATGGTGGCCCAGTGCATGCGATTTACCGCGGAGACGCAGTTCCTCAAGCGCTGCGTCGACGCCGGCGACCTGGGCGAGATTTACTTCAGCCGCGTGTGGGCGCTGAGGCGCAGGGGAGTCCCGAGCTGGGGTGTTTTCACCGACAAGGAGAAACAGGGCGGAGGCCCGCTGATCGATATAGGCGTGCACATGCTGGACATGGCACTCTATCTGATGGGGCATCCGAAGCCCATCGCGGCCTCCGGGATCGCCTACACCAAGATCGGCAACACGCCGAATCATGTGGGCCGCTGGGGGATGTGGGACTACAGGAACTACACCGTCGAGGACTTCGCGGCGGGCTTTGTGCGGCTCGATAACGGCGCGTCGATCGTGATAGAGTCCAGCTTCGCCGCGAATATAGCCGAGGACCGCATGAATGTCGCGCTGCTGGGCACGAAGGGCGGCGCGGAGTTCAGCCCGATCAAGATATTCGGCGAGGACAGGGGGGCGGTGCTCGACATTACGCCGTCCTACCTGCCGACCGTGAACATGTATGACGTCGAGATAAGAGGATTTTACGATTCGATCATTAACGACACCGAGCCACCCGTTACCGGCGAGCAGGCGCTGAACGTGATGAAGATCCTGGACGCGCTCTATAAGTCCGGCGAGGAAGGCCGGGAGATCGTGATTAGTTAGCTGTCAGCAATTATCCCTCCAGGTAGGGATACCTGGAGGGATAGGAGCAGTCAAACCCGAGGTCCACTTGATACCCAGCCCGAGCCGAATCAAAGAGTTCATCCGCGAGTATAAGACACTGCTTATGCTAGGGTGCGCCGCGCTGATCGCGGAGCTGGCGTACGCCATCCTCAACCTCTCCGGCATGCCGATGTATGTCGGTAAGACTCTCGGCCGGTTCGGCCAGATGGGGTTCATCATGGGCGCGTTTTTGGGAGCGGAGGCGTTGTCGAGGCCGATGCTGGGCGCGCTCGGGGATAAGGTTGGTCGAAAGCCGCTTATGCTGGCGGGGCCGGCGATCACGGCAGTCACCGCTTACCTGACCATACTCTATCGCGGTCCCTATGTGCTGCCTTACCTGATGGGGCTTCGCATTCTGGATGGGCTTGGCAGCAGCGCGCTGTGGATGAACGCATTCGCGGCGACTGCTGACGTCGTCGGCGAGAACAAGCGCAGCGCGGCAATGAGCGTGCTCAACGTGACTTACATGGGCGGGATGGCGATGGGCTTCCTGTTGGGCGGCCTGGTCAACGATCATTTCCACACCCCGACCCCATTGACCGCATCGTTCTACCTGGCAAGCGCGCTGTTTGTGCTGGCGTTTCTGGTCTTGCTGATATTCTTTCCCTCGACCCCGAGGTCCGGCCAGCATTCGGATGTGGTTGCCCGTGAGGCCCCTGTCGACTTCAAGCCCTCTCACATCCTCCGCAGCTTTCGGGAAGTGCCGGACATGGTCGTGATGTCGATGGTGACGTTCGTGGGGATGGGGATGCTGACTCCCATAGTCAAGTACTACGCCTTCGACCACCTCGGGCTCGGCGAGACCCAGTTCGGGTGGTTCGTTGCCCCGATCGCCGCGTGCATGGGCCTGTGTGCCGTCCCTCTGGGGCATTTGGGGGACAAATACGGCAAGACGACGGCGGTCTGCTGGGGCCTGTTTGCCGCCGCGGTCGGGATGTGGGTGCTGGCGCTGTATAAGATTCTCATTTTGGTCGCTCTGGCCGGGATAGTGATAGGCCTGGGGTTCACGGTGGCTTTTCCCGCCTGGAACGCGCTGGTGCTGTCCTCGACCAGCCCGCAACGTCGCGGCGAGGTCCTTGGCGCTGTCGGCCTGGCGCAGGGTCTGGCCGCGTGGGTGGGCACGATGGTGGGGCCTCTGATATACGAATCCGACGCGCTCAGCTTCCCCCGGCTTGGTATAGTCAACTACAATGTGCCGTTTTGGCTGAGCGCGATATCCCTTTCCGGCGGCGCGGTGATCTGTTTCACATGGGTTTGTGCCAGAAGGGCCGGCGGCGCCGCCTCGGACGAGCGGGTGACCCACGCCCACAGGCGGGTGGTCGTCGCGGTTTCGATTATCGGGTTGCTCGCGCTGATGGGTTGGATAGGGTATCGTTATGCCCGGCCTGTCTCGCCTGAACGGGTGGCCTGGAGCTGGATTCAGCAGGCCGCCCGCAACAAGCCACGGAAGGCCCTGAAGTATGCGCTTCCCGAAGCCCCGGGCTGGAACGGCCGCGCAGCCACGTTCGGGATGGCCCCCACCTATCATAAGTGGGTCTATGTGGACAAGGCGGGCTACACGGTCTTTCACCCGGACTATCTTTCGGATAACCGCGCGGAGGTGACGGTGAAGTTCAACTTCCCCGGCGGCGGGGCTGAGTTCCAGACGATCACCCTCTGCCGTCGGGTCAAGGGCCAGGAGTGGAAAGTCTGCGGAGTGCGTTCCGAAGGCGACCCAGGGCCGTAATCAGCTTACAAACTATGACATTCAACCGTTGTTTCGGGAAACCCTTTTCCGAAACGGAACATTCAACGGGACAGCGGGAACAGATTTCCCGCATACCTTGGGACCAGGGACAGATTTCCCGGCCCGTCACAGGCGTGAACCAATGACATTCCTATATCTCTTCCTCAGCCTCGTGGGGATATTCATCGCCGCGGAGCTGTTCACAAACGCGATAGAGTGGTTCGGCAAGCACCTGGACCTGGGTGAGGGGGCCGTGGGCAGCGTGCTAGCGGCCGTCGGCACGGCTCTGCCGGAGACGTCCGTGGCCGTGGTCGCGATCATTGCCCGTGAAAAGGCCCACACCGAAGCCGGGATTGGGGCGATACTCGGTGCGCCGATGATGCTGAGCACGCTGGCCATGTTCATCACCGGGGCCGCTGTGCTGATCTTTTCGGCCTCCAAGGTCCGAAAGCCGGTAATCAATGCTGATTACCAAATTGTCGGGCGGGACTTGCGCTCGTTTTTCCTGGTCTACGCTATCGCTCTCGCGGCTGCGTTCATACCCGGGCGTGTCGGCAAAGTCCCGGTCGCGCTGGCGCTGGTGCTGATATATGTGTTGTATGTCAGGCGGACCATCCTGGATTCCGGCAACAGCGACGGGCAGGGCCACGTGCGCCCGCTGCACTTTCGCCGCCGAGCGGACTTCCCGCACATCAAGATCGTGATCGTGCAGCTTATCGCGGGGATTGCCTTGATGCTGATCGGCGCGAAGGTCTTCGTGGACAGCGTCACCGTGATGTCGGCATCGCTGGGGATCGCCCCACTGGTGCTCAGCCTGATCATCACCCCGATAGCCACCGAACTGCCCGAGAAGTTCAACTCCATCATCTGGATAAGGCGCCGCAAGGATACCCTGGCGCTGGGCAACATCACTGGGGCGATGGTCTTCCAGAGCAGCGTTCTGCCAGCGATCGGGATACTGTTCACCCCCTGGAGTCTGGACCCACACGCGCTGATATCTATGGTCGTAGCGCTGCTGGCCTCGTCGACAATCTGGGCTGAAATGACGCTGCGCAAGCGTCTGAGCCCATATTCCCTACTGATCGGCGGGGTCTTCTACGCGCTCTTCCCGATAGCGGTCTTCTGGGTGCTGCCGATGATGGGGTATTCGGTGAAGGGGTAAGGCGCCCGGTCTGTACCACTGGATACCTACCCCCTCGTGGCGGGGCAATGGCTGGTTGCTGGAGTCCCCTGCCGGGTAATAATAGCCCTGACCGGAGGGCGACTTGAAAAGCCTCTTCACCATTCTTATGTGCTTGGCGATTTACCAGCCAGCTTTCGCGCTGGCCACCAACCTGCTTTACACCGGCGATGCCGTCACCGTGGCGCCGGGGCGGGTGCAGTTCCAGGCCGGCTACGACTCCACTTTCGGAGGCCCCAGCGGGCGGCCGGATTCGCATTGACATTCGGAGCGAGCAAACGGCGGGACGTGAGGCTCGCCAACGAGCACTTGTGGAACGACGTGGGGCCGGATGTGAAGCTGGGGCCGAACATCGCCGTGAAGTGGCTAGTGATCGGCGACGGGCCGCGAAAGCCATCGGTTGCTTCTTCCACGCTGTATGCAATCAACAATGGGATCGACAACAAGCCGCACAAGAACGACGTCGGCGAACTGCTGATTATCCAATACCCGACCAGGCGAGCGATCTTCCTGCTCAATCTCGGCCATGCCTGGGTTGGCGATTCAGGCGCTCCCGATGTGGGGTACTTCGGGTTGGCGGCTGTCCGCAAGGTCTCGCCGCGCACGCTCGCGGCGCTGGAGTATACGAAGCTGGACAGCATCGGTGGATCAGTCCAGCGGCCGGATATCGAGCAAATAAGCGCGGGACTGGTCTACACAACAAGCCATAACTGGGCCTACAGCGCCCAGTTGAGAGAGATCAGTTCTCCGGGAATGGGGCAAAAATATTTCAAAAAAATCGGCCCGCAAAGTAATGGTTTTTGGGGATCGATGTGTAATAGGTTCTTGTGAGCGGATTGGATGAGCTGACAAGAAAAGAACTGATCGAGCTGGTATTGAGGCTTCAACGAGACTGTGGAGCAGCAGGCGGAGCGGATAACCGAGCTTGAAGAGGAAGTGGGTCGACTGCATGGTGGCCGGCCTGGTTTGGAGCTTTGCATCAAGCCAAGCTTGCCCAAGAGGTACTTGGGGAGGAGTTTGGCGGCGCGCTGGTAGCTGACTTCTATGTTGCCTACAACTTCTATGAGGGCGTAAAGCAGCGGTGCTGGGTCCATCTGGGGCGTGACCTGAAGGCTCTGGTGGAAAAGAACCCCCATCTGCCAAAGACAGCGGCCTGGGTGGAGTCCGTGATGGGCGTCTACCACCGGGCTAAGGATTCGGTCGATCAGGAGCATACGGAGCTTGAGTGCAGCCGTCTAAAGACAGGCTTCGAGAGTGAGCTTCTGGAGCTTTGTCGGCAATCCTGAGATTCCTTCTGAGAACAACGCCGCGGAGCGGGCCGTTCGACCAGCTGTTGTAGCCGGAAAGATAAGTGGCGGAAGCCGGTCAGAAAAAGGCTCGAAGACCTGCGGCATCCTAAGAACGCTGTTCGAGACCTGGGGCCTGCAGGGTCGCAATACCATAGATGCCTGCCAGCAGATGATCGCCGCATCGCCACGATAGAAGATCATTCCCGCAAAACTGAACTCCTTCCTGTTGTTCTTACCCCTTGCGAACCCGGAGTTTGTAAGGTACAATAAGGCGGATTTCGCCGGGTTTGGGATGTGGCAGCTATCATCCCCTCAGCCGATACCTCGCAATGCATTTGTTCAGAGAAAGGAATGACAGATTCGGGTGCCTTCGAGAGCATCAAAGTCCGGCAAAGCAAATGATCCCCAGCCTTTCTGTCCGCCACGAATGAGGAGTCGCAGCATGCTCAAAAGACTAATTGCAAGTTGGGTGATCGGTTTGGCAACGCCCGCTCTTTGCGGCGCGGTCGCGGCGGGGACGGACCAGGCCCCCAAGGATTCCGAAATCCCCGCCGTCGCGCCTAAAGACTCGGTGATGGCTAGTGTGCGGGAAATACGGCAAGTGCTCAACTGGGCCGGCGCGGCCTTTGCCGGAGTCAAGGCCGAAGCCGGCAGCACACGTTGGCTCGATGAGGGTCGGAGCGAGGCACTCGTATCGGAATCGGCTGTTCCCTTTTCATTTGTCTATGATGGAAAGCCGTCATCGGAACTCCTGCAAGACTGGAAGCGGACTGTGGAGACGAAGGACGATAAACACTTCGTCCGGCATATAGTACATTGGACCGATCCCAAGACCGGACTCGTGGTCACCGCCGATGTGAAAGTGTTCAAGGGGTATCCCGCGGTGGACTGGGTGCTCTTCTTCGAGAACAGGGGCGCTGGGGATACGCCGATCATCGAGAACATCCAGGCTCTGGATTTGAAGCTTGGCGCCGGGAACCCCAAGCTGCCCGTGGTGCTGCACCAGCTCGAAGGCGATTCCTGCGGCGATGGGTCGTTCAAGCCGGTCGACACGACGCTCGACGCGGGGCAGAGCATCCATATCGCGCCTTCCGGGGGGCGACCCTCGAACTCAACCGCATTCCCTTTCTTCAATCTCCAGTATTCCGACTCCGGCATCATCACGGCGGTAGGATGGTCCGGGCAATGGGCGGCGACATTCGACCGTGCGGAGGCCGGCCCGACACGCATTGTCGCCGGTATGGAATTGACTCATTTGCTCCTGCACCCAGGTGAGAAGATCCGCGCCCCGCGAATCGTGGTAATGCCCTGGAAAGGTGATCGGACCGCCGCCCACAACCGCTGGCGCAGGCTTCTCCTCTTCCATTATGTGCCGAAGACCGGCGGCAAGCCGGCAAGACTTCCCATAGCCCTGCAGTGTTTCGACCGTTACTCTTGGAGCCGCACCGACTGGGCAACAGAAGCCGGGCAGATCGCGGCGGCCAAATCGGCTTATGAGATGGGCGCCGACACACTCTGGCTTGATGCTGCCTGGTTTCCCGGAGGCTTCCCGGACGGTGTCGGCAACTGGTATGCCAAGCCCAAGGAGTTCCCGAACGGACTCAAGCCGGTCAGCGACTGGTGCCATCGGAAGGGGATGAAGTTCGTTCTCTGGTTCGAGCCGGAGAGAGTCGCCAGGGGCAGTCAGATCGCAACCGAGCATCCCGATTTCGTTTTCGGAGGCAAGGAGGGTGGACTCTACAAGCTGAACGACCCGGCTGCACGGCGGTTCCTGACTGATCTTCTGTCGAAGAGGATCACCGAGTACGGCGTAGACATTTACCGCAACGATTTCAACATCGATCCTCTCGGCTTTTGGAGAGGCAATGACACCCCGGACAGGCAGGGCATCACGGAGATCAACTATGTGGAGGGCCACTACGAGATGTGGGACGAGCTTCTCGCAAAGCATCCGGGCCTTATGATAGACAACTGCGCTTCCGGCGGACGGAGGATCGACATCGAGACTTGCATGCGCTCCGTTCCACTCTGGAGGAGTGACACGGGCTGTTCGCCGGGCCATCCTGAGTGGAACCAGCTCCAGACAGCCGGTCTGGGCCAGTATATTCCATTCCACACCGTGTGTGTCTGGACGCCGGACCCCTACGACTTCCGCAGCGCCGCGACGATCGGGGCGATAGCACAGTTCGATTATTTGGCGCAGGGCTTTGGGATGGATGCGGCGAAGGCGTCCCTATCCGAGGCCGGCCAGAACCAGAAGTATTGGTATGGGGACTTCTACCTCCTGTCGAATGTCTCGATAGCGCCCGACCAGTTCGCCGCCTATCAGTTCCACCGCGCCGACCTTGACGAGGGGCTGGTGCTGGCATTCCGGCACTCGGAGTGCGACTACCTTAACCTGATTGTGGGGCTGCGGGGCCTGAACCCAAAGACCACTTACTCAGTCGAGTATGTCGACGATGCTCGAGAGAAGACCGTGAAGACCCTCACCGGCAGGGAGTTGCTGGATGGAATGGACCTGCGCATTGCATCGAAGCACGGGAGCATGGTGATCCGGTACAAGCCGGTGAAGAAGTGAAGGGAGAGTTCAGTTCTTCACCGGCT
>Ga0209777_10001601_pt1 | contig 32024 bp, 20 predicted proteins | sample FrelakmetHBP12HB_FD_187147 | JGI IMG/M metagenome (GOLD analysis project Ga0209777, IMG submission 187147) | Freshwater lake sediment microbial communities from the University of Notre Dame, USA, for methane emissions studies -HBP12 HB (SPAdes)... | ecosystem: Environmental > Aquatic >... | reverse complement strand
AGATTGGCGGTTGCCTCATCGAGGATGAGGATGCGAGGATTGGCCACAAACGCCCGAGCCAGCAGGACCCGTTGCCGCTCGCCCAAGGAAAGTTCATAACCGCGTTCGCCGAGGAGCGTCTCCAGCCCGAGGGGCAATCGCTGGAGGGCGGCCCCGAGCCCGGCCTTGACGGCGGCATCACGAACCTCCTCGAGCGTGGCGTCGCGCCGCGCATAGCGGATGTTCTGCGCCAGGGTATCGCGGAAGATGGTGCCCTCGGCGGAGACGAGCGCGATTTGCCTGCGCAACGCGCTCAGGTCCACGGTGCGGATGTCCTGGCCGTCGACGAGGATGGCGCCGCGCTGGGGCTTATAGAGTCCCAACAGGAGGTCGGCCGCCGTGGTCTTCCCAGCGCCGGAGGGGCCAATGAGCGCCGTCACGCGGCCCGGCTCCAGCCGAAAACTTAAATCGCGAAGCACCGGCTGGCCCTGCCGGTACTCGAATTCGACATCGCGAAACTCCACGCGGCCTTCGCGGATTTCGATGGGACGGCCGGGCCCGCGCTCCTCCTCCTCCTCGTCGAGCAAATGGAAGGCCCGCTGCAGCGAGACGACGTGGCGCTGAATGAGGGAATAGAGGCCCGTCAGGTTATACACGGGAGAATAGATGCGGTCCAGGTAAGCCATGAACATCACCACGTCGCCAGGGGTCAACTGGTGCTCCAGCGCCTTCATCCCGCCCAGGCCCAACACCAGACCCTTGGAAACATAAATCAGCGTGTTCTGGAGGAAACTGAAGCGCGTCTCCACCTTCTGCCGGCGCAGGTAGGTTTGGAAGGCGTGGCGGATGGTGGAGGTGGTCCGCTCGGTCTCGTAATCTTCGCTGGCATGCGCGTGCACGGTTTTGATGCCCGACACCGTCTCCTGGATGCGGCCCGAGACTTGGTCCCAAAGCTCGAAATACTCCTCCAGATGCGACTCGAGTTGGTCCGTCATGCGGATGGTCACCAGCGCGTAAACGAGCAGCGCCACCAGGACGATGTAGGAGAGTTGCATGTTCACCGAGAAGATGACGGCCAGAATCGCCAGCGCCGTGAAAAGCTCCGACCAGATTTCCTGCGTGAAGGCGGCAAAGAGCGGGGCGATCTGGTCCGACTGGTCGATCTGCCGCGCGATGGTTCCGGAAGGACGCTGGGTGAAATAGGAAAACGGAAGGCGCAGGACGTGGCGAAACGTTTTCAGGATGAAGTTCTCTTCAATCCGGTTGGTCGTCCGCGCGGCAATAAGGTCGGCCCACGCCGCAAAGAATTTCGCGATAGCGGCCGCCACCAGCAGAGTCAGTACTCCCAACCACAAGGTGCGAATCGCGTTGGAAACCGTGCGGGGCGGGAGGGGCGCCGGCTTCGAAGGCTGAGACGGCACCGTCATCGTGACGCGCCGCGCGCGGCGCTTTGAGGGACGATTGCCGATTTTCGATTTTCGATTGTCGATTGTCGATTGCCGATTCGCTATCTGTGCTTTTGGATTTGTGATTTGTGATTTCTGCTCATTGGTCACCGGGCCCTGTACACTCGCCGCTGTCCCCTGTTCGCTCTGGCCTGTAACCTGTACCCTGTCACCTGTACCCTCTGCTGCGGGCGGGTCGGGCTTCACGGCGGGGCTCGAGGGCGGCGCTTCAGGTTCCGGCTCGCTCTCCGCTCCGCCGCGCAATTCCTCCAGGATTTCCCGCAGGAGGTGTGTTTCCCGATTGACGAAGACGCCCGCAATGTCGTTGACGATGGCGCGATACACCCAGGGCTCTACCAATTCCGCCAGCGCGCCGACTGAAGTCAGCAGGGTCGCAAGCAAGAGCTTGCCCAGGTAGGGCCTCGCGATCGCCAGGAGACGCTTAAATGTGTGCATGGCTACCTCAGAGGGTACAGGTTACAGGGGACAGGGTACAGGCGACGGGCTGAAGGGTAAAGAGTAAAGAGGACAGGATTTAGGAGCTAGGATTTAGCCCGGATTTCCGTTATGAGTCTCGGCCACTAGATATTTGCTGATCTCCGGCACCTTTGTTCATGTGGCTTTCAACGTGCTAAAGACGCTCCCGAGGTCAGCACCCTATGGGTGAGAAACAAAATCAGCCCTATCAGCTCTCATTCAACGCCTCTCTCAAGGTCGATTTCCAGGGATGGAGAGTCACATCGGACGGTGGCCTGATTCTGGTGCGGGAGTTGGATGAACGTCTGGGATTCAGCGAACTCATCGAACAACACTTGGCCGACCCCCGCGGGAAGAACACGCAGCTGCCCCTGGCTGACTTGCTGCGCCAGTCCGTTTACAGTCGCATGGCCGGCTATGAGGATGTCAACGATGCCGAGCGGCTATCCCAAGATCCTACGTTCCGACTGATCGGTTCGGAGAAGATATGGGAGCGTGGGGCAGCCCTGACCTCCCGCCTGCAATCGTTCGAGACGGAGTTGTTGGCCCAAGAAGAGAACCTTGCTGGTCTGGCCGCGATCAACCGAGAGCTGATGGCCAGAGCGGAAAAGATTGATGCGCCTCAGCGGGTGGTGTTGGACATGGACAGCACCGAGATTCCGGTGTACGGCGAACAGGAGCAGAGCGCCTACAACGGACACTTCGATTCGACCTGCTATCACCCCCTGTTGCTGTTCAACCGTGAGGGCGAGTGTCTAGCGGCGAAGCTGCGGCCTGGCAACGTGCATAGTGCCAACGAATGGGAACAGTTGTTGCTGCCGGAGATCTACGAAGCGCTGGAGGAGCGGGGCGTGAAGTATGCCATCCGCATCCCGGCCAACGACAGCCTGGAGAGGGACACCGCGGAGTTGTTGACGCGGTCAGTGGGAAGGCCGAGTCACAAGCCGGTGGTCAGGTACACGAGCTTCCTGTACCAAACGGCGAGTTGGAAGACGGCGCGGCGGGTGGTGGCGAAGGTGGAGTTCCACTTTGGGGAGTTGTTCCCGCGTGTGGGATTCATCGTGACCAACCTGGAGACAGACAGCCGGACCGTGGTGCGGTTCTACAATAAACGGGGGACGGCGGAGCAATGGATTAAAGAAGGCAAACAAGCGGTGAAGATGACGCGGCTGAGCTGCCATCGATTTCGGTCGAACGAAGTGCGGCTCTGGCTGAGTGTGATCGCCTACAACTTGGCCAACCTGTGGCGACGATTAATGTTGCCGAAGAGGGTCGACCACTGGTCGCTCACCAGCTTGCAGCAACGGTTGGTGAAGAGCGGCGGACGTTTGATCACGCATGCCCGTTACTATTGGTTGCTGCTGGCAGAGGGTCATCTGACGCGGCGGTTGTTCACCGCGATGGTTCGGCGGATTGACTTGCTCCCCTTGCCAGCAAGGTAGGCGAACCGCAGACCGGATCAGATTTCGGTGGCGAGGGAGGAAGGGGAAGGAGGAGTGTCTGAGGAGTGGGTCGCAACAGTAGCAGTTGCGGGCTCTGGAACTCTTGGAAACTGAAGGGCTGGCCTCACGCCGGCCGCTGGAAGCACCCCCGCACCGAAGAGTAGGAGGGAGCGTTGAATGCGGAGGCGGCAAGATGTATATCAGTGGTCAGCCGAGAAATCAAAACGGAAATTCTGGAACTTCCGGCTTGACATATGAATTGGAAGCAACTAGGATTCGCCACAGCCGCAAACCGTACAGTCTAATACTTGTTCGTAATCGCTCTCAGGACCCGCTACCTCGCACGGCAAACCGATCGAACAGGGGGGGAACGATAATGTGCCGAAAACTGGTCGCCCTAGGAATAGTGGTGTCTTTTTCAGTATGGCTTCTTACTTCCTGCGGAGGGGGGGGCAATGCTAACACCACGCCGCTGCCGATTTCTGTTTCAATGACTCCATCGACCACTTCCACTATCGATGCAGGCCAAACGGTGAATTTCACCGCAATCGTTTCCAACGACTCCAGCGCTCAGGGCGTCACCTGGAGCGTGTCCGGGACCGGGTGTACCGGGACTGGCTGCGGAAGCTTGACCGGCGTCTCCCTCATCACCGCAACGTACAATCCTCCAGCGCCGCTTACTTCCAGCCTGACGGTTACAGTGACGGCCACGTCCGCTGGCGACACGAGAAAGTCCGCGTCGGCCAGCGTGGTGACCAATCCCGCGCCCAGCATAACGACCACATCGTTGCCCAGTGGCAAAGTAGGTACGGCTTACAGCGCCACGCTGGCGGCAACGGGCGGGACGGGCACGTTGACTTGGAGCGTGGCAGTGGGGTCGCCGCCCACCGGTCTGACGCTGAGCACGGCGGGACAAATCTCCGGCACGCCCACCGCGGCTGGCGCCTCGAATTTCACCGTAAAGGTGACGGATTCGGCGGCTACGCCACTCTCCGTGCAACAACAGCTCTCGATCACGGTCATCGTGCCCTTGTCCATCACCACAGCCATCTTGACGGATGGGATGGTGGGAACCGCCTATACCGCCACCGTTCAAGCAAGCGGCGGAACTCCGCCCCTCACGTGGAGCCTCAGTGGCGGCGCGCTCCCGGCAGGACTCGCGCTCAACGCCACGACCGGCGTGATCTCAGGAATACCCACGACGGCGGGCAGCGCGCCTTTCGACATCAGTGTGACGGACTCAGGTAATCCCGTCCAGAGCGTCTCTCAATCCCTGGCCATCACCATCAACCCCGCGGGGACGATTTCGGTGCCACTGACCCCCGGCACGGCCACTCGGGGTACGCTCACTGCCAACAGCACCAGTTCCCTGACCTTTAGTTTTGCGCCTAGCACCGTGACCGAAGCGGCCACCGTAACCCTGAGCCCCGTGGCTGCAGACGGGCTTTCTGTGCCGCTGACAACCGGCTCCACCTTTGTCGCCGCCTTTGATCTCGCCGTCAACCCGCCGACTACGAGCTTTAACGCCGCCGCGGGGTTGAGCGGGACGGTGGACCCGACGATCCCCTCGGGCACGACGCTTCAGTTGGCGGTCTTGCAGAACACGTCATCCGCAATAGTGAGAGCGGGGAGAGCGCGACTGTCGAGCGGACAATTGGTGCCCTTGCAGTCGCCAACGTCGGTGTGGGTCGTCGTTTCCACTCTCGTCGTGGGCTCAAACGGTGCCCTCACCCAGAACCTGGGGACGGTAGACCTGCCCGGAATAATGGTGCCGGGAGATTACGTGCTGCTCATACCGGTACCTGGGAGCACTATCGTGTCGAATTTCGGCGTGGCCTTGATAGCTGACGACGGCATGGGGATCCCAACTGCCGGAGGGAACGGCCTCCAAGTGGTCCACCTCTACGATTCAGAGGGGAATCCGCTGGCCACGCCCACCATTGACTACTTGGATTATCCCGGCGCCAGCGATCTCGATGGCCAAGCGCTTACCCCGGATGGCTCGCAAGGGGTCATGGTTGATGGCGGGAACACCGTCCGGTTCTTCTCCGGACTCCAGACCGGCGTGCTAACCGCTTCAACCAATACGCTGGATGTGAGCAACTATGGCGGGGACGGCGACTCGATCGCCATCCTGCCGGAGGGTGATGAAACGGTAGTCTCCGCCGACGGAACCTGCCCGTCCGGATCGCCCTGCTTGCTGCTCATTTCCGGCATCGTTTCCGGCAATCCGCAGCCGGCAATCACGATCACAGTTCCGGATTTGCGTGACGGCGTAGTGGTCTCCGCCGACGGACAGGTACTGCTGGCGCGCGGCCCTAGCGGTCTTACCGTCTTCGCTATCGCGCCGGTAACTCCATACGCCGGGTCGTTGGGCGGCACGGTGTCCCACAGCTTTACCCAGACCAGTGACCTGGCCACCTTGGGGAGTTCGATGGAGGATGGACGGGACGGCATGGCAATCAGCCCCGTGGATTCCAGCCGCGCCGTAATCATTACGTCAGCCGGCTCCATCCAGCTACTGACGGGGCTGCCGGGCAATCCGCAGCTAGGGTCATCGATCACTCCCAGTGTCTCTAGTCCCATGTCGGTCGCCATCACCCCCGACGGCAAAACCGCGATTGTGGGCGGTTACGACGGGTTGTTGATGATTTCCGGTGTGGATACCGGCACACTGGCGGAAGTGGGCACGGTGTACTCTCCCAGTTATTCGTCGGGCGGAAGCACTGTCAGTCTCTCCGAGGTCACGACCCTGGGCATTACCCTGGACGGGAAGTACGTCGCAGCTTGCGATGAGCTTAACGGTGCCCTGCTGACGATCCCGATCTCTAGCAGCGGCTTCGGTAATCCGGTCGGTTTAATTACCGGTATTGCCGTTCCGTTTAACGATCAGATGTTGATGCACTAAGAAACGTAACGGGTACCCTGGGAGGTGCCCAAGTACGACTAAAATGCCAACCTCCTTTAACAAGTAGGCATGGCCTTGTCGCCTGCCGGCCCGTGTTGTGAGGTTTCAGCAGCGCGTTCTCGCGTCTGACATTCCGCCGTTCGCTTCCTTGCGCTCCTCAGCCTTTCCGCGATGCGCACCGCAAGACCGCCGCAGATCTCAGCGACGACGGCTTGTACCGGCTTCCCATCTCTCCGGTCAGTGAGGTACTTCATTGCGTCCAGCACGATTCTCGCATTCCGATTACGCAAGAGCCGCTGCCAAATTCTCTCTTCATTGACTGTCGCCAGAATCGCCTCGGCCTTGGACCGCATCAATAGAGCTCTAATACTTCGGGAAGAAGAAGTGCGGAAATGCGCATTTAGGAGTAAGAGAAGCGTCGGCGGTCCTCCTCATCTTTGACTTTTGACTTTTGACCTTTGACTTTTGCTCTGCTCTCCCTTCAGTCCGCCCCGTCTCCTGTCTACGGTCTACCCTCCAGCGCCTGAAGCCCCTGCTGCGCCATCGGGTTGTGCGGATCGAGCGCCAGCGCGTGCTGGAAAGCATCGCGCGCGCCCGCGCTGTTCCCGTTCTGGAGGCGCGCAGCGCCGAGCAGGGCATACGCCTGCGGTTGGCGCGGGTCGAGCTGAATCGTCTCCCTCATCAGCCGCTCGAGGTCGGCAAAGCGCCTCAACTGCAAGTAGACGAAAGCCAGGTTCAGCCTGACGGGCACGGCCTTGGGCGCCGCCTCCAGGGCGCGCTGGAGGAATGCGGCAGCGTCCTCATAATGCCCCTGGCGCCCCGCAGCTTCGCCGAGCGCATTCAGCGCAAACACGTCGGCGCGGTCCAGCTTGAGAGCCTGCCGGAGCAGGTCCTCCGCCGGGCCGATCTCGCCCTGCTCAAGCAGCAGCATGCCGAGCTCGCGCGGGGGACGCGGGTTGGAGGGATCCATTTCCATGGCGCGGCGGTAGAGGCGCAAGGCTTCCGCGCGGTTGCCCAGCAGCGCCTCCGTGTGGCCCAGCTCGATGTAGGCCGTAGGATAGTAGGGGGCCGCCTGAAGCAGCCGGGCGTAAGTGGCGTGCGCCAGCTTCAAGTCGTGGCGCGAAAACTGGATGGTGCCCAGGTAATCCAGCGCCAGGGGCTGTTGCGGGTCCGTTCGCAGCACCTCGGCGAGGATTTGCGCCGCCGCATCGTACTGGCGCTCCTGGAAAGCGTGTGCGGCGCGCAGCAGTTGCTCGTGCTCGCCCACGCCCTCTTTAGGATCGCGGCGCGCCGTGGTGAACGCCGGCGCAGCTGCCCCGGCCTCGCCCACATAGCCCAGGCTGGCAAAGAGCTCGGCGGTTTCTCCGCTCACCGGAGCGCGCGCCGACGAGGGTTTTGCCGGGGCGCGCGTCCTGACGAAGGCTTCGAGCTGCTCGAGCTCTGCCGCGGCTTCTGCCTGGTGCGACGCGTACTGGTTGTGGACTTCTCCCGGGTCGCTGTGCAAGTCGTAGAGTTCCGGGTGGGGCGCCTGGATGTATTTGACCGCGCCGCCCGCAGGTGGCACGGGCGTCCCGCCCGTGTGCACGGCCGAGACGGCCGTGCCACCTTGCGTGATCAAGGCTCGCAGCGGGTTCCAGCCCAGGTGCAGCAGAGGATACATCGTCTCCGCGTACACCGGATGGGGCCGCGGCTCTTCTCCGGAAAGCACGCTGGCGCTGAAGTCCGCCCCTTGCATGCCGGCGGGGACATCCATCCCCGCCAGACGAAGCAGCGTCGGCGCCAAATCAACCAGACTGACGGGGGTTTGGATATCTGTGGCACGGGCTTCCAGCCCGTGATCACGCGCAGGATGCGCGTGCCACGCCGGCTTTACCAGCAGCGGAACGCGCAGGGTGGAGTCGTAGATGAAGTACCCGTGCGTGGATTCGCCATGGTCGCCCAATCCTTCGCCGTGGTCGGCGGTCACCGCGATCACGGTGGAATCAAACAACCCCCGGCTGCGCAGACCGGCAAACAGCGTCGCCAATGCCGAATCGGTGTAGGCGATTTCACCGTCGTAGGGACGATCGGCGAAACGGCTGCGAAACGGCTCCGGAGCGCGATACGGCTGGTGAGGGTCGTAAAAGTGCAGCCAAAGGAAAAAAGGCTTACCCGGTGCGGCAGGCTTGCTCTGAAGTCTCGAATCCAGCCACGCCAACGCCAGCCGCACCACCGTCTCCGCGGGCCGCTTGACGCTCGGCAGCCCCGCTTCCTGCTCTTCGGTGGAAGCGCCGAAGCGGTCTTCGTACTCATCGAATCCGCGGCTCAGGCCGAAGCGCCGGGAAAGCACCGGCGAGCCCAGCACGGCCGCGGTGGCGTAACCGGCGCGCGCGAAATACTCGGCCAGCGTGGGGATATCGTCCGGCAGACGAAACCCCGGCTGGTCCCGGACGCCGTTGTAGAACGGATAAGTGCCCGTGAGCAGCGCGGCGTGGGACGGCAAGGTGAGTGGCACGGGTGCAAAGGCGTGCTCAAACTTCGCCGCTTGTTTTGCCAGGGCGTCCATCGCCGGGGTCGCGCCGCGGCGGTATCCGTAACAGCCGAGATGATCGGCACGAAGCGTGTCAGTCGTAATCAGCAGAACACCGGAGGGGATTGTCGATTGACGATTGACGATTGACGATTGCCGAGAAGTGTTCGATTGTTTCTCTTGGCTCGCGAAGAGGGCAAGAGCCGCGGCTAAAGGCATCAACACACAGGAAGCCGGGAGCAGGATACGGGTCCAACGCATCGGCACCCATGATACGACACAAAACCTCGAGAGTGAAAAACCTCAGAGCCTGCCCTGGGCTCCCACACGGGGACCGAAGAACCGAACTTGCTTGACTTCAGCCAATCTGGATAGGAAAATAATCCTGTTGGACATTCAGCTATCCAGGAGACCGCTTAAAATGACGGTAGGGGTTTTTGAGGCCAAACAAAAGCTCTCGCAATTGGTCGAGCGGGCAGCGAAGGGCGAAGAGATTATTATCACACGCCGTGGAAAAGAGCAGGCACGATTGGTTCCGATGCCCGCCGAGCGCGAGCGGACGCTGAAGGAAATATTCGATTCCATCAGGAGCCGCCCCCGGATCAAGCTTTCCAAAGGCGTCACCATTAAGAGTTTGATCCAGGAGGGGAGGCGATTCTGACCCATCTGGTGATGGACGCGTCCATCGCTATCGGTTGGATGGTAGACGTTCCGCCGCCGCGCCTCGCCCTCCGCGCCCTTCACCTCCTCGAATCGGGCGCCGTAGGCGTGGTGCCGGACCTTTGGTACTATGAGGTCTGCAACGCATTGATGATGGCCGAGCGCCACGGCCGCGCCTCGCCGCAGCTTGTTTCTTCACACATCGCCGATATTGAGCGCCTCGCCGCATTCCTGGAAGTTAGCCCGACCAATCCCTCTTCGCTCGTTGCCGCGGCTCGCCTGTCTGGGTTGACCGCTTACGATGCCGCGTACTTCGAACTGGCGCTCCGGCGCAATTTGCCGCTCGCGACACTCGATAATGCGATGCGAGCGGCCGCCCAAAAAGCGGGAATTGAACTCCTGCGGCAAAATCCGTAGTCTCCCCAGACCTTCTAAAGGCCCCTCGGTCAACGCAAGCGAAGATACTCGTCAACAGTAAACCCGGCGTCTTAGAGGATATGCACCGCCAACCCTGGACCGATGTCGCAGCCGGTGTGAACAGGAATCGTCACCGAGACCTTTCGTTCTGCGTGCCATAAGAAAGGTAAGATGGCTGCCGGATTGGCGCTCCTCGATGAAACCCTGAGCCTTCAGGAATCGCACCAACTCCCGCGCGGTGACCTGGGGCATGCGGCTCATTCAGGTACCGCCACGGTCAGCTCCTCGACATGGACAAGACGATCATTCTGCGGTACAGCCTCGCCGTGTGCGAGGAGCGATGCCAGGTGCTGCTCGATGGCTTCGCGGATATTGCGCTTGGTCTCCTCGATCGTCTGGCCGTTGCTGAAACAGCCGGCCACGTTGGGGGTGTAAGCGAAATATCCTACGTCTTCGGGTTCCTTCTCAATAACGATTTGGAACGAATAGAATTTCATCGAGTCCTCCGAGGCCGCACCGCGACCTTCGCCAGCCGCGACCGCCCCTACATTATGCCGCAAGAATCCTATCATTTAACGACGGACTACGGACAAGCCCCCAAAATAAAAAGGCGGGTTGGATCTCGCGACCCAACCCGCCTGAAATCGTTCGGTAGGGGCGGGCCTCCCTTCGACTTCGCTCAGGGACGGTGAGCAAAGCCGAACCGTTGTGCCCACCCAGAAAGGGCGCCCACGAGGGGCGCCCCTACAGGTTAGAACAGGAACCGCGCGCCGATCTGGATGCGGCGTGACGGCGCAGATCCCGCCAGAGCTGAGGCTTTGGCAAAGTTTCCGCTGTTGAGGTTGCTGTTGATGTAGTCGAAGTTGGGATGGTTCGGCATGTTAAAAGCCTCGACGCGGATCTGTAGCTTGGTGCTCTCCGAGATCTTGAAGTTCTTGAACATGGCAGCGTCTAAGCCATTGAACCAGGGACCAAAGAAGGCATTGCGAGCCAGGCCCCCGAGCCGGACCCCGGTTCCCGATGGGTTTCCGAATAGAGTGTTCGGGGTCGAGATTCCATTGGCCTCATTGCAACTTAAGCCGGTGCCAGCTGGGGCTCCGGGTCCAGGTGCGATATTGGCGACCGTGGAGGGTATGCCTACTTCCCCGCAGCCGATGCGGCCATTATCCTTGAAGATCCCGTCGGCCGGGCTGCCATTCCCGTAGGCACTCGAGAAGCTGCTCCCCAGGAAAGTCGGGTGGTCGTTGTACACGCCATCCAAGTTGTAGTCGCCACCGAGGTTAATCCCGTTGCCATTGCCATCCAGGATTCGAGGCCCGGCATCGTAGCACACCGTATAGTCTGGAGGGGAGCAGTATGCACCCTCGGGGTCAGGCACAGCCGCCCCTCGCGCGGCGGATCGATGCATCCCCGTGTAGACTTCGACGGGATGGCCCGAGTAGCCCTGGTAGAAGCCGGTCAGCTGCCAACCGCCGATGATCTTGCCGGCCACACCCTTCTGGTCGCGCATGACGGGCAATTCATAGCTGAAGGATACCTTAGGGCTGTAGCGGTGGTCGAAGGCGCCATTGCCGTAATCCAAGTTGGTGTGATCGTTCGAGATGTAGTAATACGGCTGGCTATAACCTCCCTGACTGGTCGAACCCGCAAACAGGTCGGAGTCGGTATCGAGCAAGTGGCTCCAGGTGAAACTGGCCTGGAACTGCAAGCCACGGCTCACCCGCTTTTGGAGTTCGACCACCAGGGCGTTATAGTTGGAGGTGACGCCATTGGCGCGATAGTTGAAGCCGGTGTAGTAGGAATTAGGCTGGACCGCCGACAGCGTCCTGTTCAGCCCCAGCCCGTCATAGCGGTTCCAGTTCATGAGGATGGGCAAGTGCCGTCCCAGGGAAGCTTGCCAGTTCACCCGCAGCAGGGTGTTCTGAGCGAATTGGTGCTCGACACCAAAATAGTAGTTCTGCGACGAGGAGTCTTTGAGGTTGTTTTCCATGGTGCGGACAGACACCCGGCCCGCGGGGCCCGGAAGGGTCCCCGCCACGTAGTTGGGCAAACTTTCTGGGTGGCTGTAGTAAAGGAAATTACCTGCGGTCGCATCCCAGTCGATCAGGCCATAATACGGCGGGTTCCAGGCCCCATTCGACCACACGTTGTCGAAGATGCGGTCGTAGAAAATGCCGAAGCCGCCGCGTATCGCTGTCCGGCCGTTGCCGCGGACATCCCAGGCGAAACCAATGCGCGGCCCCAAATCGCCGTTGCGCGTGTTCCACATGCTGCCCGTGGGGCCCGTGCGCACGTTGGCGATGCACTGGGCAAAGGGAAGGTTATTCGCCGAACTGGCGCAATTGAAATTGGCGAACTGGGCAACGATGTTGTGTTGCTCGGTCGGCGCGCCGTAGTGCTCCCAACGCAGTCCCAGGTTCAGCGTGAAGGTGGGCTTCACCTTCCAATCGTCCTGAACGAAGAGGTTGCCGTCGTTCATGACGTAGTGGCGATAGGCGTTCGCCTTCTGCCCGCCCGAAACCTGGGGATTAATCGACCACTCCTGGAAGTAGGGGAACTCATTTACCAAGTTGCTGTCATAGTAGTCGGTCCCACCGTCAACCCCGATGGTGCCGTCCGGATTGACGGCGCCGTCAGCCGCGGGCGTGGGGCCAAAATCGTTCGCAAACTCGTAATAGCCGGGCCCACCCAGGTCCCAGTTCCGGTACACGATGCCGTGCTGCCAACTGCCGCCAAATTTGACGGAGTGGCGCCCATGCACCCAGCCCATATTGTCCTGCAATTGCCAGCGGTCCTGGGTAAAGTCTTCAATCATGGATTCACTGTAGGGGCCCATTCCCCAAGTGAAATAGCCATTGGCCGCGTTGTCGACATATAATTGTGGCTCGGTCGCGAGTCCGTTTTTCCCTTGGAAGTAGTCGGAGAGGTGGCGGTTCTGGGCAATGGTCAGTTCGTTATAAAGGCTCCCGCCGAACGTGTGAGTCTCGACGAGAGTGAGATTGTGGTAGTGCTCAAGGTCTGTGTAGGGAACCGGCGTCTGGGTGACCCACCCACCGCCAATCGCGTCATTGACGGTTGAACGGTTGATGTTCACCGTAAAGCTGATCCGGTCCTTGGGGCTGAAGTTGTGGTCGATGCGGCCGAAATAGTTGTGGGCCGGTTGAGTCTGGGGGTCGTTGACGCTGGTGCACCCGATGGCATCGAAGGGGACTCCCGAGTCAAGCTGATTGGGGCATGGGAACGTAGCCGCAAGCGGCGTGTACTTATTCAGGTAGTAGGACGCAACGGGTCCGGCTGCGGCTTTCATGCTCGCTATTTCCGTCGCCGTCGGAGTGGTGACCTGGGCATAGGAGGCCGTGTCCAGAATCACCTGGTCATAGGCGAAAGAGAAGAACGTCTTGTCTTTCTTGATGGGTCCGTCGATTTCACCGCCAAAATTGTTGCGCACATAGGCAGGCTTCGGGACCGAATCTCGGTTCGAGAAAAAGTCCGAGGAGTTCAGGGACTTGTTGCGATTGAATTCGTAGGCGGCGCCGTGGAATCGGTTGGTGCCGGACTTTTGCGAGGTGCTGATGACCGCGCCCGCCGCGCGCCCGTATTGAGCGCTCATGTCGTTCGTCAGCATGGTGAACTCGCGCACGGACTCAATGGGGGGCGTAATGCTGTTGAACCCTTCGCTGAAGTTGTCGTTGTTGTCGGCGCCGTTGAGCATGTACTGCGTGCCGGACTCGCGCGTGCCCCCGGTCGCCGGCCGGAAGTCCATTCCCTGCGATACCTGCGGCGCCATGAACGTCAGGTCATACACGTTGCGGGTCAACAGCGGAATGTTTTCGATGGTGGCGCTCTCCACCGTCTCCGTAAGGTCGGAGGTGGCAGTTTGCACCAAGCCCCCTCGCGTGGAAACTTCTACTGTGGTGGTGGCCGAAGCCACCTGCATGGTCACGTTCAGAGGAACCGTCAGGCTGGCTTCAACGACGAGCCCCTTGGTGACATTCTTTGCGAATCCGCTGGCAGTGACAGTGACGGTGTACGTCCCGGGGGGGACGAGGGGGAACCGGTAAACGCCATCGGACGCGGCCGTCCGGGTCTGGGAAATATCGGTACCTTCATTGGTTATCGTCACGGTGGCGTTAGGAATAGCCGCACCCGAGGCGTCAAAGACCGTGCCGGTAATCATGCCTTCCACCGTTTGTCCCACAGCAACGCGCGCGCCTGCATAAGACAATACGAGCACCGCCAGGCAGACAAGCACCTTTCGCATATTTCTCCTCCTGGAGAAGCGTTGGTTACGGATGGAAACCGAACCGTATGACCCGACTGAAATCAAGTCGCACAGATTGACAATGTTGCTGAACTTTCGGCTCTACAAGGATCCGAATGACTAGGCAAGAGGGCTTTTAACAAACCCTTAATCTGGTTGTCAAGCTTTTTTTGACCGAATTTTCAAGGAATTATGACAGGGCGGCAGCGCCAAGGTGTCCGCTGTCCCATCTTCCTTAGTTTGCGACTCCTTCCGCTGGCACAGACGTTGAAGCATTCGAGTCCGGTCGCTTCGCTTGCCCGCCGTCTTTTGTAATCCTGTGCTATGCGGAAGGGAAATTGATAATTTCTATCGCGACGATAGGAATCACATGAAACGATCCACGGTCTACGGGATGGTTGCGCCCCCATCCGAAGGCAATCAGCATAACGATAGGCTCGTCCCGGCCCTGCAAGCAGGCTAGAACTGCGCGGGCAACTCACGGCAGATTTCTTCACTTAAACTGCAGGCCTTCTGGTAGTACTGGCGTGCCTTGGATAGCTCCCCGCGCTCGCGGTATTGAAGCGCCAAGCGCGCGTAGGCGCGCGCAAACTTGGGGTCCACCTCGACCGCATTCTGATAAGCCTCGATGGCATGCTCCGCATCCCCGCTTTCTGTGTACGAGAGCCCCAAGTAATAGTACGCCAAGGCACCGCGATAGCCCTGGTCCGAGGCCGCTCGAAGTTCAGAGATCGCTTCCCGATATCTTTTGAGCCCCGCTAACGCGATTCCATGCTCGGCTCGCGCCTCGGCAAAATCGGGGCGCTCGCGCACTACCCGGGAGAGTTCGAGTTCGGCTTTCTCGGGCTGCTTCTCGCGCCAGTAGACGCCGGCGAGCGATCTCCTCGCCAGGTAATTGCGCGGATTTAGGCGTATGGCCAGGCTGAAGCCATCGAGGGCCTGCTTGTTGTCACCCAGCTTCGAGGCTGCGCCGCCCAGGCCCGCCCACGCCTGATCGAAGGAGGGATTGAGCGTGATCGCTTTGCGAAACTGCTCGGCCGCTTCTCGTGGCTTTCCCCAGGCGAGGAGCGTTTCACCTCGCTCGAAGGGAATACTGTACAGTGCGGGCTCGGACTGCTCGACACGGGATAGGATCTCATCCGCTTCCGCGAACCGGCGTTGCCTTCTGAGCTCGCCCACCCGAACCACCTCTCTGTACATCTGGATCTTGTCCTTGGGGTCGGCGAGCGGGGCGCCGGATGTGCTGCCCGCCGCAGGCGCTCTATAGCCAACGTAGCCGAGCGATCTCAGCTTTTCGAGCGTTTCGGGGTCGAGCGGAGCCGAGTCCGGGAACGGGCTCGCGCTTGCGTAACGCTTTTCGAGCGCCTTGAGTTGCTCTCTAAGCTCAGCGGCTACAGCGGAGTGGCTCGCGGCGAGGTTGAGCTTCTCATCCGCATCGTGTTCCAGGTCGTAGAGTTCCGCCCGCGGAGCATCAATGTATTTGTAGGGGGGCGAGATAATGGCCCGCAGTTCGTGCCAGCCAAAGGCGCTTCGCGGATAGTACGACTCGGCATAAACAGGCGCGGCGGGATGCGTGCCCGGGTGCTCCTGTATCCCGGCCAGAGGATGGCCCTGAAAACTCCGGGTGAAGTGCCTCGGAATCCCGCATAAGGCGGCGATTGTAGGTGCAACGTCCACCAATCCCGCCGGGTCGGTGATGTCGCGCGAGCCCGACGAGGGTCCCGGCAGCTTCAGGATGAGGGGAACGTGCAGCGTTGCGTTATAGAGGAAGAACCCGTGCTCCGCTTCTCCATGCTCGCCCAGACCCTCGCCATGGTCGCTCGCAAGCACGAGGAGGGTGCGTTCGTAGAGGTTCACTTGGCGCAGGCGGGTAAAGAGCCGTCCAAGCTGCGCGTCGTCAAAGGCGATCTCACCATCATAGAGGTGTCCGGCGTATCGGCTGAAGTAGGGCTCGGGAGGACGATAAGGGCTGTGGGGATCGTAGAGATGAACCCATAAGAAGAATGGCTGGTCCGCGTGAGAATCCAGCCAGGCGAGGACGCGATCCATGGTCCGATCGCCGTGCCGCTCGGGCAGGAACGGGCCAAAGTCTGCGCCCCTCTCCGATACGACCTCATCGTCATAGACCTCGAAGCCGCGATTGAGCCCCCACATCGAATCCAAGACGAACGAACTGACAAACGCTGCCGTCCTGTACCCATTCTGCCGCAGTATCTCGGCAAGGGTGGGCAGCGTCGGATTGAGACCCGTCGAAGTGAGGTCCAGCACGCCGTTGAACATGGGATAGGTTCCCGTCAAGATGACGGCGTGAGATGGAAACGTGAGCGGCACCTGAGCATACGCGTGTTCGAAGCGAAGGCCCTCGCTGGCCAGTTGGTCGATCGACGGGGTCTCAATGCGGCGATACCCGTAACACCCGAGGTGGTCGGCGCGCACGGTGTCGATTGTAATCAGCACCACGGAAGGAGGAGGCGCGTGAGGCGAGGAGCCCTGGGCTCCATTTAGCGAAGGCCGAAGGCTTGCGTCACCAACCCAGAGACAGGCAGCCAGAAAACATAACACCTCAAGGTACCGGCGCCGCGCGCTCATCGAGCCCATTATAGCAGTCGCATCGGACAACCGGCAGCCGACAACGGGCAAATGACGAAGGACAAAGGACCAAGGGCATCTATCGTCTTTTGTAGACGACGACATCGTCCCCGAATTCGCCGTTTTCGCTGTAGGCGATGCTGCGTCGGCCCAAGTATTCCAGACTAGGTGGGTGCTGGGAGGACAAGGCATGATTGACTAAGAAGAGGCCCTGGGGATTCATCATGTGGGCCACACTGGCCATCGCCAGCGCCTGCTGGAAGAGGTCATAGTAAACAAGGACGTTGGTCGCAACTACCAAGTCGAATCCGTCGCCTGGCTGCGAGTCGAGAGTCTGGGCCACAACGTCAAGGTCAACCGCGCGCACGCGCGCCGCAACCTGCGGCCGGATGGCGACGGCGCGCGAGACTACCCCGCTCAAGCCTGAAGGGACAGGCAACGGCGGACTGGTCGAGCCCAGCAGATTTCCGAAATGCTCCCAGTAGGCCAAAGCGTTTTGCTTCCAGCCCGTACGGGAGTCACGGGGCAGTTGCACAATGTAAGGACGACCGCGGCGAGCTTCTTGCGACAGGCGCGCGAGGTGCGCCAAGACTGCGGAATTCAAATCGAAGGCCACCACCTGAACATCTTCAGGCCGAGCCAGCCCCAGGCGCGCGACCGCCTCCAGCAGCGCGAACGGCTGAACGGTTTGCAAAGGATAGAAATCATATCCATCGCGCTTATCCACGAAGTCCATTCCCGGCCCAATCACCGCGATGCTCCGGATGCTTCCGGGCCTGAGGACTCCCTTGCGAACCAGCGCTGCCAGAGTATCCTCGAGCCCCCAATTCGGCAGCAGCGAGGTGTCCGCTGAAAGCCCGCGCTTCGCGAAAAGCGTGCCGCGCCTGAGCAGCAATTCGCCCGGATCGCCAGCCCTCGTGGAGGCTTGGAGATTTTCCTGGTAGCCGCGCTGCTCCTGGATGAAACGCCTCAGGTTTTCCCGGAAATATGCCTCGACCGCTGGCGATGAGCACGGTAGCGCAGAGTTTCCGCTTTTTGGAAACTCTGCGACTGGTTTCAATGGCCCGATGGAAGAAGAGCCGCAGAGTTCCTGAAGACCGGAACTCTGCGCGACGAGTTGCTTCCTCAGAAATTCCCGCACCAGGTCAAGCCTTTCATTGCGCGACGCAGCGCCCCGACTCATCGTGGCACCTACCGCTCCCGCGTGCTGCGCGACCGGCGGTACGGCCCCGCTGGGTACGGCAGGGCGTTCCAGCGCCGTGACCAGTGCATGCACACGCGCCCGGGCCGCCTCGCTCAACTCGCTGTCCGCCGTTAAGGCCGCCTCATAGCTCTCCAGGCGCGGCAGGGTTGTAAACGAAGTGCCGTACAAGCTGAAGTTACTGATGGAGTCTTCGAAGCCCCGGTCAACCCGTCTGCGGATTTCCGTGTCCCGTGCGCGGACCCACGAGTCCCAGGAGGATGAGTCTTGACCGCCGATGGCCGCAAGCCCCTCAGCCGTGAAGCCTGCGATGATGTCACGCACCTCGTCAAATCGGAGGAAACGTGCGGAAACTCGGTGCGCTGGAGCGCTGGCCGCAACATCTGGCGCAGGGCCCAGACCTGTGGGGACCTGGGCTCCATTTAGCGAAGGGCGAAGGCTCGCGCCGCCAACCCAGACAGAAGCAGCCAGAAAACATAACATCTCCCGGTGCCGCCGCCGCGCCCTCACACAGCCTATTATACTGGGCGCACCCGACAACCAACAACCGACAACGGGCAAATGACGAAGGACAAGAGACCAAGGACAGCTATCGTCCTTCTTAAGGACATCTATCGTCTCCTGTAAACTACAACATCGCCCCCGAATTCCCCGTTTTCGCCGTAGGAGATGCTGCGCCAGAGTGCGACCCAATTCCTCTACTCCCCGTGGGCCGTCGTGAGGCGCGGGCTTCTACTCAGTACCTGGATTTTTTGGTTTGCCTATTTTCTCCGAGGCATCCACGTTGAAGACCTTGAAATCCGAGTATTGATGCATGTTCCGCAAGAGTCTGCCGTTCCAGTCCACGGTAACCGTGACATCCCGAGGCAGCCAAAACCCCTGGGCAAGGCGATTAAAGCGGACTTCCGCGAATTCGATTTCGGTTGTTTGTTTCTTCAGCCGTACTTCAGGCAAAGGCGCCAACAGGTCGGTGCGCATGCGAAGCACTTGGTAGGTCTGCGCATCCACCCAGGCCAGACCCTGGGAGAAGACTGGCGATCCTCGATCCGCCCACTTGAACTCACCGAAGGATCGTGCCTTTGACGGGATCTGGGCAAAGGCTATCACCAAGGTATCGCGGCCTTCCAGTTTCTGACGGCCAAGATAGCGAAACGAGGTCCCCGGCTGATAGCTGGGATGGAAGAGAATCGAACCCGATGCGAACCCGATAGTGAGCATGAACCCATCCCGGGGGCTGTCGGCCCAACCTTGGTCAGCCACGTTCAGCCGGTACTCCGCGAAACCCGGAACCCCGGCCTCCGAGGGCGTAAAGCACAGATAATGGAATTTTTGGTCTCGACTCTCGCTGACCGTTCCCCTGTGGCGCAACTTCTCCTGGCGAACTTGCTCGAGCGAGCTGGTGTTGGGAAAATTGCGGAAATACTCCTCGACGTTCTTGCCCACGGCGCTCAAGATGGCGGGCAGAGGTGCCTGGTCCTGGGCGGGTTCGAGGCCTTTCAGGTCACCCGGCGGATGCCGGAGATAATCGATGGTTTCTTCGCCGTTCGCGCGCTTCTTGACGTCGGCATAGGTTACCTCGATCTTTTTCCGATCTTTGATTTCCGCCCAAAGCTGGCGCACGCGCAAGGGCATGGTCTTAACGTCTCGCCCGTCCAGGTAACGAGTCATTTCTTGATTCGCCGCGTCAGGAGAGCTTTCGCCCAGCAACGCTTCGGCCCGCAGGAGTCGCGCCTCAGGATCCGCGCCGGAATCCAAAGCCTGAAGCAAATAGGCCTCCGCGGCAGCCCAATTCCGAAGCAACAACTGCGAGCGGCCCAGTTCCTGAAGGGCCAGCGAGTCGCGAGGAGTAATTCTGAGGGCCTCAGTGAAAAAACTCGCCGCCTTCTCGGGCTGCTGCCGCCAACTTTCCATCACTCCGAAAGCGACCAGCGGCTCGGGCCGGCCTTTCGATGCATCTGCCCGAATGGCGTTGATGGCTTCGGCGAAGTTGTGCTCACCGCCGTCCCAGTCCCCCGAATCAAATCGCGCCAACCCCAGCAGGGTGCGGCAGGTCAAACAAGAAGGGGCATGCCGGAGGGCCTTGGTCAAGGGCGCGAACGCCCGCTCCGGACGGTGCTTGTCAAGAAACTCCTCTACGCCTCGAGCGTAGTCTTTCTTGTCGGACGACGACAGGCCGTCGGCAGCCAGCGGCTCCTTGAGCTTTTGGCCAAGCGTCGAGATGAAAGCAGCCCGCGAAAGCAAGCTCGGGTCTTCATGCACATCCCGCAAGGTGACGGGCAACATCTGGGCCTTGTCGGCTGAGACCACGTCAATAACTATATGGGCCTTGAGGAAGCCTTTTTTCTCAACCTCCACGGTGGCGCTGAGCTCTTTTGAAACGTCTACAGTTAACCAGAACTCGGTAACAAACTCTCCTTGAAGGTCCGCCTTGAGAATTCGGATCTCGCCCGATTCGCCCGGTTTCACGGCGACACTCGCACCGGGGATCGGATCACCCTGAAGCGTCAACACCTTGCCTGCCAAGGCCCAGTGCTTTTGGATCAAATCGAAGCGGTTCATCTGGTCCATACCTTGCATGACCGGGGACTGAGCCGGCAAGGACACCGGCAAGAGACACACTAGGGCGCAGAAGATAAGGAAACGGAGATGAAGCCGCATGATTTGAACCTCGATTAGCCCGCTGAGCAGCAACTCAGCTTCGGCTACAGCCCCTATTCTACTCGGATTACTCGCGAGTTCAAGCACAAGACACAGGATGTTCAGGACCGAAGGGCCACATTACGCCTACCACCTACTGTGCTTTGGGGGTATATTTTAGATTTGTGGCCTAAATCGAAAATCACCGTCCCTCCTCGGCCTCGGGTCAAAGGCCTACGCGGAATCGTCCCTCTTGCGGCGGTAGCTCTGGCTTTTGTCGTCCTTGCAATGCTGCTGGGTGGAGGACCCCCAGCGCGGGGCACGCCCAACAGTTGGGGCGGCCCACCGGGCTCCGCATCTCTTGGCCGACGGATTACCGTGGCGGGCCGTGTCTCCAGGGGGACCGGCGGCGCTCCGACGTCCATCCCCGTTCACTTCTCCGACGTTCGCGCGGCGGCGGGCATCACTTTCCAACTCGACGCTACCGCCACGGAAGAGAAAAACTACATTGAAACCATGGGCTCGGGCGCGGGCTGGATCGATTACGACCAGGACGGACTGTTGGACCTGTACTTCCCGCAAACCGCCGAGACCGAATGGTACAAGCCGCCGCATCCGCTGCATTCCACGCTCTATCACAACAACGGCGACGGGACTTTCACGGACGTAACGGAGAAGGCCGGCGTGGGCGCGGTGGGCCTCTACGCCCAGGGGGTCGCCGTGGGGGACTTTGACAACGACGGCTACCCTGACCTCTATGTGACGGGCTACGCCCACGCCATCCTGTACCACAACAACGGCAACGGCACGTTCACCGACGTCACGGCCAAGGCCGCGGTCGGTGATGAGGGCCAATGGTCCACCAGCGCGGGATGGTTCGATTACGATAAGGACGGCTACTTGGACCTTCTGGTGTGCAACTATCTTGACTGGTCGCCGAAGACCAACCTCTGGTGCGGCGAGCATCGCCCCGGCTATCGCGCCTACTGCCACCCCGACAACTACCGGGGGCTCCGGCTGAAGCTCTACCACAACAACCACGACGGCACCTTCACCGACGTGAGCCAGAAATCCGGCGTGGGGATACCCGAAGTCAAGGGAATGGGTGTGGTGCTGGCGGATTTGAATAACGATGGCTGGTCCGACATCTTCGTGGCCAACGACACCTGGCCCAATTCACTCTTCCTCAACAATCATGATGGGACCTTCCGCGACGTCTCCTTCAGCTCCGGGGTGGCGGCGAGTGAAGACGGGAAGTACGAGGCCGGCATGGGGACCGACGCCGCTGACGTGGACGGCGACGGTTGGATGGACCTCTTCGTGACTCACCTCGACTTCGAGCTCAGCCGCCTCTACCACAACAACCACGACGAAACCTTTGACGACGCCACCTACCCCTCCGGCATCGGCAACAAGGCCATCTTCCTCAGCGGCGTCAGCACCAAATTCATGGATTACGACAACGACGGTTGGATCGACGTCTTCCAGGTGAACGGCGCCATGCTGGACAACGTCAGCCTCTATCAAAGCGAGATCAGTTATGCGGAACCCAAACTAATGTTCCGCAACCGGGGCAAGGGCCAGTTTGAAAAGGTCTCCGACCAGTTGGGGCCGGACTTCCTTAAACCCACCGTGGGGCGAGGCAGCGCGGTGGGAGACTACGACAACGACGGCGATCTGGACATTGCCGTCTCCAACCGCGGCGAGTACGCGCAACTGCTCCGCAACGACGGCGGCAACGCCAACCACTGGTTGGAAGTGATGCTGGTGGGGACGAAATCGAATCGGGACGGCGTGGGCGCAGCGCTCAAGCTCACCAGCGAAGGCTTTTCGCTCGTCGCGCAGCGCAAGGGCGGCATGGGCTATATGTCGGCACAAGACCCGCGCGTGCATTTCGGCCTCGGGCAGCGCCAGAGCATCGAATCGCTCGAAATCACCTGGCCCAGCGGCGCGGTGGACAAGCTCACCAACCTTCCCATCAACCGGATCATCACGGTGAAGGAAGGCGAGGGGATTATCCCGCGCAATTTCCCCAAAATTCCCGGCCGATAACCCTCACCCTGCTCACACGGCAAATGCTCGAGAGGACCGACCTCTTCGGGCGATGAGCTCCCGCTTTCCAAACATTCGCTTCCCTCTCTCCTCCTAGCGGATAATTTCAGCCTCGTCCGGTCCACAAACTGCCCCGTGCAACCAAGGCCATCAGCTCTACGAAGGGGTACAATTGAATCAGGATTCCGACTCTGGCGGCTTTCCCAACTCACCGAAAACGCATCAGCAGCTCGGCCACGGCCCGCAGGTAGATGCGTTCGGACGCCGGGTCGAGGTGGGTGACGGCCACTTCGTATCCGCCTTCGGCATAAGCCTTCTGCTCCGGAAAATAGCCAATATAGCCATTCGTGTACCCCATGATGTGCGTATAGGTCGCGGGTGACGCCGCCTTCACCTGCTTCCCAATATTGCTGAACATCTCCCCCGGAAAGGTCGTCCACATCAGGTCGCCGATGCGGACGGCAGTCGTCGGAACCTTCACGGCGGTTGCGGTGAAATCCTGAAATAGCTCGCGATATTGCCGGGGCAAAAGGATCTCCGCCGTTTCGATTTGAACGCGCGGTTTGGCCCAGGGCTCGGGTGTGAGCCCGCGGTACACTCGTACGACCTCGCGCCCGATCTCCTCGCCGAGCGCCCAGGTGTTCTCGATATTGTCCGCGTTGCCGTCCAATCCGCCCACGACGCGCGGATTGACATCTCCGGCGGCCCCCTGCAAGTAAATGGCGCCCAATCCCGGAAACTGCTTCTCGACGAACTCTTGCATGCGTCCCATCCACTCGCTGGAAATCTTGCTGTTGCGTCCTCCCAGTGAAGTCCCATGGCAGGGGTAATGAATCATCACGGCCAGAGGGGTTCCCGAGGCCGTATCCACGCGGACAATCTGCACCGCGTCGTCGATCGGCCCCAGGGGATTCGCGCCCAAGCGCACGACGCCGCCAAACTCGTGGACTAAGACCGGTCTATCGGTCTTGTACTTGCCAAAGGATTGGCTGGAGTTGTTCTCATCGAAGGTCAAGGGCGAGTCCGAATCGGCGGCCTTCACCTGTCGCCTGTTCATCGCGATGCGCGACTGGCCGGTCCCCGCAGCGATTCGCACCGGCTGCAAGTTCGCCACGGCTTGCGTCGCGGCTTTGAGGAGCCCCTCCGCAAAATGGCGGTCCCAGTCGGTCTTCGGCTCGGCATTCGGCGACGGAGCGGCGTGGTTGTGAGCGTCACCCAGCAGGATGTTCTCCTCTGGAATACCTGTGGCCTCCGAGAGTTTGCGACGGAACAAGTTGTGGCCCTGAATCTCGATGACGTCGGCCTCGACAAAGGCCACGCGGATGCCGGAGGCCTCGAAAACCAGGGTTCGGGCGTACAAGCGGTCGTTCCCGTGGATTCCGTCAGAGGGCGCGCCGCGCAAGTCATAACCGCCCATCATCATCGGTCCGGCGGGAGTGATGTCGGCTTTTGCGTAGCCCGCGCGCAATTCTTGCGCACGGCCCAAGACGGTAAACGAGAACAGAAAACTAACCATGCATAGGAATCTGATTCCGCGAGTCCAGTACCCGTGTTTTCGCTGCTCTACTCTTAGTCTTCGCATTCAGTTTGAGATCCTCCCATGAGGCAGCATTTATGCACTTCCCACGCTCACTTTGAATTCGACGGAAGAGTGTAGTACTGGTACGTGACCTTCCACGTGAATTCCTTGCCCGGATCGATGCTCATCGCGATAAACGGCTCCATTGCCAGCACGGTACGGATTGACCACAGGTTGAAGCTCGATAGCGGCCGGTCTCCGTTTATTCTCATCCCGGCCCCTACCTTGCGATTCTCAATGCGGATTTCGTTGTCCTTGGGGCTGTCGCCGAAGCCTTCCACTGGCGTCTCAACCATGTCCTCGTTCTGTAGCGCTTTCAAGTAAACAATCTGGTTTCCACGGATCTCAGCAAGCTCAGGGTTGGGAGGGCGCGACGACCGAATCTGGAACGGCACCGTAATCGTGAAGTCAGGACCCGGAGGCTGCTTATCCAGTACGAGAAAATTGTGGTTGTACACGGTGGACCGGATGGGGCGGTGGCCCGTGTTTTTCAAACTATGTTCCAAAACCATTTCCGCTTTGCCTTCGATAAGCCGCACTGTCTTCCGGTAGATATAGCCGTAGCCCGAAGACGGATCGGTCAGCTCCTGGGCGAACTCCACAGAGTCGCGATGCTGCTTGACTGTCCATTTGCCCGGATCCACGATTTCGTACTGCTTGACGTAATCGTAGTCGACCTTGTCTTTTCGAAGCACTCCCACGCCGATTTTAATGAACGTCTCGCCGACCTTGGCCTCGTCCCATCCCAGGGCGGTCCCATTGGTCCCGAATTCCTCCACCGGACCTACGGCTCCGGAACACGGCGAGCCTATGATCTCAGGTCCAGCGTACCGGTAATCGTGAACGCTCGGATCCACCTTGTCGAACCACGGTCCGTAATAGTCGTGTCCCTCATACTCCAGGCTGCCGATCACGCCTGACCAATCAAACCGGGTGCCGCGGTAGTACCCGTTCTTGGCATCGGGCAGGAACAGTTTCAAACGGATCTGGCCGTTTGTGATCGTGGCCTGCGGGGGATCCGCCGCCGACAGTCTCGTGCCGGCCGCAAGACCCAACAGCACAGCGCACGCCAGCGCTGCGTCTACTCTTATGACCAGAAGTAAGTTCATCATTTCCACCTCCCGGAGAGTTCTCGTTTCGGCATCCGGACCGGCGCATATTATACGCGGGCGGCGGCTACGCAGCGCCTCCGCGGTTAAACAATTCCTTTCTTCACTGCCTCTCCGTCTCTCTGCGGCGATGCCGTTCCTGGGCTGCGTGGTACACTAAGCACCTGAAATCCTGCAGGAGGCAGCCCATGAATACCCCGGATTCATCTCCAAGCAAGATCACTCGCCGATCCTTTTTGAACCGAAGCGCCTCGATAGTTGGCGCCGCAGCGGCAGCCAGTACCGCGCTGTCCTACAGCCGCGTGCTGGGCGCGAACGATCGCATCTCGCTGGGGCACATCGGAATCGGCAACCGCGGCAGCGAGCTGGATTGGATCGCTTCCAGGCTGAAGGACCAGCATAACGTCGAAATGACGGCGGTGTGCGACCTGTGGAAGGTGAACCGCGAGAAGGCCGTGGGGCGCAACACCAAATTCTACGGCCGGGCGCCGCGAGCCTTCGAGCATCCCGAAGACCTGCTGGCTGCCAAAGAACTGGACGCGGTCCTGATTTCGACGCCCGAGCACTCGCACTCACCCATCCTGAAAATGGTGGCCGACGCCGGCAAGGACGCTTACGTCGAAAAGCCCATGGGAAACGTCCTGGAAGAAGTCCAGGCAGCGCGCGACGCCGTGAAGCAGCGCAACCTGATCGTTCAGGTCGGCACGCAGCACCGCAGCGAGGCTTACCAGCTCAACGCCAAGAAGTACGTCGACACCGGCGCGCTGGGCGACGTCAGCAAGGTCGAGATTGTATGGAACTTTCACGGCCCGCGCTGGCGCGGCCGACCGGAGGTGAAGCAAATCCGCGAGGAAGACACCGACTGGAAGGCCTGGCTCATGACCAAGCCCCTTCGTCCCTTCGACCCGCAATTGTATTTCGAGTTCCGCCTCTACAAGGATTTTTCCAGCGGTATCGCCGACCAGTGGCTGAGCCACGGGATCGACCTGGTGCACTTCTTCCTGGACGTGCCCGCCCCGCGCTCGGTGGTGGCCAATGGCGGCATCTTCGCGTGGCAGGATGGGCGCGAAAATCCCGACACCTTCCAAACGTTGCTCGATTACGGCAAGGGTTTCCTGGTCAGCTTCTCCACCAGCTTCGGCAACGATGCGCCCAGCTTCACGCGCTACATGGGCAAGAAAGCGACGCTGGCGGCCATCGGCGGCGAGGGCAGCCCGCGCTACGAGTGGACCGAGGAGAAGGGCGTCCACGAGGACGATCCCGGCGTTTATGAGAAGCGCCACCACGAATACTTGCAACTGCCCGGCGATAAGGCGCTGCCCGCGGAAGGCATCGGCGATGAGGACCTCTCGCACATGAAGAACTGGTTCGAATGCCTGCGCAGCCGGCAGCCGACCCACGCCACTGTGGATCATGGATTTGGGCATTCCGTGGCGTGCATCATGGCTGCGCGCTCGTATTGGGAGGGCAAGCGGCTGTACTGGGACGCCAAAAACGAAAAGATTGTGGACCAGCCGCTATCATGAACACTCTCGAGTTGACCCTGCTGATCTGGGTGGGCGGTTTGCTCGCGGGATTTCTGGGAGCGTTGACGGGCCGTGCTCCTCTTCAGCCTGGCCGGGGGACGAATTTGAATTGAAGATTGAGGATTGATGATTGGCGACTGGCGGTTGACGATTCATCGTCTAAGGGACGTGCCTTCGATTCATTCGCTGTAGCCCCGGCTTGCTATTTGGCAGTGAGTGCTTTCTCCACCGCGTCGGGGTTCCTTTCGATAACGGTCAGATAGGCGCGCACGGCGCCTTCCGGGCGCCGGCGTCCTTGCTCCCATTCCTGCAGCGAGCGTGGGCTGAAGGCATAGCGCCGCGAAAACTCCACCTGCGACAAGCCCAGTTTCGAGCGGATAGCCTTTACGTCCATGTCTTGGGGAATTTCCACATAGCGGATAGGAAGCGCGACCTTCCCCTCCACGTGGTTGACGACTTCTTTCATAGCGGCGATCAGGCGCCTGCCTGCCCGGGAGTGCTTTGGCTTTTTCATGGGAGACCTCTCAATCGATTTACGAGTTGTTTTAGCTGCTGCTTGTCGGCCGGGGTTAAATCCGCCTTCTCCTTTTTGGCATAAACGTCGAGGAAGTAGACCACGCCTGCGGTTGACCGGTAAAAGTAGATCACCCGCACGCCGCCTCGCTTCCCTATTCCCTGCCTTCCCCAGCGCGCTTTGCGAACGCCCCCCGTGCCTGCCACCACGGGATGTATTTCCGGATTCTTCGCAACGTGCAACTCCATCGCCTCGCGCTCGTCTGGGCGGAGGGTTTTGTCCACCCGCTTGAGGTAGACGCGGGTGTAGGCAATCGCCGCGCTCACAGCTCTTTATACGTCATTGACGGATTTCAGTCAAGCCCTGAGGGGTCTGCTCTGCGTTAGCCTGCGCTTAAGGCCGGGTGGCCATAGGAGCGAGCGCGGCTGGCCTTTGTGGAATGTGGCGGATGGCCTTGCCGAGCTGCTGCCGGGCAAGATCGAGCTCGTAGGTTTTCTGCAGATTCATCCAGAGGTCCGGGGAGGTCCCGAAGTAGCGGGCGAGGCGCAGGGCCGTGTCGGCAGAGATCGCCCGCTTCCTGGCGATGATCTGCGAAATGCGGTTGGCCGGCACCTCGAGCGTGCGCGCCAACTCGGCGGCGGAAATGCCGATCTCTTTCAACTCGTCGGCGAGAATTTCACCTGGGTGAATGGGGGTGCGTGCCATAATTCCGGACTCCTTAATGGTAATCGACGATCTCAACGTTTTCGGGGCCGTCAGCTCCTTGCGACCACTCGAAGCAAATTCGCCACTGCTGATTGATCCGGATGCTGTACTGGCCTCTTCTGTCGCCCGACAGGGCCTCCAGCCGGTTGCTGGGCAGCCGGGCCAGTTCCTGTAAGCTAACCGCCGCCTCAAGAACCCGCAGTCGCTTCTCGGCCTGATGGCGGAAGCCCTCAAAGCGGGGAACCCTTTCGCCCTCCGAAAAACGTTGGGTCTTTCTGTCCCTGTAGCTCCAGACCACATACCAGTCTGGCAGGAAATACGCAGTACGTCAACCGTTCAGACTATGCGCAGAGCGCTGACCCGCTGCGGCGAGTCTACGGCTTCTTCCCTCGTAGGCGGGGGTCCTCATCGGCTGGCCGTCCCGCTGAGCGGATTGTTTCCTTCAAAGCTGAGACGGTCAGGTGTGCCGCAGCCGCGGGATCAGTTGGCCGCGAAGTCAAAAAGGATATTCCGATTAAGGACCCCGCGGCGGCCGCCAATTGACAATCCTCCATCAACAATCGACAATCAGCAATCTGTAAGGGGGGAGTCCACTGAGCCGGCCCAAGGTCCTTTCCCACCTGGCGCTCATCGCGCTGCGTAATGCAGGTCACTGTGGTATAGTACGTGCGCCATTCGTTCCAGGCGGTGGGTGGTAATGCGCGCGAACTATAACAGCCCGACATGGCCCGGCGGTATCTCACGCAAGAACAGGGAACTGCTTACGACTCTAGCTCGATCAGCGCGGGGACCCTTCACTGTCGAGGAAGGCAAGGACCTTCTCAGGCTCACTGATCGGCGGACCCGGCGCTTCCTTGCCTACCTCGTTGCGAGAGGGTGGCTCGCTCGCGTTCGTCCGGGCGTTTATGTAGTCAGTCCGATGGACATAACAAAGCCGAACGAATGGCGCGAGGACCCTTGGATCGTGGCCACTAAAACCTTCGCGGCGTGCTACATCGGAGGCTGGAGTGCGTGCGAACATTGGGGGTTGACCGAGCAGGTCTTCCGGGAAATTGTCGTGTTCACGACTCGCCGCGTGCGAAATCGCGTCCTGAGTATTCAGGAAACAACTTTCCGAACCAGGCACATCTCTCCGGCAAAGCTATTCGGAACCAGGGTCGTTTGGAGAAAGCAGGTTCGCGTGGCTGTCTCAGATCCGTCCCGGACACTCGCGGATATTCTCGACGATCCTTCGCTGGGCGGTGGGATGAAACATGTGGCCGCCACGGTAGTAGCCTACTTCAGCGGCGATTCGCGGGACGACAAAACGCTTATGCAATACATCGAAAAACTGGGCAACCGCACCATCTACAAACGACTCGGCTACCTCATTGAGGCTCTATCCTTGAATGCCCAATCGATTGTTGATAGCTGCAGGAGTAACATGAGTTCTGGAATTACGTCTCTCGATCCGAGCACCGGGAAGAGAGGCCGCATTCTCCGGAGATGGAATCTCCTGCTAAACGTTGATATCCGGCGAGCTGAGTTCAGCGCTTGATAAGTCATCGCGACATTACCGCCCGAGTTGCAGAATGGGGCCTTCGGGAAGACATCATCGAGAAGGATTATGTTTTGGGGTGGCTCCTCGCAGGCATTTCGGAACATCCTCGCCTCAGAGAAACATGGGTCTTCAAGGGTGGCACCTGTCTTAAGAAATGCTACTTCGAAACCTATCGCTTTTCAGAGGATCTGGACTTCACTGTAATCAACGGTGGACCTGAGGCCCCTGAAGACTTATTGGCAATTTTCCAAGAAGTGGGTAGATGGGTTTATCAGGAGAGTGGCATCGAGTTCCCCACAGCCTTAATGCGCTTTGATTCGTACTTGAATCCTCGTGGTAGACAGTCTATTCAGGGAAGAATCTCCTATCGTGGGCCGATCGAAAGAAGAGGAGACTTGCCCAGGGTCAAACTTGATGTAACCTCTGACGAGCTGCTTGTCAGGGCGCCAGTGCGACAGCCGATCGGAAACTCCTATCCCGATGCCTTCCCAGGGGATGGACACGTACTAGCCTACGACGAGGTGGAAATCTTCGCTGAAAAGGTGCGGGCTCTAGCTGAACGTTTGCGGCCACGTGATCTTTACGATGTCGTGAATCTGTTCTGGCGTCCTTCGAAGCCCGATCCACACGATATCCAACAGGCGCTCCAGGAAAAGTGCAGGTTCAAAGGTATCGAAGTTCCGACTTTGGAAGCGATGGGTTCCGCCCCTGGACGCGGCGAACTCGAGGCGGAGTGGGGCAACATGTTGGCTCACCAAATTGCTGACTTGCCCCCTTTAGATCACTTCTGGCTAGAGCTGCCGGCAGTCTTTGCCTGGTTGGGTGGAGAGGAAGTTTCTGAAGAGCTTCCTCCATTCCCCGTAGAGCCTCGGGAGCAGGCGGACTGGGTGGCGCCTCCGACAATCGCTACTTGGGGCCTCGGCCTTCCGCTTGAAAGGATTCGTTTTGCCGGTACAAACCGGCTTTGCGTCGAGCTGGGTTACCAGGGAGGCGCGCGCGTCATAGAGCCCTACTCACTCCGAAGAACACAAGACGGCAACTTGTTGTTGCACGCGATTCGTGTCGACACGCGAGCGCACCGCTCCTATCGAGTGGACAAGATCGAAAGCGTGCGAGTGACAGATCAACCATTCGAACCGACATACGAAGTGGAATTCTCGTCCTCGGGTCCAATCTCGGCTCCTTTAGGGGTTTCAGGTGTGCGCTCTCCCTCCTACCGCTACCCCACTACGCGCCGCTCAAGCGGGACGATTTACGTTGTTGAGTGCTTGACGTGCGGCAAGAAATTCTACAGGACGAGTTCCGGCACCAGCCTGCGACCGCACAAGGACAAGGGGGGGTGGCCGTGCTCCGGCCGACGCGGATACATAGTGGACACCCGTCATTCTTGACCGGGTCCTTGCGCCCTCGTAGCACCAAGCGCAGAGTGTGTGCCTTTCAAACTCTGCGCTTTCTGCACGGAAATCGCAACCCGAAGCGAGGCATTTTCGCAAACGCCGACCGCCAATTGACAATCCTCCATCAACAATCGACAATCGACAATCAGCAATCTGTAAGGGGGGAGTCCACTGAGCCGGCCCAAGGTCCTTTCCTTCCTGGCGGTCATCGTTGTCGTCGGAGCCGCCTACTACGTTCTCGTTCACCGTCCCCGGCATAGCACGCCCTTCGAAGCCGCGCGCGTCGTGCCTGACAAGTTGCCGGTAGTCGATACACCCGCAGAAGTCCGCCTGGTCATCGCCAATCTGAGGGCCGGCGAGGAAGTTCAGGTCCTCGACCACACGCGGAATTGGTCACAAGTGCGTCTCGCCGGAGGAAGCGTCGGCTGGGTGGAGTCGAAGGACCTGCTTGACGAGGCGGACTACGAACGCGCACGGGGGGTGGCAAAAGGATTGGCGGATTTGCCCGCGCAAGCTGCCGGCCACACCAGTGGCGTGGTCAATTTGCGCCTGGAACCCTCGCGGGAGGCGGTACAGCTTGCTCAGCTTCCTCAGAACCAGAAGCTCGAGGTCTTTGGACGTCGCGTGGTCGAGCGTCCCGCCGCGCCCGACCAGTCCGTCGGCGCGCCGGTTCGGGATGCGTGGTACTTGGTACGGGTCAATGCCCCCGAGGGCCTGGCCGTGGGGGCGGGCTGGGTGCTGGGCCGTTTCGTGGAACTGGACATCCCTGAACCCCTGTCTCCCTACGCGCAGCAAAGCAACCTGGTGGCCTGGGTGGTGCTCAATACGGTGGAAGACGGCGGGCAGCAAGTACCACAATACCTGGCCGCGGACCGCATAGGCACCCAGGAACTGGACTTCAACCACCTTCGAGTCTTCACTTGGTGGGCCAAGAATCACCGCTACGCCACGGCTTACGTCGAAAGCAATTTGAATGGGTATTTCCCCATCCGAGTCGTTCACCGCGACGGAGTCCCGTATTTTCGTTTGCGTTTGGTGGATGACTCGGGGCGGAAATTCCAAAAGGTTTACGGCTTT
>Ga0209777_10001600_pt1 | contig 32027 bp, 25 predicted proteins | sample FrelakmetHBP12HB_FD_187147 | JGI IMG/M metagenome (GOLD analysis project Ga0209777, IMG submission 187147) | Freshwater lake sediment microbial communities from the University of Notre Dame, USA, for methane emissions studies -HBP12 HB (SPAdes)... | ecosystem: Environmental > Aquatic >... | reverse complement strand
ATACCCACCGCGGCATCCTGTCCCACGACGAGTTGATCGGCAAGCCCTGGGGCACGCAGGTCTTCAGCCACCAGGGCGCGCCGTTCTTCATGCTGCAACCGTCGCTGGCCGATCTGCTGGTTGACCTGAAACGCAGCACCCAGATCATGTATCCAAAGGACATTGGTTTCATCCTGACCAGCATGTCCATCGGACCGGGACAAACTGTCCTCGAAGCCGGAACAGGTTCCGGTTCCATGACTGTGGCGCTGGCTTATACCGTCGGTCCGCAGGGACGCGTTGTCACCTACGAGAAGCGCCCGGAGTTCCAGCATCTGGCGATGAAGAACCTGGAACGCCTGGGGCTGGACTCGCGGGTGGAATTCAAGTTGGGGGATATTGCCGATGGTATTGCCGAGATAAACGTGGATGCCTGTTTCCTGGATTTACCCAACCCGTGGGATTATGTTCAGCAGGTACGCCTCGCCCTCAAGCCGGGTGGCTTTTTCTGCAACCTGGTGCCTACCTTTAATCAGGTGGAGAGACTGCTTTACGTTTTACGGCGGGAGCATTTCGCCTTTGTGGAAGTGTGTGAACTCCTTCTGCGCTACTACAAACCGGAGCCGACCCGTCTGCGTCCCACCGACCGGATGGTTGCGCACACCGGTTTCCTTACCTTTGGCCGGCGCATCGAACCTAGCGAGGATGAACGGGCGAAAGAGCTGCTTGAGGAAACGAGTGGCAGATCGAAATCAGAAGAAACGGTTGAGGATGAGATGGAAGATTGATCAAAGGTTTAAATATGTTCCGACGACACTGTATTTTTCGACCCTTTGGACGCTCATCCAGTTTATTCCGAGTACCTAAATCCCGTGAATTATGCCCTCCGACCTGACAGAAGCCGCCATTGCAGAGCACTTGCGCCTTGCCTACCAGCAAGGCGTAGTCGCCTCCACTGATGGGTATGCCGAAATGTACGCAGGCGCGCAGTTGAAATGCGCCGCGGTGCTGATCCCGCTTGTCTGGTGGAAAACCGGGTGGCATCTCGTCTTTACCCGCCGCACCGAGGCTGTCGAACATCACAAGGGACAGGTTTCCTTCCCCGGCGGCGCCTGCGATTCAGACGAGACCACTCCGGAGCAGACCGCTTTGCGCGAGGCAGGGGAGGAGATCGGGTTGAAATCGGGCGATGTCCGGCTGCTGGGGCGGTTGAACGAGGTGCACACCATTACCCGCTACCGCGTCACGCCAGTGGTCGGAGTAATGCCTTGGCCGTATAAGGTCCGGCCCGAGCCGGCGGAGGTGGAACGTGTCTTCACCATCCCTCTGGTCTGGTTGGCCGATCCCGACCACTGGAGCGAGCACCCGGTTACAATAGATGGATTCCTGCGTCCGTTCCCGGTGATTACGTATCAGCCTTATGACGGCGAAACCCTGTGGGGAGCCAGTGCGAGGATGACCCTCAATTTCCTGTCGGTGTTGGGATTGTTAAACAAATAAGGCTCTTTCGTTTTTAACGGGAAAACGGAAGGAAAGCTGCCAAAACGTGTAAACGAAAGGACTTTAAGTTTCGTTCGCTATTTTAACATTCCCCTTCTCACTGATCTTGATACACAATGGTATCCTGATCGCCTATGCCGAAGCGAGTTGGTGTTCTATCAAAACGCCATCGGACATGCGCCAGACTTTATCGGAACGCTCGGCAATACTGGGATCATGCGTGACGATAATGACACAATAACCCTGTTCATGCGCCAGTTGTCCCAGGATTTCGATCAATTTATCGCCATTGGCCTTGTCCAGATTCCCAGTGGGTTCATCTGCCAGCAGGACATGCGCGCCGGTCGCCAGGGTGCGGGCGATGGCGACGCGCTGCTGCTCCCCGCCCGAGAGATTGGCCGGATAGCGTTTGAACTTGTCCTCCGTGATCCCCACGGAAGATAAAAGGCTTTTCCCCTTTTCCGGGATCGCCTGCTTTGAAACGCCATTGAGCTGCATGGGGAAGCAAACATTTTCCAGGGCGGTCAAAAGGGGAAAAAGATGGAAGGCCTGAAAGATCATGGATACCCGCTCGCGCCGGTATTGATCCAGATCCAAATTGGCAAGGGACTCGCCATCTATGTAAATATCTCCCTGATTGGGTTGGTCGAGACCAGCCATGAGCGAGAGCAGCGTAGTCTTGCCGCTGCCTGAAGGGCCTACCACAGCGTTCAACTTGCCTCCTTCAAACAGGCAGGTCACTGCGTTGACCACTTTCCGGTCACCGTGTGTGTATTGATAACTCACGTTTTCCAACTTGAGTTCAGGCATGATCTCCTCCTTACTCTTTAACCTGTAAAAGCTCGATGGGCTTCTTGTTGGTGACCGATATGGCCCCGGCCACCGAACCCGCCAAAACCCCTGCCAGGTACAGACCGGCGCTGGTCAATAATGGAACAGCCGACGCAAGACTCGAGGTCATCCCCAAAAGACGGGAAATACCCAGGCCGAGCATCACCCCGAGGATGGAAAGGATCAAGGGCTCGACGATCAACGTTAGCCTTACATACGCCCTGGTTGTTCCCAGCACGCGCATAATGGCAGCCTCCCGGGTCGCTTGCAGAAGGAGCAGGAAACACAGCCCCGCTCCGATCAGGACCGACACGGCGATCACCACGGGATAGAGCACCACGAGCAGGGATAGATTCTTCTCCAGTTGGGCGATCACGAGCCGCAACTCCTCATCCCAGATGATAAAGCGTAATCTACCGCCGTAGATTCCCATGACTTTTTCCATATCCGTATGCAATTGGGCCAGCTCCCGATTTTTCTTGGGATCAAGGTTGAAATGCGCCACCGTGAATTTGGCATAGTTTCCTTCGATGGATTCCAAGGCGGAGAGGGGGACCAAGATATAACCGCCTCCCCTTGGAGTGTAGATGGAATTAACGGTGCTGCCTATCATACCTGAGTATTGCCCAACGATGATACAGGTGTGGGTAAGATTGGCTTGATCGGTGATCTGAATCGTCTCGCCGACATTCAGTCCCAGTTGCTCGAGCAGGCTGGCCGGGAAGAGGGCGGGCGCTCCCTCTGCCCGGATTTGTTCCGGCGTACGCGGTCCGGCGAAGAGGTTCAAATCCCATCCCGAGGCAAAAACGAGCGAACCCGGGTCCGCCAGGCCGGACTGGAACGCATCAGGGCCATCATACGCATACACCCGGATGTTTCCGGTAAATACATCTTGAGAATCTTTGGTTATTTTAGACCAGACCGTATCTGCTTCGAGAACACTGCTGCCCACGAAGCCACTGTCCAAAACGCTTTGGATGGTCTGCAGGGAGACAAAGCCGTTGCCTACGCCCTGCGTTTCTCCGCTGGAACTCGCCGAAGAATCGGCCGGCAAAATATCGGCTTGCACCACGGTGGTATCGTAGAGGTGTTCCACTTCCATCTGACTGCGTTCCATGGTCTGCCGGATCCAGCCCGAAGCGAGCATAAAGCCCAGGGCAACAGCCAGCGTCAGGAAGGATTTGAGCCTGGAACGCAGCATATGATGGAGCACATACCGGCTCAAGGAGGCAGGCTTGTATTTTCTCTGCAGAGCGGGATCGACGTTGCTCGCAGGCTGTTCTTGTAATTCGCTTCCATCTTTGCCAACCGTGCTGGCCAGGCTTGAAGATGAGGAAGGGATGGGCTGGTCGGATGCACTGGCTCTTGCACGCTTTTGCTCGCCTGTGTTTTGGGAAGTCTCGCCTTGAAGAAGCTCATAGACGGGTTTCCTGGACAGGAGGAACACCCCCAGCCAGGTAAACAGGGCCAGGAGCAGGAACATGACTGCGCACAAGCCAAGTAGGATGAAGAGGCTGAGGTCGGCGGAAGGAGAGACTCCGGCGGGCAGCGGCAGGCTGGACAGGGAGTCTTTAGCCTGGCTGATTGCATAGTTCCAGGATGAAGACCCGCCGGTGATGATCCCGAGGCCGCCCAGCAAAAGCAGGGGCAGGACCAGTTGCCCGTTGGCCTGCCTGGCCGGGATGCCCAGGGCTCTTAAGATCGCATAGTCCCTTTTGCGTGCCATCACGTACAGAAAAACCGCCAGGATGAGCGCGACGGCCATCAACAGGCCAAAGACCAGGAGATCCGCCGACAAGGAGCGGCGAATGGGGTCAACCGCATCCCAATAGGCTTGTCCATTGTTTGGCAGAAAAGTCAGGCTGATGCCCACTTGCTGGAGGGGAACTTTGTTTTCTTGAATGAACTGGGTCTCGTTACGGGATGAGTTGAGCACAAAACTATAATCGTTCTCCCAATTAAATTGGCTTTGAGCCGTGGATGTAAAGCCAGGCCGCAAACTGGAGGTTGGGATATAGGCATACAAAGCGAAATTAGTCGTATGGGCATATAAACCAACGATCGTGAATTTATCCTGGTAGGTTGGGTAGCTTCTCCAGTTAAGGGAATCCACGCCATCCCGAATTAATCCAACATAGGTGTCTGTCAGCGGCCGGAAGGTGAGAGTGATCTCGTCGCCGAGTTGAAGGCCCGCCAGGTCGGCGAATTCCTGCCTCACCACGATCACTTTGTTCCCGGCCAGGTCGTCCTGGTGGTTCAGCCAGCGTCCTGCGGTCAGGTAATTAATGTGGGAAGCCTCCTGCATCTGCGGCATGGCGCTCATATCCGCGGTGGCGATAATGCTGAGCGTATGCAGGTTTTCGTTTAAGATATCGATCTGATTCTTGAAGGATGCCATAGCAGGGTTACTGAAATTGATACTCGCGCCTCTATCCAGCGGAATATACCAGAGCTGTCCATCATCCAGCGGTTTGATCAGATGAGAAGCGCCGTGTGTGTCCCACGAAAAATCTACCTGAAAAACGATATCGTCCCAGCCGCGGATCAAATATCTTTGGCCGACTACCATTTTCTGGATCAAGGGGATGGCGGCTTCGTTTCCTTCGAACATAAAAAGGAGATCGATCGATTTACCCTGCCTGGCATATTCGGGGTAGGCGGCTAAAAGGGTATCGATGTTAAAATCGAGAGCATAGCCAATCGCTTGCTTATTTGCATCCGTTGCATCCTCTTTCTGGATTAGTTCACCAATAAACCATATATCCGTATTGTGGGTGTTGGGCATATCCTCTTTAGATGGAAAAATCTCAGGAAAGTTTGCCCAGTAAAAGTTTTGGTTATAAGTTTGCGACATGACGCCTGAAACCAACTCCCGCTGGTCGCCATAGGCGAAATAGGGGCTGGTTTTGATCAATTCGATCCCGGCTGAAACATCTCTTGATTGGGGATCTTTCTTATTTTGGAGGATCCCAATGGGGCGGTAGTAGCTGCCTAAAACCTCGGTCTGGCTCTGCACCAGAATATATTCAACGGCTTTCGTAATGAAGCCAAATGAAATTAACCCTATCAAGATCAATAAAAGCAAAGATCTGAATGGTTTGCGAAGACTGGAGATCAAGGGAACATTGGTTTTCATAAAAATAGTTGGCCAATCAGATATTGGAAACAGGATCCGAAATTGCACTCCTGTGATTTGTTAAGAACTATTGATGATGTAGTTTCTTTCTATATGGATTAGTATATTTTACAACCGCACAAAAAGAAAGGGTGATCAGTTCGGTGTAATTTTCCCGTTAAAAACGGGAGAGCCATAAATCGAAGTGCTGCATCCCTGCCTGCCATCCCTACTCACCTCGTTGCTAAAAAATATAAAAAAAGTAGGGACGCCATGAACTGCGTCCCTACTCATATTTCTAACCGGGAAGAGATTACTTCTTTTCTTCCTCTTTCCCTTCTTCTTCCAGCTTGCCTTTCTCGATGACTTCGGGTTCTGCGCCCTCTTCGACCACTGCGATCTCTGGAGTAACAACCTCCTCGACCTCTTCCTTGGCGGGAGCCGTTGCCAGAACGATCATCTCATCGGGCGTATCCATTACCTGTACTTTGTCCGAAAGGACGATATCGCGTACATGGATCCCATCGCCAATCTTGACGAGGGCGGCAATATCCACCACAATGCTTGTCGGTAGGTCCTGTGGGAAAGCCTCCACCTCGAGTTCGCTCAAGCCGTTGATCAGCATGGCGTTGAAGTCCTTTACGGCAGGTGAGAGACCTGTTAGTACAATGCCGACTTTGGCACGGATCTTCTCTGTCAGTGAAACGACCATGAAGTCCACATGGATGAGCGTACGCTTGATATGGTTCTGTTGTTTCTCACGCACCAGAGACGGATATTCCTTGCCCTCTAGGTCAATTGTGATTAGGCTGGAGGACGATAAACGTCCCAGAACCCGCCCGGCCTCGCGGCCTTCCAATGAAATACTGATCGGTTCCACATTGTGCCCGTAAATAACGGCCGGTAGCAGTCCACTGCGGCGCAGTGCGCGCACCTGTCGTCCGGTCGCGGTACGGGGTGTTGCTTTTAAAACTACTTTCTCCATCTTTACCTTCCTTGAGCGCCTCTCACCCCAGTGTAGCAGTAACGACTTTAGTCGTTTATTGAGCGACATTAGTCGGTTTTAAGTGACTGAAGCCGCACCTGCAGGTTGGGATTACCTTCGCTCTTGTATGAAAATTTCCAGCGTTGCTGGAGTTTATCCGGCTTGTGCCGGAAGCGGGCGGAATTATACACGCCCTGCCTTGATTTGACAAGCAGAGGATCTCTGAGCGCCAAAGGTCGCTTGACTAATTAGAATATTTGTTCTATAATTCGCAGGTCGCCATGATTCACATAGCGAGTCTTTGCCCCTGTTTCGTTTTGGACCTTAACATCATTAGGTTATATGGAGTGGATGGATCCCCCCTTATTCGTTCCTCAAAACGAATAGAAAACGAATAACCCTATACCCAATGGTAAACTTTGAGATGAAGAAGTCCTCGAAGAAAACGGGTACTTCGGAGGAAAATATTCGTTCCTCGAAAATTAAATATAAAGTACGTAAATTTGCAGGCTTTGATCGATCGAGGCGGTCTAGGCGGAACGAAGTGGAGACGAAGACCTTTCACGTCCCAGTACTCTTTCGGCAGAGGAATAATTGTTCCTCAATTGATCCTCGGAAACAATGCACAACCCTGACCTCTTCGATCTTGGAACCCCCACCCTTGGGGGTTGCACTGGCGTCTGGCTTTGGCCGAGGCGGTCTGAGTGGACCTTGGCCGATACAAACCTCCCACAAATCGCCTCTACTCGGGGACACTGTCCCGGTGTTCTCCCTGGATCCCCGTGGGAAAAGTAGGGGCGCAGCGGTGCTGCGCTCTCTTTCGTCACTCAAGGTTATAATTCTCCCATGCGTAAATACCTCTACTTTACCGTCTTCGTCTCCGGCATGACCTCGATGGCTGCCGAGTTTGGCGCAGCACGCCTGCTCGGCAATATCTTCGGCACCAGCAATCCGGTCTGGGCGGTGATTATCGGACTGATCCTCGTTTACCTGACTGCCGGATACTTTATCGGTGGGCGCTGGGCGGATCGGTCACCGCATCCGAAAACAATGTATGCCATCCTGGCCTGGGGCGCATTCACGCTCGGCATAGTGCCGTATATCGCCAGCCCGGTACTGCGGCTTGCAGCGAACGCCTTTGACAACTTGCAGATTGGTATTCTGGCCGGGGCGTTCGTCGGTGTGCTGGTGCTTTTCACGGTTCCTGTAACGTTGTTCGGGATGATTTCACCGTTCGCCATCCGTCTTTCGATGAACGATGCTGGCAAGGCCGGGAATGTGTCCGGGACCATCTACGGCATCTCGACCATCGGTTCGTTCATTGGGACATTCCTGCCGACCCTGCTCCTGATCCCCACCATCGGTACCACCCGCACCTTTCTCGTTTTCAGCCTGGTCCTGCTCTTTGTCGCACTGGCAGGGCTTGGTTTGAGCGCGGGACGGCGGATTGTTTTCCCCTACCTTTTGATGGTTATCGCGCTGATTCTACTGGCATTCTTTGGCGGCCGTGGTGGCATCAAGAAATCTGGTGGGCAGATTTACGAAACCGAGTCAGCCTATAACTATATTCAGGTGCTTGAATTGAACGGAACGCGTTACCTGCGTTTGAACGAGGGCCAGGGCATTCACTCAGAGTACAACCCGCAGACACTGGAATATGGTGGACCCTGGCAGCAGTTCCTGGTGGGACCGTTCTTTTACGCAGATCGCAAGCCGGAGGATGTGCGCCGCATCGCCATCGTCGGTCTGGCCGCTGGGACGACTGCCCGGCAGGCTGTAGCGGTCTTCCCGAACGTGGTCATTGACGGATTCGAGATCGACCCGAAGATTGTGGATGTTGGGCGGAAATATTTCGATATGAATATGCCCAACTTGAACGTCATCATTCAGGATGGGCGTTGGGGGCTGGCGGGCAGCCCGGAGAAGTACGACTTGATTTGCGTTGATGCTTACCGCCCTCCGTACATCCCGCCGCACCTGACTACGCAGGAGTTCTTCCAAATTGCCGCCGACCACCTCAACCCGGATGGGGCGCTGGTCATCAATGTGGGCCGCGCTCCTGGCGACCGGCGCCTTATTGACGGGCTGGCAACGACCTTGGGAACGGTCTTCTCCTCAATTTATGTAATGGATATTCCCAATACCTTTAACTCGATGATTTATGCCACGCTCCAACCGACCGAGGCAGCCAACCTGAAGCAGAATCTCTCCATCCTTACAGCGCGACAGCCATCAAATACTCTCTTGATCGACTCCATGACCTTGACGCTGGTCAACCTCCAGCCTGCGCCGCCATACACGGTTATCTTCACGGATGACCGTTCACCGATTGAGTGGATTACGAATACCATGATCCTTAACTTTATCCTGCAAGGTGGAATGGAAAACATGCAATGAGCAGCCTGCGAAAAGTATTTTCGTGGTTTGTGACCATCCTGATGCCGGTCTCGTTGACCTTTCTTGGCGTACGGCTCCTGCTGACCCATGCCTTTCCTGAAATTGAATACCACACGCCGGGCTTCCCAGCGGACGAGTATGGTTTTACCCTACAGGATCGCTTGCAATGGTCGAGAATATCGATTGACTATTTGCTCAACAGCGCTGGTATTTCCTTCCTCGGCGACCTGACTTTCCCGGATGGCTCTCCGCTATTCAACGGACGTGAATTGAGCCACATGCACGATGTCAAGAATGTTGTCCAGCCGGTCCTGTGGGTTGGGTACGGCGTCTGGTTCCTGGTGCTCGGCCTCGGGTTATGGGCGCGTTTCGGAGGGTGGTGGGCGGATTATGTACGCGGCGCCTGGCGCGGCGGCTGGCTGACGGTCGGGTTGGTGGCGGTCATCGGCATTTTCGCCGGGATCAGTTTCTGGCAGTTCTTCACGGTTTTCCATGAGTTGTTTTTCAGTGGTAATTCCTGGCAGTTCCTGTACTCCGATACGCTCATCCGCCTGTTCCCAATGCGTTTCTGGCAGGATGCTTTCCTGTTCGCTGGTGTACTGGATGTACTCAGCGGGCTGGCATTGGGACTGGGCTTGCTACCGAAACGGAAGTAAGGTGTTATTACAGGTGATATAATCGCCCAATCTGTGAGGAGGCACGATGACCGATTATCTTTCTGCTGGAAGAACCACTCTCACCCCGGAAGTATTATTAACCATCGCCCGTATGGCGGCTTTGGAAGTGGAAGGCGTCAAGCGTATGGCGCCTGTCAAAGGCGGTGTAAACAGCCTGCTCAGGCGCGGTAATGACGGGGTACGGATAGTGGTTGAGGATAGTAACGCCTTAATAGACCTTTACCTGGTACTGGATAGTGATGTCAACATCCGTGAAGTCAGCCGAACAGTCCAGCAGAAGGTGGCGCGCGCCATCGCCGAGATGACCGGTATGGAGGTCGGGCACGTCAACATTCACATCGAGGATATTGATTACAAGACTGAGGCATAACTATTTATGAAAGCACGTACCAGGGCGCGTGGAACTGCTCTGCAAGCACTTTACGAAGTTGATATGGTGGGCCATCCTCCAGTTCAGGTCATCCAGGACCGCCTGGAGGAGGAACCATTTCCTGACGAACTGGCGGAGTTTATCCGCCAGATTATTTTTGGCGTCCTCCCCATCCGGGAACAACTGGACCAGGTGATCGCCCGGTATGCGCCTGAATGGCCGCTCGACCAGATTGCAGCCATTGACCGGAACATCCTGCGCATTGCCACTTGGGAGTTTGCCGCACAGCGCGACACGCCGGTTAAGGTGGCAATCAACGAAGCGGTTGAGCTGGCCAAAGCCTTCGGCTCTGACAGCGCCCCGCGTTTCGTCAATGGCGTGCTGGGCAGCCTGGCCGAACACGAAAATGAAGTCGTGCAATTTTTGCAGCCTAAGAAACCGGTTGCGTAAATGGATTAATTTGGTGTTTACCGAAAGGAGGGGTATGCATTTTCAACATGTTCATCCTTCAACTCGCAGACTGTTATCTCTGGTGAGTGTTCTTGTCTTGTTGCTCAATGGCTGTACTTTTTCTTTGCTGAATATTCCAGGAATTAATTCACCGACCATCACGCCCTCCTTGCCTTCGGGGCCAACCAGCACCCCCCAGCCTTCCGCGGCGGTGACCTTCCAAGTGGCGCTGCCATCGCCATTGCTGGCAGGCGAGACTTTATACCTGTCAGTGGTTGACGAAGTTACCGGGCTGGGATGGAATGCCATCAACTATGCTATGCAGGGTATGGACACGTTACACTACACAGTTGCTATCCCCTTTGCCATGAACAGCATCGTCAAATATCGCTACATCCGCCAGGGTACGATCCCGGTTTTGGAGGATGACTCGTTCGACAAACCGGTGCGCTACCGCATGTACGATGTCACCGGTCCCGGGGCGGTGGAGGATGTGGTCGCCTCGTGGAGTGACAGCTTGTTCTCCAGTCCCTCCGGACGGTTGACCGGCCATGTGGTGGATTCCACCAACAATAATCCCATTCCGGACATTCTTATCGCTGCAGGCGGGCAGCAGACATTGACCGACTCGACCGGCTCGTTTGTCTTTGAAAACCTCCCTGTTGGAACACATAACTTGGTCGCCTATGCCATTGATGGCGCGTACCAGACCTTCCAGCAGGGTGCCCGCGTCGATGTGGGACAGAGCACCCCGGTTGCACTTTCGCTGACCCCTGCGCAGATGGTCAATGTCATCTTCACACTATCTGTTCCGGCCAATACGATCCAAAATGCCCCCATTCGCCTGGCCGGGAACCTGTATCAGTTGGGCAATACCTTTGGCGATTTGCAGGGCGGCCTGAGCACTGTCACCACCCGGATGCCGCTTCTGTCTCCGTTGCAGGATGGTCGTTCAACGCTCTCACTCATGCTCCCTGCTGGTGCCGATATCCGCTACAAATACACCCTCGGCGATGGCTTCTGGAATGCTGAGCACGGCACCGATGGCTCGTTTGTTGTCCGGCAGCTGATCGTCCCAGCTTCGTCAACCCCGGTCCAGGTTCAGGATTCCGTCCAGACCTGGCAGGCAGGACCTTCGTCGCCCATCCTGTTCGAGGTCAGTGTTCCAGCCAACACTCCGGTCACCGACGTAGTCTCGATCCAGTTCAATCCTTACGGCTGGACCGAACCTATCCCGATGTGGCCGCGTGGCAACAACCAGTGGGTCTACCAGCTCTACAGCCCGCTCAACATGCTCGGTGATTTTGGATACCGTTATTGCCGCAATGACCAGTGCGGGATTGCCGACGATGTTCAAACATCCGCCGGTCATCCCGGGCGCCCGGTCTCCACCAGCCTGGTTCCGCAAGATTTACAGGACACCGTCTCCGGCTGGACCTGGCTGCAGAACACCACGCCCGCTACGCAGGTCGGATACCCTGTGACGGCGCGGCAGGGTTTTGTGGCAGGTATGGAGTTCCAGCCTAATTACGACCCGACCTGGCAGGCCTGGACTCCACTGGCCATCCAGAACGTGCAGAGCCTTTACGCCAACTGGCTGGTGCTTACCCCTTCCTGGACCGTTGGCCGGACAGCGCCATTCGTCTTTTCCTCTGTCCCTGGTGTGGACCCGCTGTGGGCCGACACGATTGATACCGTCAGCCGCGCCCGGGCTGCCAACCTGAACGTGGCGCTTTTCCCGGCGGTGAATTTGCCTGCCGATCTTACGGCGTGGTGGATTTCCGCCCCGCGCGATGCAGCCTGGTGGAAGGCCTGGTTCGACCGCTATGCGGCTTTTGCTGCGACCCATGCTGACCTGGCAACGAGATCAGGTGCCCAAGCCCTCATCTTAGGCGGGGACTGGGTTGCTCCGGCTTTACCCGGCGGCCAGATCAACGGGAGCAGTTCCGGAGTCCCGGCGGATTCGGAGGCGCGTTGGCAGGCGATCATCACCGATGTCCGCAGCCGCTTCAAGGGCAGTGTCTACTGGGCCCTGTCTTACCCCGGTGGATTGGAAACCGCCCCGGATTTTGCCAAGGATCTGGACGGTGTTTACCTGCTCTGGTATGCCCCACTCAACGGTTCCAGTGTGGACCAGTTAGAAGCCGCGGCAGGGCAGTTACTCGACACGGATATCCAACCCTTCCAGTCTGCGCTGCAAAAACCGGTCATCCTTGCGGTCCCCTACCCTTCGGCTGACAACGCAGCCAGCGCTTCGCTGCCTGTCAGTGCATTGTTCCAGCCGGGCGGTATGCAGGCGCCGGTCAATTTACAGGCGCAGGCGGATATATACCAGGCATTGTTGATGGCTGTCAATGAGCGGGCCTGGGTGGGCGGCTTTGTCAGCCGGGGCTATTACCCGCCGGTGGTATTGCAGGATGCCTCGGCTTCTGTCCATGGCAAGCCGGCGGAGGACGCGTTGTGGTACTGGTATCCACGCTTTTTGGGGATTAAGCAATGACATTTGTCGGAATTCTCTTGTAAAACGAAAGGTCTCCTGAAGAGGAGACCTTCTTGTTTTCTTACTCACCACTCTTTAATGCTTGTTTCTTGATATCTTTCCTGGCTTTCAACGTTTCCACCACCGCCGGGACGAGCGAGGTGAGCACGATGGCGATGATGACCAGTTCAAAATTATCCTGGACGAAAGGGATGTTGCCGAAAAAGTAGCCGAGCAAGGTGAAGGTCGCCACCCAACTGACACCACCGACGAGGTTCCAGGTGATGAAATAGCCATAAGACATTTCACTCACTCCGGCTACAAAGGGTGCAAAGGTGCGGATGATGGGCACAAAGCGCGCCAGGAAGATGGTCTTGCCGCCGTGCTTTTCGAAGAAGGCATGGGTGCGATCCATGTATTCCTTCTTGATCCACTTGACCTCACCGGTATAGGCTTTGGCACCGATGGCGTGACCAATCCAGTAATTGGCCGTGTCCCCGCCAACGGCAGCGATTGACATCAGAATGAATATCAGCCATGGGTTGAGCGCACCACGGGCGGCAAAAGTTGAGGCTGCAAAGATGAGCGAATCGCCGGGCAGGAAGGGAGTTACGACGAAGCCGGTCTCCATGAAAATGACAAAGAACAGCAGACCGTAGGTCCAGGCTCCGTAGCGGGTGATGATATCGTTCAGGTAGGTGTCTATGTGAAGGATGAAGTGAATTATATTAAGGATCCAATCCATTGGTTTCCCTCGGATTTGATGTTGCAGGCGGGGCGATTATATCAGATTGCACCGGCGCGAGGATGGGCGCCGTTGACCGGCTCAGACGGCGGTTGATCAGCGGAAAGGCGGTGAGCAACAAGACAAGTTCCAGGAATAGCATTCCCAGACCTCCCAGTATGAACAACCCGCTGGGAAGATCAATCTGCATGTTCTGGTTCATCGTCCGTAGTGCGCCATAGACGGCCAGGATTGCTGAGCCGTTCCACAAGCCGTGGAGGCTGACGGAGAGCAGGTAAGTCAAGGCCAGCCGCCCGTAGCGTTTTTCCAGTTGGGCGGAAGCGATGGCCCAGCCCAGTAACCCGCTGCTGGTGATGTGCATCAAGGATGCCGCAGCGCGCCCGGCCAGGCCAAAGCCCCACATTTGCGTGACGCCGCTGGCAGCCAGGAGTCCCTCCATCATGGCAAATCCGGCCCCGCACAACGCCCCCAGTACGAATCCCTCAGCAGGGGAACGCAGGCGTTTACCCAGGAACCAGATCACGGCCGGTTTGACGGCTTCCTCGATCAGGGGGGCAAGTACTGCGGCGAAGGCCAGGATAGACAGGATGATCAGTGGATTCGTGATGTAAGGAGCCAAAACAGACAGTAAGGACTGGATATCCCCGGCGTTGGCGTTTGCCACCTGGGTCTTGATCTGGTCAATGATGGTGCGCAATTCCGGGTTGGCCACTGCGAGTAGCGTAATAACTGCGGCCGCAATCCCGATCAGCATATATTCCAGCAGCATTGCTGCAACGGTACTCCCCACCATGCCATAACCGAAGACGGACCACAGGCGGCGGCGTGACCCGCTGGCCAGACCGCTTGCGCCGATCCAGACCAGGCAGAGGATGGGAAGGCTGACGCCGAGCAGGAACAACGGTGCAGCCACGGCCCAACCATAAGCGAACAGGCTGGCAAGCACTGCACCAATGAGGACAATTACCACCCAGGTCACAACCAGCACCGCCACCTGCCAGAACTTGACCGGCCGGATGGTTGCTGGGAGGATCTCCTGTCCTTTCAGTCGTTTGATGGTGTAGATCAGCGCCGGCAGCGACAGTGCTGCACAGAAGAGCATGGCAAGCGCGCCAAGCATGCTGGTAGCCAGACTCGTCGCATCCCCCGGGTCGAAGTATAGGAACCCGGTGATAGCCAGATAAGCGCCACGGATCAGGAGTCCCAGGATGCAGATGCAGCTGAAGATGAGCAGCAGGAAATCGCCGCGGTGGTTGAATTTTGGCTTTGGCTGCATGGAGACTCCTATCGTTCTTCTATAGTGACACTGATTAGTTCATCCCCAGGTGGGAGATAAATGCCCGGCTGAGGGTCGCGGGCGGTCAGCGCAGATAAAATGTCCAGGCCGCTCAATACCTGCCCGAAGATGGTGTACTGCCCATTCAATTGTGCATTGGAACCAAGGGTAATGAAGAAACGGCTGCCGTTCGTCCCTGGTCCGTCGTTATCCATGGCCACTACGCCGGGTTGGTCGAAGCGCAGGCTGGAGGGGATTTCAGTTTCGAACAGGTACCCGGGGTTGCCCAACCCGGTCTCGCTCGGGTCGCCGGTCATGACCCGGTTATCGGGGAGAACCCGGTAAAAGGTGATGCCGTCGTACCAGCCGCTGCGCGCCAGAAAGACAAAGTTATTGACCGCTTGTGGGGCTTTCTCCGGGTAGAGCTGGAGCACCACATCGCCTTTGGCTGTGTGCAGCGTTACGATGTACTGTTTGTGTGGGTCAAAGCTCTCGGGCGGACAGGCGCTGAACTGGCGCGCGGTCAGCGCGTCCAAGCGCACCACCGTATCCAGGCTGGCAAAATCAGCGAGACTTGTGTAGGGCGAAGCGCTGTTGACGAACAACAGCGGCGGAGAAAAGGGCTGGACTCCGGCAATAAACTGAATAGCCTGCTGGAGCCGGTCAGCCACCACCGGGCCTTCGAAATCGGAACGGAACTGGGACGTTTCCATACCCAGACTGGCAGCCTGCGCCGCCGCCCAGGATTCGAAATCCGCCGGGGCCAACGCGGACCATTCAGCCTGCTTTTCGAAGAGCAGGTCATGCATTTCCCAGAAATTGCCCTGCAAGTCTGCCGCCTCCACAGCTTGGATGGCCAGATTGTCTTTGTCGCGATCCGTTTGCGGGGCGTGCAGGTAGATGATACGCACATCGTTCGGATGGGTCAGCCGGATTTGCCTGAGGCTGGCAGCCAGAAAGGCGCATGGCAGGCATTGGTAATCGCTGAAAGCGATGATGGTTACAGGCGCATCTGTTGGTCCGCTGACGTGGCCGTGGTTCTCGAACTCGGCTCCCAGAGCCGCTTCCGGCGTAACTGGGAAATGGAGCAATGTGCATACCATGGAAGCAGGCGTGACAGTCGGTCCCAGGGTGGGGGTTGCCAGGGAGATGGGATTGGTGGTTGGTGCGGGAGAACAACAAGTCAAAATGAAAGTGGAAGCTAGAAGAATGATGATGAGTCTACGCATATTTGTCCATTCTCATGGAGAGACGGCGGCCTGAAGTTGCTGGAAGGAATCCATCCTGGCGATGGTTTTCAAGAAGTCGGTCAGCGTGGCACTCTGCGCTCGCAGGGCTCGAACTGCCGGGCCGACCGGGTCTTCGCCAGCCGCTCCGCCGGGAATATCGGCATAGGCTCCGTAAAACGCGAAGTATGCCTGGTTGAGTTTACGGATGGCGTAACCGTTCTGCCAGAAGAACTGGCGGCGCTGTTCCATATAGGTCTCGGCCTCGGTAACCTTCCCCTGGGCAAGCAACTCGTCCACGTGGACGCGGGTGATGTGCATCTCGGTGTTGAAATTGAAATCGGCACGTGCAGGACTGAGCGGCTGGCTGACAGTCTGAAGATTGTACTCGGCGGTCACCTCGGGGTAGTAGCGCTTGAGCACGAGCGCACCAATCTCGTTCCCGGAGATGTCGGCGGTAGTCTCGTTCATTGTGCGCAACTCAGGGGAAGTGTCGTAATTCAGTCCAAGCGGCTGCAGCGTGAGCCAGTTATGGGTCCACTCATGGGCGATGGTATCGGAGAGCCAGTCGAGGGCAGTGGTGCGCATGACCATGGTAGGATAGGAGCCAATGCCGCCAACCGGCACCACCAGTGAGGAAACGTTCAGACCAGAATCCACCTGGTCTTCGAGGGTAACCTGCTGATCCACGCTCAAATCGGGCACGAGGGAAATGGCGGCATCCTGCTGGATTTTGTCGCGAGGAGAAATGATCAGATCGTAGGGCAAGGGGGTGATGTGGAACAGGACGGGGGGCAGTGGCTGGCCGCCAGTGGTCAGTCCCAGGTCCGCGAGCGTGGCGGAAATCTGTTCCTCGAGGACTGCTTCGGCCAGTGGGGCAAGCTGGCGCTGGTGAGCATACAGGCTGTCGAGTTGGGTCCGCAAGTTGGCGGAAGCCGCAGCGGGGTCGTGGACTTGTGGATCGGTGTATATCAAATTGAGCTGGTTCTCGTCGGAAAGGATTATATCCATCATGTGCAGGTAATCCACCACAATCTGGTGGCGGGCACTTTCGGTGAAATAAAAAGGAGTATCCAGCGCCGCCTGGTTCAGCTTGACGTCGAAAGCCTCTAGCGTCCATGATACGTAATCGAACTCGACCGAACGGGTGTAACGGCGGGCTGCTTCGGATGGTTCGGTGGAGACCATCAGGCTGCTAGCCCCCAGGAGGCCGGCAAAGAAGATAGCGTAGAGGCCGATTTCGAACCCGCGCAAGAGGCGTATGTACCAGGGCATGGGGGGGATTATAACATTTGCATCCCCTCTCTCTTCGGAACATGTCTCACTTTTATTATTCCATTTTATCCAAACTCTGTTTCAAACGCAGTACGCCTTGTTCCAATTTGTCCGGCTCGTAAAAAATGTAACTCAGCCGGATGTAATCCTTCATTCCGCCCTTACAGGAGAAGAGCGCTCCTGGCCGGAAGCCAACCTTGAATTCCTCCGCCTGGCGTTGAAGTTCTCTGGCGTTGATCCCGTTTGGAAGATGGATCCAGAAGAAATATCCACCCTGTGGAATGGTGTATCCAACGCCCGGTAGGTGCCGGTGCAGTGCAGCATCCATGGCCGCAATGCGGAGGCGGTAGGTGGCGATTAATTTGGCGATGTTATCGTCCAGCCCGCCGGTTTCTATAACACGGCTGACAATTGCGGAAGTGAAGGGGTTCATCCCGCCGCCGCTGTCGAGCAGGCCGCTGTTTACGAATCGATGGATTATCCCTGCATTGGCCTGGAGCCAACCCAGACGCAGTCCAGGGGCCAGTATTTTCGAGAAGGAACCCAGCGAAATAACGTTCCCGGTTTCGACATCAGCAGCGAACGGTTTCGGCGGCTGGCCGGAGTAACTCAGGAAATGATAGACCTCGTCTGCCACCACGAGGAAATCGTGTTGGCGGCTCAAACTCATCAAGCGCTTGCGGCGATCAGTGGATAATGTGTGACCGGTCGGGTTTTGGTAAGTGGGGATGATGTAGAGAAATTTCGGGTGGGACTTGGTCAGTTCTTCTTCCAGGGAATCAAGCAGCAGGCCATTTTCGTCGGTACGGATGGGGACCAGGCGCAAGCCGTGGTCGGCGAAAATGTGCAGCGCAATGAAATAGGTTGGCTCTTCAACGAAAACGGAGTCTCCTGGCCGGGTAAAAAAGGTACAGATAAGATGCAATCCCATCGAAGCGCCGTTTGTGATGAATAGGCTGCCTGGTTCAATCGGCCATACATATCCGCGGCTCAAGAATTTTGCCAGCGATTGCCGGAAAGTACCATCACCCTGTTCGGTTCCATATTGCAGGAATTCTGGGTCGTTTTGGCCGAGATGTTCTTCAGCGGCTCGGCGCATCAATTCCAGCGGCAGGAGCGAGAATTGCGGATCGCCGAGGCCCAGGTCAATGAAGCCCGGTGGGATGTAAAACTGCGATACCTGCAAAGTCGTTTCCAAATTACCCCGCTCGAACGCGCTGGGCTTCCAGCACGTTCGGCAGATTTTCAATGCGGGCCAACATGCGGCTCAATTGATCGATGTCCCGCACTTCAATCACAAGGCGCAAGTCCGCCAGGTTTTTACTAATACCCACCTGGACATCCACGATATTTACACTTTCACCGTTGAGTAGGGTAGTAATGTCGCCCATCAACCCCTGCCGGTCGAAAGCGCGGATGCGGATCGGTACCGGGTAGGTACGTACATTTTCACCCCACGAAACCTTGACAAGCCGCTCGCGATCCTTGATACGCAATATATTGGGACAATCCTGGCGGTGGATGGTAGCCCCGTGTCCGCGGGTGATATAGCCGATGATCTCATCTCCAGGAGTTGGGTTGCAGCACTTTGCCATGGCGGTCAGCAGGCCTTTCAGTCCGAGGACCGTGACAGCCTCGGTGGGAACTGCATCGCTGGATGCCGGAACGACAACCAGGATATCGTCACTCTCTTTGGCTTCCAGGAGCTTGTTGACCACCCGTCCGAGGGTCAGATCTCCACAACCGAGCGCATCGTAGAGTTCTTCAGGAGAGCGTCCAAAATTCTGGGCAAGAACTTTCAGGCCCGCCTCATCCAATTCGGTCAAGCCGAGACGCTGGATCTCATGCTCCAGCATTTCCCTGCCCTGGGTGATGTTTTGTTCGCGGTTCTGTTTCTTGAACCAGCCCTTGATCTTTGACCGGGCGCGCTGGGTACGCACCAATCCCAGGTTTGGGTTGAGCCAGTCACGGCTGGGGCCGCCCTGTTTGGCGGTTAGGATTTCGACCTGCTCACCGGTTTTAAGTGTATAGTCCAGCGGGACAAGTTTATTATTAACCTTGGCCCCGCGGCAGCGATCGCCGACGGTGGTGTGAACGTGGTAGGCAAAATCAATCGGTGTGGAACCGGCTGGCAGGTCAATGATGTCGCCGTGTGGGGTGAAAACATACACGCGGTCTTTGAAGACATCCGTTTTCATGCTGTCCACGAATTCCTGAGAGTCGTCCACATCCTGTGTCAACTCCATCACCCTCCGCAGCCAGTTAATGCGTTCGTCGTACTTGCCCCGTTCACCCCCTTCCTTATACCGCCAATGAGCAGCGATGCCTATCTCGGCGTTCTCGTTCATCTCGGGCGTGCGGATTTGGACTTCCACCGGTTTGCCATCGTCGTAGATGATGACAGTGTGCAGTGATTGATAGAAGTTGTCTTTGGGGGCGGCGATGTAATCGTCGAATTCGCCTGGGATGGGCCTCCAATGGGTGTGAATCAGGCCCAGAACGGCGTAACAGGTCGCCACGTCAGAGACGATGAGCCGGATGCCGCGCACGTCGCGGACCAGGTCGAACGACTTGCCTTTCTCGATCATCTTATGATAGATGGAATAGATATGTTTGGACCTGCCTGAAATCTCAGCTTTGACCCCCGAAGCCGCCAGGATTTTGGAAATGGCTTCGGAAATTTGCTGGATTTCGGTCTCACGCGACTCGCGGCGCGCCGCCAATTGCTCGGCGATTTCCTTGTATTTCTCCGGGTTGGTATATCGGAAGCCCAAGTCTTCCAGTTCCCACTTGATCTGCCAGATGCCCAGTCGGTTGGCAAGTGGGGCAAAAATATCAAGCGTTTCCTGGGCGATACGGTGGCGCTTAGCTTCTGGAAACGCACCTAGCGTGCGCATGTTGTGCAGACGGTCCGCCAGTTTAATAAGCACGACGCGCACGTCACTGTCCATGGCCAGGAAAGTTTTCCGGAGAGTCTCGGCGGCAAGGTCGCGCTTGCGATTGCGCTTGGCCGCTTCATCCTCGACTTGAGAACTGTCCTCGTCCGATTTGCGCAGGGCCTCCTCCTGGTGTTCGCCGCGCGAGACGCGCGGCAACTGGGTCAGCTTGGTTACACCCTGGACAAGATTGGCCACTGCCTCGCCGAAATTGCCTCGCAAGTCTTCAAATTTAACTTTAGTATCTTCAATCGTGTCGTGCAGCAACCCCGCCGCGATGATATCAGCAGGCATGGAATAATCAGCCAGGATGGCGGCAACCGCCAGACAATGATAAACATATGGTTCGCCGGAAGCGCGTTTCTGACCAGCGTGGGCTTTCTCTGCCAGTCGGTAGGCGCGCTGGATTAACTCCCGGTCGACGTGGGTGTAATGATCAGGGAGTTGGCTCAGGAGTTCATTCAGGCTGAGCGGAGAGGATGTTTTCATTTGCTCTCTATTTTACTTCAACCAGCTTGAACCACGGCCAGCATTGACCGGCTTCACCAGCACCTTGTTTCGGTCTCGCTCTCCGGCTGGAGAAAAGGTATGTTAAAGGAATTGTCGTGGAATAATTCAATTTCGAGTAAAATCTGATGCAAGTATAGCACTTTCACTTGACGCAGGATGCTATCGATGCCAATCGTAAACAACGTTACCCGCTTGCTGGACTCGAAGAAAATTCCATACAAAGCCTTCGAACTCCCCGCAGAGAAACTGGGCGCGGACGAGACCGCCCGGCTGCTTGGCGTGGATCCGGAACTGGTCTATAAGACCATTGTCATTACCCGCCAAAAAGGAAAGCCTATCCTGGCCGTAATTCCCGGCCCTCACCGGGTGGACCTGAAACTGCTGGCTGCCGCACTGGATGAGAAAAAGGTCGGATTGCCGACTGAACGTGAGGCTGAAGAATTGACCGGTTTGCAGGCCGGGGGCATCTCTCCGCTGGCACTGATGAATAAAGGTTTCCAGGTGATGATTGCTATAGATGCACAGACCCGGCAGGAGATCCATGTGAGCGGAGGGCAGCGCGGATTGAATATCCTGCTGCCGGTTGAATCCCTGGCAGAATTAACGCGTGCTCGGTTTGCGGTGATCAGTTCCCACGACTCTGAGGACTTCTAGGGAATTCCTGAGGCGGATTGCCGGTTTTGTTCTATAATATATAAATACCCCACTTCTTCCTTCTCTCGCATGAATTACTAAAAACCCCAAAACGCGATTTTGGAGCAGATGATGAGTGAAACGACGACAAACGATTCGATCATAATTGCCCATGATGTTCAGAAATGGTATGGTCATTTCCAGGCTTTGAAGGGCGTCAACATGGAAGTAAAAAAGGGGGAGGTGATCGTTATTTTTGGCCCGTCGGGGTCGGGAAAATCCACTTTCATTCGCTGCATCAACCACCTGGAAGATCATCAGAGGGGACAGATCATTGTGGATGGGATTGAACTGACCAAGGATATGCACAATATCGAGAAGATCCGCATGGAAACAGGCATGGTCTTTCAGCAGTTCAACCTGTTCCCTCACTTGAATGTGATGGCGAACATCACGCTGGCACCGATCCAAGTGCGCAAGTGGTCGAAAGACAAGGCCGAAGCCAAGGCAAAAGAATTGCTCGAGCGGGTGGGCATCCCGGAGCAGGTTGATAAGTTTCCCGGGCAACTCTCCGGCGGCCAGCAGCAGCGTGTGGCCATCGCGCGTGCCTTGGCGATGGAACCGAAGATCATGCTTTTCGACGAGCCGACTTCTGCGCTCGACCCTGAAATGATCAAGGAAGTGCTGGACGTGATGATCGGACTGGCGAAATCCGGTATGACCATGCTGGTGGTGACACACGAAATGGGCTTCGCCAAGGCTGTGGCTGACCGGATGTATTTCTTTGACCATGGTTTGATTGTCGAAACTGGTACACCGAAAGAGATATTCACGAACCCTCAGGAAGCTCGGACGAAACTATTCTTATCGCAGATTTTGGAAAAGTGATCATATTCTTTCTAAAGAATCTAGAGAGCCGGAGAAAAAATACCGGCTCTTTTTTTTGGTGAAGATTCTTAAGTCTTGTTCGATGATTAGTTCCCATCTATCCTTTGATGACCGCCAGGGGACGCAGACGCGCCACCTTGCGCGCAATCCCAGCTGCAACAACCGTCTCGACCACTGCGTCCACATCTTTATATGCCGACGGGGCTTCCTCGGCCAGTCCGGACATACTCCCGGCGCGGATCTTGATGCCGCGGCCTTCCAGTTCGCGGCGCAAGTCGCCGCCGCGCACATCGTGCTTGGCCTTGGAACGGCTCATCGTCCGCCCGGCACCATGGCAACTTGAACCCCAAGAGCGCAGCATGGATGCTTCCGTCCCGGCCAATACCCACGAGGCTGTGCCCATCGAACCAGGGACGAGCACTGGTTGGCCGGTCTGCTGGTATTCGGGCGGTAGACCGGGAGTTCCCGGACCGAAAGCGCGTGTTGCACCTTTGCGGTGTACACAAACTTTAACGCGTTTCCCATCCACATCGTGTATCTCCACCTTCCCCATATTATGGCAAATGTCGTAGACTTGGTTCAACTGCCAGTTCTTCAGCCTACCAGCAAAAGTCTCCTCGAAGACGCGCCGGGCAGAATGGGTCAACAGCTGCCGGTTGACAAAGGCGAAGTTGGCAGCGGCACGCATCGCACCGAGATATGCCTGTCCTTCCGGGCTGTCCATTGGTGCACAGACCAGTTCCCGGTCGGGCAGTTCTATGCCGTAACGCTTTACTGCTGATTGGAAATCCTGCACGTAATCGGTACAGACCTGATGGCCAAGTCCGCGCGAGCCGCAGTGGATCTGAACGGCCAAGCAGCCTTCGCGCAATCCAAAAATGGCAGCGGTCTCCGCCTCCAGAACTGCTTCAACCACGTCCACTTCGACGAAATGATTACCCGCTCCCAACGAGCCGATTTGCTCGAGTCCGCGCGCCTTGGCGCGTGTGCTAACCTTGGCCGGGTCCGCTCCTTCCAGGCAACCGTTTTCTTCGGTTCGGGCAATGTCATTTTCACTGGCATAGCCGTTCTTGAGCGCCCAGCGCGAGCCGGTGAGCATCAGGCGTTCCAGTTCCGGTACGTTGACATGCACCACGCCTTTCACGCCCACTCCGCTGGGACAATACTGGTTCAGCAGGGTGGCAAGGTTATCGAGTTGGGGCAGGGCGGCTTCCAATTCAATGGAAGAGGCCAGCAGGCGCACACCGCAGTTTATATCGTAACCAATCGCACCTGGAGAGACCACACCCTGAGGAAATTGAGTGGCGGCCACGCCGCCAATCGGGAAGCCGTAACCCTGGTGCATATCGGGCATGACGACCACTGCGCCGACCAATCCCGGCAGAGTGGACGCATTGACAGCCTGTTCGAGCGATTTATCGCCAAGGATTTGTTCGAGCAGTTTACGCGTGGAAAATATGTGCACAGGGCCGCGCATGTCCCTGCGGAACGATTGCGGGATTTCCCATTCATAGTTGCTTACTTTGGTTAAATCTTGCAGACATATCATGGAAACTTTCCAATCCCTTCGGCGGGATTTCCCCTCCGGGGAGCTTCATGAAACTCCGGCAGACGCACAAAATTACACATCGAACACAATCTCTACCTCGTATCCTTTCGTTATCTGCTGGATTTGTAGATTATGGTAGGTTACCGCTTTGATAGGCTTATCCAATGCCAGAATGTGAGCACCGCGCAGGACGGCAGACAGGCAGCAAGGCTGGCCGTCTTCAGATTTGAGGCTTAGATCGAAATGGTCGAAAGCCAGACGATCCTGCTCGGCGTAATAGACTAGTTCCGAGAGGAAGGAAACCAGCAGGCTTTCTATGTCCATTGCAGATGTGGAGAATGTGCGCCTGATGCGCGGTTTTTCAGCCAATTTGGTACCTGCCAGGGCATTCATCCCTTTGGCGGTCTCCATGAACAGGTGGGGCAAGTCCTCGGCCCAGACACGCAATGACCAATCCGCAGTGTGGGAGAGTTCTTCAAACGGCATGATTGAATTGTAATCGTTTTTAAGGAAGCAGCATGTCTTTATCGGCATGTTTGAAATGTACCCGGTACGCAGCGGTTTCTGCCAGCAGGGCCTGGACTTCGACCCACAGCCGCGCAGCACCGCCCAAGTCGTTAATGGTCTTGCAGGGAGCCACCCAGAGTCGATCGTCCTCCTGGTACATCAGGGCAATCGTCCCGCGGGATACCAGCCAATTCAACCCTTGCTCAACCGTGATCCGGCGCTGTGCGGTCGCCGCAGCCAGTTCGGAGTAGGTCACTTTGCCTGAATGGTGAGTGATGGTGTATTTCAGGAGACCGGTCAGACGCGCGATGAAAGCATCGGTGATTTCCAAGAAAGAATGAGCGCCAACCAGGGTAAGGATGCGTGGTTTGACGGTTTCCAGTGCAACTTGCAGTTCCTCAGGCGAAGGCGGGATGGTCCAGATGACAAGGTTGTCAGCTTGCTCCAGTTCGTTGCGGTCTTTCCCGCCATGCTCTTTCTTTGCCTCTGCCTCTGCCCAGACCAGCGTTGATGGTTGATTGTGAAAGTTCTGCAGCAATGGTAGCGGGTCTTTGACTTTCCGGTAGTCAATGATCTCCAGTTTTCTGCTTCTTATTTCGACCGGCGATGTCTCGATAACCCGGAAATCCACAAACTCCATTTGTACCTGGCGGGTTCCACGCCAATCCGAGGCGCGGACGGTGTAGGCCAGGTCGAATTTTCCTGCGGGGAGAGTCTCACCTGCGCCATTCCACCATAATACCGCCTGTAGGTTTCCGGTTTCGTCAGCTACTAGCAGTTTCAAATGTTCTTTATTCCGTCCAATTGTCGTGGTAGATTGCAATGTCAGTTTGCGTGTGGACAGGGTCAGTTTTTCATTGCCGGGACCGAAGGGAGCGAGGCATTCGAGTGCGGCAGCCAAGTCGAGAGTGATTCCGGGCAGATCGAGCCAGGCGTCGACCCTTAGTTCTGGTTCTTCGTACACGGCCTCACCGAGCATTTTTTCCACGGTTCTGGAGAGCCTTCGGTAGAATTCGGGGAGTTTCCCCTCTTCCAGCGCGAGACCGGCGGCCATTGGGTGTCCGCCGAAATTAAGCAATAGATCTTTCTGGGCGGCGATGGCGGCAGTGATATTGAGTCCTTCCACCGAGCGGGCGGAGCCGCGCGCAGGGCCATTGGCGGGTGTGGAGAACAGAATGGCAGGTTTATGATAACGTTCCACCAACCGGCTGGCGACAATGCCAACCACCCCGCTGGGCCAGGCCGGGTGCTCGAGTACCAGTACGGGGTTTGCTAGCAGGGTCGGGTCAGCGCGCAATTGGGCTTCGGCGGCATGTGTCACTTGGTTGCAAAGGAGTTGGCGCTGGGCATTGTAGTTCTCTAATTGTGTGGCCAGCAGGCGAGCGCGACCAAGGTCGGTGGTGGTCAGCAATTCCACAGCCGGGTTGGCATCGCCGAGACGACCCAGGGCATTGAGACGCGGTCCCAGCACGAAGCCAATATGCTCCTCGGTCAGGTTGACCGGGATGAGTTCGGCCATTTCCATCATGACCTGCAACCCTAGGCGTTGGGTGCTGCGCAGAGCAGCCAGTCCCTTTTGCACCAGGTATCGGGTGTCGTCCTTGAGGATGGCAAGGTCTGCCACCAAACCCATTGCCACCAGATCGAGTAAAGCAGTAGGGGAACAGGGTGAGGATGGGAAGCGGGAAATGAGTTCTTCTGATAATTTATAAGCAACCCCCACCCCGGCAAGGGTTGCCAGTGGATGTTCCGGTGGAAGCAATTTTGGATTGACTACTGCGACGGCTTGCGGCAGTGTTTCCGGAAGGTCATGATGGTCGGTGATGACCATGTCCACGCCGCGTGTCCGGGCATATTCCACCGCTTCAAGGGCGGTGACGCCGGTATCACAGGTCAGGATGAGCTTCGTACCCTTGTCGATGGTTTCTTGCAGGCGTGGGATATTAATGCCGTGGCTCTCGCGCCCACGCACCGGGATATGGTAAGTGACATCCGCAGCCAGGGCGAGCAGTGTCTGGACTAGCAAAGTCGTGGAAGTTTGCCCGTCCACGTCGAAATCGCCCCAAACACAGATGGACTCGCGGGAATGGATGGCGCGTTCGACCCGCTCAGCGGCAGCGGTGAGGCCTGGGAGGTGTGCGGCTGGTGTGGGGGAATACGCTTCTGGGTCCAGAAAGGCGCGGGTGGCCTCAGGCGTAGTGAGACCGCGGCGGACGAGTGTCTGCGCGACGAGCGGGTGCAGATCGGGCAATGGGGTGGGTGAGAGAAGGGAGGTCGGTTCTATCCAGCGCATTTTTTCTAGAATTCAATTTCAGCGATTTGTTCGAAGTTAATGTCGTCGCCAGTTAATTCGTTTTCCGCCATTTCATCTATCATCCCTGCCTTATCGCCGCGGTTGCAGTAAGAGCGGTATGGACAGTAGGCGCATTTCTTTTCATCTTCGGTCAGCGGGAAATGACGATGATTGCCGATTTCGTTGATGAGACCGGTCAGGGCATCCCAGTCACGATTGTGTTGGGCGGAGTTGTAGGGGAAGCGTGCTGGATCTGACGGGTAATCGGCATACCAGTAAATCATCTCGATTTGTTCAGGATGGAAGGGATTCCCCCCGTTCAAGGTTGCGCCGGCCTGGATGAGGATTGACCGGTAGACACGCGTTTGTGACCGGGCAGCCATCCATTCATCACGCGGGCGCTTGTGATAGGTTTTCCAATCATAGATGAATGCTCGCTCTCCCGGTTTTACGGCGATCAGATCGTATTTCGCCAGCAGACGGTAGACCCCGACTGGTGCATCTAGAATTAATTCTGTATGCTGCGCGTAGCCAAGGAATTCAAATTTGTAACCCAGATAATTCTCCCACCAACGCGACAGGTCAGGTGTATTTGCCAGCCGGGCCAGTTTTTCAGCGGGCAGACCGATCAAGTGCTGCTGAACCATACGGTGGAAAAGTTGACCTTCCTGCTGGCGACGTTCGTTTTCCAAGACCGGTTCTGTCTCAACAGCCGGCCACCGCAACTGTTCGATATAGCGCAGTTGGAAACGGCGCGGGCAGTCGCTGTAATCCTGCAGTGATGACTGGGAGAAGGCAAAACCGGAAGGCAGGGAAGGGGAAACCATACCCCTATTTTACATGTTCTTGGTTGGTTTAAGTTGAACAACTATTGCTCCAATACCGACGAGGGATGATACGGCGAAGGTGATGGCTGGCAGGCTGTTGCGCAGGCCGAACTTGATCAGCACCCACGAACTGGACTAAAGCAGGGTGACGAGGATGGTCTGTATGATGGCTTTGAGGCGTGGGGAATTGGAGGGCATGAGTGAATTATAAATTGCAACCAGTTTGACAGTTCAAGAGGTGGGTGCGAATTATTTCCACAGAGACCACTGAGTTTATAGAGAAAGAACATAAAAACATTCTCCTTTCTCTCCCCTACAACTGCATTTGGTGCAGGAGAGTGTGCTCGGTAGTGATATTCTTATCATAGTTCCCGAGAAGATGACAATTGTCACTAGACTCCGTTGTTTCCAAAATGATAAACTCAAACTGGTCAGACCACTTACCAGTTTGAGCTCCCATAAAGCGACTTCAGCCTCTTCATATGGCTAAAGCCATTGTTGCAGACCTTCAGGAGCAATTATGGATTGGAAACCCGTTCAAAAACCTGCTGAAATGGCCGAGAGCCGCCTGCTCGAAGCCATCCTTTCCGGGCATTTCCCCATTAACAGCAATCTCCCCGGCGAACGTGAACTCGCCGAACAGATAGGTGTCACCCGCCCGACCTTACGAGAGGCGCTTCAGCGTCTCGCCCGGGATGGCTGGCTGGACATCCAGCATGGTAAGCTCACCCGCGTGCGCGATTACTGGCGCGAGGGCAACATGGCTGTCCTTTCGGTGCTGGCGCAATCGCCCGTCCACCAGTCGTCGGACTTCGTTGTTCACCTCCTCGACTTGCGGGTGTTGATCGCCCCGGCCTATGCCCGCCAGGCTGTCCAAGCCGCCTCTGCTGAGATTTCCAGTTTACTCGAAGGCTACGCGGGACTGGAAGATACGCCGTCTGCATTTGCACATGCTGATTGGGAACTACATCACCTGCTGACCCAGCGCGCTGCCAACCCGGTCTTTCGCCTGTTATTGAACAGTTTCCAGACCATCTACATCCTGATGGGCGAGCGGTACTTTGCCTTTCCGGAATGCCGGGCCAGTTCGCGTTCCTTCTATGCTGAACTGCTTAACTGTGCCCGCCGCGAGGCAGACTGTGATGCCGAGGCACTCACCAGGCGGGTGATGGAAGAGGCGCTGGGCCTTTGGCAGAAGATGCAAAAGGAGAATATATGAAACGCTGGAATGGCTGGGGCAATATCAACACCGATTACCCGGTCCCGGCTTCCGCACAAGCCTATCTTGCAAACCTCTTCGGCTCTCTGAACCCTAAACAAGATGCGGCTTACGAGGATGTTCTCAAGTCCGTTCCCGATTCCGGTCTCCCCGCTCACCCGCTGGTGAATATCTCTGCTGAAACGCGCTTGGCTCATGCCCGCGGTCAGTCTATGCCCGACTGGGTGGCGCTGCGTTCCGGTCGGATCGGCACTTTTTCGGATGGAGTGGCTTTTCCGCAGACCGAGCTGGATGTACGGACGCTGATGACGTACGCCCAAAAAGCCGGGGCAAAGGTCATTCCCTACGGAGGCGGGACGAGCGTAAATGGCCATATTAATCCTTCCAAATCTGACTCACCGGTACTGACGCTTTCGCTGGAGCATATGACCCGGCTGCTGGATCTGGACGAGTTCGGGCGCACGGCAACCTTTGAGGCCGGAGTCACCGGACCGGAATTGGAAAAGTCCCTGGCAAAGCATGGCTATACCCTTGGGCATTTCCCTCAATCGCACGAATATTCCACTCTCGGCGGCTGGATCGCAACCCGCTCGTCAGGGCAGCAGTCCTACAAGTATGGACGCATCGAGCAGTTGTTTGCTGGGGGGCGCATGGAAACCCCGCGCGGGTTGATAGATTTGCCTCATTTCCCGGCTTCGGCTGCCGGGCCGGACGTAAAGGAGATGATCCTCGGGTCGGAAGGACGCATGGGAGTCATTACTCAGGCGAAAGTTAAGATGCGCCAGATGCCTGAGGCAGAAGAATTCTATGGGGTCTTTTTCCCGTCTTGGGAGCAAGGCGCGCAGGCGGTTCGTCAAATCGCTCAGGAGGAAGTCCCGGTCTCAATGCTGCGGCTCTCCGACCCGCAGGAGACCGAGACCACGTTGATTCTTTCAGGCAAATCGTGGGTTGGCATGGCTGACAAGGGCCTGAGGTTGATCGGTTATGGCGGGACTCGCTGCCTGCTGGTCTTCGGTGTGAGCGGCTCCTCTGTGCACTTATGGCGAACGCGGGCGCAGGCCTCATCCATCTGCCGCAGGCATGGTGGCCTGTTTGTTGGGACGGTGGTGGGGCACACTTGGAAAAAGAGTCGCTTTTATTCCCCCTACCTGCGCAATACCCTCTGGGAGCTCGGCGTGGCGATTGATACGCTGGAGACGGCCTTGCCTTGGCCGAAGGTAATGGCGGCTTCAGCGGCCATCCCTGCCTCGATAGTGGAAGCCGCGCGCAGGTCTGGCGAGGAAGTCCTGGCTTTTGTGCACCTGTCGCACATTTACCGCGACGGGGCCAGCGTATATACCACATTCCTCTTCCGCCATCCGCCGGACCCGGATGGACTATTGGAGCTCTGGGCGGGCATGAAGCGCTCTGCCACCATGACCATCCAGCAGCACAAAGGGACGATCACGCACCAGCACGGTGTTGGCGTTGACCTTGCCCCGTACCTACCCGCTGAAAAGGGCGCTCTTGGCATGGACGCGCTGCGTGCAGTCTGCATGTCGTTTGACCCGGATGGATTGATGAATCCAGGAAAATTATTCTAAAACTCTTACCCCCAACCTCTCTCCTATTGGATCAGAGGAGGGCACGGGTGAGGGCCTTTCGTGGAGAGTAATTATGGATTGGACAAAAGGTTGGCGTAACCGGGCTTGGTCGGAACTAGATCAGGTGTGGGACGTGATCATCATCGGCGGCGGCATCACTGGTGCGGGGATTCTACGCCAGTGTGTACACGCCGGGTTGAAGGTGGTGTTAGTAGAAGCGGATGATTTCGCCTCGGGCACATCGTCGCGTTCGTCGAAACTCGTCCATGGAGGGATGCGCTATTTACGAAATGCCCAGATCCGTGTCACACTTGAATCTGTGACTGAGCGCGAGTACCTTTTAAAGCAAGGCCGAGGATTGGTCAACCGGCTGGGTTTCATCTATGCCTGCCTGCCTGGTGATCACATGCCTGGCTGGGTCTTTGGCGCGGGACTGATTGTCTACGACCTGATGGCGCACCAATGGAGTCACCGTTCATATGATTCTGAAGATCTACGCGAACTTTGCCCATCACTGACCATTCCCGGTCTGCGCGGCGGCTTTCGCTTCTTTGATGCCCAAACCGACGACGCCCGGCTGGTCTTGCGTCTTCTGCGCGAGTCGGTATCGGGCGGTGGCTTGGCTCTCAATTATGTGCGCGTCGAGTCCCTTCTCAAAACAAATGCTGGACAGGTATGCGGTGTAATTCTGCGCGACACTTCGGGAGAGTTAGATCGACAGGTGGAACTCAAAGGCCGGGTAGTGATCAACGCGACCGGAGCCTGGGCGGACAAGTTACGCGCGGATATCGGTAAGGCGCCGCGCCTGCGCCCACTGCGTGGCAGTCACCTGGTCTTCCCTTTCAGCCGACTGCCGCTTACGCGTTCCATTACCTTCCTTCATCCTGCAGACGGACGTGCGGTCTTTGCTATCCCGTGGGAAGGCGTGGTTATTTTTGGTACCACTGATGTGGATCAAGGATTGAATTTAGTAACCGATCCATCCATCAGCGCTGCCGAAGCTGAATACCTGTTGTCCGGCTTACAGAAAGTCTTCCCTGCCCAGGATCTGACCTTTTCTGACGTAACCGCCACTTTCTCGGGCATACGTCCGGTGGTAAACACAGGCAAAGCCAATCCGTCTAAGGAATCACGCGAACATGTCATCTGGGACGAGAATGGATTGCTGACCGTCAGTGGCGGCAAGCTGACCACTTTCCGCATTATGGCTCGTGATGCTCTGAAAGTCGTTCGTAGACACCTTGGGCATATCCCCTTCGACCCCGATGTCCCCGTCCTGGACGCTATTCAACCAGAGGTTGAGATGTCCTGCGAGGCCTCGAAATTCTCCGCGACACAATGCCTGCGCTTGCTGGCGCGCTATGGGGCCAGCTCTGCATCACTGTTTAACGCATCTGATGCGGATTTGCAGCCTATTGATGGGACTATCTATCTATGGGCTGAACTACGTCATGCAGCTCGTGCTGAGGGTGTTATCCACCTCGATGACCTGCTCCTGCGCCGCCTCCGGTTGGGTCTGCTTGTCCCAAACGGTGGTCTCGACCAGATGGACCGCATCCGCGCCATCGTCCAGCCAGAACTTGGCTGGGATGATACCCGCTGGAAAACCGAAGAAAAATCGTACGGCGAATTGTGGCGTGCATCTTATCGTTTGGGATAAAATAATTATTCACGACAGCTTGGCGTTGCTTTATATAAATTGAACCTGTATTTTACAGGAGCAAGCTCCTGCACTCCAAAGGAGATGACCATGCCCGAAAACCTGCTTGCCAAGCTG
>Ga0209777_10001599_pt1 | contig 32035 bp, 22 predicted proteins | sample FrelakmetHBP12HB_FD_187147 | JGI IMG/M metagenome (GOLD analysis project Ga0209777, IMG submission 187147) | Freshwater lake sediment microbial communities from the University of Notre Dame, USA, for methane emissions studies -HBP12 HB (SPAdes)... | ecosystem: Environmental > Aquatic >... | reverse complement strand
TATCAGATCGCGCCTAATGCCGCACTGCGTAACTTAGGCCTGCCATCAAGAGGCGAACGCGGTGAGCGCCTGACCAATCCCCCACTTGCTCTTGATCTTTATTATCTTCTCACGGCATATGGCAAGCTGGATTTCGAGGCAGAGATAATCCTGGGCTATGCCATGCAGGTCTTCCATGAGATGCCTGTTCTGAGCAGGGAGGTTATCAGGAATATTCTGGCCCAGCCACCCGATGAGTCCAAGCCGGCTAATGCCCTGAAGGGATCCGATCTTGCCGACCAGATCGAGCAGATCAAGCTCTCCCCTCAGACTATGAATGCAGAGGAGACCTCTAAGTTGTGGACGGCAATTGGGACTGGGTACAGGCCTTCTATGGCCTATCAGGCATCATTGATTCTCATAGAAGGCTATAATTCGGTGAGACATTCCCTGCCGGTACTAACCATAGGCAAAGATGATTCTGGTGTTATTAGCCAGACCAATGCTATTTCTCCGCATCCTAATTTCCCGGTTCTGACCGAGGTTAGGCTATCCAATGGCCAGATAAGTGCCGTGCTTGGAGATATCCTGACCATAAAGGGCTATAATCTCGAAGCGCCTGATGCAGCGGTTTTCTTCATGAATCGGCTCCTGGAAAAACCCTTTAAGGTTTCTCCTCTGCCCGATAGAGCGCCGCATGCATCAAAAGTTCAGCTACCCAAAGATTCCTATCGGGAAGATCCCGCAAGGCCAGAGACAAGAATCAACCCAGAGGACGATTGGCAGGCTGGCTTTTACAGGCTGTGGATGGTCTTCGGGTCGGGAATTGACAGGAGAACTACCAACGATCTGGTCATCTCTTTGGCACCGAATATTTCCGAAATAGCGAAAAATGTTGAATCTACGGATGAGAACAAGATAATAGACGTTACATTCAAGCCCAAACTTCATCAAGGCCAAAAAGCCTCATTATTGCTTGGCAGCCTTGAATTTATGCCTGATGCTTATGATACGTCCGTTCCTTCTGTTGCCAAGCTGACCTTCCATTTGGGATCGATACCGGTTGGTAAGTATATAGCTCGGCTGCGCATAGATGGCGTGGACAGTCCGTTTATAGACCGCAGTAAAAAGCCGCCTAGCTTCTTGACAACCGCGGAGGCAAATATCTCATGACCCGACCCCCGGATGATAGCTGGGCTGAGGAAAATAAGAGCTACATTTCGGCCTCGATGGCGCAGCTCCGCGAGACGCTGGAGCGCCACTGCAAAAAGGATACTAAATCAAATGCAGCGAAGAGCGACCAGGCGCTTGGACAAAATGGGGATCATGTGGTCGGGTCTCTTCCCAGCCCTCTTGCTTTAGATCTCCTCTGCACTGCTTTTAGGCTCTCCACCTTCGAGAGAAATATTCTGCTGCTATGTGCGGGCATGGAGCTGGAATCCGATTTCGCTTCCATTTGTGCTGCTGCCCAGGGCAATTCCGGCCGGCCCTACCCGACATTTAGCCTGGCGTTGGCAACTCTGCCGGATGCCCATTGGAGCGCCTTAACCAGCGCCTCTCCCCTGAGGCGCTGGCGATTGATAGAGATTGATTTCAATGAAGCTCTGACCGCAAGCAGGCTGAGAATAGATGAATGCATTTTGCATTTTCTGCTGGGTATCAATTACACTGATGAGCGGCTGGCTGGTATGGTAAGGCCAGTAGGAGCCTTTGCAGATCTTGCACCATCGCATAGATCACTGGCCGAGAGGATAGCAGAAATATGGTCAACAGCTTCAGGCAAATCTGCCCTGCCGGTAATACAGCTTTGTGGAATGGAGCTCGAGACCAAAAGAGATATTGCAGCCATTGCCTGCAGGATTCTTGGTCTGAACCTGGATATGGTTCCGGTCATGGCCATCCCATGCGATGTCAACGAGCTTAACACATTTATTAGGCTGCTCGAACGAAAGTCTGCTTTGCAGGCAGGTGCATTGTTTCTGGACTGCGATGAGCAAGATTTAACCAATTTGGCTGCAGCCAGATCGTTGCAGCACCTCTTGAGTGATATCGGCTGCCCGTTAATCTTGTCCTGCAAAGCAAGGCGTCACGAGATATTCGATCGTGTCAGCCTGGCCTTCGATGTATCCAGACCAAAACTATGCGAGCAGCGCTTGATATGGCAGTCTTATCTTGGCGGTGCATTGTCGCAGATGAATGGCCAGTTAGATGCCATATTATCTCAGTTTGATCTGAACGTTTGCGCCATCAAAAGCGTCTGTGAAGATGTGCAGACGCAGATGAGACAAGGGAATGATTGGGATGATGACCTCAAGGCGGCCTTATGGGATGCCTGCCGCCAGAGGTCCCGTTCCCGCATGGAAGACCTGGCCTGGCGGATAGAGCCGGCAGCGAACTGGGATGATCTGGTCCTTCCTGAGCATCAGTTCCAGGTTCTGCAGAGTATAGCCATGCACGTTAGGAATAGGCCGACGGTCTATGAGGCCTGGGGCTTTGCCAAAAAGAACTCCCAGGGCATGGGCATCAGTGTGCTTTTTGCAGGAGCGAGCGGCACGGGAAAGACAATGGCGGCTGAGGTCCTGGCCTCAGAGCTCTGCCTTGATCTCTACAGGATCGACCTATCATCGGTGGTCAGCAAATATATTGGCGAGACCGAGAAGAACCTGCGAAGGGTTTTCGATGCTGCTGAGGAAGGAGGAGCGATACTGCTCTTCGACGAGGCCGATGCGCTTTTCGGCAAGCGCAGCGAGGTTCGGGATAGCCACGACCGTTACGCCAACATAGAGGTCAGCTACCTACTGCAGAGGATGGAAGCCTACCGGGGCCTGGCGATACTCACCACCAACATGAAGAACGCTCTGGACACAGCATTCTTAAGGCGCATAAGGTTTGTGGTACAGTTCCCGTTCCCGGATTTTGCAGAGCGCACTCTCATCTGGAAGCGGATGTTTCCCGCGGATACGCCTACGAAAGGTCTCGATTTCAGCAAGCTCTCCAGGCTCAATATGGCAGGTGGGAACATCAAGAACATAGCTCTAAATGCGGCTTTTCTGGCAGCTGATGCCGGTGTTCCGGTAGGGATGGCCCAGATCAAGATGGCGGCTCAGGCTGAGTATGCCAAGCTGGAGAGGCCGCTCACCGAGGCGGAGATAGGAGGCTGGCTATGAAGATCGAGCTGCACATAAATGAGCTGATCATGCATGGCTTTGCGCCTGAAGACAGATACCGCATCGGCGAAGCAGTGGAGAAGGAGCTGGCAAACCTGCTGACCGAGCGGGGGATGCCGCCCCAGGAGAATGGCCTGGAAATTGCAGGTCTGAATGTTGGGGATATCTCGATTGCAAAAGGAGCCAGGCCGGAAGCGATAGGTGCACAGGTGGCTCGGGCGGTGTATGGAGGGCTGAAGAGATGAGCGACAAGGTCTTGGTGGATGGCAAAAAATCCGGACAATCGAAGGAGCTCTCGCGTAGCATGGCCATGCAGCGCCACTTCGAGCCAACACGACGCAATGATATACAAAATGCTTTTACAAGGAACGGCTTAGGCCATAGTCTTGCTCAAATTTCAATCATTGCCCCATCTTCTACAGGCAGCAAAGCTGCTGGAGTGCAAACCAAGCTTGCCATAAGCCAACCAGGAGATGAGTATGAGCAGGAAGCTGATCGGGTGGCAGAGCAGGTGATGCGGATGCCTGAGAGGGTGCCTCCATCAATTTCAGAAGAAGGAACGGGCATCGCGCGAAAGTGTCCAAAGTGCAGCGTGGATGATGAAGGAGTTCTTTCGGCCAAAGAGGTTTCCAGGCAGGGACCAGCGACTGCACAAAGCCTAGATGTGCCACCAATTGTTCACGAAGTGTTGCGTTCACCTGGACAATCCTTGGATGTGGATACTCGCACTTCTATGGAGTCCCATTTTGGCTATGATTTCGGTAAGGTACGAGTTTATTCGGATGCCAAGGCTGCAGAGTCCTCTCAAGCCATAAATGCATTAGCTTATACCGTAGGGCAAAGGATCGTTTTTGGCGAGGGCAGCTATGCTCCCAAGACGCGTGAGGGATCGAGACTTCTAGCGCATGAACTCACTCATACAATTCAGCAAGACACAGAAACCAACAGACCAATCGTTCGTAGTAAGCCATCGAGCTCTATGATGGCCGATGGAGATGGGTTTGAAGCCGCTAAGTTCGATGTCGGAAAAAATCTGCCTGAAAAAATCACGCATGGACGCATGAGTAGGGTAAGTCGCCAGGATAAATCGGAAGCTACAACTTCATCTTTTAATCTCTTTAGCTTTTTAGAACAGATAGGTAATCCGCAATATAATAAGGATAGCATTATTAGAACCATTAACCAGCTAGACAAAGATAGTATTGCTATGGTAATTAGTCGTTTGAGTGTGGTTCAACTTTTAAAACGTTTGGCTGCATCGAATGCAGGAATTGAGATTTTGGGGTTGATGAAGGAGAAGATCTCTGTTGCTGTCCCAGGCAAAGATGAACGAGCGCCGCTTCCTGACAAGATTGCTGAGTTTAATCTTCTGGTTGATGCCCTGACTTTAAGAGATTCGGCCAGCAAAATTACTTCTCCAGATGAACGACTGATATTAGATCGAATTAATAATGCAATAGTGCGGGACTCTGATTTCGGCAAATATAATTGTGCTCCGGTCCCGTTGATCTTTCCTGTTGAAATTTTCACAACAATTGATAACGCAAGAGATGGTGGAGTTTACTATGATCCCAATCTAAATGTAAACAGCGGCAAAGCAGCCGGTGTAACGGTGGCTGACGGCATTAATTTATCAGACGGAAACCAAATTACACGCACACAGTATCCGCTAATATTTATAAAGCTAGGTCCAAAATGTGTCCTTAAAGACAAAAATGCAAAAACAGACTCTGAAAAATACTATGCTCCCGCAGAAATAAGATCTGTAATGTGGCACGAATTTGTGCATTACAGGCGCTTTGATAGCTTCAGAAAGCCTGATTCGCAGAAAACGCCTGAAGAGAAAACGCTTGAATCTGAGGGTACAAACAGGCCTAATGCAGAAGTCGAAGCATACAGTGTTCAATTAGCAAAGTATTTTGATACCTTAGGTGATTCCGCTCTTGAAGAATGGCTAAAAATTTTTGCTAATTATCTAAATGACGCTTACGATCCAGTGTTCATAAATCAAGCCATCGAGCGTATTTACCTTGCGGTTGCCTCACAACCTGCCAAGAAAGCAAGAATTCTAAATATAATCCGAAAACTTAAAAATTCTAAATTGAATATATTAGAGAAGGCCATCGCTTCCGGTGCTTATGTGCAAGCGTTGCCAGTTAGTCCTGTACCAGGGACGGGAAAGTGGGAAAGCCACCCTGGCTATTGAACTCTATATCATTCCTGATCAATGAAAGAGAAATTGGCTTCATGTGGCTATGATCATAAAAGAGGATGAAAAACCATGAAAACTCAAGCGATTGCGGAACAAAGACCCTCTTTCACTCCAACTGGCACAATCTTATTACAGTCCAAATGTGATAAGTGCCCAAAGAAGCACCTTTTACAGATGGGCCACAATAATCAAGTCGGATCCATGTCGGCGCCTTCAATAGATTATAAGGTTCAGAATTCTCCCAACCAAACTCTGGCTCCTGGTAATCGCATACAGTCTCATGTTGGCCACAGTCTCAGCCAGATTTTCATCTATGCACCTTCACCAGATGCAGCCGCCAAAATGCAGACAAAGCTTGCCATAAGCCAGCCTGGAGATGAGTACGAGCAGGAAGCTGATCGTGTGGCGGAGCAGGTGATGCGGATGCCTGAGGTGATAGTGCAATCACAGCCCTTAATCTCCAGAGATGAGCAAGGTGTTCGGGGGATGTGCCCGAGGTGCAAGGAAGACGAAAAGGAAAACCTTCAGACTAAGACAATTACAAGACAAGCATCAGGAACTCCACGTGGTCTGGATGCGCCACCTATTGTGCATGAGGTATTGCGGTCGCCTGGCCAGAAGCTCAATGCGGCGACACGAACGTTTATGGAGCCGCGATTCGGGCATGACTTCAGCAAGGTGAGAGTTCACACTGATACGAGGGCGGAAGAGTCAGCCAGAGCTGTGAATGCACTAGCTTATACTGTTGGCGAGGATGTGGCATTTGGCAGAGGCCATTATGCGCCGGATACGGCAAATGGCATGAGATTACTGGCGCATGAACTGACGCATTATCTTCAGCAGCAACACAGCGAAAATAGGGCTCTGCCGGATAAGAGTCCTGAGAGAGCAAGAAATGCTGCAGATGAATCCCTCTTCTCACGTTCGCCGATATGGGTGAGCCGTAGTACTGTCACAAGAGGGCTTCTTGCCAGGCAGTCTGCAAAAGGGTGCGCCAATTCTCAGCAGACGATACACAGGGTCGCGGTTGGCACAAATGGCATGTTTCCGGTAAGTTCGAAGACAGAGGCTATCAGACTTTGGGATTATGTGGTCTACAGCGATCATGTGCGTCTTGGCAACCGCAAGGTCTCCGATGGCGTTGTAATTGGAAGTTGGCCCTGGCTAACTAACAACCCCGGCGACATCACTGTCGATGTGCGTCCTCGAATGCAGAAAAAAGATGATCCAACTTCTGGTTACTGGCAAAATGCAAGGGCTTGGGGCTGGCCGGCAAAGCAGGGCCCAAGTCCCGATAAGTTGAGCCCTGTCTCAGGCGACTCCGGATTAAGTGTTGACAATACGGCAGTAGAGGGTTTTGCCGCACGTGGAGACCTTGCCATTTTTGCAGATTTGGAGAGGGGGCAACGTGCCCTAAAGGAATGGATATTAAAATATTTCGGAGATAAAACGCTGAGAGTCTATGTTTCAACAATACACCTTGGACCTGTAGGTACTCATAAGAAAGGCGATGATCCAGAAAAGTATTGGAAGCGGATGCAACTATATCTGTCTGATAAAAAGTATCCTCAAAATTACGTCACAATGACAAAAGGCAAGGACGTAAAGGAAAATGAGTGGGGCGATGTTCTGGATGCTTTTGGCTTTGTTGAAGGCTTTTTTAGCCGTCGTGATGTTGCCGGCCAGGCAAACAAATTTCAGTATGTAGAGAACAAGGGCATCATATACCGATGCGGCGGGCGTGATCCTATAGGGGTAGACCCTGCATTCAAGAATCATGAATATGTTAAGAAGATGCCCCAGAATACACCGCCTGAGATCAAGTGGCTTTTAGGTTGTGTCGATGAATCCTCATCAGACTCTTGCCCGCAGGATCAACCTGAAGATCAATCCTCAAGTCCAGCAGAGTCCCAAGGGGGCAGTGAAGATACAGGAAGCATAAACGCAGGCGGTGCAGGTGGCGCTCCAGATCGCTCTAATGAAAGCGGCGGCTCAGAGGGTTCGAGTGGAGGTAAATGAAGCAGCGGTTGATTGCAGGGATGAAATATTTCTTCATATCCTAAGCAACGAATTGATCAAAGGAGCTATTTCGAGGACCTTAATTATGACCACATTTTCCCAATCCCCCAAGATACAGAAGGGTGCCATCATGGTGATTGACCCCCAGAACCCCCAGTCCAGCAGTATCGTCTTCCAGTACAATCCGGACACCATGACCCGCAGCCTCAAAGCCCAGACTGCGGGCACAGAGAGCGCCAACCGTACTGAGCCCATGCGCTTGAAGGGCGCACCCATAGAGACCATCAGCCTGAGTGTGGAGATCGATGCTGCAGATCAACTGGAGGGAGGTATGGGAATTGCCTCCGAGATGGGCATCTACCCCCAGCTCTCCGCTCTGGAGATGCTGATCTATCCCCCCAGCTCAGTAGTTATCGCCAATGCCGATCTGATTGCCACCGGGACCATAGAGCTGGTGCCTCCGGAGGCGCCCATGACCCTGTTCATGTGGGGAGCCAACCGTATCCTGCCGGTTAGGCTGACCGATTTCAGCATCACGGAAGAAGCCTACGATGTGAATCTCAACCCCCTCCGGGCTAAGGTCTCATTGAACCTTCGGGTTCTGAGCTACAATGATCTTCCCCGGGATAATCCCGGCTACAATCTTTTCATGGCTCACCAGGTAGCCAAGGAGGCCATGGCCAGAATTGGCATGATTGGCAGCACATCAGCGGCTGCGGCTGCTACATCGGCTCCGGCTCCAAACACGTCTGGTTCGGTCAGCTTCTCAGTATCTGGAAGTTTCAAGGTGGGGTGAATTGTGTTTGATAGTAAAAGCCGCTATGCATCCCTGGAGGATGCCAGCATTGTGGACAATAACGGACGAGTCATCACCTACAAGAAGAGGCGCTTTCTGCCCCGTGGAGAAGAGATGCCGCTCTTGGTCGAGGTCACCATTGTTCAAGGAGATCGCCTGGACCTGATCGCTTCCCGGACACTCGGGGACCCTGAGCAGTTCTGGAGGATCTGTGACGCCTGCAATGCCATGAACCCATCTCAACTCTCCGATCCTGGACGGACACTCAGGGTGCCCCTGCCTCAGTTCTAAGGAGGAAGCATGAGCCTGCTTGGAATTCAATTCACTCTTCTGGCGGGAGAGAACGTCCCGCTGCCCGCTTCATCAACTATCATGGAGGCTCTGGAGAGCGTCGAGGTGACCCATAGCGATGAGGCCCACTCCGGCTTCCAGATAACCTTCCAGGCAGGGCGTCATGGCAGTAGTGACCTCAAGGACTATCCACTGCTAAGAGACTCTGCGCTCAATCCCTGTAACCGGGTGATTATGATAGTCACCTTCAAAGGCAGGCCTTATGTCCTCATGGATGGCATCATCACCACTCATGAACTAACGCCCGGTAGCGATCCGGGTTCCTCAACACTGAAGGTTACGGGAGAAGACATCAGCCTGATGATGGATCGGGAGGAGAAGTCTGCCGTTCACCCTGCTCAGGATGAGGCTTCCATAGCCAAGAAGATTATCTCCAGCTATGAAAAATACGGCGTGACTCCTGATGTCAGAGATCCTCCCATCAGCGATTCTCCTACACCAAATGAACGGGTGCCGGTGCAACAGGGAACGGATCTGGAGCACCTGAAGGCTATGGCCGATCGATACGCCTATGTTTTCTATGTGATCCCCGGCCCCACACCTCAGATCTCTACCGCTTACTGGGGTCCTCCCAAGCGGGGTGACCCGGCCCAGCCCGCGCTTTCTGTAGGCATGGGCCCGGAGTCCTGTGTGGATTCGGTCAGCTTCCAGAATAATTCACTGGCAGCCGCTCGGGTACAGGGTGTGGTCCAGGATAGGGCAACCAACCAAAGCCAGCCGGTGCAAAACAATCCTTCCGCTCAGCCATCCATGTCCAGCCAGCCTGCATTGCAGACCCAGACCTGCATCCGCCAGAAGATTCTCCGGGGCCAGGACGGGTTTCGTACAGAACAGGCCACCGCAAAGGCCCAGGCAATGTCCGATTCCTCCAATAACACGGTCTTTGTCCAGGGCGAGCTGGATACTCAGAGGTATGGCAATCTGCTCCAGGCACGCGGAGTAGTATTGGTAAAAGGTGCAGGCTATTGCTATGATGGCCTGTATTATGTCAAGAAGGTGACCCACATTATTCGCCGTGGGTCCTATAAACAACGCTTTACCCTGACCAGAGACGGCCTGGGATCAACTGTATAAAGTGATACGATGACGACTCTCTTCTTCGGAAAATATAGGGGCAAGGTAAAGAATAACCAAGATCCCATGAAAATGGGCCGGCTTGAGCTTAGTGTGCCCTCTGTTCTTGGCGATTTGACCTCGAGCTGGGCCATGCCCTGCGTTCCTTTTGCCGGTGATGGGGTCGGCTTCTTCGCCATTCCTCCTGTTAATGCCAATGTCTGGGTGGAGTTTGAGGGGGGCCAACCAGATTATCCCATCTGGACGGGATGCTTCTGGGACAGCGGAAAGATGCCCCTTCCTTCGGCGGATGCAAAGGTAAAGTTGATCAAGACCGATTCGGCCACCATTACCTTCGATGACGGGAAGGGCAGCCTAACCATAGAGACATCTCAGGGCATGAAACTGACCATGGACAGCAAAGGCATAGATCTGGGTAACGGAGCCGGAGGAAGCATAAAGCTCACCGGCAGCAAGGTCTCGATTAACGATGGAGCCCTGGAGGTAACCTGATGCCGGGCTTTCTTGTTCATGTAGGAGCTACCGCTATTTGCCCGCACGGTGGACAGGTATCGATCATCTCCACAAATACCAGGGTTTTGGTTAGCAGCCAGCAGGTGGCAACCTCAGGAGATACCTTCCTGGTGGCTGGGTGTGCATTCACAGTGCCTGTCGGCAAGCCGCAACCCTGTATCAAGATTATGTGGCTGATGCAGGCTACCAGAGTTAAAGTCGGTGGGCAGCCGGTCATTCTTCAGGATAGTACGGGCTTATGCCAGAGTCCTGAGCAGATACCCCAGGGGCCGCCGAGCATCATAGTCACTCAAACCAGGGTCAGGGGAGTTTGATGCAGATCGATTATCCTTTTCATTTCAACGGCAAAGGCCGGACGGAATCAGCCGCTCCAGACAAGCATATCCGTGACCTTATTGAGCAACTGCTTTTCACAGCGCCAGGCGAGAGGGTCAACCGGCCGAGCTTTGGGACTGGAATCATGCAGCTCGTATTTGCGCCCAACAGTGCAGAGCTGGCCACTGCGACGCAGTTCCTGATCCAGGGAGCCCTTTCGCAATGGCTTGGAGACAAGATACAAATTGAAGCCGTCAGAATTGAGAGCCTGGAATCCAGTCTGAATATAACCGTCCAATATCTCATCAAGAAAAGCCAGCAGCGTCAGATGGCACAGTTCTCCAGGAGCATCTGAGATGGGCACGAAGTATTATAGTCAACATCAGAACCGGCGATCGAAGATAATAGACCATCCATTTCTCACTGGAATCGATTATCTGGAGGTAAATTCAAAGGATCAACATAAGCTGCACTTGCATTTCATAGCAAAGAAGGAAGACTCTAGTGGCATCCCCTCCGACCTATTGCCTCTTGAAAGTGCCGCTGCTAAGATCAAGATTGAAGGCGGCGTTAGGAACGGCAATATCAGAGTTAATAAGGTAACTTCCAAGGAAAGTGACGCTAAAAATGTGCTCACCATTTGTGTCACAGATGATGACGGACCGGCTGAAGGAGTTGGTGATTTCGGAGTATATACCCTGAGCCTGGTAAATGTGGCAAATGCAGATCCGCTTCTTTCCAGGATCGATTTTTCCTTCAAAATCAATTGCCCGAGTGCTTTCGACTGCAAAACCGATACCTGCTCTGTAACAGAGAAACAGGATGTGCCCCAGATCGACTACCAGTCGAAAGATTATGCCTCTTTTCGCAGGCTAATGCTGGATCGTTTAGCCATAACCATGCCTAGCTGGAAAGAGCGCAATCCTTCCGATCTGGGTATAGCCATAATCGAGCTCCTGGCATATGCCGCAGATCGTCTGAGCTATTACCAGGATGCTGTGGCAACAGAGGCTTATCTTGGCACTGCCAGGAGACGGGCATCCGTGCGTCGCCATGCTAGACTTCTCGATTACCCGATGCACGATGGATGCAACTCAAGGGTCTGGATAGCCATCGATCTGGATGCCGATTCCTCTTTTGAGGGAGTAAAGCTGCACGGTCCGGGACGACTTGATAGTGATGATATTTATGGAAAAACTTCACTCTGGCCTTTGGGAGAGCGTCCCGGCGATGCCTTTCTTACCTCTATTGATGGCATGCCTGTGGATAGAAGTCTGAATCGAGCCCAATTCGAGGAAGCCATAACAAAAGGAGCCATGGTATTCGAGATAATGCATGACCTTACCCTCCGATCGGCCAGGAGCAGGATGGACTTCTACACCTGGGGCGAGGATCAATTCTGTCTGCCAAAAGGCGCAACCAATGCCACTTTGTGGAATATTGGGAAAAAGATAAAAGAGAACGATCTGGGATGGGGGGATGTGCTGATTTTTGAGGAAGTCAAAGGACCTGCCACAGGAGACCCAAATGATGCAGATCGATCACACAAGCATGTGGTGCGTCTGACGGGCGTGGAGTTCAAACGTGACCGCTTGCTCCAAGAAGATATAATTGAGATCTGCTGGGATGGCGAGGATGCACTGCCCTTCAACCTATGCATATCCAATGCCGCTCTGAGCATATCGGGGGCATCCTCCTGCATCAGCGTGGCCAGGGGCAATATTGTTCTGGCCGATCATGGATATACCGTCTCGGAGATCCTTGACAGTCCGCCGGCCCAGGGGTGCTATTATCCAAAGCTGCAATTTGGGCCGCTCACTATGCAGGGACATGCCAGAGATAGGCTGGGCAGAGAGGTGCCAGGGTTGGACGATAGGCCTAAGACCTTTGATCCCGGCGCTCCCGCAGGAAACGCTATGTTCTGGAAGATGAAAGATGTGCTTTCGGCTGTAAAGCTGGCGGATAAAAGAAGAGGTCAACTCTGGCTGCCTCAAAAGGATCTCCTCAGAAACGATCGTTTTGCCCTGGATTTTGTGGCTGAGACAGAAGAAGATGGTTCATCCAGTCTGAGATTTGGCGATAACATCTGCGGCATGAGACCGACTGGAGAATTGACTGCCATTTACCGCATAGGCAAAGGTTATGATGGCAACATAGGAGCTGAAGCCATTGCCCATATTTTCCTCTATCCTTTCCAGGCAGATGGCGACCGTTCTCTGCAGGGTATAAGAGTAAGCAATCCTCTGCCGGCCAGGGGGGGCCAGGACCCGGAGCCCATTGATCAGGTTCGCCTTTATGCTCCTCAAGCATTTCGCATACAGGAGCGAGCGGTAAATGAGAAGGATTATGGAGAAGTAGCCCAGCGTCACCCGGATGTTCAGAAGGCCATAGCCAGCCTGAGGTGGACCGGCAGTTGGCATACCATGTTCATCACCGTGGATAGAAAAGGGGGACTGCCAATCGACCAGGATTTCAAGGATGAGCTCATCGTCTTCCTGGAGCAATTCGGCCTGGCTGGTATTGATCTGGAGATAGTTGAGCCCCAGTTTGTTCCTCTTGAGATCCTGCTTACCATCTGCGTAACCCAGGGCTATTTCCAATCTGATGTCGAGGAGGCGCTTATGGAGACCTTCAACAACAAAAGCCTTGCCGACGGTCGGCTGGGATTCTTTCATCCTGATAACTTCACCTTTAACCAGGATCTGTACCTCAGCAAGGTGATATCTCTGGCCTGCCAGGTTCCTGGAGTGAAATGGTTGGATGCCAGCGATAATGGAACTAACCTGTTTCAAAGGATGGGCCGGCCATCAAACGGCGAGATAAAATCGGGAGTTATAGAGATGGGCTCAACAGAGATAGTGCGACTTGATAACGATCCAAGTAGCCCGGAGAATGGCAGGATCAGGTTTTCGATGGTGGGTGGCCAATGAGCGATCCGGTCTGCAATCAGAGTCATGATTCATACGGCTGCTGCCAGGGTGATTCTGCTGATCCGGTCATATACAATCGTCCCGGAAAGAGCGTTCTTGATTACAGAATAGGCAAATATGGTCTCTTCTTTTGGCGCATGCAAAGATCACTGCCAAGGATGGAGATCTCTGATGGTCGGAATGCGGGTTATCATCCTCTGGCAGCTCTTGGCACCAGAGAGCTTGATGATCCTGCCATAGCGATTCTGGATGCCTGGGCGGTGACGGCTGATGTGCTTACTTTCTATCAGGAGCGCATAGCCAATGAGGCATACCTGCGTACAGCCACAGAGCGCAGATCCATTATGGAGCTGGCGAGAGCTGTAGGCTATGAGCTTTCCCCCGGAGTTGCTGCTGGCACATATCTGGCCTTCACGGTTGAGGATCTGCCGGGGTCTCCCGGGGCGGCAGTGATCCCCAAAGGCACTCGAGTTCAGAGCATACCCGGTCAGGGCCAGCTTCCTCAACCATTCGAGACCTGCTACGAAATCACAGCCCGGGCTAAATGGAACACGCTCCTGCCTAGAATTACCCAGCCTCAGTCCCTGAGTTCAGAGGCATCTCCCATCTACATAGAGGGTCTTAACAGCGATCTCAAGACCGGAGGATTCATCCTCTTCGTTCCCTCCGACAATGGCGTCACAGCCAAGGTCCGGATGATCAAGTGTGTCACCATCGAGGATAAGCTCAAAAGGACTAAGGTCGAGCTCGAGCTGGAAAATAATGCTGAAATACCGAAATATTCCGTCTTTAAACCAGGCAATTATGATTTGCAGCCCCTGAAAACAATTCCCCTGAACAATATGAATATTGAAAAGGAAATCAAAAGCAGAGACTGGGTGGAAAAGGATCTGGCAGCTTTCATCGCCATTCAGGGCTGGGATGAGAGAAATATGCTGGATCACATTTCCAGGACGGCAACAAGGACTCCTGGGGTTGGATCTGCGGTATCGGCAGTGGCCAAAGCTGTTACAGCTGAAGGTACCAATGAAGGAGATAGCACAGAGACAGGTAAATTTGGAGCAGAACCCATGCTTTATGCCTTCAAAGTTCAAATCAACCCGTTTGGTCATAATGCGCCACGTTGGGAATCATTGCCAACAAGCCAGCGGTATACCAGTGAAAATAACGGCAAACCTGTCCCCTACCCTTACAGCTGGGATGATACGGAGCCCTCGATCATTGAGACTTCTGTGGGTTTAATTGAAGATAGTAATTTCAAGAATATTATTGAGAATAACAAGATTAAAGATATCATAGATTCTAGTGTCAAAGTGGTGCGAAAAATTTATACTTATGCCGATTTTTTCCTGGAGCGAAGCCTGCCCGATCTTGTGAAAGATAGCTGGGTGCTGTTGAAAGGGATTGGTGATCCTGAGCCCTATCAAGTAAGATCTGTGGTCGAGAGATCTCTAGCGGATTTCGCACTGAGTGCAAAGGCAACGGGTGTAATCCTGAATGGAGTAAACAGCGCTGATCGAATAAACAAGGATATCCTCAAGAAGTTCAAACTGCGTTCGACTACCATCTATGCGCTAAGCCTGCCATTGACCCTCGCTGCGCTGCCAATTGATGACGCCATAGGTAGCGGCACGGCCGAGGAGAGCCAGATCACCCTGGATAGCATGGTCATGGGCCTGAGCCCGGGACAGGCGGTGGCAATAACCGGCGAGTGCCAGGATCTGGAAGGAGTGATATTCACTGAGGTTGTGTCTTTGACGCAGATCATCCATAAAGACGGCTTTTCCACCATATTTTTTGATCCAAAGCTACAGCACACTTACATTCGCAGCACATTAACCATCAATGCCAACCTGGTATCTGCTACCCACGGCGGCACAGTTCATGAAGTTCTGGGCAGTGGCGATGGATCTCTGGCCAACCAGAAGTTCACACTCAAGAAACCGCCGCTCACCTACGTCTCGGCATCCAACAGCGTTGGACGAGAGAGCACCCTTAGCATAAGTGTCAATGGTGTTGCCTGGGAGGAGGGCTCAGAGCTTTATGGCCTGGATGCCAAGAGCGAGAGCTTCATCGTCAGGATAGGGGATGACCAGAAGGCTACGGTTATTTTTGGCGATGGCAAGATGGGGGCCCGGCCCGCAACCGGCATGGAAAACTTAATTGCCACCTACAGAAGCGGCATAGGCCGGACCGGGATGCTGGAGAAAGATAAGCTGACTCTTCTGCCCGTCAGGCCTCTGGGAATCCAAGGCGTGACCAATCCACTTCCCACCTGCGGCGCTGCCGAGCCCGAGAGCCGAGATCGCGCAAGATCAAATGCCTCCCGGAGCGTGCAGATTCTGGACAGGATTGTGTCTCTTCAGGACTTTGAGGACTTTTCCCGTGCTTTCCCAGGTATAGGAAAAGCCAGAGCGGTTTCTATCGAGAGAGGCGAGGATCGTCTCGTTCATATAACCATAGCCGCGTCAGAGCCAATGGCAGGCAGCACTTCATCTTTCAGCCCGGCTACCCATTTGGTGGACAGAAATTCCTCGGTTTATATTAACCTGGTCGATGCCATTAAAGGTGCCAGCGATTCGATTCAGCGTTTCATGGTTGACACCTACCAGCCTCTTTTCTTCAACCTCTCAGCCAGGCTGCTGATAGACCCGAGACTCAATCCAGAGACCGTTTTGGCCGATGTGGAAGCACAGCTTAAATCCACTTTCTCCTTTGAGAGTCGGGATTTCGGCCAGCTGGCCACGGCTGCCGAGGCCATTGCCGTAATGCAAAAGGTGGTAGGGGTTGTCGCAGTATACCTCGATAAGTTCTTCAATACCGTTACAACTGCAGTCGAGGTCGCAAATGTGTCTTCAGAAAAAGATCTTGCTCTTGGCGTGGCTATCCAATCGAATTCTTTGACGAGGGGGAAAACTTCCAGGATGCTTCGGTCAGCCGCTAATGTGCCATATCAATCTATTGGATTTGATGCGGTTCTTGAGGCCAGGGATGCTGAGTCGGTAGACGGAATATGGAGGCTGGCAGAGCTTTTGCTGATCAATCCCCTGGGCATAGACCTGACGGTGGTGCAATCATGAGTGAGCCAATGCAGCGCCTCTACAACCTCCTTCCAGCCATCTATCGCATAAAAGACCTGGAGAATGGAGAGCCACTGAATGCTTTGCTGGAAGTCATTGAAAGGGAGTTTAGGGCTATAGAATCGGATATCGATGGCCTTTATGACAATTGGTTCATAGAGACTTGTGACGAATGGGTAGTGCCATATATTGGCGACCTGCTGGGCGTGAAAGTACTTCAGACTCTGGATACAGCCACCTTCAGCCAGAGGGCCTATGTTGCCAATACGCTGGCTCACAGGCGCCGCAAAGGGACTTCTCTGGTTCTGGAGCAGGTGGCCTGGGATATCACCGGCTGGCCTGCCAAAGCAGTGGAGTTTTATAAGGCTCTGGTCACAACTCAGAACCTGAACCACGTACGTCCGATGAGTCCTGCTTGCCTGGAGCTCTCCAATAGCAATAAGCTCGAGCATCTGGACGGGCCTTTCGATACCGCAGCGCATACTGTAGATGTGCGTCGCATCTCAACAGATGGCGGAAGGTACAACATTAAAAATGTCGGCCTCTTCCTCTGGCAGATGCAGAGTTATCCCGTGACAAAGAGCACAGCCTGTCGCTTCAAGGAAGGCCGGTACTGGTTTCATCCCCTGGGCTATGATTTGCCTCTTTTCAACAGGCCAAAGACGGATGCAAAGGCCGACCATTCTATTGGCGAGATTAACGTTCCCGGTGCGCTCCGGAGGCGAGATCTTAACGAAGATATTGAGTCCTTCAGGAAGAGCATATCGGAAGGGAAAGATGCCGTCTCCAGTTATTTGGGAGACCAGCCATCATTGCAGATCTTCCTGGATGAAGAATCCGTCTCTCCCGAGGAGATTATTATCTGCAACTTGGAAGACTGGGATGACGCATTTATCCCGCCTGATGGCCAGACATTTGAGGCCAGGGTGGCTGTGGATCCGGAGAAGGGAAGGCTGGCGCTCCTAAATAAAGCAATGCCTGGCAGGGTCCAGGTGAGCTATTCTTATGGTTTTGGCTGCGATATTGGCGGTGGACCTTACAACCGCAGGATGTCCATTGATACTTGGCTGCAAACACTAGGTGGGGCAGAGGATATCTGGGTGCGTGCTGTCTCTCAAGATAATAATCTGATCAAGAACGGCGCAAATTCTTCTCTGCAGGACGCCATTGGCGAATGGAACGAATCTTCCGAGACTAACAAACCCCGCTTTGGGATTATCTTACTGATGGATAGTGCCAGTTATGACCTGACGTCTCTACGGACAATAAAAATCTCTGATAATAGCAAGCTAGGCATAATCTCGGCAGCCTGGCCGCAGATGAGGGTGCCCGAGAATGTTGAGTCTTTGATCGATTTTCTGGTGACGGATGGCCAAAGGCCGCATCTGAGGGGTGACATCAACGTTCGGACTCCTGTATCAGAAGACGCTGCTGGTGAGTTGTATCTAAACGGTCTTCTCATCGAGGGCAGACTGCAAATTCTTGCCGCCAATCCAGGAAGCCTGCAGATAGCTATAGATCACTGTACTCTGGTCCCTGACAAAGGCGGAATCATTGCACATGGCAATGGAAAGCTGAAGATAAAGATGGATCACTGCATCTGCGGTCCAATTGCGCTGGCGAGCAGCGTGGCTTCCCTAAGTGCGTCTGTGAGCATAATAGACCGAAGCAAATCGATTGATTACGCCATTAATGCTCTTGGCGCAGACCTTTGTCTGGAGGAGAGCACCATCTATGGAGACACGCAGGCTAGAAGCCTGGAGGCCAGTGACTGCATCTTCACAGGGAATGTGAATATCGAGAGGCAGCAGATCGGATGTGTGAGGTTCTGCTATCTGCCGGATAGCTCGAAGACCCCCAGGTGCTACCGCTGCCAGCCTGATCTGGCTCTGGCCGCGTCTGACGTAGACCAGGCGCAAGCAGGTGGGGCAAAGGAATCCGATGAGAGCATCAAGGCCAGAATGGTGCCTGTTTTTAGATCTGTGCATTATGATCTTTTGAGATATGGTGAGCTAAGCCCGGTTTCAGCAGAAGAGATTCTGAAAGGGGCTGAGGACGGTTCAGAGATGGGTGCCTTTGGCTGTTTGAAGCGGCCCCAAAGGGAGGCAAACCTGCGGGCCTGCCTGAAAGAATATCTGCGCCTGGGGCTGGACGCTGGGATATTTCAGGTCCAAATATAGGAGGGTAGGAAGATGAAGGGAGATTTTACCAGGTTCACGTTTGATCCAAAGAAGCATTACAGTGGGGTGAGGATGCAGCAGGGCAGGGTGCTGCTGGATTCTGACTGGAATGAGCAGGCCGATATCTTCGATCACCGATCCGAAATTGAGGCAAAGGATATCATTGGCAGGTCCGGCTGTCCAATAGACCAGGCCGGCTTTAATATCATCCAGTCTGCGGAGGATCTGAATGCAGAAGATAAGGAATTTATTAGAGAGGAGGGCCTTCAGGTCGATGAGATTTGCAATAAGATCAATAATCTGAAACCTGGCGATTTCATAATCTTTGCGGGACGGTTCTACATCGACGGGATCGTGTGCGAGAACGAGGAAGTTTTGTATTATTCAGAGCAAAGGCATCATCCTAAGCAGCTCAACGACGTCACTGCCTCTGAAATGGAAAGAATGCAATTTCCTTATATCGTGTACCTGGATGTTTGGAAGCGCCATATATCAGTCATAGAAGATCCGGAGATTCGGGAGATCGCTCTGGGTGGACCTGATACTACTACCCGTGTTGAGACCGTCTGGCAGGTCAGAGCGCTTATGCCCAGGATAGAAGTCTCGGACAACTGCATAGATGTATCTGAGATTATCCCGGCTATGAGCAATGGCCGCCTGAATGTGAAGCTTTCTTCTTCTACAGCCAAATCCAGCAAATGCAGCATGGCACCGCGCGGCGGCTACCAGGGCCTTGAAAACCGGCTGTATCGGGTGGAGATTCATGATAGCGGCCAGCCTTTTGGCTGGCAGAAGGATATACAAGACAGAGAAGGATATCCAGATAATGCTGGCATCTATGGAATTGAATATCCTCAATCCACCGGCGATGAGATTCACGACGGAAAAGATGGACTGATCGTTGTTGAGGACTGGTATCCTGATGGGCTATCCTGGAGGCCTGGCCAGATGGTAGAGATCTTCCCACTGGGGAGCAGAGAAAAAGGGACTTTGGCCAGGATAAAAGAAGTTGATCATTCGAAGATGCTTCTCAAGCTGGACAAGGACATCTCCAAGCTCGCCACGCTGGGGCAGCCTGATCTCATGTTCCACCGCGTTGCCACATTTAAATGGTCCAGAGATAACGGCTCAATAGTCTATTCAATCGGTAGCTCTCCTAAAGATCAGCCCAAAAAGGTGCTGGTGAAGAGCCTTGGGCGGGATAAGTCTCTATCCTTGTGTGCCGGCGATTGTGTTGAGGTCTCAGGAGACACAACCGAGCTAGCATGCGAGCCAGGCACCATGGCTTTCATATTTGAGGATGGCGCAGATGAAGCCAATAGGGAGTTCACCCTGGACCAGGATGTATCCAGACATAAGGAGGAGAACAATCCCAGGATCAGGAGGTGGGATAGGAGCAGGTCTTCAAGTCCTGAGGATATGGTAAGCCCCATAACTCTTGATGAGGTTGAACTGGAAGATGGGATAGGCATTGCCTTCTCAAAGAATCCCGAGGCTGAGTATATGGATGTGCCATCTTTCAGGACTGGAGATTACTGGACATTTCCTGCCAGGTCCATCGATGGAAAGCTAAAGGAGCTCAAAGATGCTCCTGCGCAGGGAATAGAACATCATTATGCCTGCCTGGCCAGGATTCCAGTTAATACTCGCGGCGACGAAAATACTGCTAGTGGCGATAAATTATTTTTTGGCAAAAGATTGGATTGTCGCAAGTTTTTCCCATCCTCAAGAGATATAGAGAACGTGTATTACTTGGGAGGCGATGGTCAGGAGGCATTGCCAGGCCATTTGCTGGATTATCCGCTCATTGTCGGCGTGGCTATGGGCAGATGGCCCGTGGCCGATGCACAGGTCATATTCAGTGTAGTTAGCGGCGGAGGCAGCATTGAGCCGCAGAAGCTTCCTGATATGGGCTACACTGAAAAAGACGGTGTATATTTTGCTAAATGGAAGCTGGGAAAAACGGGCGCTCAGGTGGCTAAGGCATTTTTGTTTGATAGTTCGGGGCAAGTAGGATGTCCTGTATTCTTTTATGCAAACCTGATTGCCGGATCTCTGTGCTGCGTTAGTGGCAACAACCAGGAGACAATGCCGGATCTCATTAAGGCTGTGACTGATACAATAACCAAGGAAAGATTCATTCCTCTGGCTCAGAGTGTCGTGGTCCAGGTTATCAGCAATTGCGGACCCGTTACAGATGCAATTGTGAAATTCAGGGCCCTTAGCGGAAGGGTAAGTTCAATAGTCGATGCTACTATTAGCAAAGATATCTCTGTCACAGTGGACTCAGAGGGTCTTGCCAGATGCACCTGGTATCTCTTCCTTGCTATAGATCAAGTCGGGCATTATCGGATCTATCAGGAGCTGGAAGCGAGCCTCGAGAGTTTTTACGGCATCAATCATGTCGATATTGTTCCTGCCCCCTCGCCTATTCGTTTCACGGCCAGACTCAATGCAGCTAACGAAATCTCATATGATCCTGCAGCCTGTCCTAAGCTGGAGACGCGGCGTGGAGCAATGACAGTTCAAGATGCAATAAATAGTCTATGTCCTGCAAATATCCTGTATGCTTTGAGCGGAAACGGCCAGGTGGGAGTCCCAGGCCAGATTTTAACCCTTAAGGTAGGAGTAGCAGACTCGCGAGGGCCCGTATCATTCGTTCAGGTCGGATTTGATGTCACGAATGGTGGTGGAACAACAACGATAACGGATAAGACCACGAATAGCGAGGGAATCGTTGAATGCCAATGGACTCTCGGAAAGGCTGGAGATCAGCAGGTAAAAGCATTTCTTGCCAAATCAAATGGAGAAAAGATCGATGGCACCTTATCTGTCTATTTTAACGCAAGTCTTATTGCCGCATCGCAAGTTGCCTACACTCCTCTGCCGGACTGCACCTCTTTATCCGGCGTTGGTACAGTCCAGAATGCAATAAATGCACTCTGTGATAGGGGACTGCATGTTTCGCGCATATTCGCTGTGGACGATGCTGACAATAAACTATTTTTAGATAACAGTATGACGCTTTATGCCGGCCAGCTGACCAAAAATGGGTTTACTATATCATTTGACGATGACGTAGACTTAAATGCATTTTCTGGAAAGACCAGCAGGCTGTCTATTCAAGTTATCATTGATCTGCCTTATCCTTTGCGTGGTGAGGAGGTCTCAGCCTGGAACTCGACGGATACTATTGGATACAGGCAGATAATCCTGGACGGAAGTGCGGAAGTAACAACCAGCAAAAGAACTATTAAATGGAAACCAAGTGATGCAACTTCGAGATATCTCATAAACCAGCTATTCTACAGCACAGCAGTGCTTAATCGAAGGATAGTACGGACGCCTGCATGGTTAGAGGTACCTGTTTTAGCGCATCTGGTGCTGAAGGGCAACTTCATCTGGTCAGCCACGGATCCTAAACGATATCTCAAGTCGGGCGAAGATGGCAAGAGGGGTGGTGATTTTGAGATGTGCTTCTGGCTTGAATCATGGTATAAGTGTTATGCGTCTGCACTCAGCATTACCCTGCAATTGGCTTCATCGAAGATCAAGGGTGGCAGCAGTACGGTTTTAACAGTAACCATAAACAATGCTGCTCCTGTTGGTGGTGTAATAATTACCTTACAAAGCAGTAACGAAAAAATAGCGAAAGTAGAGAGCGATACGATGACTATCCTTGCAGGCAGCACATCCAGTACCATTAATATCAACTCCTTTAGTCAAGAAACAGATATTTCGGCTAGAATAACTGCAATATCGTTGATAGGAAATGCCGCGAATGCAGTGGATCTAACGGTAACAAAGTAAGTGAGATCGAAGCGAATGAGTGATCAATTTGCAGCAGAAGTGTCCAAGTGCACGCAAAGCCCTGCGCCGGCACGTGCTTCGCTGCGCAGGTGTGACGCCTGCAAGAAGAAGCAGGACTCAAGGGAGTCTGGCAGGCATTATGATCATGATTCGGCGCTGCATGAGGCGTATGGTGCTCCTGGCTCTGCAAGCAAGCCTCTCGATTCCTCCATCCGCTCGTCGAGTGGCCCGGGCCTCGGTCATTCTATCCACCGCATACCTGTGATGGCATCGGCTGGAACGACCAAAGGTGAGGCATTTCAGCGGGCACAGCTCAATTCCCTGTCTGGCATAAGTCCTCTCATCCAGGCAAAGCTTGCCATCAGCCAGCCGGGCGACGCCTTAGAGCAGGAGGCAGATCGTATTGCGGAGAAGGTGATGGCCATGCCCTTGTCGCCTCCACCGCAAGAGAGAGCACCTCTCACACAACTGCAGCGAAGCTCGGCTCAGGCCATGTCTTCACCAGTGCCGTCAATCGTGGGCGAGGTGCTGCGCTCGCCCGGGGCACCGCTGGACGGGGCAACGCGGGCGTTCAATGAGCCGCGATTTGGGCACGACTTCAGCCAGGTGCGGGTACATGCGGATGAACGGGCAGCCGAATCTGCGCAAGTATTGAATGCGAAAGCATATACGGTGGGACTGCATGTAGTATTTGGGGAGAGGCAGTTTGCACCTGAAACAATGTCAGGTCGAAGGCTGATGACCCATGAACTGACCCACGTTGTGCAACAGGCAAAATCGTTGCAAAGATTCTTAATTCAGCGCGAAATATCGCCGGTCGTTTCAGCCACAAACCAGCAGAGTGGGGAGTTTATTCAAGACGCGATTCGTTTTCTCAATCAAGCCGCAAATCACTATCTATTACAAAGGCAAACTGATCTGCCACGTTTGGATGCAGAGTTTGACGGCATAACCAGAATGTATACCAACAACGAAAGCATTCTCAATACGCAATTAAATAACGACCCGGATCTAGCAAATCGCCTAAAGCAGGCTTATGAGAACGCACTGCGCAATCTTTTACAAAATGGCGCAGATTTACTCAGGATTCCTCTGAGTGACCAGTATTTCCGGTATGCAGGCAGAATTCCCTCCTGGGTATCATGGCCAGATTTTTCGCAAAGGCAGGGCCATGTGCAAATCAATGGAACAGTTGGACTGGATGGAGGCAATGCACCGAGTGATGTTCGCGCCGTTCAGCAACGTCTGGTCGAGTTGGGATATTTAACACTGCAGGAATATGTTGCCGAACGACCGGCGGATCAGCCCGTGCAGAGCGGACAAGCTCCGGTACAGGTTGATATCGCTACGATTCCCAGAACGATGGGCGCTATCAGAAGGTTTTCTCAAGCGGCTTTTGGCCGACCAAGCCTTATAATTACACCTGCTCAAGCTTCTCTTACTTTCCTCAATGCGCCGCTTCCCCAACCGAGGGGTAGGATCAATATTGGGGCAGACGTGGGACGTGGGGGAACAAATAATCCGGCTGATGTGCTTGCTGTGCAGCAGAGGCTGCAAGCCATCAATCTACTGAGTTCGGCGAATTTTCAGGCGGAACTGGTTGCTGCAAATGCAGCTCACATAAACGAAAACGCTATTTCAAACACAATAAACGCGATTGGCCGTTTGCACCGGGAGCTGGCAGGCTCGAATCTGTGGATTATAAGACCCGATAGCAGGGAGGAAGAAATCTTGAACAATCCTCCCCTTTTCAGGATGCAAGCCCTGGAGTTTTCCAATTCCGTAGGGACAACGCAAAATAACGCACCGGCTGATGTGCGACTGCTTCAAGACCGTCTCTTAAACCTTGCCTATCTTACTCAAACCCATTTTGACGCTGAAGTTATCGATCCAGCATATGCAGCCAATCCTGCGCAAATCCTGGACAATCAGATTCCGCATACGATTGCAGCGCTGATTTCTTTCCAGGTATCAAGGAGATTGAACGGCAACGGTCAGCTTGTACCGGGAAGCGAGACGCATCGCATGCTCATTCGTCCAAGTCTGCCAACGGTTATGGCAGGTCATTTGAATGCCAGGGTTGGCGCAGGAGTTGGCCGAAACGCAAATATCAATCAGCCCGCAGATGTTCGTATGGTTCAAGAGCGCTTGCATGAGTTGGGTTTTCTATCAACCGTCGATTTCATGAGCGAACGCGCTGATCCTGCGGCTGGGGGAAATATTGCCGTAGCACAACTGACTCACACCATCGACGCCATTCGCGAATTTCAGGGTCTGGTTGTAGGGCGAACCGACGGCTACATTGATCCTGGTGGAATGAGTCTGCGAATCTTGAATGATCCGACATATGGCACCTTAACAACATTCAATCCCGAAGCGAATAATCCTCAGGCCGGTATTGCTTTTGGCGGTACCGGAGTGCAGGCTTTAAATAGAATAATTCAAGCGATTGAACGGGCTGAAGCTGGAAATCTCACCGGTGAAGTTCCTGCAGTGCTGATCAATGCAGCCGGAGTGCCTGCATCATTCGGCAGAGGTCAGATGATTGGCAGAACAGCTCTTGGAGTTTTAAAAAATCCACATAACAATCAACTACGCGATCAATATGGCCTTGACATGGCTTCTCTCAATAACATCAATGATCGGGCCAGGGAAACAGGAAACCGATATAATGCCATATCTAGACTCGTAGGGACAGGAGGCGTAACCGAAGCTAACTTGCAGGCATCTTATAACACCTACATTGCGACTAACGGGGCACAGTTTCATGCTGATACCGGTTTGTTCGATCAAGATATTATAAACATGTTTAGAATCGCCCAGATAAAGAGAAGGATCATTGCCCAGCCTGTTGTGCATGGTCGGAAAACTGATACAACGGTGATTAATGAATCTGATATAAGTCCGGCCGTTCAATCTCTTCTGGCCAATCCTGATTTCCTGGCGAGCTATAATGCCCTTGGATTTAACCGTGGTTCACTGAATGCTTACGTGCGAAGGACAGACAGCCTGGGAGAAAATCTCGCCGGATTTATCACTAAAGCCATCTTTAGCCGTCCCGATTCACAGGGAATCCGCAATGCAATGACCGATGCCGGGGGTGCCGCAATGGGCCGCATGTTGATTCAGCAGAATTTTATTGACGCCAATGCCGTTGTCCCGGCAGGACAAGCAGACCGGGATCGGATAGTTGCGGCCATAACTGCAATTATTCATAACAGGGGTGGTACCGCTCGGAATCGTTACCGTAATCTGGCTGACACTCTAGCGGATACGTATGTTGATGGCGTCTTGGGAATATGGAGGAGCATTGGGGCACCGTAACTCAGCTAGAGCGATATCTCGACGAGAGCATGCGATTCGTTAGTAGATAAGACTGTGGAGGCGTATAATATGGGCGACCAATTTGCAGCTGAAGCATCCAGAGAGGCGCAGAGCCCTGCGCCGGCACGCGCTTCGCTGCGCAGGTGTGACGCCTGCAAGAAGAAGCAGGATTTGCAGGAGCCTGCCAAGCTTTCTGCTCACGATTCAGCGCCGCCCGCGGCTGATGTTGCCCCGGGCTATGCCGGTAGGCCTCTCGATCCGTCTGCTTGCTTATCGAGTGGGCCAGACCTCGGCCATTCTATCAGCCGCATACCTGTGATGGCACCGGCTGGAGCGGTCAGAGGCGAAGCTTTGCAGCAGGACATTGGGCAACGCTTCGGCCATGACTTTTCGCGGGTGCATTCCGGTAGAGCCGCTGAGCAATCGGCGCGGGAGGTGAACGCCGATGCACGCGCAGTGCAACTTTACGCGTTACATAATAATCCTCGCGTTCACGAGCCCGCTGCTGTTCGCCGGGAGGCAGAGCGCGGACTCATCGGACCGGACAAGAGACTACCTCACCTGGATGCTATCCAACGCTCCTTCGGTCATCACTCCCTGGAGAGTGTACATGCGCACATTGACGGTTCCTCCGCCCGGGCCTCACAAGCTATCGGTGCTCTCGCCTATACCGTCGGCGACGACGTTGCATTTCGGGAGGCACCCGATCTTCATACTGCGGCACATGAGGCCGCTCATGTCATTCAGCAGCGTGGCGGCGTGAATCTCCACGACGGTGTGGGAGGCGCTGGCGATCGCTATGAGCAGAATGCCGAATACGTCGCCAACGAGGTGATATGGGGACGTAGCAGCGAAGCCCTTCTCAACGGGTACGAACGTGGCGGTGCTCCCGAGCGTGCCGTGCAGCGTCTGGATCAACCGATCGTCACGCGCCTTTCGCCGAGGGCCATCTCGATCCGTGACTTCATCTTGTTGGTCGAAGCCGAAGAGGCGAAGTGGCCCTCCGCTGAACAGACCCAGACCTCTTTAATGATCACGCGACTTCGCAAGATCTTCTACGGTACGGCCGGCTGGGACGATTTCCTGATTCCCGGTGCCAAAGGGATTGCGTCGGGCTACAACATCAGTGAAGTGGAGATCGGACGAGAGAACCTTTCACTCCCTGGTCCTGATGCCGATATCGTCCGCAAGCAACAGGTGGTCAAAGATACATCGGGCGCGTCACCCGCCATCGCCAGCCAACAGGAGGTACGCCTCGAAGACGGCACCATTGACGACATCGGCCATGTGTTCGCCGGCCTGGACGCCGCCAACCATCCGGCCGTCTCGACGCCGCTTCGCATTGCCAATGTAACTGATAATAAGGCAGCTGTCACCTGGATTGGTGACCTTGGCAGTGCGGTCACCGAGATAGTGTTCAAGCGATTCAACGCGGGCGGGACTATTAACGAGAGTGCCATGCAGTTGATTGTCAATGAATACGCTTCGGCGCAGGATATGCTCGGCAACATCGACGCCTACGTGATTGCAGACCAATACAATATTTCAAATGCTTCGGGAAAGAAAGTCTCAGAACTGCTGCGCGCCTATTATCTCGGTGCCGCGAGCACTCCTGACGGCCGCGCGCGCGAGCACCGATACAGTCGTTTCTGCGCGCTCACCGGACTCACGGGTTGGACCGGCAGCGGTTTCGCCAACGAGGTAGATTGGCTCAATCGCTGGACACCCGAGGTCGCAGGCGCGGCGTCGCTCTATTTTGGAGCAAACACCTCGGGAGTGCTTTCAGGATCGGGGCGTGCCGGCGCAGCAATTGGAATTCTGAATTCGACCGGTCCTACCAGTATTTCTCGCCGTTTATTACAGAATTTCCTCAATGCGCTCAAGACACGAGTCGCCGCTGAGCCGCCATGAACTGTTATTATTAATTACAAATAAAAATATTTGGAGGAGTTATGGCCAATAATGTAACCGATGGATCCGCAATTAGCACCGGAGCTGCTCGACTTGCTGAGGCTGCCAGCAACGCGGCTGCTAAAGGTAAAGAGTTGACAAGCACCGGAACTGCTAAACTTGATGAAGCCGCCAGCAATGCGGCTGCAAAAATTGATGAAGCGGCAAAAAATGCAGTTGCTCGAATTGATGAAGCTGCTCTCAATGCAGCTTTAAAGCTTAACGAGGCGATCAGCAATGCAGCCGACAAACATGTTGAGGTTGCTAACGACGCTGCCACAAATATTGGTGAGGCGGTTAGGAGTGCAACAGCAAAATTTGATGAAGTGGCCAGAGATGCTGCTGCTAAACATGATGAGACTGCCAGCAATACAACTGCAAAAAACATCGAGGCTATCACCAATATGGCGGCAATGGCTGCAAAGCTTTATGAAGTTACTCGCAATGCATCCGCCAACCATGATGAGGCCGCCGGCAATGCCGCTGCAAAACTCGCTGAGGTCACTGGCACTGTAACTGCCAGACTTGATGAAGCCGCCAAAAATGCTGCTGCTAATTCAGATGAGGTAATAGATGATACCAAAAAATCGCTCAGAAAGGTGAAGGGTTTACTGCATGTAGGAAAAAGATGCATGGTACATGCGGACTTAACAAAAGCTAACAATTTATATAAAGAAGGAAAAGAATATTATTTAAGCAATGATCTGATCAAATCATCCAATAAATTCGACGAAGCTGAAAATGAGATTATTGAGAAGTTGAATGAAGAGAGAAGTAATAAACCATTTGGCATAAGTGGAACTTGGATTGCTTTTATGGTGAGTGCTTATGGCTACATTCCACTGGCTATTTCGGTGGCCTTCGGCTCAATTTTTGCCGGTTTATTGATGACTTATTTTACGGATCTGTCAAAAGCTCCGACGCTCATGGGAGTGCCACTCTGGGCAGCGCTCTTCGCAGGCATAGGTGCCTGCATTCAGATAATAATGAATCTGGTGGGAGATATTAAGAATGACGGAGTCGTATCAGAGCATAGGCAATTGTGGTTTGCAGCTCTGCCGTTAATCGCTTTAGTCTTTGGATACCTGGCCTATATCTTAATTGATCTGGGGGTAATGACATTAGCAGGGCCACAATCTACATCCACTGCTACAGTAGGGACACAATCCCTTCTACCCTTAGGAATTGGATCCAAGATCTTAATCTGCTTCCTTGCTGGTTATGCAACGGATGATTTTATCAAGAAATTGACAAGTACAACAACGAAAATATAAAATCATATGACTAGATGGAAAGGTGGACTGAAGGTAGGGAAACATCCCACCACACTCATCTCAAATCTTCGCGGATGGCTCTGGCTTTTTTTTGGATTAATTGCGTCCAGATTACTAAGATTGATGCAGAATATGCATCAAGTTCAATAACAAACAAAAACCTCAATGGACTCATTTTTTCACATCACTACAAAAATATAAAATAACAAAACTACTATTATTAGCATTTTTCAGGGAAAAAAAATCAGCTCTAAAATTAGCGAAAATTGATTACGTAAGAAGGTTTTTAAAGGAAAGAAGTCCTTTGAGCGGAGTATACAGATGGAATAATATCTCACGGACAGTCCCTGACAATTCATCAAGCTCAATGGAGAGTCGTTATCATGAAGAGAACGATACTATGCGAGTGCGGCGAGTTCGTCCAAGGTCACACATTCAAGGATTATATTCCGACCACTATCAGTCCATCCACCTCCACCTTCGGCCATTCAGGTTGCGGGCTGATCTTCAACCTCGTAAACGGAGAGCTTCCCAAAAGTTTCTCGACGCGCATACAGCTCAAGGGCATAGCCATGCGGTTTGCAGATATAAACAAGATGGAGGACGAATTTGTGTGCCTCTTTCTGCTTGAGGTGGATCGTTTGAAGTCTCGAGGCAACATCTCTGACATAGACATCCTCATTGCCGCTCACAAGAACGTTCAAAGTAGGATTTCTCAGGCAGGTGAGGAATATCTGGGAAAATGAACGCCAGGAGACCCCGCGAGAATCGCTGTTATTATTTCAGCCAAAAATCTAGAAAAAAAGGTGATTCAAAATGATAGTAGTAGTCTCGGATGTCCACCTCGGCAGCGACGTGGGCAGGAAATGCAAGAGAACAGGACGCGCATGTGAAGATCTGGCGCTCGACCCCCTCTTCCAGACCTTCATGGGGTACATTGGCAAGGATTACCTGCAAACCAAGGAGGACAGGCTGATCCTCCTGGGCGATATCTTCGACTTCTGGAGAAAGGATGCAGCAGAGGTCCTGATCGAGAACCAGGAAGCCATCTCCGAGATGAAGGAGATAGCCAGGAGATGTGTCATCAATTACGTCGTGGGGAACCACGATTACTCCATAAGGGAAATGTGGAGGGCAGCGCGTACGAAGAACCTGTTCAGTACCATGGACAAAAGCCTGCACCTCGATATAGATGGCGATTCATTCACGTTCATCCACGGACACCAACTCGAGGTTCTGGCAAATCCTTACGACAAGAGCGGGAAAGTTTACGACTCAATATCTGCCTTACTCTGCAGCACAGCCGGAGTAACAGGAACGGCGGCAAGCACGCTGTGGTCCTACATAAACCCCGGCATCAACGGGGATTACATGAGGTCGATGCAAATGCCCACATCAGAGAGGCTCAAAGGCAAACACAATGCACTGGACACATTGGAAAAGCTAGCCCAGTCCAAGTCCAGATTCATCTACACCGGAGCAGACGGTTGGCTCGTGTACGGCCACACTCATAGCTGCTACGTGGATGAGGAAAGCCGAACTGCGAATACGGGCTCCTGGGGAAGGAACGGCGATGACTGCGGCCTTGATTATATGATCATAGAGAAGGGAAAGCCAAAGCTATGCGCCTACGAAATCTAGACTCATTCAAACCCTTCAATAAAGCTCTTTATGCACCACTTCAGATCCGGGTGGTATCCGCCTTCCAGCACGGCGAACCTGTGCCCGCCGCACCTCTCCGACCCTTTCCGGATAGCTTCGCCGATCTTCCGGTAGTCCTCCTTTTTCAGCAGCTTGCCCCAGTCCTCCCGGTAGGTGTCAAAGCCCGCTGAAACGCCCACAATATCATAATCAAATCCCCGGAATGCTCCCTCCACCTGGCTTAAATAGCGGCTCTCATCCATGTTAAGATACTCGAAGTTCTCATCTACCGACCAGGGGTTGACAATCTTTACGTTGCAGTCACCCCGGAAAATGCTAACTGTGCCGTCTCCATAGTGCAGGTCGATATCGATGATCAATGCCTTCTTCGCCCTTTGCCGGATATTTTTTATGGCAATGGCCATGTTATTGAAGTAGCACATTCCCCAGGCCCGGTTGGCTGCGGCGTGGTGTCCGGGCGGGCGCACCAGAGCGAAAGCGGGCTCGCCTTGCATGGCCAGCTTTGCTGCTGCTATGGCTCCGCCAGCCGCAAGTGACGCCGCTTCAAAGTGACCGCTCTGTCTTACGCGATCAATATGCTCTCTGCCGTGCACTTTGCCGATTTGATCCAGGCTGCATGGTGCCGGCTCTATGAACATATAGCCAAGCTTTTGCAGCTCAACGGCCGGCAGTCGCACACGATCCGGATTTTCCACCGGATTTGCCGGATATCGTTGCTCATATTTTCTGCTGTATACTATTTTCACAGGCTATTCTGGATTTCTAAGGCACTTAAATCCATTCGATCATCACAAGGACTATATGATAAGTCCTCCAAGCTCCAGTTGAATGCCGAATTTCAATGTCCTTCTGGAAGGTGCCTGGCTGGTAAGAGATGTCAAGACTGAGGATGACGCCATCGGTGTGGCCATCTCGGAAGCCGGCAAGCGGTTGAATCAGAGAAAGATGGACTTCGTCGAGGTGGAGATGGGTCAATGGGACTGCCCGGAGTGCAGCGAGCCTTTGCCCGGCGTATTTCTCGTTGCCAGCACGGCCTTGGTGGCGTTGCTCTTTGAGATGAAGATATTCAACGCAGAGAGTGAAGAGCATGCCGGGCGCATAGCCAAATCTTCTATTGGAAAAGCCCTGGGGGCCATACCCCTGAACGTTCTGGAGACGGACCAGATCAATTAGCCTTTTTTTAGAAAAAACCTAACTTTTCTTGTTGGAGCTTTTTGGGGCAGTTTTTACTGCAGATTTAGCAACTCCGAGCCCCAGCGACCTGGCCAGCTCCCTGAGATCTCTCTTGCCCGGCTTTGCCGCTTTTGTTCTCCTGGGCATTTGCAGCTCCTCATGACGGGTATTATTCTCGGGTGGTTTTACCATCTTCCACTCCGCGATCTTTACCCGTCATGAGGAG